>Ga0102938_10001403_pt1 | contig 18182 bp, 14 predicted proteins | sample SalPonR2_B_D2_MG_FD_84516 | JGI IMG/M metagenome (GOLD analysis project Ga0102938, IMG submission 84516) | Salt pond soil microbial communities from South San Francisco under conditions of wetland restoration - Salt Pond MetaG R2_B_D2_MG | ecosystem: Environmental > Aquatic > Marine >...
CTGCAGCTTTCCTTTATTACATCGAACTGGTGGAATATCTTCATCGTAATCTCTAATAATTTTAATATCTTTGAAATCATATTTTTTTCTAATACTGTAATCACTTTTAACTATTTCAATTGTTTTCTCTAATACCTCATCTATTTTTTCCCTGTAAAATTCCCCCTCTTTATTACGGCTGAATTCAAGCATGTTTTTAACAATTTTAGATGCTCTTTTAGAAGAGTCTATTATGTTATCTATCATAATTAAAATTTTTCTCTCCCTGATATAATTTTTAAATTTATCCCTGGAAATTCCAATATTTTCTATCTTTTTAATATTAATTTCTTTATCCAGAATTAATCTGCTCTTTAAAACTTCGGAATTTGCAAGAATAGCAGCAAGTGGGTTGTTTATTTCATGAGCAATTCCAGCAGCCAATCCTCCAATAGCCATCATTTTTTCTGATTGCATTATAATTTCTCTGAGTTTTATCTTCTCTGTTACATCATCGACCCTGATTACTGCACCTTCAACTCCATTTCTTATAAGGGGATATATAGTAATATCTTCATAAATTCTATTATTTTTTTCTACTCTTTTGACTGCTTCTTTTTGTTGAATTTTCTCATTTTTGATAGATTTTTTTACTACTGAATTTATATCCTTATAATAGTTCAATATATTTTCAATCAAATCACCCTGGTTGTCCTCATTAATTTCATATTTTTTTTCTGCTCTATTATTCCAATAAAATATTCTTCCCTTTTTATCCACTGTAAGTAAAACCGAGGGCATTGAATTTGTTATATTTTCGAGTAGACCTTTTAGATTAACTATTTCTTTTTCAGCTTTTTTTAAATTTGTAATATCTACATGCGTACCCGATATTCTTACCGGATTTCCATCCCCATCCTTTTCAATAATTTTTCCTCTATCAAGTATCCATACCCATTCTCCTGATTTAGATTTTAATCTATACTCAGCTTCATAAAAACCTGAATCACCTTCAATATGACGGTTTAACTCATTTACAACCCAGTCATAATCAGCCGGATGAATTAAAGATTTCCAGTATTCCACACTCTCTTCTATTTCATTTTTAGTATACCCAATCATCTCATACCATTTATCATTGAACCTAACTTTATTAGTTTTATAATTCCAATCCCAAATCCCAAGATCCGCACCCTCAATTACAACTTCAAATCTTTTTCTTTCTCTTCTCAATTCATTTTCCATTTTTTTTCTATCATCTATATCTATAACAGAAATTAAACCTGCAGGTTTGCCCTCCACTTCAGTATAAGATCCAAATAATAGAACCCATTTACTCTTTCCCTTTTTTGTAACAATTTTTAGTTCATAACTATCTTTAGCTTTTAATCCTTTTTGCCTTGTTTCTCCTCTTTTTTTTACCATTTCCTTGTAATCAGGATGAACAAAATCCCAGAAATTCTTTCTATACAATTCCTCTTTTTTATAATCACTTATATCTTCTGCAGCTTTATTTGCATAAATCCACTTATCATTTTGATATATCATAACAGCCATTGGAGTCGTTTCTGCAAGATTTTCAAATTTACTTTCACTTTCATTCAACTTATTAGATTTAATTTTTACCTGGTAACCTAAAATAACATATCCGGCTCCGAATAAAATAATTAAAAAAAGTAAAATTATGAGTGCATAAACTAAATTTTCATTATTATTCTGATTTTTATTAACCAGTTGATTGCTAAAATCGATAAAATTAAAAAAAAATGAACCCAGAAAAAATTTATTTAAATATGAAGCTTCAGCCTTTAAATTTTTCTTTAAACAACCATTTATATAACTATAAATTAGCCTGTTTTGTAGATTCAGAAAATTATCATAAAAAAAATGTTTGTTTTTATGTTTGAATACTATTTTAATTAATTTAATTTTTTTTCTAAAAAAATTTATAGCAATAAAAAAATTTAAAAATCTATATGTAAATTTATTTTTCATCAAAATAGTTAATTATTTTGTAAATCTCATCTTTTAAATTTTTTAAATGTGAAATCGGCTTTTTGAAAACCTTATCAGATACAAATTTTTTATCTTTAATTTGTTCTGAAATCTCATAGTCAAGTGCTCCGGTAATTATTATGAATTTAAGATTTTTATTTTTTTCATTAGCTTTCTTAATAAATTTTTCTCCATCCATGCCGGGAAGACGTAAATCTACAAGAACTATATCAAAATCAAGTTTCTTTTTTAGAGCCTGTTCCCCACTTTTTGTAGATTTTGCTTTCATGCCACAATCATTCAGATATTCTTTTAAGACAAAACTCATGTTTAAATCGTCCTCTACTATCAAAACTTTTATAAAACCATTCATTATATCACCTTATGAAATATTATATATTTGATTATAACTTTTATCAAGTATTATAAATAGTTTATACTTAAATCTACCTTGACTTTTGCACTATTTTATATAAACTCCCTTCTAAGGAGGTATTAGATGAAAAAACTTATATTTAGCTTTTTTTTAGTTGTAATTTTTATATTTTCATGCGGTAAAAAGGGACCTATAGAATTATCAAATTATGATGATTCAAATGTAAAGGATGCGAGTTCATTAACAGATATAAGCTTAAGCGATGATTTTTATACTCATAGACAGAAATATGAACCAAGTAGCTCTGATGAATTATGGACTGGTTATTCAAAAAATAGAAATATAAAAACTATTGTGGAATTGTCTCCTGTTGAGATTGATTTAAGTAATCAACCATTTTATTTGAAAATGTATATTAAAAGAGATACTTTAACCTTTTTTGATTTGTCAATGGGACGAATCATTGAAGATTGGGAGTTATCGGAAATAACTATTGATGAAAGAAAAGAAGGAGAACCCTGGAATTGGGATACTGATGTTGTTGATATCAAAACAATTACTGATGCAAACAAATATTACGATGAAGATAATGATAAATATTATATAAAAATTGATATAACCGATTACATTCTATCATGGGATAATGAGGAAATTGAAAACAATGGGATAGTAATTTATCCAAACAATACCAGTAATGATTATGATTTTATTTCTTTCTACTCTAAAAATGCTGATAGTTTCAAACCAAAAATCATATATGAAACTCTAAATACCGAAAATGAAACTGAAATTAATGAAGTTGATATTTATAGCGATTTTCACATAGCAGATACTTTTAGTAATAATACTTATAATAATCAATTATTTCTTGGAGATGGATATTACCCCATATTTAATGTGGATTTCGATTTATCCAATATCGATATAAAATGGGAAATTCTCGAAGGATACTTAATATTTAAAAATCTTGATAGTTCCAGATTAGAGAATTCATTTGATATAAATTTATCTGATTATGAAAATGGAGATGTACAATTTTATATAGCAAGAGTAAAAAGTGATAATCCTGAAGATTTCATTATGGATAACTTTTATCTCTGTGATGCAGAAATTTTCGAAGGATATTTTGCTTTAAATATTACAGAATTTTTAAAAATACGTTCACAATATGATAATAAATTGAATTTTGGTATATTACCATTTAGGAATTTATCTAAATTTAGATTTTTAGAAATATACGATAAACCTGAATTAAAAATAATTTACAGAGAAAATCCAGAAGGATAAAGGGGTCAAAAATGAAAAAAATTATATTAATCCTATTTTTAGTAATCATTTCATTAAATTTCATAAATGGGGAAACATTTTTAACACAATATACTTTTGGAAGATTGAACAATATTGGGGATATTCGTAGCATTTCTATGGGGCTAAGGGGTTTATCGCTTTATGATAGCCAAAACAGTTCTACTATTAACCCAGCAACTTCAACTTACTCAGATGACATTATCATTAGTTTGGGAGAAATAATATCCAATTACAATATCAATTATGATAAATTTTCAGAAGATTTTTATAAAAGAAATTTTACAACCCCTTATTTTAATATTGTTTTCCCTTCACCACTGAAGAACTTATCTTTTTCTGCTTATTTTAACTCTGAAATTAATTCTAAACTTCAACTTAAATTTGAACAGAATGGTGAAAAAATAAATGAGTTATTTCAAAAAAATATTAATAAAATTCAATTTGCTACTGCTTACAAAGTTTTTGATCAACTTTCATTATCAATAGGAGGTCTTTACCTTTTTGGAAACGAGGAAAATAAATATATAATAAATACTGAATATACTAATAGTACAGAAGAAGATATATGGAAATATAAATATGAAGGTTATGGGATAAAATTTGGTACACTTTTAAATCTTGATAATTTTACTTTTAGTGGAATGTTCAGACCATCATTTCAAGTTGACATTAATCGTTCATTCGATGATATAACACTTGAAAGTAAACCTTTCGATTATCCACAAAATTTATCTTTAGGTATCGCATATTCTAATAATGATAATTTTCTTATTTCTGGAGAGTATATAAATGAAAACTGGAGTAATTTAGATTATACTTCATATCAAACATTTACTATGGAAGACCTTTACAGATATGGACTGGGTATAGAATATTTATTGGAAATAAAAAAGAAAAAGAATTATTTAAAAAAGAAAATTTCTATCCCGATAAGAACTGGTTTTTATTATCAAAAAGGATATTATAACGAAGGAAATGAGTATGGTTTTTCATTAGGCACATCAATTAAACCATTTAAAAGTGAAAAAGCACGTTTTGATTTAATATTAACGATAGGAAAAAAAGATATGATTTTAGACACTAATTATGAGGAAACTTTTATAAATTTTGGAATATCATTTAATGGAAGAGATAAATGGTATAATACCAAATAATAGAAACGGGATTCATTTCCCGTTTCTTCTCTTTTTTGTTATAATCTCATTATTTTTTAATTTATCATGTCACAAAAAAAATCAAAAATATAATAAAGAATTGCTTGTTCTATGTTTTCATACTGTAAATCCAAATATTGAATCTTTTTCAAATGTTAAACCTGTACAGCTGGAAAAGATAATCATGAATTTGAAATCAAACAATTACACTTTTATATCTAATATGAATCAATTTTATAATAGCAATAAAACTAAAAATATTCTTTTAACTTTTGATGATGGATGGAGAAGTCAGTATTTGTGGGTAATTAATCTTTTAAATAAATATAAAATTAAAGCTCTTTTTTTCATATACCCTACTGTTATTGGAAAATTTGATAAATACATGACCTGGGATATGATTAAATCTATAAAAATTCATGGGCATGAAATTGGAGTTCATAGTTACAATCATCCCGACCTAACCCGGCACAGGAAAAATTATAAATCATTTTTGAATAAACAAATAATTGAATCTAAAAATATTATTGAAAAAAAGTTGAACTGCAAAATCAATAATTTTGCTTATCCTTTTGGTTTATATAACAAAAGAATTCAAAAATTTTTGTATTCCGGTAAATACAGATATGCTTTTACAACTAATAATAGCAAAAATGATCTTGAAACTTATCCGTATTATATTAATCGTTTTGTTGTTAATAAACATACTAAAATTAGAGATATTATAAATTGTAAAATCCTAAAACTTATATATTTGTACCCGGAAAATGGCAAAACTTACAATAAAGAAATTAAAATAATTAAGGGTGAGCTCAAAAAAAATATTCCTTTTGTTGATCTTTATTTAATGAATAAATGGATAGGAAGAGTAAAAGTTAAAAATAAAAAATTCAAAATTAAATATAATTTTAAAAAAAACAAAAAATATCAGATCAATTTAATATATAAAAATTACTTTAATTCATATCTATTCACCATCAGATAATTTTTTACCATTAATTAATAAAAAAGTTATATCATCAGGAAGACTTTCTCTTCCCTTTAAATCAAAATATTTGATAAAATCCTCAATTTTCATGTTTACATTTTTAATTGAGTCAATTAACCTATCTTCTTGTTTTTCGATTTTATTTTCTTCCATAATTTCAAGGATCCCATCCGAACAGGTCATTAAAACAAATTCTTCGGGTAATTTAATCTGATGATTTTCATATTTTGAAAATTCAAATAATCCAATAGGTAAATTACCAGTATATAATTTTTGATATTCATTGCCATCAAAAAGAACAGGATAAGGATCCTGACCTGCATTTTCATAAATCAAATTATTATTTTTTATATCAATTACCCCATAAAAAATTACAAGATATTTTTCAAGTTTTAAGTCATATATTTCTTTATTTAATACAGAAAGAAATTTATCCGGTTTTATTAGTAAATTTACGTTATCTCTTTTAAATCTTTTATAATAATGTTCAAAAATATTTTTCAATAATACAGTAACAAATGATGATGCAACACCGTGCCCTGAAATATCTGCAAGAAAGAAAACAATATAATCTTCGGAAATCACCTTGTAGTCAACAAAATCTCCACTTAAGTATAGAGATGGTAAAATTATTCGTGAAAATTTAAATCTATCATATTCAAAATTTTGAGGAGGTAAAAGTTTAAATTGAATTTTTCGACCTGCATTTTGTTCTTTTCTTAGTAAATCTAAACTTTTTTTCAATTTAGCATTTGTTCTATTCAATTCTTCAGTTCTCTCTTCAACTTTATGTTCCAGTTTCTCATTTAATTCTTTTAAATTCTTTTCAGCTTCTCTCCTCTTGATAGAATTTATAATAATTTCTGATAATGTTGAAAATACTGTTTTTTCCTCTTTATTCCATAATCTATTTTTATCAAATATTTCAACAATTATTAATCCATTAACAGAATTTTTATAATATAATCTAGATATCAATAAAGATTTTGGAGGCATGTCCCCATAATTTTTTAATAATTCCATTTTTATTTCATCCGGGAGATTATTAAAATAACACTTTGAAATTACATCACTTTTTTTAATTTTATCAAGAAATTTACTATCTCTTTTAAGAAATATTTTGTCGATTAAAGGAATATTCCTACTATTCTTTTTATTTATCCATTTATATTTATTCAAATAAACATTATCTCTATTTTTTATCAATAAATTAATTCTATTATAATTAAAATATTTGCCAAGCATTTTAAAAGATTTTAAAATTGCATTTGACATTTCTGTTGAAGAAAAAATAAAATATTTAGATATATTATTAATTATTTTTTCAACTTCAATATGAAAATTAATATTATCAACAAGCTGATTAAATCCTTCATAAAGCATCCCTAATTCATCTTTTCTATCAGATTTTATATTTATAGAGTAATCATTATATTTTATAATTCTTCTAATAAATTTAAGTAATTTTAAAATGGGATTTGTGATATTTGTTGAAAATCTATAAGCGCTATAAGTACCGATAATTATTGTTATTATCAAAAATAAAAGAGTTATATAAACAGTTTTATTAACAGAGGAATATATAAAATCTTTGTTGGTTAATGAAAGAAGATTCCAGTTATTGTTTAATTTGTTTACACTTCCTATCATAATTTTATCTTCTTTGCTTCTATAATTATAAATATTTTCTTCTTCAAGTGAGGTAAAATATTTTATATTATTAAGAATTAAATTATTATTCCTGTGATATAGAATTTGTCCTGAAGAATCAAATACAATATTAAGATGCTGTGTTTCATTAATAACCAATTCTGAAAACAACTCATTCAGATTAAAAACAAAAATTAATGCTCCATCAAGGGTATCATATTTTTTAATTGGATTTGAAAATATAATCTGATAATTTCTTTTGCGATCTCTAAAAATATAATCTTTAAAAAAAATAGCTTCATTTAAATTTAAATTTGGCAAATATGTTTTTAATTGATTTTTCACAGTAGAATTTCCTATTGAATTTAATATTTTTTTTTCTTTATTTACAAGAACAATATCTGTAATTAACTTTTCATATTTTTGATAAATTTCTTCAAGTGCATTTGTAGACATTTTCTTAATCATGGGATCATTATAATTTAACTGTTCCCAGAAAATACTATTTTTGGAAGAATTATATATGAATAATCTTATAAAATTTAATTTTTTATTAAAAACTTTAACATAACTATCATTTTGAATTTTTATCATTTTTTTTGTTTTATTTACAGTATCCTGAACAAATAATATTTCTATTATTAAAAAGAAAGATACTGAAAAAGATAGAATTATTATCAAAAAATATAAAATTAATTTATTACGTAATTTCATTTTTTCCTTTTAATCTACTCTATCTATTTTAGGATAATTATTTATACTTTTCAATTAAAGATTTATATTTTTTACAATAAATCATATAATTGATTAGTTCTAATTTCCAAATCTCTCATTAAATTTAGTGTTTTATCCACAGTGTAATAATTTTTCCATGGATATTTTTTAACATTATGAATTAGAGGTATAGAACTATTTTCAGTTAATTTTTTTATTATTTCCTGTCCATTTTTATTAAAATCTATAATTTCAAGAAAAGGGTATCTTCTCTTATTCAGGTAATTAAAAGATTCTTTTTTTATATTTAAAAATATTGAGAGTAAACTCCTTTTTAAAAAACTTTTTGTATATCGTTTAGTTAATAACTCATTGATAAAATCATCATATGAGTTTGTTTTATTAATACCGTTACAAATCAGATTTTCTAATCCCTCAACAACTCCGCGGTATTTTTTTATACTGGGTCCCTCTCTTATTATTAAATTTTTTAAAAAAAGAAATGTATTTTCAACTTTCCTGTATTTAGTATCAAATAAGTATTTAATATTTTTAGGAACCAATTTTTCCCAATTTTTTCCATTACTTTTTAAAATTTTTCTTATACCTGTTGCACTCATTATATCTCCATGAGATATATCATTATAATCTTTTCCTGCTCTTTTTATTGTGAAAGGCTTTACTTTATTTTCAATATTAAACTTGTATATATTTTTTATATAATCAATTCCAAGTAAATTATTTGACCCATTCAAAAGATGTTCTGATCCAAAAACTTTTTTAATAAATTTTTCTCTTGCTTCAGGAACTGATATTCCATTTTTTAAAAATTTTCTAATCTGCTGATAGTATTCTTTTTCATATTTTGCAAGATATCTACCAACTTCAACTAATTTTTTTAATTTACCTGCTTCGCTTCCAAAAGATAAATATCCACTAACATTTAATTCCTTTATAATTTTAATTGCACCAAAGGTGAAAAAATCGGAAGAAGCTGTAGAATAAAGAGTTGGAAGTTTAATAACCAGATCTGCTCCATTTTTAACAGCCATTCTTGCTCTAATATCCTGATTTAAAATAGCAGGTTCTCCTCTTTGAACAAAATTACCTGATAGAATAATTATTAAATTATTACAATCAATTTCTTTTTTTGTTTTCCTTATATGATATTTATGCCCTTTATGAAATGGATTATACTCGGCAATAACAAAAATAAATTTTTTCATATTTTTTGGAACCTTTTTTATCCTCGCTTGTTTTATTATTAGTAGTTAATAAAGAAGGAAATACCGACCAACCTCCTTTCTTTATTACCATCCAACCAACCCGCATGCACCAATTCCCCCTGGTGCATGCTTTTTTTTTACATCTTATTAAATTTTTCTATAAAATCATCTTTTCCCATTAAATATTCAGAAACATTTGGAAAAATTTCTTTTAGTTTTTCTTCAACCCTTTTTGCAAGAGCTCTTATTTCCCATTGAGCATGTTCATCAGCTCTTAATCTGATAAAATGATACCACTCTCTCATATTTGCTTTCATGATAACTTTTCTTCTGTGTGAATTGGTTAGAATATAATCCGCAGCATTTTCATCATAAGTTTTAACTTTTCTATAAAATTGTTCAATCTTTTTAATCATATCCATGAATTTTTCTTCTTCACCAATTGCTTCAATAGAACTTGGAACAGTTACCGACCAGTTGATATTATAAGCACCTTTTAAAATAGTTGAAAGTCTATGTCTTTTCAATTGAGCAAATGCAGATGATGAAAGTAAAAATTCAAATTGAGCACTGGCAAGTTCAAAAGCTCTATCAACACTATGATAAAAATCAATTCCCTTAAAAACTTTATTTAAAACTTCTTTTTTATCAATTTTATTAATATTTTTTAATATATTGTCAAAACTATAATCAGAATTTTGATAAACCAATCCTGCTACAATTTGATCTTCACCATTTTCAGTATAGTCAATTAATTTAACATGTTCATAGTCATTATCCTCAAGGGACTTATTAAAATCATATTCAAAACGCCCTCTCCAGTTTTTGTAATCATAATCTTTTGGCTCATCAAATACAATTAATGATGGCACCTTATCCTTTACAATACCATTTATCTTTTCGCCTAATTCTTGTATTTCAAATAAAGGATTTGCCTGAAATAATTTTAACATGTACTCCAGATTTCTTGCATTGATCGTCATTCCCATTTGTGAAGTTGTTGCAAGAGATAAAATATATCTTGAGTCCTCTTTGGCTTTACCTTCTACTTCCCTTTTACTTAATTCGGAATATTTATTTTTAAAATATATTTTCAACTGATCATAAAAATAATTATATAATTTATTCTCCCGCTGTATCAAGGAGGTAAATTCATCAACTAAATCGTTATTATCTTTTATTTCTTCAGGAATAATAAAATCTTTTTCTAATTTTATATATCTTTGCGATTTTTCTGTATATGAAACCAGCCTATGCTTTTGGATAAATTCTGAGGCAAGTCTTGAAATATTAATTATATCAATATTAAACACAGCATGTTCAGCAATTGATCCATGACCCATACCATACACAATTTTCTTATTTGATTTTCTTGCATTATCAATTTTATTAATTGAGTTTTCTCTTAAATTTTCAATGGAAAGAGGTGATCTGCTTATACGTGCATATGCAGCAGAAAGAGTCTCAGGTGTAAAAACCTTCGTATCAGGAATTTCATTAACTTCAATCTCCCCTTTTTCAAGTTTTTTTATCTTCCTTATGTGGTCGTAATCAATATTTAATCCTGCTAATAAAACTTTCATGATAACCTCCAGTTAAAGCTAAAAAAATAATATATCACAATTCTGCAATTGTTACAACACCTCTTTGATCTTCATAAAAATAATTTTTTATATTTGGATTTTTTTTAAGATAATCATGTATTGCTTCTCTTAACACTCCGGTTCCAAGACCATGAACAATTTTAATTTTATCATAGCCTTCGAGAATAGCATGGGATATAAAATCTCCAACTTTGTCAATAGCATCTTCTCTAATTAGACCAACAACTACCAGTTCATTTCCAATATATTTTGAAGTTTTTTCAACACTATAATTAGTCATTTTTTCAATATCTTTTGTGGAATTGTTACTATTTTTGTCTATTTTGTATCCGATTAAATTATCTAATTTCACATTAACAATCATACTATTGCAATTTAACTTACATATATTTTTATCTCTATCAATTTCAATAATTTTTCCCTTGATGTTATATTCTTCAAGAAAGATCTCATCTCCTACTTTTGGATTTTCAATTTTTTCCATCTTTTTTTCAACTTTTGCACGTTCTTTTTTTACTTTTTTTATTGCTTTATCAAATTTTTCACGGGCTTCTTTTTGATTTATAACCTGTTTTTTATTTTCTAATTCTTTTTCTTTCTTGTGAATTTCATTTAAAATATTATTTAATTTATCTTTCAGGTTAAAAAACTCATTTTCAAAATCTCTCAAAGATTCCATTTTTTTTCTTGTTCTTTTTTGAGTAATTTTTTCAAGTTCCTCTTCATAAAAAGACATTTTTTTCTGCAGTTCTTCATTTTCTCTTTTCAATTTTTCTTTTAAATCTTCTGTGCTGCTCAATTTTTTTTCTAAATCTGCGATGGTTTTCTCAAGTTTAAGATGTTCCTGATTCATAAAACTTTTAGCTTTATTTATTAATTTTTTTGGTAACCCCAATTTTTCTGCAACAAGTAAACCACTGCTTGAACCCGGTATTCCAACCTTGATTTTATATAGCGGCTCAATATTGTCATAATCAAACATGCAGGAAGCATTTTCTAACCGCTCATCTTCAATTGAATGTCTTTTTAAAGAATTATAGTGTGTAGTAACTATAACCTTGGCTTTTTCATTCATGAAGTAATCAATCAATGACATTGCTAAAGAAGCTCCTTCTTCAGGATCAGTGCCAGCACCAACTTCATCCATTAGAATCAAGGTGTTTTCATCTACATTTTTTACAAATTCAACAAAATTTGTTATATGACCTGAAAAGGTAGATAAATTCTGTTCGATACTTTGTGTATCTCCAATATCAACAAAAATATTTTTAAAAATAGATATTTTTGACCATTCTTTAGCGGGTACCATTAACCCATACATAGCCATGAGAGTAATAATCCCGGCTGTTTTCAAGGACACAGTTTTACCACCAGCATTAGGTCCTGTTATAACAAGCCCCCTCTTATCTTCCTTTATCCACAAATCTATGGGTACTACTTCATCTTCTTCCAACATAGGATGTCTTGCCTGATATAATTCCATTATACCCTTATCATTTATTTCCGGTTTTTCTGCATTAATATCAATTGTATATTTCGATTTTGCTATCTCAAAATCCATATCATAAAGGGTTTCAAAAGTTAGATTAATTTTTTCATAATTTTCTTTAACTTTTTCGCCAAGATTAAATATAATTTTTTTCTTTTCTTCTTCAATTTGATATATGGTTGAAGATAGTTCATTATTAATTTCAACAATTTCCATTGGTTCTATATATAAAGTGTTCCCTGTAGTTGAAGACCCCTGAACAATACCTTTAAATCTCTCTCTATATTTTGATTTAACCGGTAGTACATATCTATCATTTCTTGAGGTATATAAATTATCCTGTAAATAACCTTTATTGTTATATTTTTTCAAGCTCTGATTTAATTTATTCCTTAGTTTATTACCAAGAGAACTTTTCTTGTTGGTCAAATTTAATAATTTTTTTGTAGCATTTGTTTTTATTTCACCTTCTTCATCAATTTTACTTTCAATTAAATCAGTTAATTCATCAAGTACATATAAATAATTTTCATAATTCTTTATTAAATTGAAATTAGTTTCAAGTTTTAATATTACCGATTTTAATCTTCTACTTTCTCTTAAGGAATATTCGAGATTTTTATATTTTTTAGGTAACTGTAAAAATCTATTTTCCTTTATATTTTTTAGAAAATCATTAAGATCATATAAATTTCCAATAAAAAAATCATCATTTGTTAAAAGTAACTTTCTAAATTGTGAATTTTTTTCAATTCTTGATTTAACTTTATTAATTTTTGTAGAAAATTCATTTTTTTCAACTAATTTTTTGGCACTATCGGTATTGCAATAGTTTTTTAAATAATTTTTTATTTTTTTAAATTCAAGTTTTTCTGTATTTATAAACAAATTTTCTCCTAATTTAATATTTAAACATATTATTAATTGCCCTGTATGCTTTATCTCTTATTTCTGTATCAAGATTCAACTCATATTTATCTTTTTTTAATGAAATATACAATTTTTTTAGAGTATTTTTTTTCATGTTTCTACATATGAAATATCTCCCTAATTTATAAAAATTCTTATCAGGATAAAGAGTTTTTAATCTATAAATTAAACCCTTTTCTGTACCAATCAAAAAATCCTGTTTATCTGTTTTTCCGACAAAATCCACCATCTGTCCTGTAGATAAAACCTCATCAGACTTTTTTAAAACATCCATGGGAGCTTCAGGATGAATTAAGGTACATGCATCTGGATGGTTCTTTTTACCTTCTTCAAAATCATACATAGAAATATTATTATGAACTGAACAAAACCCCTGCCATATTTTTATTTCTTTTTCCGGAACATTTTTTTTAACCCAGCCACCCAGATTTTTATCAGGTACAAAATAAATTTTATCATTTGGATAATTTTTAACAATATCTATTGCATTTGCTGAGGTACAGCAAATATCAGCCTCTGCTTTTACCTCTGCACTGGTATTAACATAAGCAACAATGGAATACTCCGGATAATCTTTTCTTATTTTTTTCATGTCCTCCCTGGTTATCATATCAGCCATGGGACACCCCGCTTCAGGCTCTGGTATTAATATTTTCTTTTTGGGGGCAAGTATCTTTATACTTTCAGCCATAAATCTTACCCCACAGAAAACAATAAGGTTATTTTTGACATCTTTACTAAGTTTAGCCAGCTGTAATGACCCTCCTTGATGATCAGATATATCCTGTATATCTGGAATCTGATAATTATGAGCCATGATAACAGCATTCTTTTCTTTTTTTAATTTATTAATTTTTGTTTTTAATTTTTCAACAGTCATAATATATACCTCCATAAAATTTATAAATTATCAATTAATATAAAGCATTGTACTAAAATTCTATAAATAATTTTAAACTATTATAATAAAATATCAAATAATTGTTAAAGATTTCTGGAAATATTATATTATTTAAAATATAAAGGGGTGCTTGAAACACCCCAAAATTTTTATTAAAATATTAAAATGCAACACCAAACCAAAGAGTAGTGTCACTTTCATCAATAAATCTTGATTTTAATTCAACAAAAACATCAAAATTTTCATTAATTGAGAAATCGAAACCGGTCAAAACGTGTAATTTAAAATCAGTTTCACTTGCTTCTGCAAAATCATTGTCATAATTCCAGTGGATTATATCAACACCGCCCCCAATATAGGGAGTCATGTTTTCAACCGGAATAAAATATTGAAATGAAGCTGCCACTCCAAATTTCTTTAAATCTCCAAAAAAGTCAATTTCTCCCTGAGGGACAAAATATATATTTTCAGCTATGGTATTAAGATTTAAATCTACACCAAGTGATAAATCTTCAGAATCAAAGTTATATCCTGATTTTACAGCCCACCCCTGGAAACTCAACTCAGCATGTGCAAAAGTACAAAATAAAAAAATAAATATCAAAATAACAATAAATCTTTTCATGTTTCCACCATCCTTTATAGTTCTAATACTCCATTTATCTTTTGCATCCCTTTTAAAGTATGCTTTACAAAATCATTAAGCGGCATAAAATCTTTGCATTTTTTTATAACATCTCGATCTGCACCTTTTGCGAAATTTTTTTCATCAAATCGTCTTAAAACAAAATCATGTTTCATTTTTGTAATATCCTTATCTGGATGCATTAAAGCAGATGCAACAATTAAACCAGTTAATGGATCAACAGAATGTAAAACTTTATCAAATAATGATTTCGCTTTTACATTTCCTGAATGTGCTTTTATTGCATATAAAATATCATCTCCTATGTCTAATTCGGATTTTTTCAATATTTTCTCTGCCTTGAATCCATGCATCTCAGGGTCATTTTTAGTATATTCATAATCAATATCATGAAGCAGTCCTGCAACCCCCCATTTTTCAATATCTTTATCGAAATGTTGAGCGAATTCCTTCATTGCTGCTTCAACCGCATAAGAATGTTTTAATAAATTTTCCTGGGACAGGTTGTCTTTTAAAAGTTCCAATGCTTTTTCTCTCTTCATTCTTTTTCTTTACCTTCCTTTTTATTAATTTTTTCTATTATAGTTGCCTTTGTTTCTGTATTATAACTATTGAGATCACAACCTATTGCTTCAGCATGATCATATAATTTTTGTTTTTTATTTTTATCCAAAGGTTTTTTCAAATCATCTTTTTCATCATCAATATTTTCATCTTCTTTTGGGACAATTTTCTCTATTTCTTCCTCTTTTAAATTATATTCCTGCTTAACTCTTTTAATTTCAAGTAAAACCTCATTTAATTCTTCATTAATTTTTTCAATATCTCTGAATCTTGAAAGAACCTGTTCTTTATTTTCAATATTTTTTTCAGTTTCTTTGATTAAATCAAAAACTATTTCTCCAAGATTTCTATAAATTCTATTCCTATCTTTTTGCAAACTTTTCTGTTTAATTTTTAGCTCGGCTATAATTGCATATTCTTTACTTTTTTCAAATGCTTCTTTGCTTATTTTTTTAACACTATTCCAAACTTTATTAACTGTATTTTTTATATCCTTATTCTCCATAAAATCCTCCCTTCTTTAATTATAATATCATATAACTAACCAGATTCAAGTTTAATAGACGAATAATCTTTTTACATATTTTTTTTATTTTTAAAAACATATTTGCCTCCTGAAATAACAAAATCAATATCATAGTTATCACGATTTAAAACAACAAAATCAGGATCACTTCCTGCTTTTATTTCTCCTTTTTTATCTAATTTATATATCGCAGATGGGTTTCTAGTTATAGGTAGTAAAGCCTCCTCTAATTTAAAATTAAAATCCAAAATTAAACTTTTGAATGTTTCATGTAATGAGTTTAATTTACCTACTCCCATTTTTAAAAATTTTCCCTGGGGGGTGAACCTTGGAAGACTACCCTGTCCATCCGAACTAAAAGTTATCTTTTCAATATCTGCACCTGACTCTATCAAAAAATTAAAATCTTCTGCTTTGTTTCTGTAATCTTTACTGGAAGAACTTGCTGTTAAATCGATTAAGCCTCCTTCCTTAATATATTTAATTCCTTCTCTTAATAAATATTTACTCCTATTCATGTGGGTAGGCAATATATTTTTTGGAGAAATATCATAATTTTTTACTAAATATATAAGATCTTCAATTCCTTTTTTATCTTTCCCAACATGAAAATTAACAACACCCGCTTTATTAGCAAGCAGTCCACCTCTTGCAGAATCAGTAATAATTTTAATTAATTCTTCTCTGGATGGATACGAAGAACGATGATCTGATATAGCAATTTCTCCTGTTCCAATTATATTATCTATAAATACAATATCTTTTATTATAGAACCGGTTAAAGTTTTAACCGGTACTCTGTAAGAACCGGTTAGTATATAAGTAGTAATATTTTTTTTATTTAAAGTTTTAGCTTTTGCAAAAAGATCTTCAATTGTTCTTGTCGTTCCATCAGTACCCAGTAGCCCTATAACAGTCGTGACCCCGCTTTTATAAATATCATCCGCTGTAATTGGATCAATCCTTGTACCGAACCCTCCTTCACCACCTCCACCTGTAATGTGAACATGATTGTCAATGAAACCAGGTACAACAAACCTGTTTTTCATATCATGTATTTGAATATTAGATACTCCACTAATATCTATTTCATCTTCAATACTTATTATCATATTATTTGAAAATAAAATATCTTTTTTCCCCATCTTTTCGGGATTAAATAAAAAACAGTTTTTTAACAATTTCAAAAAATCCTCCCTGCATCTATATTATTTAACAATTTTCTTTAACCAAATTATCTGAAAAGGATTTATATTAATATCTTCTTCATATAAGATATCTGTTAATAAATCACGAAAAATATTTTCTCCAAGGATATGATCTATATTAATCTTTATTTCTTTATCTGATATATTTATCAAAGATAAAATTTCATCATTTTTGTATTTTCGTTTTACACAAAATATTTTATTATTAACATCAAAAATTTTAAAAGATCCATTAGGATGAAAAGCCCTTTCATTTTTTCTTATTTTTAACATCTTCTTGTATTTAATGAAAATTTTATTCCTGAATGATTCTTTTGTTTCCAGTTCTTTTATCAATTCTTTATAATTTAATTTTTCTCTATTAATTTTTCTTTTTTCATCATATTTTTCTACACCTTCATTCCAATTTCTGGATCCTATCAAACTATGAATATATATAGCAGGCACACCAGGAATAACAAGAGGAATAGCCTGAGATGCTAAAAATCTATTTATCTGAATAGAACTACTTTCATTTTTTTTAATTTTCATTGCATCAACATAAGTTATATTTAATTCATAAGGGGTTTTTGTACCATCCTTATTATTTTTATATGAAATATATCCATTATTCTTCTTTACATGATTTATCAGTAATTCCATTTCCTTTTCAGGTATAATTCCCTCAAGAGGTCTAACTCCTATCCCATCATGAGAAGCTGTGAAATTAAAAAATGTAGTTGTTTCCGAAGGTGTTTTTAATTTTTTTGCCCATGAATTCAAAACAGAAACATCATTTTTCAAAAAAGAATATAAAATTAATGGAGGTAATGTGAAATTGTAAACCATTTGTGCTTCATTTTTACCATTGCCAAAATAACTAATGTTCTCCTGGTGAGGAACATTTGTTTCAGTAATGATTATCCCCTTGTTACATAAATATTC
>Ga0102938_10001405_pt1 | contig 18158 bp, 16 predicted proteins | sample SalPonR2_B_D2_MG_FD_84516 | JGI IMG/M metagenome (GOLD analysis project Ga0102938, IMG submission 84516) | Salt pond soil microbial communities from South San Francisco under conditions of wetland restoration - Salt Pond MetaG R2_B_D2_MG | ecosystem: Environmental > Aquatic > Marine >...
AATTTAAGCTAACAGGGAGTTCTCATGAGATATAAATATAAAATAGGTGTTTCACTACTTGCCCTTTTTATTTTGTTCATGTTTATGGCAAACCCCTTGTGGGCGTATCAGGATCCGGTGCATCTGATTTCGCCTCGTGATGCGGCTCTGGGGGGGCGGCATGCGGCGCTCTCGGACTCCTTTTCTTCGCTGGTGAATAATCCGGCCGGCTATTACAGCTCGCCGGAGGAGGTTTCAATTACCGAGTTGACCCTGGGCTTGAAGGGGCCGGTGTTTTCTATGGCCGATATTATCACCACCGGTGAACTAACCGAGCTTGGGGACTTAATAAATGGTATTTATACAGGTGTTGATGTATTGGGGCCACTGTCCTTTGGATATGTAGGGAAGGGACTTGGTTTCGGGGTGTTTAATCAGAGCAGTCTGGTACTTCGGAGCGATAATTCACTTACGGCCAATGTAGATGTCTGGGATGATATTGTAATGACCGGCGGTTATGCCTACCGTCTGCCCTTTTCAGGGGATATTCACAAACTCGATGCGGGAATTATGCTGAAGGGAGGATTCCGGGGTGCGATCGACGGGGGCATGTCGGTTGTCGACATAATGGATTTGAATTATACTATTCTATTAGATAAACCCTTTAGTTTTACCTCTTTTATCGGTGCCGATTTGGGCCTGCGTTACGAATGGAAGGATTCTCTGGTAGTGGGACTGGTTGGCCGCGATGTCTACAGTCCAACCCTTACTACCAATTATTCTAACGTCAACGATTTTATATCTGGTGCTGCTCCAACCGGAGGCGAAAATAATTACGACACCATGCCCTTTCAGCTGGATATTGGGCTTATGTATCTGCCGAAGGCTGACCTGAGTCGCTATGCGATAAGTGAAATTAAGCTTCTGTTAGACTATGCGGATATCTTCGATTTTTGGCTGTACCAGGAATTAGCAAATAACCCGATTCTGCATGTTGGACTTGGTACCGAGATTACAGTGCTGGAAATTCTGGACGTACGGTTGGGCCTGTCGCAGGGGCTGCCGGCAGCCGGAATTGGCTTGGACTTGCATTATTTCCGGCTGAATGCCTCTATGTTCGGTACCGAGCGCTCTACAGAGCCGGGCTTGGCGCCTGTGTATAACCTTCAGTTTGGGCTGGAGTTCCGGAGCTAAGAAGAAGAAATAAGCTAATCTTTTCACCGGCTATAGCTTGACATTTTTCCGGCAAGTTGGTATATTTCCCGAGCATTCAGAAACTGGGCCGCTAGCTCAGCTGGTAGAGCAACGCCCTTTTAAGGCGTGGGTCGCTGGTTCGAACCCAGCGCGGCTCAATTGCTATTTTGCTTTTTACGTCTCCTTCGTCTAGTGGTTAGGACACCGGGTTTTCATCCCGGCAACGGGGGTTCGACTCCCCCAGGAGATGCTATTTAATACCTTACTTAGAAATGAATTACAAGTACCTACCGGAAAACCGGCGTAACCGCTATTACAGCCTGCAGCATGTGAATCTATCATGTCTGTTGGAAAAGGAGTGGGTTATGGCCGGTTTTTCTATGTACCGCAGAAACAATCTCTATTACATACGGTAAACTAATCCTAACACGAAAATGAGATACGATTTCTTTGGCGAGTGCATACTTTTCTCTCTTGTGGTAATATGATTACTGATATGAGTAGGAGAGTTAACCGTAGCACAACAACACTCAAAAAAAAGGCCAACGAGCGGGAAGATTCTTTTGTGCCGGGCACGCCGGCCGAACGTGTCTCCTGGGTGTGGGAACTAACTGCAGAGGCGTGGTCGCTGGAAGGTTCGGAATATGTTGAACGAAGACTACCAAGAGATGTTACACATCTTATCAGAAAATGAGGTCAAATTTCTTATAGTAGGCGCGTATGCCTTGTCCGCTTACGGATACCCACGAGCTACCGGGGATATTGATATTTGGGTCGAACCTACGCCGGAAAATTCTCGCAAGCTCTACAGAACACTTAAAACTTTTGGAGCTCCATTACACGATATTAATCCAAAGACTTTCGAGAACCCCGATGTCATTTTCCAAATAGGAATCGCTCCGAGGCGTATCGACATCATTACCGGAATTGATGGAGTAGATTTCGAAAAAGCCTACAACAAAAAAAAACTCGTCAAAATTGATTCCGAAACACTACCTTTTATTTCCATGGAAGACCTAATTCGAAACAAACGCTCAACCGGACGCGAGCGGGATCGTATAGACGCTGACTTTCTCGACGATTTACAGAATCCTGCACAATGAAGTGTTGCCGGACACACTGGGAGGTGTTTTTTTAAGGCTAGGCAAAAACGCTCAATTCAGGGATAAGATACACGATAGAACAGAGGTTAAGTTTACATCCCGGCAACGGGGGTTCGACTCCCCCAGGAGATGCCTATACGGGCTGCTCGCGAATTACTCGGGCAGCCCGTTTTTTGTGCTTAAAGGTTAATTAGATAAGTAGTTAAACTATTTTAATGGAGCCCCAAAAGCCAAGCCGAGGGCGAAAGCTCTGTTGCCGTCCAAGGCGTCGGTTATGATTGCATCTATTACAAATTTATATCCCGAAAATGCATCGGAGGCGCCCAGGTCGATTCGTATGCCGGAATTAAAAACTCCGCGGCTGGCGGCGTTGGCACCGATAGCCTGCTGGCTGTAGGAGAAGTTAGCGAAGTCGTTGATCCAGTGCACGTAGCCCTGAAAGGTTTGCGGGAACAGCAGCAGGTCAAAACCCATTCCAAAGTCGATTGCATCGTCGGGGGCAGCGTCGCCGAAGCTCTTGCCGACTACTACGGTAGTTTCCGCAGACATGTTGAAGAAGTCGCCGGGGTAGGTGGCCGCGAGGTAGATCTGCTGGGCGTTGGTTTCATTTTCATTCTGTTGGAGCATCTGTACGTTGCCTCCAATGGCAATGGAGGAGGCCCGTTTCACCGGCAGCTGGACCTTCCCGCCAATGATCATGTCGGAGTTTTCCGATTGGTCCTGGGTATCATATGCATAAGAAAACTCCAGAGTACGGAAAAGGCTGACCGAGACTTTTGGTATATGGGTGGTTACGTTTTCGTCGATTATGGCGTGGTATCCAAGATCAAAGCCAAAATCCGAGGTGCGCTCCCAGCCGATTCTGCCGCTGGGAATGCTGATTAGACCGGTCGCGCCGTTGAGGGACATTCCCTTGAGGCTTTGGGCGGATACCAGGACGCTGCTCATGATAAATAGGAACATTAGTAAGAGTACTGTTTTTTTCATTGCTTTTATTCTCCTTATAGAATAACTATTCTAATAAATACATTAATAAATTATCATACCAAATGCAAGTTAATAAATTAAAAGCGCGTCTTGACCCGAAATACCCAAGCGGCTACAGTTACACTGAAGGAGTTACACATGGCAGAGGAAGACGGTTCGATTATTTTAAAAGCAACTGATTTAGATGGATATCTCACCGAAGAGGATCATCGGCAAATTGATACGATGAATAGCCTTTATAGTAAAGCAATAGGTATTTTTGATGTCCTATCGAAAACCAGCAATGAACGTCGGCTCAGTGAGGCCAAGCAAGAGTTGATCAATGTGTACGACTCTATGGGCAAACAGATGCAGAGTATTGTCCATGAAGAGCCGCGTATACATGTCTACTCTTTTGATACCCCGAAGGAGGTTCACGGTGAGGCCTCCAGGTTGATTTCTAAACTGCGGAATACGAATACACAGAACCAGGAATTTGTATATTATATTCAGCGTGCCTATGAACTGCTTTTTAATCTGGCCTTCACTGAAAATGCCACCCACAAGAAGAACTACTTAATCACCAATACACCGGTTACAAATCCGGTACAGAACTACGCAGTGCATAAAATACCGGATGTAGATGTGGATATAGAGAACACGGTGATGTGTGTGATGCTGCGAGGTTCGCTTCTGCCTTCGATGATTATGAGCAAGGAGATACAAGAGTACTCCTCGTCGAATTATGTATCTCCCTTTGCACTTTTCAAGATAAAACGGGACGATTCAAAAAAAGAGTATAATATGGAGTATATTCTCGATTTGAAAAAGTCCTTCTTTAGTTTGGATAATCTACAGGGTAAGGACCTCGTCTTTGCAGACCCCATGAACGCAACCGGTGGCAGTTTTGTAACTATTGTGAAATATTTGTTAGACCAAGGGGTTAAGCCACGTTCAATTAAATGTCTGAACGTAATTTCGGCTTTGAAGGGATCCCTACGGATTGTGAGGGCTCTGGAGCAGGCCGATGTTTATACCCTCTGGATGGATCCGGTTTTGAATGAGGATGCCTATATCCTGCCCGGCTTAGGAGATGCCGGTGACCGCTTGAACGGACCGGATATGGAAGAGTCGCCGCGTAATATTATTCAATTGATAGCAGATTACGGGGCGAATATTGCCTCACTTTACCGCGCACAGGTGAGAAAAATCGAAGAAACGGTGCTGGGGCGTACTTGATGTTTTTACCTAGAGCCAGTGGGCTGTTGATCGCTATGATGCTGTTTTTACTGCTTATAGGCTGTCAGACAAGCCCCCAGCAGCGGGAACTGGCGGAAACATACTATAACCTTGGGAATGCATATATTGAGCTTGAAGACTGGGGTAAAGCGGAAAACGCCTTTGCTCGGGCCCTCGAGATTGAACCGGGTATGTACCGGGCTGGATACAACATGGCGCGGGTCCATATTTACAGCCAAAACTATTCCCAAGCTGCCGCTATTCTGGACCAGCTGCTTGAAGCTGATAGCGGGAACATAACATTTTTAGAAACCCTGGCGTGGGTGGAGCTAAAACGTGGAAAAATTGATCAAGCCCAGAGTCTCTACCGTTCATTAATCGAAAAAGATCCTGCTAACTGTAATGTCAGATACAATTTATCCTTACTGCTGAACGATCGGAAGGAGTATGCCGAGGCGTACTCTCTGTTGTTAAAGTGTGTGTACGGTAAGAGCTCTGATGCTGAAATGCTGCTGCTTCTGGGGCAGCTTGAACAGAAGCTGGAGTGGGGCAGTGGGCTGGGATGGTTTGAGAGGGCCTCTGAGCTGGACCCGCAGAACCAGTCAGTTCTATTAGAATTGGCAGACGCATATGTCCGAGAACGGGACTTTACTGAAGCCCTGGATATATATAGGCAAATGAGTGCGAGGGCTGAAGATACGGAGAAGGGGCGGTTTTTGCTGCAGCAAGCTCGTATTCTACTGGTACAGCTTGAAGAGAACACCCGCGGTATTGCGGCTCTTAAAGAGGCCCTGGAAGTCGGCTTTAGGGATGTTGCTACACTGGCGTCTTTGTACACAGCCTTGGATGAACAGAATAAGGCAGATGCATCATCTGCCATGGAGGCGGAACTTCAACGTGTACAGCTCTTTGACGCGGTAGAGGAAGCCGCAGACGAAGCGGAAGAAGTCGTTCCAGAAGAAGTGGTGCCACCGGAAGAGGCTGAGGAGTGAACTTCATTTTTTTTGCGAAAATTGGTAGATCAATACATTTGGAGGCATTCTCAGTTTGGATAGTGCATTGCACTATCCAAACTGAGAGTTGCTGAGTTACGGTGCTATTTTAAGCTTTCCAATTTTTCATTTACTTGTTTAAAAACCTCGTCTGCCGAGGGTTCGGCGTCGATTGTAATCAAAAGGTTTTTCTCTTTATAGTAATTGATAAGCGGGGCGGTTTGCCTCTGATACACTTCCAAACGGTTTTCTATGGCCTCGGGTTTGTCGTCGGGCCGCTGAATAAGTGTTTCACCGCTTTCATCGCATTTGCCTTCTACCTTAGGAGGATTGTAGTGAATGTGATAAACCTTACCCGACTGTTTTGCAATTCTGCGGCCCGAGAGACGCTTAACAATACTTTCTTTGCTCAGTTCAAAATTGAGAACTCCGTTTATTTGTGCGAAACTCTCTAATGATTCAGCCTGAGGAATTGTCCTTGGGAAACCGTCAAGAATAAAACCATTGCGGCTGTCATCTTCTTGCAAACGTTGGCGTACCATTTCTATGGTTAACTCATCAGGAACCAGCTCTCCCGAATCAAGAATAGCCTGTACCTGAGTGCCTATTTCTGTCTTATTATTGATGTGAGCTCGAAATAGATCTCCGGTAGATATATGCGGAATCTGGTAGTTTTCTTTCACGCGGACTGCAATTGTGCCTTTACCAGCTCCCGGGGGGCCTAGAAAAATTAAATTCATATTATCACTCCTTCATCATCATGGCTGTGCGGAACGTTCTTTAATGGGTTCTCCCAGCTGTAAGCACACTCCTTCGAGCAAAACTCCGCATACTGGGAATCACTTGCCAAAAAATAAGTGCCGCAATTTTTGCAGTGAACGAATTTCCGGCTGCAGGTTGAACTGCAAAAATAGTTGTTATACGCCTGTTCCTTGAGTACGTACCTTCCGCAGGTACGGCAGCGTATATATGCATTTGTGTTTTCCATTGAAACAATATACTAATACAAAAAACGATGGCTGTACAGAAAGAAAAATGGTCTAAATTAACACATTTTTATGGTGCCATCTGGGTCAAAAAGAACCATTCAGCTTCTAAGTAATCAGCATAAGTGTAGTTCTTTGACTCACTGGTAAGGAATTGAAACGATAACCGGGAATGGATAAAATAATTCTAATTAACTATATTGCAATGAAATAAAAGAATTGAAACTAAGTTGGCACAAAAGTTGCATTATATTTTGTAGAATTAAAGCAAGGAGGAATGCAATGGATTTAGTAAGAGGAAAGCAGGTTAAAAACCATGATCCCATGGGCGAATTTGAGCGCCTGCAGAATGAAATTAATAATCTCTTTAATTTTGACTACCAGAACAATCGAGGATTGTTCGATCGTCCGGCATCTCCGCCGGTTGATGTAATCGAAAAAGCGGACTCACTGGTAATTCGCTGTGATATGCCGGGAATTCGCAAGAAAGACTTGGACCTTTCTCTTGCACGGAATGTGTTAACCCTTAAAGGCGAGAAAAAGCCGGAAGAGGAAAAGGATGACGCGAAAAAATACCGGAATGAAACTTGGAGCGGAGGATTCCAACGTACAATTTCGTTACCCGACAGTGTAGATCCGAATAAGGTTGAGGCAGCTTTGCAAGACGGAGTATTAGAAATCACGATTGCAAAGCGTGACGAGGTTAAGCCCCGTCAAATCAATGTAAAAGTCAGCTAATAAGAATATATAAGGAGGAATTATATGGAAACCGGAGGAAAAGCACGTGAAGGGCGCTGTGTAAGCCCTATGAGTAGAATTCGTGAAGAAGAAGGTAAAGTAGTGGTTCAGCTAGAAGTACCTGGCGTCAAGAAAGATGATGTGAATGTGAGCATCGAAGATGATCAGCTGCAAATTTTTGCTGCTAGGCAGGATGAGACTGTGGAAGGCAACTATTTGATACGTGAAAGAAATTGCGGTAGTTATGAAAAATATTTTACAATTGATAAGACTATAGATCGCAACTCAATCAATGCTACCATGGAAAATGGTGTCTTAACAATCACACTTCAATTTAGAGAGGAAGTGAAACCTCGGAAGATTGAGGTTAAGGGCTAGTAAAATTTATGCGGATATGGAAAAGAAACGCCCCGTCGGTGCATTTACCGACGGCGGGCGTTTTTTTTTTTGACAGAGTGGAGCAAAATGTATATGATTGCATAAATATTCACTGGAGGTTCTATGATTAACATAGCCGAGCTAATTACATTTGTTGTGTACTTTATTGCCCTTATGACGGTAGGGTGGTACTTCTACAAAAAGACAGTCCATATTGAAGATTATCTGCTAGGCGGCCGTAAAATGGGCCGTTGGGTGACTGCACTCTCCGCACAGGCTAGTGACATGAGCGGCTGGCTGTTGATGGGACTTCCCGGCGCAGTATTCTTGCTTGGAGTAAATCAAAGCTGGATAGCAATTGGTTTATTTTTAGGGACAGTTGCCAACTGGTTGCTGGTTGCACCGCGTTTACGGGTTTATACAGGAAAAACAGATTCTTTGACCATTTCATCTTTTTTTGAAGACCGCTTTAAAGATCCCACTGGTTTACTTAGAATCGTTTCTGCAATTATCATTCTGCTGTTTTTTACAATATACGCTTCAAGTGGTTTAGTAGGGGCAGGAAAATTATTTGAATCTATGTTTTCGATCGACTATTCTCTTGCTGTTATCCTGGGGGGCATTGTAATTATTTTGTATACCTTCTTAGGTGGGTTTTTAGCGGTGTGCTGGACCGATTTGTTCCAGGGTAGCCTGATGTTTGTTGCCATAATTATTGTTCCACTGCTTGCTTTTTTTACTCATGGGGGCTTTGAGGGAATCAGTGCGGCTATGATGGAGTCAAACATTTCTACTTCAATTATTCCTGATGGACCGATGCCGTTTTTCGCAATTATCTCCGCAGCTGCCTGGGGTCTGGGATATTTTGGTCAGCCCCATATTCTTTCTCGCTTCATGAGTATTAAATCGGTGAAGGAGATGCCCAAATCGGCTGTTATTGCAATTATCTGGGTTGCTTTCTCGCTCTCTTTCGCTGTTTTCGTCGGGCTGATAGCTATTCCGATGTTCCCAGAAGTAACCGGCGGGGACAGTGAGAAGGTCTTCATTTATATGATTCGCGATCTGTTCAACCCCTGGATTGGTGGAATACTTTTAGCCGCAATTCTTTCTGCTATAATGTCCACCATCGACAGCCAGTTGTTAGTTTCCTCTTCGGCATTGACGGAGGACTTTTATAAAAAAGTGATTAAAAAGGATGCCGGCGAGAAAGAATTGATTATTATTGGCCGTATCAGCGTACTTATCATTTCTCTGATTGCAATGCTTCTGGCACTTAATCCCAATAACAGCATCCTTGGTTTGGTCTCGTATGCATGGGGCGGTTTCGGCGCCGCCTTTGGACCGGTAATATTAGCCTCCCTGTTTTCATCCAAAACAAACTGGAAATCCGCCCTAGCGGGTATGATTACAGGTACATTGGTTTTAGTAATCTGGGAACGCCTTGGGTTCAATGCATATATGTATGAAATTGTACCGGGTTTTATAGCCAATGCTTTGACAATCTGGATTTTAAACCACTTTACTACACCCGATGATGCTGAATATTATGGTACTTTTGTGAGCCAGTACAAACAGGATACTGGAGATGTAGAAGAAGTTATTACCTGAGGTGAAAAAAGCGGCGGCTTAGAGTAAAACATTTGCTCTAAGCCGCCGCTTACTTAATGCTAAGCTGTTGTACGGTTTATTCCTCTGAGTGTTGCATTTCCTGCATCTGCACGTACAGTACAGCCAGACCCTCTGAAAGGTCCTCACGCTTTACAACTACGTGTTCGGGTATCTGAATTTCCGCGGGACTGAAGTTCCAAATTCCGTTAATGCCCGACTCAACCAGAGTATCGGTGACCGATTGAGCAGCCGAAACAGGAACAGTAATTACTGCCAAATGGATGTTCTTGCGTTGTACAATTTTAGAGAGTTCCCGCATGGGGTATACCGGGGTATCGTAGATAAGGGTACCGTGCTTGCTTACATCGGTATCGAAGGCCGCCTCTATTCTAAGCCCGCGAGTCAGAAAGCCCTCATAGCCCATCAAGGCGGTTCCCAGTGAACCTGCACCGACCAGGATCGCTGAGGTGTTCTCATGCCATCCGATGAAAGACCTGATGGACTTGATTAGCTCTTTGATATCATATCCAACTTTAGGTTTACCGACGATTCCTGTAAAAGCCATATCTTTACGTATTTGAATAGGTTTAAGATCAAGCTCCTCCGCTATGTCGGTAGCGGATACGGTGTGCATGCCCTTTATTTGAAAAGATTCAAGAATATTAAGATATCGCGGTAATCTACGCAATGAAGGAAGGGGTATACTGTTCAATTTATGGGTTCCTTTCATTTTCAATTTATCGATAGAAAAAGTTAGTTAACATCTTTTTATACTATCAGACCTCTGCAGTGTTGACAAGTAATTTTATAATGAGGCAGTAATTCGAATTATAGATAGTGCAATGCACTATCTATAATTCGAATGCCTCCAACCGTTTTGATATACAAATTTTTGCTAAGAAAATGAAGCAAATTCTAAATTTGGAAGTCGTAAGACTTTCAAATTTAGGATTGCTCATAATGAGGGTGTATCGCCGTTGTTTTATATGTTAATATATATTCACAATTTTACTACTTATACTGTGAGGAGAGGATTTAAATAAAATGTTATCTACAGAAAAAGCGCTTGAATTTGTTCGTAACAATGTATTTGATACTATCGGTTGTACTGAGCCTGTAGCAATTGCCTATGCCGCTACCGCAGCTTACCAGCACCTTGGAGGAACAATTGAATCGGTTGAAGTATCAATAAGTGTGAATGTCTTTAAGAATGCAATGGCGGTTGGTATCCCCGGTTCAGATAAGAAGGGTATACAGTTTGCGGTAGCCCTAGGCTTGGTTGCCGGTGATTGGAGTAAGCAACTACGGCTGTTTGAAGGGGTTAAACCGGAGCATCTGGAGGAGGCCGGTAAGCTGGCATCAGCCGATTTTATTCCAGTTTCATTAGCAGATGTACCCGAAAAAATCTATATTTATACAAAAGTAAATACTGAGAAGGGCAATGCAGAGGCTGAAATTGTTGGGGCACATGACAATCTTATTTCAATCAAAGTAAACGGGTTTCAGGTTTTTCCACAGGGTGATAATCAGCAGCAGAATGAAAATACCGGTTCCTCTGTAGCAGCTGATCCTTCTGAATTAGAAGGTCTGTCGATGGACGAGCTGGTGAAGGCTGTGCAGGCGATTCCAGAGAAGAAACTGGCCTTTCTTACCGGAGCAGTCGATATTAATGTGGCGGCTGCTGAAATAGGTCTTAAGAATGCTCCGGGCATGGGGTTGGGAGCTGGAATTGACCGCTTGAAGCAGAGAGATATTGTTGGAAATTCTCTTGCAACCAAGGTTGAACAGTATGTAGCCGCCGCCGCTGACAGCCGGATGAGCGGGATGATGGTTCCTATTAAGGGCTGTGGTGGTTCCGGCAACCACGGTATTGCCTTTTTTCTCGGTACCGGCCTTGCATTTCGTGAGTATGAAAAGGAGATGCAGACAAGCTTGGAGCAGACACTGGCCATGGGCCTGCTGCTGGTTAGATACATAAAGGTGTATACCGGTTTGCTTACCCCAACCTGCGGGGTCACCGTCAGTGCAGCCCCCGCAATTGCAGCTTCATTGGTATTTGCTATGGGCGGTTCTCCTGCGCAAATGACCGCAGCTGTAAAACTTGTGCTAGGGAATATTGCAGGAATTCTGTGTGATGGCGCTAAGCACGGCTGTGCACTCAAGGCGGCTACCAGCGCACGCTTTGGAGTTCAATCTGCCTTTTTAGCCTTAGATGGGGTTACAATTCCGGACAGTGACGGCATTGTAGGAACGGATCTTCCGGACAGCATGAATTATCTGCGTAGATTGCAGAATAAAGGTTTGGTCGATGCCGATAAAACAATGCTGGAAATATTGATGGAAAAATCAGAGAGTATTGCGGAATCCCAATAAATACCCCGACGAATATCAGTCGATAGAAGCAGATTTGGGTTCAGTATCGAGTAGGGAGTGAGCTGCACGCTGGAAGGCTGACGAGGCTGGACGGTGCTGGAAGCTTACCAATACCCCTAATCCGCTGTTGACCGCTTCATGGACAAAATTGCTGGTTAATCTTGCATAGATGTCACGGGCAAGTCCAGCTTTATTCTTGGAGTCCGGGGCTTTTAGCAGAAGATGCTGCAGTTCAAAGGTAGAAGAAACAACCTGAATTTGGCGAAGAACTAATGGAAACAGGCGTTTTATTAGTGATAGATACTTCTGACGGTAGCTGTCCGAGTGATTGATGATGCTGGAGAGCTGTGCATGACGGTCTCGGACCATTCGTCCCTGAGGATCTTTTGTTCTGGGTACGAAGCGGGTGAGGGTAGCAATTATTTTGTCCGACTGAAACAGTTTGTAGAGCGAGAAATAAAAGAGAAGCAAGGCCGACATATTTTTCAGAGTCCGGTAATTCTGAACTTCCTCTTCCAGGAACATCAACAGAGCGCTTATTTCCCGGTCAAGTGCATGGCCCGGGTCCTGGGCGGAGACCTGCTGATATGAAAAAGAGTTCATGCGGTTCTCTTCCACTGCTTCCTTGTTCTGCAGCAGGGTGAGGGTTTTTATAATCTGACGCCGGGTTCGGTTTGCCTGACAGGCTGAGAGGTACTCTTTTAATTTCTCACTTTGTTCAGGAGTAAATAATTGAGAGTTATTTGGTATATCTTGAACACCCCTGCCGGGTGAGAATTGTTCGTGTGCCATGGAATGCAAACTATTACCGAACTCCACCAACGCGGTATCTGCAGAAAAATCAGAAGGCAAACTGCGGATAAAAGAGTGCAGCAGCTGGGTAATATAAGGAGAAATGTGAAGCTCTAACGGGATGCTTTGCAGAAGCAAATCATACACAGCTTCAATGTTGGACTGTAAATTGCGGATAAGCTGGAGGATGACTGCCGGTTCGCCCTGCAGAAGGTCAAGGCTTGGATCTTCAGGAATATAGGCACAGTGGGTGAGCTTGAAGGAGCTGGCATCCACATGCTCTTCTTCCGGCATATTACGATTATAATTACCGATGATATCAGTTGAATTAAACTGAGAGGCGTTGAAAGCGCGGTAACGGTTGTGCCACAAAAAGAACCTGTTTCCGTTTGTATATTCATGGGCATAGCGCAGATAGGTAACCGCAGCGATATGTGATGAAGGCTGAGGGTTTGTTACAATCACCACTTTATCGGCCAGACTAAGATACTGTAGATTTTCAGATTCGTCGGCACCCGCCGGTAAGTCCATTACAATCAAATCATATTCAGCCTTAATTTGCTCTATATAGCTCTCCTTCAACGCGGTATAGAGTTCCTCTACGGCTGCTTTTCCCAATTTTGAGGCGGGAAAAAGGAGATCCAAATTATCAAAAACCCTGATGCTGAAATCTGAATAGGGGAGATTGACAGACACGGTGGTAGGCAGGCTATCCAGTTGGCTGTGAGCTATTGAGAGTACTTCGGCAATGTCGGACAGGGGATCAAGGTCAATCAGTGCAACTCTCTGCTGCTTGCGAGCGGCATACAGTGCTAAGTTGGTGGCGGTGGTGGTTTTTCCAACGCCTCCCTTGCCTGAGGCGATTGCAATGGTCATGGACATACTCCTTGTGTAGCATAATTTAGGGAATCTGTACAGTAAATGTAGCTGATCTCAGCAATTCAAAGTTTGGAAGTTCATAAACTTCCAAACTTTGAATTTGCTTCACTTATTTTACAATATTGTGTATTTCTAAACGGATGGAGGCATTCGAATTATAGATAGTGCATTGCACTATCTATAATTCGAATTGCTGAGCTGATCTAAGTGTGTATGAGTGTCGCTTTTGTTCGTAAATGGTCGATCAGGTTGAAAAGTCAGAATTCAGCTCGACACGACAGCTAAACTGTAATAATCTTTTGCTGTGTGTTATATTACACTAACAGAGATTGATTGGAGTGTTGTAAATGCAGTTAGATGAAGCTTCTCTACGAAATCAGTTACCCTTAGACAGTATTTATACCCATGGTCTTGAAGTAGCCGAGGCATATCAGAATGCACCTGAGTATGTGGCCTTGTACCTCCGAGAGCTGTTGCGAAACAATGGACTACTGAATTCTGAGGATAGGCGGGTCGATGAGTTACGGAAAATAATCAAGGATAATGAAATTCGAGTGGATAAAGGCGAGCAAACCGAGGAGCTGCAGCGCATTCGGGACTTTGTAGAGGAGCGGGATGCAGCTTTAGAGCTGCAGCGAGCCTCGGAAGAGATTAGTTTCCGAAAGCGAATTGAAGAGTACTATCTGCCGAAGCAGCTGATTAGTGCCATCCTTGAAAAGGGAGAAATTCCTACCAGCACAGCCGAACAGTTTGTAGGAATTGGTTTCATCGATATTGCCGATTACACTTTCCTGTCTAAATTTCTAAGTCCAAACGAGAACCAAACTGTTTTAAACGGTCTGTATGCTGCCTTTGATTTTGTGTTGAATCGCCATGGAGGGTATCTGAATAAAATTGAAGGCGATAGCCTGATGTTTCATTTCGGGGGTACCCTGGATCCAAATGTCCATGATATGGATCGAGATCAGCAGGAACGATACATTGCTCGGGAGTTGTTCTATACCTGTGTAGAGATGCAGCGTGTGGCCTTTTTATTCAATCAAGCCAACGACCGTTTTCTTTATAATGAGGAACAGGGAACACGAAGTTCAATAACCAAGGCTTTTGAAATTATCAGAACCCTGCGTACCAGTAATGAGCTTTCTCCGTCAATCAATGCTTTTTTCCAAATTCGGGTAAGAATCGGGGCGAACATAGGAGAGGTAACCGTAGGGAATTTTGGTCCGGAAGGTGCTAAACAGTGGGATGTAATCGGAGTTCCAGTAATTAAAGCCAAACGTATGGAGTCAACCGCTCCGGTGGGCGGGTTTCGTATTTCAGAGGGCTTTTATGATATACTCAAGCAGAACGGAACTGTTGACGAGTACTACAAACGCTTCAAGCGTGAGGCAGAAGCGTTATTCGGTAGCTTTAAGCATATCACCATGGACGAGCTTTTCAAATTCGGAAAGGTCACCCTAAAGGATAAACATAATGCCATGTTCAACACCTATAGTGTGCAGGTAAATCCCGGTCTTCCTGAAGCCATCATGAATCAGGTAGACTTATTAATTAATAAGGGGAAGGAAGGAGCTCAGCGGATACTCGATATGCTTAAGTACTATCGGGGAAACCGGTTTGTGATCAATGGACTTGAGTCCGTTTTTACTCGACGTGGTATTTATATACGAAAGCACGAGCTTTTGAAGATGATTCTGCCTAGTTTGTATGAACGTGTTCTAAACGAATACAGAGGCGACACCGAGGCTGCTCATAAGGCTATTTTCAACAACTACAGTATCTATAATCTGTTCGAGTTGCTCGGAAGGGTACAGGATACTGTCAAGGTTGACCAACTGCCGGAGCGTCCCGATTTTGATTTTAACAGCTACGAGCAGCATATGGACAGCATACGGGAGTGGATGGAGTATGAGAACACATATCGAGAAAAACGGGTCTATCAACGGACTTATTTTTACAACTTCATATTTCCAATGATGTTTTATTCAATTCAGGCATGCATTTTCGAATTTCAGCAGCAGGCTGCCGAGTTGACCGAGCTTAGCGAGGCCGATGTCTCGTAAGCCCTGCCATTTTGCGAAACATTTTAATTAAACGTGCTACTTCGCTTTCAGACAAACCCGAACGGCTGAATATATCTTTGAAAAACCTTCCTACCTCATCCTTCTCATTCTGCTTAAAAAAGCCGATCTCATCAAAAGAATCGGTGACAATTTGACTCAGCCCTGATAACCTCTGTTGATCAACGGACTGAAATATCTGCCTCGGCGGGCTGTATTCACGGAATAGAGCATAGGTGATAATCTGCACCGCATGGGAAAGATTAAGAGAGGGAAACTGTTCAGATGATGGTATATGTACCGCAACATTACAGGCGGACAGCTCTTTATCGGTTAGTCCGTCGGATTCACGCCCAAAAACCAGTGAGACGGTACCTGATTGCATTTGTGAAACGTGCTCCGCCAGCTGTTCCGGCAGTAAGGAAAAATATTTTCGGTATTTTCCACGGCGCCGAGTAATACCGGCACCGAGTATACTGTCTGCCAAGGCTTCTGGCAGGCTAGATAGGAACATTGCCTTATCAAACAGCTCCTGAGCGCGCAACCCAAAAGTTCTTACCTGATCGAGATTGAAATAATCCGGAGTCCGACCCACAATCACTAATCGTGAAAACCCCATGGTTTTCATTGCCCGGCAGACTGCCCCAACATTGCCGGAAGTCTCCGGTTCTACCAATACTACTTGAAAGCGATCCAATTCCAATTCCATTTTTCTTGACATTACTTCTCTCTAAAGGGTACAATGTGTAAGGTTGTTTATTATATTGAACGAGATTGTACCTGTCAAATGGATGGAAGCGTAAAATACAGAAGCGATAAGATTGAACGGGCGCCCTTTCAAATTGGGCGCAATATTCAAGAAATCCGGCGAAAGCTCAACATGACCCTCGGCCACCTCTCGGCTCGAAGTGGAGTTTCAAAGGCGATGCTCTCACAGATTGAAACTGATAAGGTTAATCCCACGGTTGTAACTCTGTGGAAAATTGCCAATGGACTGAATGTCGACATCGATGTGCTGCTAAAGGGCAGCGATGATATCGAAAAAAAGTTCAATGTCAGCCGAAAAGATGATATTACCACGATTGATGCCGAGGAGGGGCGGGTTCACATCCGGGTTCTCTCACCATTCTCCATGGTCGAAGACCTCGAGATGTACCTGCTGACCATCGATAGCGGTGGGAAACTGGTATCCGAACCTCATTTTCCGCAGACCGAGGAGTTTCTGAGTGTTATTGAAGGAACCGTCGAAGTACAGGCGGGTGCGAACAACACTCAAATTTCCACCGGAGATTTTATCAATTACCACTGTGATGTAGACCATGCAATCTATAATAAGTCCGATAAGGCGGCGGTGCTACATATGATTGTTCGTTTTAATAAACAAGGTTAGTTACAGTTTAACTAATTTTAATAACTTAGTAACTTAAATAAAAGGGTTGTCTGAACGTACACAGAGAACCCTTTTTTAAGTTTTAGTCGGCAGTTTTTAGTCACCAGAGAGAGGAGGAACATCTAAAAAACTTACTTCTGCCTCATAGTCGACTCCGGGAACCTGAAAACCGTGAATACGGAGGAAGTCGCTGCGGAAGCCTTCCATATCGCCAAGGCTGTCAAGGTTTTCTTCATTTACCTTCTCCCAGCGCTGTTCAACTTCCTGCTGAATTTCGGGTTTCATTTCAAAATCGTCAAGTCGAATGCGACCAGCCGTGTCGGTAGGTACTTCCAATTCGCTGTACAGGCGCCTGCGGTAGAGACGGATCATCTGTTCAATGCACCCTTCATGCAGTTCTTGGTTTTTCATAACCGAAAACAATAAGGAAATATAGAGGGGTACCGCCGGAATTACCGCACTGGCACGGGTAACTACCGCTTTGTTAATCGACACGTACGCCGCCCCATTGACCTTCTTAAGCTGAGAGTTAAGATGATGCGCGGTATTCTCTAGGTGCTCCTTCGCTTTTCCAATCGTACCGGATCGATAAATTGGATGGGTTATCTCGGGACCGATGTAGGAGTAAGCGACGGTTTGAAAGTTTTGATCTATCAGTTCATTCTGCTGCAGGTAATCCACCCACAACTGCCAATCTTCTCCGCCCATAACCTTTACGGTGGAATCGACCTCAGCCTGGGTTGCCGGTTCAAGGCTTACTGCCGAAATTGCACCGGTCATAAAATCAACCGAACGGGTAGTGTAGGTTTTGTCGAGCGGCTTAAGTGTAGAACGGTATACCTCGCCGGTATCAGGATCGGGTCGAACTCCCGAGGCAAGGCTGTATACCAGCAGATCAACCTTCCTGCCTCTTTCCTTTAGCAGGGCACCGATTTTCTCGCGAGTTTCATGGGAAAAGGCATCGGCATTATAACTGAAAGAGGCAAGCCCTTCCTTTTCGGCCAGCTTGTCAAAAGCGCGGGTGTTGTACCATCCGGCGGTTGCCGGACGCTTATCGCTGGGTTCTCTCTCGAAGGATACACTGATGGTTTCCGCACCATATCCGAAGGCTCCTACTATTCTAGAGGCTAAACCGTATCCGGTGGAACCTCCGATTACCAAAACAGTTTTTGGTCCCTGGCTGCTGCGCCGGCCGGTTTTTTCGGCCTGGGCCGTTGGCGGAGCTGTATCAGAAGAGGGAGTAGCGGAAAAATCAATCCTTTCAATAAAGTCTTTCTGCAGCTGCACCTCGCGAGCGCAGCCGGCTGGGTGGGCATTCATGCAGATGCCGCCGCGAATTTTTGGTGATATCATTAATTCCTTCCTTCTACTTTTGTTGCGATGTATCTACCAGACAAAGCCATTCGGCTTCGGCTGCTAGTTCTTCTCCTACAAAGGCCTTTCCTTTCTGTTTAAGGGTTCTGGAGGTCACTCTGAGGTTC
>Ga0102938_10001408_pt1 | contig 18142 bp, 8 predicted proteins | sample SalPonR2_B_D2_MG_FD_84516 | JGI IMG/M metagenome (GOLD analysis project Ga0102938, IMG submission 84516) | Salt pond soil microbial communities from South San Francisco under conditions of wetland restoration - Salt Pond MetaG R2_B_D2_MG | ecosystem: Environmental > Aquatic > Marine > Intertidal...
AATCAAAATTGCTAGCGATGAACTGCTCGGTCAAGTAGTCAAGCAGTTCAGGGTTCGTCGGAGGATTGCCCGCACGAATGTCGTCGATCGGTTCAATCAAACCGACACCGGTGAGGTAACCCCAAATCCGGTTGACATAACTGCGTGCAAAATATTGGTTGTTCGGCGAAGTCATCCAAGCCGACAAACGTTCGCGCCGCGTGGCGTCTTCGGCAACTTCGAACTCTGCTTCATAGGGAAAAATCGGTTCGACCGGGTTATTCGTCCTACCGTGCAGGACTTCTCCGTTGGGCTTGTCGTAGACCTCTTCGAACAGCGGTTTTGCCCCTTCGACGGCTGTGCCACCAATCTTGCGGTCTTTGCTTTCGGGATCTTTCTTCAGATCGACATGAGCAAAGAAGGCGGCCGTTTGATAGTACTGGTCCTGTGTCCAACGTTCGAACGGATGGTCATGGCATTTGTTACAGTTGAAACGGATGCCAAGGAACAGATGCGTGGTGTTCTCCACCGTCGTTTCAGGATCGCGCAAGATTTTGAAGTAGGCTGCTGCGGGGTTCTGATTATTGGAACCCGAGGCGGTCAAGATTTCGTGAGCAAACTGGTCATAGGGTCGATTCTCTTTGACTGCCGCACGGATCCACTGGCGGAACTTCTTCGAGCCTTCGGTGCCCAGGAACTTGCGGTTCACTTGCAACAGGTCGGCCCATTTGTTGGTCCAGTATTCGATAAAAGCTTCGTTGCCAATCAGTTTTTCGGTTAGGGCTTGGCGTTTCTCGCGGGTTGGGCGTTCGTCAGCAAGGAATTCTCGAACATCCGTGGACGTCGGCGGCAAGCCGGTGAGGTCCAGAGTCACGCGGCGAACGAATGCTTCATCGGTGCACAGTTCGCTGGGGAGCAACTTCATTCGCTGCCATTTTTTTGCCACCAAGTCATCGATCGCACCCCAGCTTTCAGGCGTTTGCCATTCGAACCCCTCGCGGTCTCCCATCACCGTCAACGTGGTTGCCGCATAAGCACCCTCGTAGCGAGCCAGGATTGGCGCTTCGCCGCGCCGCAGCGCCGTCAGCAATGCCGTCCGGTTCGATGTCGCTACTTCGCTATTACCGCTCTCGATAAAGGCTTCGCGAGTGACGTCACGCTGTTGGCCGTCGGGATAGAACGCGATCACACGTATTTGCTGCTGCGAACCGATCTGTTGGACCGTTGGGTTTTCGGGCCGCAGTTCAATCCGTTCGACTTTTTGGGAACGCAGGTCAAGCTGTGCACCGTCGGATATCCAGCGCCGGAGGACCGCGTGGTAGGGGTCCCCTGGCTGCATCAGCACGCCTCCTTCATGCGGTGCCAATCCCAACGGTTTACGGAGCATGAGGCTGTCGTCAGGCGAAACCGAATTCAGACGGCGTCCAGCTAAGTCGTCCGACAGTGCGCGAACATCAAAGATCGGGTCATAGCCCCGCAACGAAAGTTTGAAACCGTTCTTCCCCTTTTGCGCGCCATGGCAGGTGCCTTGGTTACAGCCCAACCGCGAGAGGACCGGATTGACATCCCGCACAAAATCGATGGGCCGCGGTGTCTCCAGATTGGACGCGGTGACCGTCGCATGCGCCGTCCGCTCCCCAAGTTTGGCGACCAACTTGCCGGTGCCGTGACGGACCGGACGCATGAGGCCTTGTTCATCCAAGGCAACAAACTCGGGCGCGTCGAGTTCACAGCCCCGTGTGACATCGACTACGGCGCCATTTTTCAGTTCCGCGAACACCAGCAGTTGGTTGTAGGACAGGGAACCGTCAAGTTCGATGGAGGCCGGTTCAATACGCAGTTCAGAGACATCGGCGAACGGCGGCAAGTTACCGCTCGCGGGGGCTTCGGCTTGTTCGGCCATTAGCTGCGACCAAGCGGCCGCATCGAAACGAGCCACTTGTTCTACCGCTGCGTCGGGCGTCACCGGGGCTGCGGTCCAAGTCGCTTCGACAGCACCCGATTCGTTGCCCACCACTCGTACGGTTCCGTCGGCAGCGGCCACCATCAGGCGGTTGTCGGGGGCAAAGGCGAGCGAGAAGATTGCGGCATCCTCGATCGACAGCGAGGTCAATTGCTTTACATCCTTGGATAGGTACTGCTTCAGTTTTTCAATCTCCGCCGGCTTTCGCTGATTGATTCGCTTGGCTTGGATCGCCTTGACATCGGCCGGCAGATCGCCGCCTAAATCGTACTGCCAGACGCGGACTTCGCTGTGGCCATCGACAGTCGCGACCGCGGCAAGCCGAGAGCCGTCGGGGCTGATGTCGACGCTGAAGATCCGTCCTTGCAGGGCGGGCAATCGCAGCACCAGATTGGCATCGTCGCCAATTTTGCGAGCCGTTTGACGAAAGATGCGATAGATTTTTGGGATGCCATCGGCACCGCCGACAAGTAACTCATCGCGTTCCGGGTGACGATCAATCGCGTTCACCCCACCCGCTAAGGCACCGGGAGTAATCGAAGTCACATTATCGACAAAGCGTTCGGTGGCCACTTCGGTCAGCTTGACCGTCATGTCGCGGCCAACCGAAATCAGGTGCGAGCCGTCTTGGGAGTAGACCGTGTCACGAACCCAGTCGTCGTGGGCACTTTGATAAAGCAACTGTTGGCCCGTTTCCGCATCCACGGCCCGCACCGTGGTATCGGCACACGCAAACGCGATCTGCTTTCCGTCAGGCGACCAGCTAACCCCGGTTAGGTTGTCATAAGTCACAGGCAGGGATAACTGCAGTGTCTTCGTTGCCACGTCCCAAACCTGCAGCTCTCCACGCGTTGCAGGGGATCCGCCGGCAACGGCAAGCCGGCTTCCGTCAGGCGAGAAAGCCACGGAGTTCACGCGTGGGCTGAGCCCGACCAGTCGCCCGACGCGTTCCCCCGAAGCCGCATCGAGGAGGAGCACTTCGTGGAAACCTGCGACGGCACAAAGCGTGTTGTCGGGAGAGAGATCCACCGACGTCAGCACCGGAGCACGAGGATAAACCGGTGGATTGGTGGCGTTAAACACCGGTCCGGCGACTTTGGAATCGTTGGGAGCCCCGGCTGCGATCCATTTGCGGATCTGTTCGATTTCGCTTTCGGCAAGTGGTGGCAATTCGCCTTTGGGCATCTCGGCATGGCCATCGATCGGTGTGATCTGCTCGAGCAGATAGCTCTCCTCAGGCTTGCCTGGCACGATCGCGGCTTGGCCGGTTTCCCCGCCGGACAACATCGCGGCGAAGTCGGTCATCAAGTAATCGCCCTGTTGCTTGGCACCTTGATGACAACCATAGCAGTGCGTCTGGAAAATCGGCGCGATCGTCGCGCTGAAGCTGATCGCGGGGTCCGATGCGGTGACGAGAGGTTCTTCGCCAGAGCAGGCTTTGAACGAAAAACTCGACGCAATGCTCAGCAGCATTCCTAGGAAAATGAAGCCGTTGCCGAACAGGCAGCAAGGAAATCGGGTCCGCATGCTACGGTCTCCAGAAGCAACGCGTTCCGCGGAACAACCGCATCGCACGAGCTTCGCCCCTGATGGGCGTGTGGGTGGGAAGTGCTGGAAGGAAGGGCCGCGGAGCAAAACAAAACCAGATGGCAAAACATCCCGCCACAAAAGCGATGGCGTTCCACCCTGTTTCATGGGACGTCTAATGGAGTGCTCCCCGTCATTGAGCCTAGTCTAGTGGTCGCCTTCTGCCGAGTCAACGAAATCCCGACATTGTGCCAGCAGTGCTCGGGCGTGCTGCGGTGCCGATTGGGCTTGTTTGGGCTTGTCTGTTCGTGCGGCGTGCTTGGCCTGCACGAAGAATTAGCACCCATCGCTTAACCGTTAGGCATACGCGTTTTCGCGGGACGGTTGCCGCGGTAATTCTGAAGTGAATTTAAGAAAATAAGCAAATAAACTGTGGGCGGGATTCCACCGAGGGTGTTTCCCTAGTGGAAACTGGCAGCGCCTTGAGGGAAAGCGGAGGCCGTTGACCTCCGGCAGGCGTTGGTAGGTTGTCCACTTTGGGTACCCGCTTTGCATCTTCGGAAATCAGGGCATGACCATCCGGGTCTTGTTCCAGTTAATTGTTTTTTATCATCTTAAGTCGAAGAGGAATTGGAATGCGGGATTTCAGACAGGGAAGAACCAATGGACGTCATGCTTTTACGCTGGTCGAATTATTGGTTGTCATTGCCATCATTGGTGTTTTGGTGGGGCTGTTACTGCCGGCTGTCCAGGCGGCACGCGAAGCGGCGCGCCGAATGTCGTGCTCCAATAATCTCAAACAGGTTGGGCTTGCCGTTCATAACTACCACGACACGTTTCTGCGGTTTCCTGGAAACGTCGGCACCCCCAATGGGTCGAATCGGCGTGGCGCCTCTTGGCTGACGATGATCCTTCCCCAGATGGAGCAAGGGCCTGCTTTTCAGAGGATGACCTTTGTCGATACGGACTTCAATGGAAATGGCTCGGGGGTTAACCGCAATTGGGAGGTGATGTCTCAGTTGCGTGTGCCGGGTTACAACTGCCCATCGAATCCTATGGAACGGTTGCGAAATCAGACAACGTCCGCGGGCACGCGAGCGCTGGGGGCTCCGAATACTTATCAAGTTCAGATTCCCGATTACGTCGGCAATGTCGGCTACTTCTTTTCGCCCGGCACCGGGCAAACTCCGGGCGCTCGCAACGGAGGGAACCGAAATGTTTGGACGGGCTACGGCTGGATGCAGGATGCCGGTTTGATTTCGATCTGGAATGAAGAATTCTTTGGTTCGAAAATGGCAAACGTCACCGACGGCACCAGCCACACAATCCTGGCGGGTGAGCATTCCAACTATATGTTTCAAGCGAATGGCACTCGTCAAGATGCCCGTCCCGGACGCGGTCCCGGAGGAGCCTGGGCGGCCGGTCCCTGTTTTCATGAGTGGTTAGGCTGGACGATGAATATCACGGTTCCCCGTTGGCCTATCAATAGCTTGTATTCGGGAAATTATACCCAAGCTTGGACCAGCACCCTGCACAACGGTTATCGTTCCGCACATGTGGGCGGTGCCATGTTCGTGATGGGAGATGGCTCGGTCCGCTTCACGTCGGACAGTATCGACTTTGATGACACCTTCATGGCGATGTCCGGTCGAGACGATGGGTTCGTGATAAGTGAAGATCTGTAGGCGTCGCTGTTCAAGGTTGGTGGCTGCTGTGCGGTTGGCCACGCAGAGGTGCCATTGCGGTTTGCTGGACCCCTTGCGGTGCACTGGTCAATCCGCGTGGCCACTTGCAGCAGGCTAAATTAAAAATAAGTTTTAGAACCGTATCGGAGTTGGATTTAAATGTTACAGATGTATCGTGTGTTGGGGTTGTTTGCCTTGCTGTCGGTTGCGGCTTTAGGGTGTGGGCAAGCTGGCCCGCCACTGGCCACGGTCACCGGAACGGTGACTTTTGAGAACAAGCCGGTGGAAGGTGGTAGTATTGAATTTGTGCCTGCTTCGGGCGGCCGGCCTTCCATGGCAATTACCGATGCTGAAGGTAAGTATCAAGTCTACTACTTACACAATGTGCCGGGCGCGGTTTTGGGCAGGCACAAGGTTCGCTTTCAGATGGGAGCTGCGGCGGCGGATGTTGCCGAAGAGGACCAGTTTTCACCGCCCGCGGCTAAGCAAGATGTGCCTGAAAACCTGACGCTCAATCCTGCCGAAGTCGAAGTGGCCGACGGGACGAATGAGTTCAACTTTGAACTAACGTCGACTTGATGCCGTGTCGGCAAGCATGAAGGTTTTGCAGTTCCTGATGGGAAAGCCTGTCAGGAACTGCATTTTTTGCCATTTCGGTCGAGCGGGTTAGCTTTTCGGCAGATGATTCGCAGTCCTTTCGGGACCGTGCTAAGCAGGTTTGCAGGAATCATTCCGCAGGACTCTGCTTAGCCGTTTGGACGATAGCCCCGGTTGTATTCAGGAACCTCGGCTATCGCCGAGGCGGCTCATTTACCCGATGATTCCAGCCAGCCTGCTTATTTGCCAAGCGAATCGGCCAGTTCGGGGGCGTTGTAGATCACGCGAATGGCTTCACGGATTCCGACGGCGGCTACCGAAACGGCGCGCGCCTGCTGGTCAGTGTAAAGATAATCGCTGGTTAAACTTTGAATATTGCCATCAAAGATTAAACCGACCAACTCCCCCGCACGATTGACTACCGGACTGCCGCTGTTGCCGCCGATGATGTCGGCGGTACACACGAAGTTGAGTTGCCGGTTCAGGTCGACTTGGTCTTTCGCTTCCAGCCAACTCTTTGGTAAATCAAAATCCTCTTGTCCAGCATGTTCGGCGGCGTGTTTGTAGGCACCCGAGAACGTCGTCCAAGGGTCGATCCATTCACCATTCTGTTCGTAGCCTTTGACGGTTCCAAAAGCCAATCGTAAAGTGAACGTAGCATCGGGGTAGGAGTCTGTTCCTTCGATAGCGCTGAGGGCATCGCTGATTTGGGCGTAGGCTTGTCGTTCTTGTTCTTCAAGTTCTTCACGTCGTTTGCGAAGCGTGCGGTATTCGGCTTCCATTAGCAGCGCCAGATCAATCATCGGATCTTCGCTCGCGAGCGTTTCGATCCGTCCACCTTCGGCCAGTGCTTTGCGGACTTCGACATCGGCAAGCTTCGTTTTGGCGACCAATTCCCCCGCACGCTCTCGAGGACTCTTGCCGGCCAAGACCTGTAGCACCAAAGCGTCGTCGCCGCCTCGCTGTTCGGCAAACCGGCTCAGTTCGTCGCTCATCTTGGCCCGTTCCAAATCGCTGTAGATGGGGGCTTCGCTGAAGAGATCTTGCAGCAGTGATTCGCGGCCCGCTTCTCCAAATTCCCGCAACCGCTCGGCATTCGGTTTTTTATCTTCAGCCGACATCAGGACCAACGTTTCAGCGATGTCATAGAGACGCGATTGAAAACCCGTCGTCTGACCCAGCAACTTGACTTTCTCGATCTGAATCGCAGCGATTTGTTCCCACGCGCCGGCTAATTCCTTTAAATCGGGCGTTTGCACGACGGCAGCCAAGAGTTCCGCTTCGCGTTCCGCTTTGGCACCGATCGTCTTGGGGTCTTGCAGGCCCGCCAGCATCCCGGTGTAGGCTTTGCGGGCGTTTTGAATTCCAAATAATTCGTCGCGTGCGCGCCGTTTTTGTTCCGTGCCCTCCAATCCGTATTGTTGCAGCATGATTTCCTTGCGGCGCAGGTAATCGAGTACGTAGGGCAGGCGATCATCACGCAGGAATTTTAACGCCGCGACGGTAAAAATCCGTTGCGTGCGACCAGGGTTGCCCGCCACGAAAACTAATTCGTCGGTCGCTACGGGTTGGTCGCTCCAGTGAAGGAAGTGTTCCAGTTGAGCCGGCTTGCCATCTTCGTAAACCCGCATCAACGTCGCATCGAGACAGTACCGAGGGTATTCGAAGTTGTCCGCGTCTCCCCCAAAGAAGGCGGCTTTGGTTTCCGGGGCCCAGACCAATCGCACGTCGGTATATTTCTTGTAACGGTAAAGATGGTATTTCGCTCCGCCGTAGAGCGTTATCACGTCGCTGCGCAGGCCTGTCTCATCGAGCGACTCCTTCTCGATCGTGGAGATCACCGCTCGTCGTGCGGACGCGGCATCTTCTGCTGAAAGTTCGTCGGTTACCGCTGCCTTGACGCGTTCGGTCACATCGACGATCGCAACCAATTGGTTCAGTTCCAGGTCGGGGGCTTTCAGTTCACCGTCGGTCGACTTGGCAAGAAAACCCTCTTCGATAATGTTTCGTTCGGGCGTGCTAAGTTTGTAGAGCGTATCGCTGGCGACGTGATGATTCGTCAGCACCAAACCATCGCTCGAGACGAAAGAGCCCGAGCCGCCGGAGTTGAAGCGAACCGCGGATAGCCGCAGGTGTTCGGCCCATTGCTCGGAGGGTTGGAAGTCGTACTTCTTCTTCAGTTGCTTCCGCGGCAGGTCATTGAACAACCACATGCCTTCGTCACCGTGAACGAGGGATGCAATCGAAATAAACGCGAGCAGAAAGCTGAGCAGCAAGGTGGGATGGTGAAGCATTCGGAGACCTGTTCAGGCAAGTTGGTGTTGATGGAAGAATCAAACGCCGAGGGAACCTAAAGAATAGGGAAGGTTAGCGACGGTGTGGAGTCCATCGTAACGAACGACGGCCGGTATCGCGAAAGAGCGATACCGGCCGTTGTGGTCCATTTCGAAGTTTGGTCTGATTAGGTTTTAAATCCCCAGGTCACCAAACAGAGGTGTGCTCAGGTAGCGTTCGCCGAGGCTGCACATGATCGTCACGATCCGTTTGCCTTGGAATTCAGGGCGTTGCGCCAACTGATTGGCTGCCCAGATGTTGGCACCGCTACTGATGCCAGCCATGATGCCTTCCTGTTTGGCGAGCAGTCGGCCGTATTCAAAGGCGTCCTCGTCGTCGACCTGAATCACATCATCGATTAGCGAGGTGTCGAGGTTTTTGGGGACAAAACCGGCACCAATCCCTTGGATCCGGTGCTTGCCAGGCGAGCCACCACTGATCACCGGGGAATGCTTGGGCTCAACGGCGATGGCTTTGAAGTTGGGGTTGAGTTTCTTTAGGTAGCGAGCCACTCCGGTGATCGTCCCCCCGGTTCCCACGCCGGCCACGATGGCATCGATTTGCTGGCCACTGTCCTCCCAGATTTCGGGGCCGGTGGTGGCTTCGTGGATCGCAGGATTGGCGGGGTTCTCAAATTGCTGAGGCATGAAGGAGTTTTCGGTTTTTTCGACCATCTCGGCTGCTGCGCCGATGGCCCCTTTCATGCCTTCCCCGGCAGGGGTGAGCACCAAGTTGGCTCCCATCGCACGCAGCAAGGCGCGGCGTTCGACCGACATCGATTCCGGCATCGTCAGGGTTAGCTTATATCCCTTGGCGGCGCACACGAATGCCAACGCGATGCCCGTGTTGCCGCTAGTCGGTTCGATGATGTGCGTTTCTTGATTGATTTTGCCATCGCGGACGCCCGCTTCGATCATGGCGACGCCGATGCGGTCTTTCACGCTGTTGAGCGGTTGAAAGAATTCGCATTTGGCAAAAATCGTTGTGCCGCTGGGGGCCAGACGATTGATCTGAATCATCGGTGTGTCACCGATCGCCCGATCGACGCTGCTGTAGGTTTTACCGCGAGGCATAATCCGTTCCTTCTCGATTAGTTGTCACGTTGGTTAAACGAAAGACTAGGCGACTTCCCAGGTGTCGCCTGCATTGAGCAGCGACTGGAGGTCGCCATTGCCCTTGGAAGCGCGCGCTGCGTCAATCTGTTGATTGATCTGGTCGTCATAGGTGGCGACTCCTTGGACATCACGAAACACGCCAATCGGTTCCGGGAATTCTGGGTACCGCATCCGACTGAGCATGAAATGCAGCGTTGGATCTTGCACCTTTTCGTCGTGGATCAACAGATCATCGTCAGGCACGTCAGCGGTGTTGACGATTTCCAACCGGCTGCCGATCATCCGAATTCCTTTGTCGCGTTCCTTGCCAAAGATCAGCGGCTTGCCATGTTCCAGTTCGATGGTGTTGTCGGGCCGTTGGTTGCGGTCCTGTGCGTAAGCCATCGCGCCATCATTGAACACGTTGCAGTTTTGGTAGACCTCTACCAAAGAGGTCCCCTTATGTTCCGCGGCGCGTCGCAGTGTCGCTTCCAGGTGCTTGACGTGGGCATCGATACTACGGGCGACGAAGGTTGCTTCAGCAGCCAAAGCGACACTGAGCGGATTGAGCGGGTGATCGATCGAGCCCATCGGCGTGCTCTTGGTGACATGCCCTTCCAGGCTGGTCGGGCTGTACTGGCCTTTCGTCAGCCCGTAGATGCGATTGTTAAACAGGACAATGTTGATGTCCAAGTTACGTCGCAGGGCGTGGATGAAATGGTTGCCACCGATCGACAACGCATCGCCGTCACCGGTGATCACCCAAACCATCAGATCGGGCCGCGTCGTTTTCAGCCCCGTCGCAAACGTCGGAGCGCGACCGTGGATGCTGTGCATGCCGTAGGTGTTCATGTAATACGGAAAGCGGCTGCTGCAGCCGATGCCACTGATGAAGACGATTTTCTCGCGCGGGACTCCCAGGCTAGGGAGTACCTTTTTCATTTGAGCGAGGATCGAATAATCGCCGCAGCCGGGGCACCAACGGACATCTTGATCACTGGCGAAATCGGCTGCTTTTAAAACCGGAAGATTCATTTTGGATCGCTAGACAAATGGAAGCTGAAAAATGGTTTAGGGAGGAACTGCGTCGTGCTGCAGGTATCAGCCGACGCAGATCTGCAGTTTTTGATCGACAATGGTGCAGTCCTTGCCGACGCACGCTTGGTCACGGATCGCGGCGACTAATTCCGTGACCGTAAACGGTTTGCCTTGGACCTTGTTGACGCCCACGCAGTCAACCAGGAATTGATGCCGCAACAGCATGCGCAGTTGGCCCATATTGAGTTCGGGTACGAGGACGGTTTTGAACTGCTTCAGCAGTTCGCCCAGGTTCCGAGGCAACGGATTCAGATATCGCACGTGGGCGTGACTGACCGCCAAGCCCGCTTTCTGGCAGCGTCTGACCGCGGTGTGGCAGGCACCGTAGGTTCCGCCCCAACTGACGACCAGCACGTCACCGCTCGGCTCGCCGAAGACCGCTTGTTCCGGAATCCGCTCGGCGATCATTGCCACCTTGTTTGCGCGGGTGTTGGTCATGTGTTGGTGGTTGGCGGGATCGTAGCTGACGTTGCCCGAGCCATCTTCCTTTTCCAAGCCACCGATTCGGTGCATCAAACCTTCCGTGCCGGGAACCGCCCACGGACGAGCTAGGTTCTCGTCCCGCATGTACGGCATGAAGGGCTCGTCGGCGTCGGTCGCCCCTGCGGGATGTCGGACCACGATCGGTTCCATTGCCGACACATCGGGGATCTTCCATGGTTCGCTACCGTTGGCGATGTAGCCATCGGAAAGAATCACCACTGGGGTCATGCACTCGACAGCGATTCGCCAAGCTTCCTGTGCGATTTCAAAGCAGTCGCCGGGACTGGCCGGAGCGATGATCGGCAGCGGAGCTTCGCCATTGCGGCCGAACAGGACTTGCAGCAAGTCGCTCTGCTCAGTCTTGGTGGGCAGACCGGTGCTTGGTCCACCACGCTGCACATTGATGACGATCATGGGCAGTTCCATGATCATGCCCAAACCCATCCCTTCGGCTTTGAGTGCGATTCCCGGTCCGCTGCTGGCCGTCACGCCCATCGTGCCACCGAACGCCGCGCCAATCGTTGCGCAGACCGCCGCGATCTCGTCTTCGGCTTGAAAGGTTCGTACGCCAAAGTTCTTGTAACGCGTCAGCTCGTGCAGGATGTCGCTGGCCGGCGTGATGGGATAGCTGCCGTAAAACAGTTCTTTGCCGCTGCGATGTGCCGCAGCCAGCAGGCCCCACGCCAAAGCTTGGTTGCCCATTACGTTTTTGTAGGTGCCAGGTTCAAGTTCGGCCGCTTCCACGCGGTAGCTGATCCCGAACGCTTCGGTCGTTTCGCCAAATGCCCAACCCGCGCGTAACGCCGACTCATTGGCTTGCGCCACTTCCGGTTTCTTGCCGAACTTTGCCTGAATGAACCGCTGCGTCGGTTCGAGCGAACGGCCGAACAGCCAGTAGACCAAGCCCATGGCGAAAAAGTTTTTGCAGCGATCGGCGATCTTGACACTTAGTCCAAGTTCGGCGACTGCGTCGCGTGTCATCTTGGTCATCGAGACCTTCACGACGCGATAAGTCGACTCGAGGATCTCATCATCGAGCGGGTTTTTGTCGACCTTGGCGAGCTTGAATTCTTTCTCGTTAAATCCGTCTTCGTTGACGACCAAAATGCCGCCCTTGCGCAGGTCGGACAAGTTGGTCACCAAGGCAGCCGGATTCATCACCACCAAGCAATCGAGCGTGTCGCCGGGCGTGAAGATTTCTTCGGAGGCAAACTGGACCTGAAAGCCACTGACGCCGGCACGGGTGCCTCGAGGCGCGCGGATTTCGGCAGGAAAATCGGGGAATGTGGCCACATCGTTGCCAGCCAACGCGCTGGTGTTGGTTAACTGAGTGCCCAGCAATTGCATGCCGTCTCCAGAGTCGCCGGCCAGGCGGACCGTGATTCCAGAGACTTGTTCGATGCGATTGTTAACTGATTGGGGAGAGCTTTCCACGGCAAAATGATCCGCATGATTATCGGCGAATCCCGGCATCGGCTAACAGCAGCACGAGCTCGGGAAGTTGGTTCGTAGGGTTTATATCGAGAGCGAGGTCGGGAACGGGTTAGTAAAAGTGTAGGAATCTCAAAGACTCTGCACACCGGCCAGACACGATATAATTCCCGTAAACCGCTTATTCTTCCATAGTTTGGCCTCCGCGTCAGCCTTGGGTTGGGCGATTTCGGATGCTTGTAAGCGATTTGTAAGGGCGAAAACGTGCGGTTGCTCGCCTTCGTTGGCAGCCACCCCGGGGGACACGATCGGCGCGAGAAACCCGACCCTTTTTTGCTCCTTACCAACGTGGGCTGGGGGGCTATCCACCCGTTGCGACTGACTTTTGCACCTGCAACGCTTCGTTGCCGGTGACTGATAGGCCGGTTTCGAAAGGCTGTCTCGAGCTCTACCCTTGAATGAACTCAATGGGGCGAGCTTTGCCCTTGCTAAGATTTTGCGGTCTCGGTGTTAACGAGCCGGATCGGATTGCATTATTCTGTGCTCGGGCCTGTTAGGCGGCATGCCCCCACGCTCCGCCCATGCGCTGTAAGGTCATGAAATCACAATCTCAGCAGTCCACTCAGGTCTCCTCCGTCCCTTCCGCCAACGAGCAGGTGGGGGTTCCCTCGATGTCTCCATCGTCGGATTCGGTACCGCAGGCGGCCGTCTTGTTGTCCGAGTACCAGACCGATCAGTTTTATGACGAACTGGTGGAAAGCAACGGGCATGCGCGGCCCGATGCTCGGGCGTTGCTCGACCTAATCAATCGGTTGCCGCCCGGCGAGCTGATGCGTCGCCAAAAATCGATCGAGCAGTCGCTGTATCGGATGGGAATTACCTTCACGGTCTACAGCGATCAGCAAGGCACTGAGAAGATCATGCCGTTTGATGTGGTGCCGCGCATCGTCAATGAGCTGACGTGGCAGCACATCGAAGTCGGATTGAAGCAACGTATTCACGCGCTGAATCTATTCCTCGACGACATTTATAACGAGCAGCGGATCCTCCGCGATGGGGTCGTGCCCCGCGAATTGATCGAGACCGCCGGCACGTTACTCCCGGCGTGCAATGGCCTCAAGCCGCCCCGAGCGGTCTGGAGCCACGTCACGGGGACCGACTTGGTGCGCGATGCCACGGGTGCCATGTTGGTGCTTGAAGACAATCTGCGTTGCCCCTCGGGGGTCTCCTATGTGTTGCAGAACCGGATGGTGATGAAACGCAATTTCCCGCAGGTCTTTGCCGCTTCCCGCGTGCGACCGGTCAACGGATACGCCGATCAAATGTACAAGATGCTGTGCGCGATGGCGCCCAAACCAGACGACCATCCGACGGTCGTGGTGTTGACGCCGGGCGTCTACAACAGCGCCTACTACGAGCATTCCTTCTTGGCTCAGCAAATGGGCGTGGAGTTGGTCGAGGGACGCGATCTGCTGGTTGATGATAAGGATAACGTGCGAATGCGAACGACCAGCGGGCTCCGCAAAGTCGACGTGATCTATCGCCGGATCGATGACATCTTCATGGACCCCGAAGCGTTCCGCAAAGACAGCATGTTGGGAGTTCCCGGTTTGATGCGAGCGTACCGCGCCGGGAATGTCGCGTTGGCCAACGCACCGGGGACGGGGATCGCCGACGACAAGGTGATTTATGCTTACGTCCCCGAGATCGTTCGTTATTACTTGAAAGAGGATATTCGTCTGCCGAATGTCGAGACGTTTGTTTGTCTGCGTGACAGCGATCGTAAATACGTTTTGGCAAACCTCGACAAGTTGGTGGTCAAAGCGGCTAACGAATCGGGTGGCTATGGCATGTTGATCGGTCCCGCATCGACCAAGCTGGAGCAGGAAGAATTCGCGCGAGCCATCCAAGCCAATCCGCGGAACTACATTGCACAACCGACGCTGGCACTGTCTCGAGTGCCGACGATGGTCGACGGGAAGCTCGAAGGACGGCACGTCGATTTGCGACCTTATATCCTCAGTTCGGCACCCGATGACGCCTGGGTGTTGCCCGGTGGTCTGACTCGCGTCGCCCTGCGTAAAGGCTCGCTGGTGGTCAACTCGTCGCAAGGTGGCGGCAGCAAGGATACCTGGGTCGTTGCCCAGCCCGGCGGAGAGCGTTCCGGCTTGCAAGACTGAACGCGTCGGGCCCCGTTTTCTTAACCTCGCATCTCACTGAATCGACGAAACACTATGCTCTCGCGCGTCGCTGAATGTATCTATTGGATGAGCCGCCAAGTCGAGCGAGCGGAAAATCTCGCCAGATTCCTGGAGGTCACTTATGAGTTCACGCTCGACCAGCCGGAGAACTTGGTCAATCCGTGGGAAGCTTTGGTTCGCGTGACGGCGGACGAAGCCTATTTCAAGGCACGCTACGGCCAGCCAACGGACGCCAACGTGGGGCGTTTTCTGGCTTTTGATGAAGGCTATTCCAACTCGATGTTGTCCTCCTTGCGGATGGCTCGAGAGAATGCTCGCAGCGTCCGTGAGTCGTTGTCTTCGGAAGTCTTCGAACAGGTCAACGAGTTCTATCACCGGGTGCAAGATGCCGCGGCACAAGAATCCTTGCAGTCGCCGAACGATTTTCTCAACGAAGTTCGGTTGTTGGCGATTCAGTGGTCCGGAGTGTTGGACAGCACGATGCCTCAAGATGACGGCTGGCATTTTTTCAACATCGGGCGGATGCTGGAACGTGCCGACAAGACGTCGCGGATTTTGGATGTGAAGTATTTTAATCTGTTGCCGGTGGTCAGCGATGTCGGGACCGCCGTGGACGACTTGCAATGGGCGGCTCTGCTGAAAGCGATCAGCGGTATCGAAGCTTATCGGCGAAAGTACCGCGTGTTGCGGATCCCCGATGTGGTTCGTTTTTTCTTGTTCGACGAGACCTTTCCTCGCAGCGTCATTCACTGTGTTCAATCGGCATTCTGGTCGGTGCGGAAGATTCATGAGTCGGCCGACTTACCGCCCGGCGATACCCATGCGCGTTTGAAAACGCTCTGTCATCGACTGGCACATACCTCGGCTGAAGAGGTGATCGCTGGCAACATGCATGGTGCGATCGATAGGTTGCAAACCGAACTGAATCAGTTGGGTGATGCCATTTCGCTTGACTTTTTTCATCGCGACATGGCCGAAGCTCGCAGTTCGGTTTCCGCTTCCTAACGCTCGTGCGGGCGACGGCGAGCTGTCGCTGGCTCTCTTCTTTCCCGCTCTTTTTCCCGCTGATTGCTCATCTCCCTCGCTCACCCTCTCGAAAAATCACCATGCCGATTCGCGTTGCCCTGCACCATCAAACCGAATATCGCTACGACCGCAGCGTTAACCTGGGGCCGCAGTTGGTTCGTTTGCGACCGGCATTCCACGCGCGCACGCCGATCACGGCCTACAGTTGCAAGGTTTCGCCCGGCGATCATTTCGTAAACTGGCAGCAGGATCCCTTTGGCAACCCGAATGCACGCTATGTTTTTAACAAGCCAGCCGATCATCTGCGGATCACGGTCGACTTGATTGCCGAGATGACGGTGATCAATCCGTTTGATTTCTTTGTCGAGGAGCACGGCGAACGCTGGCCCTTTGAGTACGACGCGGAGACCCGTGTCCAACTCGCTCCGTATCTTCATCAAGAGCCGTGTGGTGAAAAGTTCAACCAGTGGGTTGCTAATCTGCCGGCCAAAGAGATGCGCACGATCGACTATTTGGTGGCCATCAACAGTCGCTTGCAGCAGAAGATCGATTACTTGGTACGGATGGAACCGGGGGTGCAGACGCCGGAGGAAACGCTCCGCAAGTCGAGCGGTTCCTGCCGCGATTCGGCGTGGTTATTTGTCCAGACGTTGCGGCACGTCGGCTTGGCGGCGCGGTTTGTGTCGGGGTATCTGATTCAATTGGCGGCCGACGAAAAATCCCTGGATGGACCTTCGGGGCCCGAGGCCGATTTTTGTGACCTGCACGCTTGGACGGAAGTCTATTTGCCGGGAGCTGGCTGGATCGGTCTGGACGCAACGAGTGGCTTGTTTGCCGGTGAAGGCCACATCCCGTTGGCCTGCACGCCGTCGTATAGCGGGGCGGCGCCGATCACGGGAGCCCATGAGCCTTGTGAGGTGGAGTTCCATCACGAGATGTCGGTGGCGCGAGTGCATGAGGATCCACGCGTCACCAAGCCTTACACCGAAGAACAGTGGCAAGCGATTTTGGAAACGGGGCGGCGAGTCGACGAGCGATTGAATGCCGGCGACGTGCGGCTGACGATGGGCGGTGAGCCGACGTTTGTGTCAATTGATAGTCCCGAAGAACCGGAATGGAATACCGATGCCGTTGGCGTCGACAAACGGGTCAAGAGCAACCAGTTGTTGCTGCGATTGCGAGAGCGGTTCGCCCCTGGCGGCCTGTTGCATTACGGCCAAGGCAAATGGTATCCCGGCGAGTCGTTGCCACGGTGGGCATTGACTTGCATGTGGCGACGCGATGGTCAGCCGATTTGGCGTGATCCGCAGTGGCTGGCCGACGAAGGCCGGGACTATGGCTTGCAGCATACCGACGCAAAACGTTTTGCCGCCTACTTGGCTCGTGAGCTGAACATCAGCGCCAAGATGACCTTTCCCGTTTACGAAGACACCTTTCATTACTTGTGGCGTGAACAGCAGTTGCCGGTGGATGTATCGGTGGACGATCCGCGGTTGGACGATCCCAACGAGCGTTCCATGTTGGTGCGGGCGTTCCAGAATGGACTTCGAGAACCGGTAGGTTACGTGTTGCCGCTGCGGCGTGCGTGGTGGCAGGCTCGGCCCGGTTGGATTGGCGGTCGTTGGCCCACACGAGCGGAGAAGGTGTACCTGTTGCCGGGCGATTCGCCGATCGGTTTGCGGTTACCGCTGGAGAGTTTGCCTGTCACCGGCGCGGACTCGAGTTTTCAGTACACGATCCCTCTCGACCCGGCGTTTCCTCGCGGTCCCCTGCCCTCTCCGGACTTGAAGGGCAACGAGAAAATGGTCACGCGTTCGACACCCGTCGATGACTTGGCGGGCCGAGCCGGGCCGGCGGGCCAACCGGTCAATGAGCAGTTCCTCCAAGAGGAGGATGACGACGATCTGCCGACCGGCGAGGATGTGGTGCGCACCGCGTTGTGCGTCGAACGGCGGCATGGGCGGCTGTATGTATTCATGCCGCCTACGCAACGTTTGGAAGATTATCTCGACTTGGTTTCCGCGATCGAACAGACCTGCGAAAAACTGTCGATGCCGGTGTTGCTGGAAGGTTACCTGCCGCCGCCCGATGCGAGATTGGATCTATTCAAGGTCACTCCCGATCCCGGCGTTATCGAAGTCAACACCCAACCCTCCGGCTCTTGGGAGGAATTGGTGGAGCTGACCGAAACGCTGTATGAAGAAGCGCGTCAGGTTCGCTTAGGCACCAATAAATTTGATCTCGACGGTTACCACACCGGTACCGGAGGCGGAAACCATGTGGTGATGGGCGGTGCCAGTCCGCCGGAGAGTCCTTTTTTGCGGCGTCCCGATCTGCTGTCCAGTCTGACCGCTTTCTGGAACAACCACCCTGCCCTGTCCTATTTGTTCAGCGGCCGTTTTGTCGGTCCCACCAGCCAAGCGCCGCGGTTGGACGAAGGTCGCCCCGATTCGATCTACGAATTAGAAATCGCGCGGGCTCAGTTGCCCGCGGCATCGGAGGACGTGCCGATGTGGATGGTGGATCGGCTGTTTCGAGACATCTTGGTCGACACGACGGGAAACACGCATCGGTCAGAAATCTGCATCGACAAACTCTTTTCTCCCGACAGTCCGACCGGCAGGCTGGGATTGGTGGAACTGCGCGGCTTTGAAATGCCGCCTCATGCGCGGATGAGCCTCACGCAGCAGTTGTTGGTGCGTGCTTTAGTGGCTTCCTTTTGGG
>Ga0102938_10001413_pt1 | contig 18125 bp, 21 predicted proteins | sample SalPonR2_B_D2_MG_FD_84516 | JGI IMG/M metagenome (GOLD analysis project Ga0102938, IMG submission 84516) | Salt pond soil microbial communities from South San Francisco under conditions of wetland restoration - Salt Pond MetaG R2_B_D2_MG | ecosystem: Environmental > Aquatic > Marine >...
ACCCCGTGATCTGGCGCAGCGAACCGGTTCCCACACTTGTCGAGGGCGACGTCCAGCTTCGGCCGTTGCGGATCTCTGATTCCCCCAGCTGGCACGAAGTGCGTAAGCGCAACCAAGCCTGGCTCGGTCCGTGGGATGCGACCGTCCCGACCGAGGGGGTCAGCGCCGGTGAGATCCCACCGAGTTTCTCGGCGATGGTGCGCCGGTTGCGCAATGAGGCCCGCGAAGGGCGCGTGCTGCCGTGGGTGGTGGAGTTCCGGGTGGGTGGCCAGCGCCGCATGGTCGGGCAGGTGACCATGGGGGGCATCACCTATGGGTCACTGCGCAGCGCCTACCTCGGTTACTGGATCGATCAGCAATACGCCGGCCGCGGCATCACCTCGCTAGCCGTGGCCATGGCCTCGGACTACGCCTTCGGCACCCTCAGGCTCCATCGACTCGAACTCAATATCCGCCCGGAGAACGCCGCATCCCGTGCGGTTGCCGAGAAGGTGGGCTTTCGCAAGGAGGGCTTCCGCGAGAAGTACTTGCATATCGACGGCGATTGGCGCGATCACGTCACCTACGTCCTTTTCGACGGTGAGATCGCCGACGGTGTTGTCGCACGTCTTCGATCACAGGTGAAAACCACCGGCGCTTAGCCCCGAAAAGCCCCGCGACACGCGGAAAACGTAGTGCTCGCACCTTCCACGCCTATGGGCGTTTTGCGCATAGCGTGTGCGTTTGTGACGGGCTTGATCTATGTAGTGATCATCGCCCTGTGGGCTGCCGTCCTGATTCCGATCTGGCTGCGTCGTCACGATCAGATCAGCGAGGTGCGTTCGACGGCACGTTTCTCCTCGGCGATGAAGACCCTCGGCAAGGACAAAGGGCGCAAGCAAGGTGCAGCGCGCAGCGGCGGCGCCACCCGGCTGGCCTACGACGACCCCCGCGAAATGGCTCGGCAAGCTGCGGCGAAGCGTCGCGCGATCATCATGGGAGTGCTCAGCGGTGCGCTGGCGCTCATGCTCGCGCTGGCGATCTTCGGGCTGGTTCCGCGCGTGGCCCCGATCGTTCTCGCGATCATCGTGCTCTCCTACGTGATCGCCGCCGCACTCACCTCGTCGCAGCGCGGTCAGGTGGCCCCGGCCCGCGCGAGTCGGCGTGATGATTACTACGACGACGCCGCGTACGAAGACGAGTACTACGACGACGACTACCGCGAGATCGCCTACAACGACGAAGTGGCCGATGTCGCCTACCCGCGCTCGCGCGGAGTGCGTCCGCGCACCAAGCGCAGCCGCGACGCCCAGGTGGCCGCCGCGATGGACGATTTCTTGGCCTGGGATCCCTGGGAAGGGGAGAGCGAGTCGGCTTCCGATGATTGGTCGGCGGTTCCCACCACGTTGCCGACCTACGTCAACGCCCCCCGCGCCACCCGCGTGCGCCGGCCCATCGAGCGCGACCGCGACTGGTCCGGCGAAGCGATGGTCGAAGCGGCCCGCGGCATGCGGCGCCCGCGGGTAACGGTCGATGACCTCAGCGATGACCGGTACGCCCTGCAGGGTGGGGCTGCGAGCAGCGACATCGACAGCACCTCCGAGTTGCCCGCCGTGTATTCCGACCACTCCGAGCAGACTCGGCGCGCAGCGGGGGAGTAACTCTTCTGCTGCTACCCTTTCCCCTCGCTTGGGGCTGTGGCGCAGTTGGTAGCGCGTCTCGTTCGCAATGAGAAGGTCAGGGGTTCGAATCCCCTCAGCTCCACTTTCTGAATTACGTGTCAACCGGTCAAGTAGGTGCGGGCCTGCTTCGCCCGCGCGATAAGATTGGCTTATGGATGTGGTCGCCGCCTATCAAGAGGCCCGGCGGGACGAGGAAAGTTCCCGATTGCGACGAGCCTTGGCACTGCGCGCGCTACTGGCAGCAGGCATGAGCCAGCGTGACGTTGCCGAAGTATTGGGAGTCAGTCAGCCGGCCGTCAGTCAGCAGTTGAAGCATGCGCCCGAGTTGAGTGACATCGAGCCACAGGAATTGATGAAAGCAGCTGGACCGGTACTCCATGCCTTTGCGCTCGAGCGTGGCTATACGCGGCTAGCTGTCTTCGGTTCCGTCGCCCGGAAGGAAGCGCGACGCGACTCCGACATTGATCTGTTGGTGCAACCGCCACCGAAGACCTCGTCCTTCGATTTCTTGCAATTCAAGCAGCAGTTGGAGTCCGTGCTGGGCAGGCCCATCGACCTCATCGACTATCGCGGGTTGAAACCCGGTATCGACGACGACATCAAGCGCGAAGCCGTGCTGTTGTGATGGACCTGAAAATCGCCAAGGAATTCATTCATATTGAAGGTTGGCTGGATCGAGCGGATGACATTGTTGCGCGTGGTGAGTCCACGTACTTCGCAGATGTACTGCTTCAGGAAGCCGGCGATTCAATCATGATGAAACTTGGCGAAGCGGCGAAAAGGCTGAGTGTGATGAACGTGCCAGCACCGGCAGGGATCGATTGGGCATCGCGGTCGCTAACCGAAATTTCATCATTCATCAGTACGACGAAGTCAGCCGCCCTTTGACTTGGGAAACTCTGGCTGTTGATCTCCCTGAATGGCGCAGGCAACTCTCCACTCTGATTATTCAGGCGCACTACACGCTAAAGGACGGCACGAACCGGGATTAGTTATCAATCAGCTTGACCAGGCTCAACGCGTCGGGTTGGTGACTTTGCCGCCGGCGTCGGCCATGATCCGCGCATGAATACCGAAACTGCGGTTAGTGCTCGTCCTGCCGCCACTTTGATGTGGCTCACCTACCTGGTTGGCGGCATCGGCTACTTCATCGGTATCTCCACGGTGCAACAAGAGCCCGCGTCGCTTTCCGTAGCGGCGCTGCTTGCTGTGACGGCGACCGGCGTCCTGTCCTTCATCCGTCACGCGATCTTCAACCGCTCCGATGCCGCGCATGGTGGTTGGGAGTACGGCCAACGCAACAACTTCCAGATCGAGGTCGGCTTAGCGAATCTCGCGTGGGGCGCGTTCGCGTTGCTGGCGGTGGTCCTTGATTGGGGACTGATCGCGGTGTCGTCGTCGTTCTTGATCAGTGGGTTGTACTTCGTCTTCGTGGCGGTTTTCGTGACCGTCACACCTGGTGCTCGCCAGCGCGGGTTCGGGGGAATCATCGGGATCTCGGTCTGGGGAACGATGATGATCGTGATGGGTGCCTTCGGTATGTCTGCCGCGCTAGGAACCTAGGCCAAACGGCGTTCGAAGCCTTCGAGGATGAGTTCGAGGCCGTAGTCGAATTCCGCTGCATAGGAATAGGTGCCTGACTCCATGAGTTCGCCCAGGGACCGCGCCAGATAGGGGAACTCCTCCGGTGCAGGTGCCACATCGCTTGCGAACGCTTCTTCCGCTCCCTCGCCTGGTGAGAAAGGCAGATTCGCCTCACTCAGTGTGAACCCATAGACGTAGGCGTCGATTGCGGAGAAAGCGTGCGTTGCCAGTTCCGCGGAAAATCCCGATTCCAGTAAGCAACCCACGATGCGATCGTGATGTCGCAGCAAAGGCATCCCCGGTGCCGGACGCGATTCGATCAACGTGATCGCCCATGGATGCGCGGACAGCACGTCGTGGGCGGAGTGCGCGCGAGCGGACATTGCTGCTCGCCACGGATCGGTGACCTCGGGAAGTTCGATCTGTTCCACGATCCAATCGGCCAGGCCATCGAGCAGGCACTCCTTATCCGCCACGTGGTGGTACAGCGACATCGCTTCGACCTTGAGTTCCTTGGCGACGTTGCGCATGCTGACCGATTCGAGCCCGCCGCGATCCGCGACGGCCGATGCGGCCTCGATGATCCGCAGTTTGGTGAGGGGTGGTCGTTTGGGCACGGGCCCATACTTGCGCACTTACGCCTGTAAGGCTAGTCTTCGGAACAAGCCTTACGAGCGTAAGGCAACGAGAGGATGGCTATGTCGAACCCGGTGGCACTCGAGCAGGGGCGTTCGCCCATCGACGTCCGGATACGGATGTCCGCCCTGTGGGTGGCGACGATGTTGGTCTTCCTCTACGTCGATTTGTTCTCGCTGTATCGCGAGGACGTTCGCCAAGACCTTGACGAAGGTCAGATCTTCGTCTTCGAGGTCGGCCAGCCGTTCCTCCTGGGCATCACCGCGTACGTGATTATCCCCTGTCTGATGGTCTACCTCACGTTGGTCATGCCCAGACGCATCAACCGAATCGTCTCGATCGTGGTCGCCAGCATCTACGCCATCACGATCGCCGGTGCTGCCGTAGGAGAGTGGGCGTACTTCGTGCTCGGCAGCCTGGTCGAGGTGGTGCTGCTTGCGATCGTCATTCGACTTGCCTGGACGTGGCGCGAGCCCCAACCTCAGCTAGCAGACCAGATCGCGTAGAGGTGCACGATATTCGCAGCGTTGCCATCGCTATCCACGGCTGGAGCGGGAAGTGTCGACAGTGGTGTGCGGTTCCCGGTTGGCTCGGTGCTCCACCCGATGAGTGAGTGGCCCGGTGGTGTGCAGGGAGCGGACTCCGGAACCGGAATCTCTCCAGCGAGCAGTAGCTCGCGCGGCACAGACCACGAGGCATCGCGCATGGTGGAGTCGTTGCCGTCAGAAAGGCACTGGTCCAACGACGCAACGTTCGCGTCGAAAACTACGTCCACCCACGAGTACTCCAACACAGCGGTGAACTGCTGTGATCCGGAGACCTGTACGCGGCGGCCTGGGGCGAAGGCCGCTGATTGCCCGGGGATGCGCCAGCCGGTCACCACACTGCCGGTCACCGCGCACGCGGCATCCTCTCCCGGCAGTTCGTACAACGTCCCTGCGGTGACGGTGATCGGAGAGATGGAGGTGCACTGCCGGCCGTCGGGAAGCCAGAAGGTGAATTGGTAGCGCGCGGGTGTTGAACTTCCCACGGCCGACGATTCACTCGCGCAGGGATCTTCTGTGTAGAAAGCGGTCAAGAAGGGATAACCGGAGTTCACCGAGGAGCAGATTCCCCAAGTTGCCGTGGCATCCCAGCCGGACGCGATGGACCAACCGGAGAAAGTCGAGATGCTGGTCATCTGCCCCGTGGTCTTTCCAACGCCACCTTCGCTCGTGGGAGCAGCTGACGCCTGGATGTCCCAGAACGAGTTATTGACCGTGCTCGCGGACTGTCGACCCACAAGCCCACCGATGTTGGGGCCTGTGAGTCTGCCGCTAGAGAAGGAATTCGTGATCGTTCCGGGACCGCCATCACCGCTACCGTTCAGGCCAACGAGCCCTCCGGCCCAACCGCCTGTCGTGCTGACAGGTACGCGAGAGTACGAATTGGAGACGGTTCCGCCATCGTTGTATCCAACGAGGCCTCCGGCGTAGATAGAGGTCGAACTAACCGATCCTGACCCCGAGACGAATGAGTTCTCTATGAGACCTTCGTTGGTGCCGGCGAGGCCGCCCGCATTTGAGGCACCAGAGACGCTCCCTAGGAACCCCACGTTCCTTACAGTCGATCCACTTGCGACGGTCCCGAAGAGTCCCAAATTGTTGGCGGTCGATTCGCTGATTGTCAGGTCGCTAATGGTGAAGCCGTCACCGTCGTAGGTACCGGTGAAAAACGGACTCCCGCTTCCGATTCCTGATGTCCATGTAGCTCCTCCCATCAAGATGTCCGCCGTCTGCAGGAACTCATAGCCCCAACAGTTGCTGTCACCTTTGAGTTCGTCGAGATGGTCGGCCGTGGCTACGAGTAGTGGGTCGCTTGAGGTGCCGGTTCCACCTCCGAAGTTCGCGAAAATGCAGCCGTTCGCCAAAGCTGTAGGCGCCACTAACACAGATGCACCCATCAATGTGGCGGCGGCGAATGAGACAGGACGGACGATGCCCAAGGTGGCTCCAGAAGTCGGTGGTGAGCAGACGGTAGGCAGTTCACGGCTCTTGTTGTGGAGCGGTCACATGTGTGAAATCTCGTTCCTTACTCATATGGCAGGTGAGTTGCTGCACCCATGCGCCCGTCTCGACTCATCTACGTCGAGAACGAGCTGGCTCGAGGTCGAGACACGCTTATCGGTATGAATCGGCAAATGGCAGGGCACAACCTGAACCCCATCACCGGAATCGTGGCCCACCTCTAGCCCCTGATGAGGAACGTTTCGAAGTAGGTGCCCGAAGCTCAGCGGATGGTTTGGTCGTCTCTCGCGAAGTTGGGAACGTTGAAGCTGGAGAAACTCATCAAACTCTTGCGATCAACCGTTCTTGGCACGAGCCCACATTAAGTGCGTAGCGACGACACCGAAGATGACGATGGATCCGTTTCGCTCGTGAGACTCACTCCGCGGCAACGAGTGCTCATAGGGTCGGTTGGCTGGTTGCAGAGCTATCGGTGTGATGGTGGACAAGGTGCCAGCCATCATCTTCCTTTCGGAAGATGTTCGTGGCGCGATGCTTGATGCTCACAATTTCACCGTCAATGACATGGTTGTTGCCGAGCTCGATGCACGTGGTGTAACCGAGGTCGCTGCCTTCTACGGTTGTGACATCAGTGACCACAATCTCACCCTGAAGGTTGCGTTGCGCGACTTCTTGGAAAATCTCGGTGACGGCGGGACGGCCGTGCGCGAACTCGCCGAATGGTCCTCCGTATGAAATGTCGTCCGACTTAGACCAGACGGCCAAAATCGGATCGGCATTGCCGGCCAACATGTCGTTGAGAGCCGCGTAGAGTTCTTGGTGGGCCTGTTGCAGTGAAGCACTCACGGATTTTCTCCTTGGGTTGATAAACATTCATGATGAAATTGCTGCCGATCGTCGTGTGTAGCGAGTGGTTGAGGGAATACGTCTTCGCTAACTCTGCAGTGGACGCTGCAGATACCCATCCACTTCATGTTGCTAACTCGTCGTGTACGTGTATTCGATCCTGAAGGTGACACCGTCCTCAAGGAGTGTGATCTTCTCTACTCCACGCGCACCCTTGTACTTTCCGGTGCCGCCAATGATCGCGTAGGTAGTAGTCCAACCAGGACGCGGAGTTGCACCTCGAGGTGATTGACTCGTCCCGATCGTGAAGATTTCGCCCTTGGGCAGATACGACTGAATCATGATGCGACGCACGTCAACGTCGTCCTCAACATGGTGGGCCACGACTTCGGCCTGCGAGAAGGCGACGCCGATTGTTGGTCCGTTCAGGGTCCTGGACACCGCCTGCTCACGGAGAAACAGATCTCCATGATCCAGGCCCTCAACATTCTGATCACTTTGAATGAGACTCACCGTGCGGGAGTAGTAGACCGCCTTCCTCTCTGTGTCGTTCTCCGCGGCGTGTACCCCCATGGGGACGGAAGCGGCCATGGCGCCGGCCAATAATGTCCCGATGACTAAGGACCGCTTTGGTTTCATGGGATCGACCTTTCGTTGAATTGGGTTCGACTAACAGCAGTGCTCCCAAAGATCGGGAGGTTCATTTGTGTCAAGGGTGCATCGTCAACGGAGTAGTCGTTTGAAACTTCACACCTGTGAATTGACCATTCAAGGGCGACGGGGCAATGAGATGCTGAACCCATGCGGCCCTCTCGACTCATCTACGTCGAGAACGATCCGGCTCTCCTAGGCGTGATGTCGAATGTGCTGCGATCCCAACCGATGCTGGAACTGCTACTCGCTTCATCGGATCCGCTCGAAGTTCTTGGCTCGGACTGCGTCGAACAGGCCGACGTAGCATTACTAGACTTGGCGTTGGGTCGAGACACGCTCACCGGGATGGATCTGGGAATGGCGCTTCGTAATCGGAATCCCAACATCGGAATCGTGATCCACTCCCAACACCCGATGAAGAACGTGTCAAAGCAGGTTCCCGAAGCACAGCGGATGGGCTGGTCCTATCTCGCTAAGACGGGCACGTTGAAGCCGGAGGAGCTCACCGACATCCTGAGATCAACAGCCCGAGGTATGAGCCACGAGCGAATGCGCAGTGATGATACGGACTTCGATGCTGGATCTGCGCTACTCGCCGATCTCACTGCGCGCCAGCGAGTGATCATGGGACTGGCATCTTTGGGAATGAGTGCGCCGGAGATCGGTGAACACATCGATCTCAGTCCCGAATCAGTTCGCAAAGATCTGTCGAAGGCGTACCAGAGGCTAGTACCCGACGCGGGGACGGGATCTGATGTTCGGACCAAAGCGGTAGTGGCCTATCTGCGTTTGATCAATGATGTCGAGCAGCGTGATTCGTGAAGGTGCCTCGGCTTAGCCGATCTTCATGGCGAGTTCTCGGTCCCTGGCCGCTTCGTCCAGTTCTCATCGCCATCATGATGGCGTTGTATTTGTCTGGAATCCGCAACAGTGAGCGGATCGCGAGTGGCAACGTGGAACTCGCTTGGCTGACCGAAGGCACTGCAGTAGCAATACTGATCGCAGCTATCTGCGGGCTGGTACTCCAGTTGGGAGTTCTGTGGCAGCGGCGCTTCGGTGTTCGCACATCGTCCTACGTTGTCTTTGTCTTCCTGGCTGCCGCCACCATGATCGCTCTACGGATCATCATCGGTGATGTGAATTCCGCCGTATTGGATGACTTCCCGACGGTTCTCTGGGCTGTCCTGCGGATAGCAATCGCAATGTTCTTGGTTCTGATCATTACGGGTAGAGCCGACGCCAAGCTGGCGAGTCAGGTGCAGCAAACGCAAAGTGCGCTTGATCTATCTCGTGCGCAGCAGGATGTCCTGTTGCGGGGGGATGAGTTCACTCGGCGGCAGATCTCCGGCGCACTGCATGACCGAGTGCAGGCCCGTCTCATTGCTGCTTGCCTTGAACTTCAGATGGTCGATGTTAACCAGGCCGATGAAACGCAAAGGACGGTCGAGGCAACTATCGCCCAACTCGAGGAAATTCGGGCGGTTGATGTCCGCCGGGTGGCTCGTGCCCTGAGCCCGCGGCTCAACGAAGTGGACTTGGAGTCCGCTCTCGATGAATTGGCGCTGCAGTACGAGCCCGGGATGAAGTCCACAATAACCGTAGACAGCACGCTCGAAAACAAGGAGACGCGACCGTCAGCAAATGTGCTGTTAGGTGCCTACCGCATTATCGAGCAGGCTTTGTTGAACTCTGCTGGTCACGGCGCTGCAAGGCTCTGTGAAATCGACGTGCGGGTCGACGATGGTGCCCTGGAACTGACCGTGAAAGACGACGGTCGAGGGTTCGCGAGTGCACCGGACATGACGGGTTTCGGTTCGACTCTCATGACTACCTGGTCGCACTCACTCGGCGGTTCCTGGACGTGGAAATCAGGTAGGAGCACCGGTGTTGTGGTGGAAGCGTCACTCCCCTTGTGAAGCACGTTTATTGGCCTCAGATCCAGGTTGGTAACCACATGCGTTCGCGCCATGCGTCGTAGGGAATGAGTTCACCGGTCCAGACCGGGTAGAACCACCAGGCGGCTAAGACAACGGCGAACAGGTAGCCGCCGATGATGGCCGCCGGTATCCAGCGTGGTTTGCCGCGCAAGCCGCGGGCGATCGCCCCGAGAGTGAGCGTGACCGCCATGACCAGGAACGGTACGTAGACAACCGTGTAGAAGGTGAAGATCGCGCGATCGGAGTACAGCAGCCACGGCAACCAACCGGCGGCGATACCAACGATCACCGCGCCCGAGCGCCAATCGCGGGCTGCGATCCACCGCCACAGTTGGTAAGGCGCGGCAAGCAGTGCCGCCCACCAGATGATCGGGTTGCCGACAGCCAGCACGGTGCTGGAGCACTTGTCGGCGCCGCACCCTTCGGGGGATTCGTAATAGAAGGACGTGGGCCGGGTCATAAACGGCCAAGACCACGCGTTGCTTTGGTAACTGTGTTCGGCGTCGAGATTGGTATGGAAGTTCCACATCTCCGAGTGGTAATGCCACAAGGATCTGATCGGATCGGGAACGATTGATGGTCCCTGGTCGGCAGCCCAGTTGCGGCTCCACCCGGTGCTGGTGGCGAACCAACCGGTCCAGGTGAGTAGGTAGACCCCGATGCCGACGATGATCGTTGATCCGGCGGCGAGCGGGAGATCGCGTGCGAAGGCTGCCGACCACGGATGGTCCACTCCGATCGCCTTGCGTAAAGAGGCGTCCCAGAACAGCGAGAGCACCATGAAGGCGGCAAGGAAGTAGGCGCCGGACCACTTGGTGCCGATCGCCAGGGCGAACGCGGCGATCGCGGCGATGCGCATTGGGCGCCAGCCGAGGAAGGGGCCAAGGCCCATCGCGATGCGATCTACGCCGTCGCGTTTGATCAGAGCAGCGGCTTTGCCGCGGGTTCGGTCTCGGTCCAGCAGCAAGAAGCCGAACCCGACTAGCACCCAGAAACCGAGCACCAGGTCGAGCAGCGCAGTGCGGGCCAGGACGATGTGGATGCCCTCGAGGGCGAGCAGGCCACCGGCGATGGTGCCGAGGACATCGGAGCGGGTGAGCCGGCGCACGATCCGCGCGGTGATGACCACGGCGATGATCGCCAGGATCGCGATTGCGATACGCCAACCGAACGGCGTCACTCCGAAGAAGTACTCACCGATCGCGATGGTCCACTTGCCGACCGGCGGATGGACGATGAACGCCGGTTCGCCGCTGAAGGCTTCGACGGTGCGCCAGTTGTCACCGGCTTCCATCATCAACTCTTTGTGGTTCTCGACTTCGTCGATCTCCACCCCGAAGCGCAGCAGGGACCAGGCGTCCTTGGCGTAGTAGGTCTCATCGAAGACGACGGCATCGGGCCGGCCCAGGTTCGGCAACCGGGTCAAGGCGGCGAGGGCGCCGGCGCCGAGGGGTCCCACCCATCCACGCCAGCCGTGGGAGGGCATCGCGGGGGCGAGCCGATCGGGCAGGGAGGCCAGCGCGCGATCGGGCGCGGACGTCACGACTGCCACGCGAGCATCGTAGGTGCGACAAGATGACCTGGTGGGTGCGGCAGACAGCGGTGAAGGTTCAGGCGGGCGAATCTTGTTGGCGGCAACGCCGCTAGGTAACGCGGGCGACGCCTCGATGCGGCTCGTGCAGGCGCTGCAGGAAGCCGATGTGGTGGCGGCCGAAGACACCCGCAAACTCCGGGCGTTGGTTTCTCGCCTCGGGATCGAGGTGGGCGGGCAGGTGCTGTCCTTCTACGAGGGCAACGAATCCGCACGGGTGCCGGAGTTGATCGAGCGGGCCGCGGCTGGTGCGCAGGTGCTCGTGGTGACGGATGCTGGCATGCCTTCGGTGAGCGATCCGGGTTTCCGGTTGGTGCGCGAGGCGCATGAAGCCGGCGTGGCGATGACAACGTTGCCCGGGCCTTCCGCGGCGCTAGCCGCGCTGGTGTTGTCGGGTTTGCCCGTTGCCCGGTTCGCGTTCGAAGGGTTCTTGCCGCGTAAGGCGGGGGAGCGTCGTCGTCGTTTGGAGTCCCTGGCAACAGAGGAGCGCACGATGGTGTTCTTCGAAGCACCGCACCGGCTCGATGCCAGCCTGGCCGACATGGTGGATGCGTTCGGCGCTACGCGGCGCGCGGCGGTGTGCCGGGAGTTGACGAAGACGCACGAGGAAGTCCTGCGCGGGGAGCTTGTTGAGTTGGCTAAGTGGGCGCAAGGCGAGGTGCGGGGGGAGATCACCGTGGTGGTCGATGGTGCCTCGCAGCAGGACGTCCGCGATGCCGCGGGCTTGGCAAGCGAAGAGGACGTGGTGCGCGCGGTTCGAGAAGCGATGGCCGGTGGGCTATCGCGCAAAGACGCTGCTGCCGAAATCGCTGAGTCTGCCGGGTTATCCAAACGCGACGTGTACGAGTGGTCGTTACGCACATCAGATTCGTTGGAATAGATACGCAAATGCATCTTTCGTGTATTTGATTCCCTTGCCGGACGCACGAATGTGCTCGGTGTTGGCATGGTGTGCTTGTTTTGGAACCAGGTAGGTGTCCAGGTTGGCGGTTGTAAGCGTGTAGCTGCTATCGCTCTCGAGCACAGCCGCGACAAGTTGAAGATCCGGATCAAGTGCTGCAAGGCTCGCTTCACCGTGGCTTGCGTTGGCAAGTAGGAGTCCCGTTGGCTTGATGTATCGCTTGCAGTGCTGCCAGCCAGGAGTCGTGAACAGAGAAATCATCAGATCGAAAATCCCGTCCTGCAGTGGGAGGGGTTCGGTGTAGTCCTGGTGCACGAACTCAATCCACTCTCCCGCACCTGGGCGACGGCGTCCCTCCAACTCCGACTCAAGGAGCTCCCGATCGGCGAAGAACGCCGCCGCCCGTTTGTCGACGTCCACATAGGTGACCGATGCGATGGCCGTCGAGGGGGCAAGATCCAGATAACTGCCCAGGTAGAGCGCGGAGCGCACTCCCCAACCGTCGGCCACGGCGGCGAAGAGGCTCGAACGATCGCCGATCGAGTGGCAATAGGAGCGCCACGTGGGTTTGCTGTGTGCAGACACGACCTTGACCTCCCGCCCGTCCACTCACCCCGATCATGCACCGTCGTCGACACCTAGGATCGGGGCATGTCCAATCCTGCGGGTGAATCGCTGTCTGGTGAGAAGGCGTACTACGTCACCACGCCGATCTATTACGTCAACGATGCGCCGCACATCGGGCACGCGTACACGACCACTGCGGGCGATGTGCTCACCCGTTGGCACCGCCAGCGCGGGGAGAAGGTTTGGTACCTGACCGGGGTGGACGAGCACGGCACGAAGGTGCAGCGCGCGGCCGAAGCAGGGGCTGTGACCCCGCAGGAGTGGGTGGACCGGCTGGTGGCCGAGTCCTGGCTGCCGGTGCTGGAAACCGTGGACGCGGTCAACGACGATTTCATCCGCACCACCGAGGACCGGCATGTGCAGCGCGTGCAGAAGTTCTGGGAGCAGGTGCGCGAGAACGGATACGTGTACTCCGCCCCGTATGAAGGCCCGTACTGCGTGGGCTGCGAGGAGTTCAAACTCGCCGGCGATCTCGTGGAGGGAACCGGGGAGTTCGCGGGGCAGATGGTGTGTCCGGTGCACGGCAAGCCGGCCGAGGAACTGCGCGAGGAGAACTGGTTCTTTCGACTTTCGGCGCTGGGTGATCGGCTGATCGAGCACTACGAGGCGCATCCGGAGGCGGTGCGCCCGCAGAGTGCCTACAACGAGGTGATGTCCTTCCTGCGCGGAGGACTGGTAGACATCTCGATGTCCCGATCTTCGGTGGATTGGGGAATCCCGTTGACGTGGGATCCCGAACAAGTGGTCTACGTGTGGTTCGACGCGTTGCTCAACTACGCGACCGCCACCGGTTACGGATCCGAACCCGGATCGGCGGATGCGGCGAAGTACGCCACCACTTTCCCCGCCGATGTGCACCTGGTCGGTAAGGACATCCTGCGCTTTCACGCGGTGTATTGGCCGGCGATGCTGATGGCCGCCGCTGAGCCCTTGCCCAAGCAGGTCTTCGCGCACGGCTGGCTGCTGGTCGGTGGGGAGAAGATGAGCAAGTCCAAGCTCACCGGCATCGCACCCGAGCAGATCATCGACCACTTCGGCTCCGATGCTTTCCGCTACTACTTCATGCGGGCGATCGCCTTCGGTCAGGACGGCTCGTTCTCCTGGGAGGATATGAGCGCGCGGTACACCTCGGAGTTAGCGAACGGTCTAGGCAACCTGGCATCGCGCGCGACCGCGATGGTCGGCAAATACCGCGAGGGTGTGCTCCCCGAACCCGGTCCACTCGGTGAGCAGGAGATGGCGGTGGTCGATCGCCTCGGAGTGGCTTTCGCAGCCGCTGATGCGGCGGTCGAGGAGTTGGACTTCGCGACCGCGATCGGTGAAGTCCGCTCGGTTGTCGAACTGGTGAACCAATACGTAACCGAAGTAGAGCCGTGGGTGCTCGCGAAGGACGAAGCGTTAGCGCAGCGGCTGGACACCGTGCTGTACACGATGTGCGAAGCGCTGCGGGCGATCGCGGTTGCCTATAACCCGGTCATGCCGAAGGCGATGGCCAGCTTGTGGGAGCAGCTCGGGGCCGATGCGGCTTTGGGTGAGATCGCCGCGCAACGGCTGGGTGATGCCAGCCGGTGGGGGCAACTGCCGCCCGGTGCAGTGATCACCAAGGGCGCGGCACTATTCCCACGGTTGCCGGACGAATCCCCGGAGATCTAGCCGTGGCGGAGCCCAAGGGATGGCCCGATGCGCCCGAGGCGCTACCGCGGCCGGTCATCGATTCGCATACCCACCTCGACGTCCACGACCGTTCACTGCACGGGGACAGTGCGCCGGATCCGGACGAATTGCTGCGCTGGGCCAGCGAAGTTGGTGTGCCGAAGGTGGTGCAGATCGGTTGCGATGTGGAATCCGCCGAGTGGTCGGTGCCGTTCGCTCAACGGCATCCGGAAGTTGCGGTGGGAGTGGCGCTGCACCCGAATGACGCTGCGCGAATCGGAGTCAGGAATGGCCGAGCGGCCTTGGAAGCAGCGTGGGCGCGGATCGACGAACTCGCGCGCGAGGAAGTTGTGCTCGCCGTCGGTGAGACCGGGTTGGACTACTTCCGCACGCCCGACGCCGAAGGGCAGGCGGTCCAACACGAGTCCTTCCGTTGGCATATCGACCTTGCCAAGGAACTGGACAAGACGCTGGTGATCCACGATCGGGATTCCCATGAAGACGTCATCTCGGTGCTGCTCGACCAGGGCGCTCCACAGCGGGTGGTCTTCCATTGCTTCTCCGGCGACGCCGCTATGGCGAGGGTGTGCGCCGAGCACGGGTGGTTCATGTCCTTCGCAGGGGTAATCACCTTCGGTAGCGCCGATTCTCTGCGCGAGGCATTGCACGTGGTCCCCGAAGAGCTGCTGCTGGTGGAGACGGACGCGCCGTACCTGACCCCGAAACCGAATCGCGGCCGGGTGAACGCGACCTATGAGATGCCGTGGACGGTGCGCAGGATGGCCGAAGAGCGAGGGGCGGATCTGGCGCAGTTGTGCGATGCACTCACGGCGAACACTCATCGAGCGTTCGGGAACTGGTGAGCAGGCTGCTCGGTGCCGCGGATGTGCGGCGCATCGCCGATGAACTCGGTGTGCACCCCACCAAGAAGTGGGGGCAGAACTTCGTCATCGACCCGAACACGGTGCAGCGGATCGTGCGCACGGCCGGCGTGCAGCCGAACGACGTTGTCCTGGAAGTGGGTCCGGGTCTGGGGAGTTTGACCCTGGCGCTCCTGGAGACCGGCACGCACGTGGTTGCAGTCGAGATCGACCCGGCGCTGGCCGGACGGTTGCCCCAGACGGTGAGCGAGTTCGCCGAGCAGTCCGCTGAGCGACTGCAAGTGGTGTGCGCGGATGCGATGGATGTCGGCTCACTTCCGGTGGAGCCCACCGCGGTAGTTGCGAACCTGCCCTACAACGTTGCCGTGCCGGTAGTGCTGCACTTGTTAGCGACTTTCCCGAGCATCGAGCGGATGCTGGTCATGGTGCAACGGGAAGTGGCCGATCGGTTGTGTGCGGCTCCTGGTTCGCGCACCTACGGCGCCCCGAGTGTGAAAGCCCGCTGGTTCGGAGACGTGCACTACGCCGGTGATGTTGGGCGTTCGGTCTTCTGGCCTGCTCCAAACGTGGACTCTGGGTTGGTCGCGATCACGCGAACCCCGCCACCACCGGATGCAGAACGAGCGGAAGTTTTCGCGATCGTGGATGCGGCCTTCGCGCAGCGGCGAAAGCAATTGCGTACAGCGCTTGCAGACAAGTTCGGCTCACCTGCGCAGGTGGAACAGGTGCTGCAGTTGGCCGGAATCGATCCGACGGTGCGCGGGGAAAGGCTCGACCTGGACGCCTACTGCGCGATCGCTCGGGCAGCGCGTCTGCATGGTGAGGACATAGCCTGAGATGGTGCCCGTCATCGTGCGAACACCTGCCAAGGTGAACCTGCAGCTGTCCGTTGGGCCGCAGCGCCCGGATGGCTATCACGAACTGTTGACCGTCTTCCATGCGTTGTCCCTCGAAGACACGATCACCGCATCGGAAGGCTCCGGCGTAACACTCACCATGGCCGGCGAGGGCGCCGAAAAGTTGCCAACCGATGAGTCGAACTTGGCCCACCAAGCCGCAGCCTTGCTGGCTCAGAATGCAGGGATCGAGCCGAACGTCACGTTGCACATCGATAAGCAGATCCCGATCGCCGGCGGCATGGCAGGGGGGAGCGCCGATGCCGCGGGCACCCTCGTCGCCTGCGATGCGTTGTGGCGCCTGGGATACGACCGCGAGCAGCTCTCCGAGATGGCGGCGCAGTTGGGATCCGACGTTCCCTTTGCCCTGCATGGGGGTAACGCGATCGGCCGTGGCCGCGGTGAGGAGATCACACCGATACTCGGGCGAGGGGAGTTCCATTGGGTACTCGCGCTCGCCGACGGTGGCCTGTCGACACCGGAGGTCTACCGCCGATGCGATGAACTGCGAGGGGATGAACAAGTAGCAGAGCCGGAGATCGCCGATGAGTTGTTGCATGCGCTGCGCTCGGGTGATGCCGATCAACTGGCAGGCGCGCTGCGTAACGATTTGCAAGCGGCAGCGCTGTCTCTTCGCCCCACACTTCGTGGACTGTTGGAATCAGGGATCGAATTCGGTGCGTTGGCGGGGCTGGTCTCCGGCAGTGGTCCCACCTGCGCGTTCCTCGTTCGCGATGGCGATCACGCTCTTGATGTCGCGGTCGCTCTGACGGCGACGGGTGCGTGCCGGACCGTGAAGCGCGCGAGTGGCCCGGTGTCCGGGGCGCACGTCATTGCGTCCTGAACTCCTCCATCAATCGGCGCAGTAGTTGAGCCAATTCGCGTCGCTCGGTGACGTCGAGGGCTTCGAGCAAGGTGTGCTCGCGCTTGAGCAGATCGGTGAAGGCCCCGTCGATCGCGAACAATCCCTGGTCGGTCAACTGCACGCGAACACCGCGCCGGTCGTGCGGATCCGGGCTGCGGGCAACCAGACCCCGCTCGGTGAGTCGATCCACACGGTTGGTCATCGTGCCGCTGGTGACCATGGTCTGGGTCGCCAGTTGCCCGGGAGATAGTGCGAACGGCTCGCCGGCTCGGCGTAGGGCGGCGAGCACGTCGAACTCCCAGCCATCGAGATCGTGGGTGTCGAAGGCCTCAGCGCGGGCGTGATCGAGGTGGCGGGCCAACCGGGTCAGCCGAGACAGAACCTCGAGGGGTTGGACGTCCAGGTCCGGGCGCTCTCGGCTCCAGGCGGCCACGATGGCATCGACGTCATCCCCCTGCATGCGGCCATGCTAGATCAAGAATCTTGATATCGAGATTCTCGATGGGGGTTAACGCTTGGTGGCGTTTACCTTGCGCAGGGATGGCTTGGACTCCAGGCCTTCGAGGCCGTTCCAGGCCAGGTTGACCAAATGCGAGACGACCTCTTCCTTACGGGGCTTGCGAACATCGAGCCACCACTGGCCGGTCAGCGCGACCATCCCCACCAGCGCCTGGGAGTAAACGGCCGCGTACTTGGTGCTGATGTCGTGGCTGGCGAACTGACTGGCCAGAAGGTGCTCGACCTGCGCGGCGACATCCACGATCAAGCTCGCGAACGAGCCGCTGGATTGCGAGACAGGGGAGTCGCGAACGAGGATGCGAAAACCGTCAGGGTTGGTGTCGATGTAATCGAACAGCGCCATGCCGGCTTGCTCGAGTAGTGCGCGCGCCGAACCGGCGGTGAGAGCATCGGTCATGGAAGCGAGCAGATCGTTCATCTCGCGGTCGACGAGAACCGCGTACAGGCCTTCTTTGCCGCCGAAGTGCTCGTAGACCACGGGCTTGGAGACGCCCGCCTTCGCGGCGATCTCCTCGACGCTGACAACTTCGAAGCCCTTTTCCGCAAAAAGCGTGCGTCCGACATCGAGGAGTTGTTCGCGCCGTTCCTGGCCCGTCATCCGCACTTTGGGCTTGGCCTTCGTCGTTGCCTTACGACGAGGCGCACGGGGAGTCGACCGGGCAGCGGCATCGAACTCGACGACGGTGGCGTCGTCGTTGTTCTCGTTCGTTGGCTGCGGGGTCACCCTTGCACGGTAGCGGTGGGAGCCTCCTGCGCGCGATACCCGCGAATGCGCGGTGCCATGTCCGGGTCGACCAACTTCTTGGCCAACCGCTCGGGCTTTGGCCAGCGCACATCGTGGGCGAGGTTGAGCTTCTCCAGGGTGCGG
>Ga0102938_10001414_pt1 | contig 18114 bp, 19 predicted proteins | sample SalPonR2_B_D2_MG_FD_84516 | JGI IMG/M metagenome (GOLD analysis project Ga0102938, IMG submission 84516) | Salt pond soil microbial communities from South San Francisco under conditions of wetland restoration - Salt Pond MetaG R2_B_D2_MG | ecosystem: Environmental > Aquatic > Marine >...
AAAGCTCTGAATGAAGCGGCTTCTGATTTGGGAATAGAATCGCAAATCAAAACGAAAATACTTCAAGGATGTGGTCATGATTTTCGTCAATGTGTTCATTCAGGGGAGATGATTGAGCACTGGCTGGAACAATAGAAAACCATCAGAAATCAACAGATCATCAAGCGTAATAAACGGACATTTTAGTTCCCACATTTTTTAAAAGGAGCGGTCAAATGAAAACAGAGAAGTTTTTCAACTATACCAATATGATTCAAGCTGCAAAATGGGCGTTTTCGACCCGCCGGGTCAGGCAGTATGATGCCGTTGGCTTACGTGATGATGTAGAAAATGCCACGCCCGGAGATCTGGTGCTTGGCCGTATTCAAAAAATCAGTTCCCACAGAAGAATTCAGCTACGTTCCGGCCGCCCCAATGAATTGTATCCGGATGATCTGATCGTTGCCGCCTGCGGTGCGCGCTATGCTTCGGATCAATTTGAAGGAATAGCGAAGATCGACCCTCTTGGAACCGACCTTCTGGCAGGTGGTGGGTGCCTCGGAAAAATGCGTGTTCGCAACGACAAGATGAAACTTCCGACCCGGGTACTACCTATCGGCTTGTTGACTACTGCCGCGGGAGCTGTATTGAATCTTAACCAGTATAGCTTACCGCCAGCGGTTCGTCCGCAGACACTAACAGCCATAGGCGTTGTTGGTTCATCTATGAATTCGGGGAAAACCGATGCCACAGCCTCTCTGGTTCATGGATTGAGTCAGGCCGGATACCGTGTTGCAGCACTCAAGGCGACCGGAACCGGAGCTTTTGGTGATTACAATGCCTATGTTGATGCAGGTGCTGATTATACCGCCGACTTTACCGACGCCGGGCTGGTCTCGACCTATGAACAACCACTGCCGCGAATTGAGCAGGTCATCGACACACTTCTTGGCGCTGCTGCCAACAATGGCTGCAACATTGCCGTTGTGGAATTTGCTGACGGTGTATTGCAGCAGGAGACCGCCGCCTTGCTGAAAAACCCGAAGGTTCGCAGTGCCTTTATTGGTTTTCTTTATGCCGCCCCCGATTCCCTGGCGGCATTTGGGGGGACCAGCACCCTGAAACAGATAGGAATTACACCGCTTGCCCTGACCGGATTGATAACTCAGTCCCCGCTGAACGTACGAGAAGCTGAGATCGCTACCGGATTGCCGGTGATTTCTCGTGAAGATTTGCGTGATCCGGCCCAGGCGAGCAATTTGATAAACAGCAACACAACTATAGAAAAACTACGGTTGGTTGTATGAGCGGATTTCCTGGGATCATGAAAGGTGGCCGCCGAAGGCGGATCATGTTTGTTGCCATGCTGGCACTTTGCCAGGCTGCATTTGTCGGTGTGACAGCCATTGCGACGCGTGATATTTTTGCGGCACTTTCCAGTAGTTCACTACAGCTCCCGATGTATTCTTTATTTCTGATTGCAATTTCAGGTGTCGCTATTGCCTTCCTGCGCTGGAGTGAGCGGGTCGTTGCCGAAGGACTTGGACAGGATTATGCCGCAGCAGTGAGGCTCCGACTTTTTGAACATATCTCCCGACTTCCGGAAAGTGAACTTGTCAATCGCCGCACGGGTGGGCTGTCACTGCGTTTTGTTGGGGACTTAAGCGCCGTCCGCAACTGGATCAGTCAGGGGGTCACGCGCCTGTTGTCCGCAGCCATTGTGATCCCCATCGTCGGTGTTATGTTGTTTTATATCAATACAAGCTTAGCTGTTGCAGCACTTGTTCCAATTGTGCTGGGTCTTGGTTTTGTAGCAGCAATGGGTCCGGTGTTGTTGTCTGCACACGGTTCTTTGCGGCAAAAACGGGCGCAACTTGCTGCTGATGCAACAGAACGTATTAGGCATTTGACAGAACTGCGTCTTTTGGGTCGCTTCGGGCGCGAAAAAAAGCAAATCAAGCAAAGCAATCAGGTCATGATTTCTGCGGCACTTTATCGTCGGCGCTGGTCTTCATTGCTGCGGGTTGTCCCCGATATAACGTCCGGTCTTGCCGTCGCCCTGGTGTTGGGAGTTGCTCTGAACAGTTCTATATCCGGTGCGGACGCGGCCGGAACCCTGGCGGCAATGGGCATGTTGATTCAAACGATGCGCGAGCTTGGTTCGGTATGGGATCGTTACTGCGCCTGGAATGCCGCATATGTCCGTTGTCTGGCGCTACTGGAAGTACGCCCCATGCCGAAAACTGCCCTGCAAGCACAAGACCAGGGAGCGACGGTTGTTGGCACCCGGGTCCGACTCTCAAGGGTCTCGCATCGTGGGCTTCGGCAGCTCAATGTGGTTATCGAGGCCGGCCAAAAAATTGGCATCACAGGTCCTAATGGTTCTGGGAAAAGCACCTTGATTAAGCTCATTGCCGGCATGGAGAGGCCATCGCGGGGACGTATCCTGCTTGATCAGCTATCACATATGAAATGGGCGCGCATCTTTAAGAAACGGATTGTTTATATTGGCACCGGCTCGCCGATTCTACGTGGGTCTTTACGTAAGGCTCTGACGATGGGAGCCCATCCTCGTCCCGATGATACGATGATTGAGTCGGTTGCCCGTCACTTTGGTCTCGGATCTGTTTTAACCCGACTTGGTGGTCTTGATGGTCGAATTGCCGAAAATGGAGGCAATTTATCCACTGGAGAACTAAAGCGGGTACTGCTTACACGTGCCGCCTTAACACCGGCCGATCTGTTGTTGCTGGATGATCTTGATCTGACGTTGGATGATAGCGGAATCAAACTGATGGAAGAATTGATCCACAAAAATGATGCAACGGTGCTGGTTGTTTCACGAAATAACCAGCTACTTTCCTCCATAGAAACAATCTGGACATTGGAAGATGGAGAATTGGTGGAACAAAACCACGACACCGTCGCTAACAAATATGCTGCGGCATGCTGACCTCAGATGGCTGGTTAATGCCATGGGCTATAGGTGCTGAGCCAAAGGAGATTTGACATGTTAAATCTGCGACCTGAAAAGTTTTTTATGATTTTCTTTCTTTTTTTTGTTTTCAGCAATTTATGGGGTTGCAGCAAAACATATAAACCCCAATCATATCAGCTCGATGCCGGAGAGGTTCGTGCTCTGTTTGCTGATCATACGGTCACCTCGCGCAACCTGAATACCGGGACTGTTTCCATCTCATATTACAGCCCTGATAGCTCTGTAAGGCAAATTCGTAATGACCGACAGAGAACCGGCTCCTGGCGGGTCATGCAAAATGGCTTAATCTGTTTGCAAATGCAGTCTAATATGGAATCCTGTCGTATCGTCAGGCTGGATAATGACAATATCTACCGAAAATACAAGTCCGGCAAGCTCGGTCTCCAGCCCATCATCATCTATGATGCACCCAATGCTTTTGTTCGCGGGGATCGGTTGGACTGGCAAATGAAGGCGAATAATAAGCGCCCATTCAAGACGGCAACGGATCTTGCTGAAATACAGTATATGCTTGATAAAGCAGGATATTCTCCGGGACCTATCGACGGTATCTGGGGACCACGTAGCCGTGATGCCTTGCTCAATTATCAACAGGCAAACGAGCTTCCGCAAACCGGTTACCCTGATCAAGAGGTTTTTCGACATCTATCTGACCATTAGTTGTAAGCAACCACTGAGGAGGTCAATATTGGTGGTAACATGTTCAAGATAAATATAGTGATTATATTACTACTGCTGTGGGTGCCCCCGGCAGGGGCTACTTTCTTAGCCACGACGGAAAGTAAAGGGGACCTTGCACCATCTTTGAACCAGAGAATGCATTGGGCGGCTGATTATCTGGCTCATGCCGTCACAGCCTCCGGTCGTTTTATCTACCGTCGCGATTCAACTGGTGAGGCTGGCGACAATCAGGAGTACAATCTGCTCCGCCATGCTGGGACTCTTTATGCCATGGCTCAATATCACTCACTTAACGCCCCAGATGCCTTTGCATCCGGCGCTATGAAGCGCGCGGCAAAATATCTAATGGACGATTTTATAGGACCTGTTGATGGGCGCACGAACATTTTAGCTGTTTGGTCACATCCGGAATTGGTTGGCCGTCCATTGCGACCATTACAGGCAAAACTGGGCGGGACCGGGCTCGCCCTGTCTGCTTTGGTCCAGCTAGAAGAGGTGCTGCCCGGAACGACCGATCCAAATCAGCTCAATGGGCTTGCAGAATTTTTGTTATTCATGCAAAAGCCCGATGGCAGTTTTTATTCAAAATACTTTTCAGACCACGGCAAAGACGATTCCTGGACTTCATTGTACTATCCAGGTGAAGCTGCACTTGGTCTGATTATGTTATTTGAAATTGATAGCAATCCCCGCTGGCTTTTAGCTGCTGTCGATGCGTTGCGCTATTTAGCCCGCACACGCGAAGGGTTGGACTTGTTGCCGGCAGATCATTGGGCTCTGCTGGCAACTGCGCGATTATTTGAGCAGCAACCTCACGTTCTAAGCACGGCTTCTTTGTATCGGATTCCGTGGCATTCAGAACAGGAGCCGCACGGGATCAGACAGCTTTTGCTCCGTCATGCCGAAAAACTGGTAAATAGTATTCTGGGTGAACATATTCAAGGCAGCGAATCTGCATGTTTGAACGGGGGATTTAATGGGGAAGGCAGACTGGCTCCAACTGCGACCAGACTGGAAGGGTTGTTGACGGCACTGAGTTTTCTGGAAGATCAGACATTGCGTCATAGAGTCTGGGCAGTTGTAAAAACAGGCATCCAGTTTTTAAAAGATGCCCAGATAACAACAGGTCTGGCGCGAGGTGGATTCACTCGCCACAGTCCCCTGTGTCACTCAGCTACCACGCGTTCAAACGAAATTCGAATCGACTACGTTCAGCACGGACTCGCGGCACTTTACTATTATAATCATTATGACAAAACCAGTGTCCGGAAGTGATCGACATTTAATAACCAGACTAAGGTTGAGTTCTAGGAGATGATTTTTTATTTATTTTTTCACATTGAATGGAGAGGAGCAAATCTGGCAGGAGCAGGTAATTCTCATAAGTCCTGCAATCCAAAAACCCAAAAGCTGCCTGATAATATGGTGGATGAGCTGCTGATAACGCCCGGATGATTTTAGATGATAAATGGTGGGTGGATTTACATAAGAACACCTGGATGGTTTTGATCAGAATAACCCCGCAAAGAAGGGGAAAGCCCCCGTTTTCAGTTGCAAACGGGGGCTTTGTTTTGCCATCCAAGGCAGGCCGGGGCCTGCCCTTACGATTAAAATAGATCAGATTCTCAAACGAGTATTTTCTTGGCGCAGCTCCCTGAGTTTGAGGGTATGACCGGCATCATGGCATCCCATGCAGGTCGGGGTAGCTTTGAGATACTCGTCGTGACGCGCTTTGAAATGCGGCAACATCTCGACAATTTCTTCAGTCATGTGACAGGCAACACAGTTTTCATGGGTTTTTTCCAGATAACTAGGTAGATTGTCACGATGCGGGTCGACCTGATCGGTCAGGGTCAGGAAGACTTTGCGTAGCCCGGCGGTTTTATCCTTGATAACACCTTTGGTATGACAGGCAATACAGCCGATGTCCGGGTGCTGGCCATGATCCCAGGAAACCTTTTCGTAGGCATGGCAGGTTATACAGAAATTATCCGTTGATGTTTTCGCGGCCAGGCCCCAGGTTCCCAGCAGAACCACTGCCAGAACAACCACGACCACGATCCAGACGATTGAGCTTTTTTGTTTCATAAATAACTCCCTTTCAAGGTAGGGGCGTCACCACCCCTACCTCGACTGGTTAATCGATGTGGCGTTGCTGCCGTCTTACTTGACCCTCTCGTATCCGTTCCAAACCAGATCAGCTTCAGGCAACAGGGGCAGATATCCAAGCCATGGATGAGAATCCAGATGGGCTTGACTTTGCTGCAGCTTGCGGCTGTGCTCCATGATCGGCGGCACCAACTCATTAATGGGTTTGTCCATGGACTTGGCAATGGCGTAATCAGTCGCACGGATTGCCAGTTGAGTCGCGTCATCACTGTACTGTTGTGATAGGGCCAAAGTCTCGAGAGCCTTGCTCGGATTGTGGAAACCGGCGGAGTTTTCTGCCGATACATAATCCCAGAACCACTGCCCTTTACGCACCAGTTCACGGGCTTCGTTAAGGATAGTATTGTTTTGTGGAGACAGGTCGGGATGTTCAGAAGCCATACGCACGGCTTCATGGGCTCGTGCCGACTTTTCCTGGGCAATATTGAGTTGTTTCCAGACTTTCTCCTGATGGAACTCAACCCGGTCTTTCATAAACTCCGGCGTTTTATCGCCGTGGCATTCCATACAGGCACTCATACCCACGTCATCCTTAAGCGGAGATGTCCAGTGGTGAGAAGAGATGGTGGCCGGCCCCGACTTAACCCGAGGCATGTGACAATCGGCACAGGAAACACCATTAGCACCATGAATACTATCACTGTACATCTCATATTCCGGGTGCTGGGTTTTGATCATCGGAGACTTGGAAACAGCGTGAGTCCAGTCAACGAACTGCCCTTTAAAACCGTCTGGAGTCGGGCGACCATTGCTGTAGAATTCATACATATCATCAGGATTCATGCCATTATCCCAAGGGAAATGGGGTTTGGCGGCGACACCATGAACACCGGTCTCAAAATAATACTCAACGTGGCACTGGGCACAGACCAGAGAGCGCATTTCATCGCGGGAAGCCTCACGCCAGTCTTTACCTTGACGTTTGAGGGCGTCATCCAGAGGTACACTGGTAATCGCCAGGCGGAAGTTGTTGTCCTGATCATGACAGTTGGTACAGCCAATGGAATTCATTTTTCCATCATGTACAGGGCGATACATATGAAATTCAGAAGACCAGAATTCATCACCAAAGGCGTTAATAAAATCGGGAATGGTGTTGGTTTTGCAGTTGATACAGGTTGCTGGAAGGCCGGCTTTCTCACTGTAACGGTTAATCCGGTCAATTTTAAACACATCGTCAAAAGCGTAAGTATGGCCGCGGGCACGATCGTACTGATAGCTGAAGGCGTAGCCGAGCCACAGGTTTTTCAGGTACGGCTGGGCATGCTTGTACCCTTCAGGCAACGGGTTGACATTGTCATGCTTGCGATGTGGTACCGAACCGGCGTACTCGGTCATCTTGGTATCGTCATTGTTTTGTTGATAGGACTTGTACTGGGGCAAATTTTTAAACTTCAGGTTGCTCTGGTTGCTTAAATCAACCTTTTTAACATCCTCAGGAGTGATCGCAGCAAACCCCACCGAGGCAAGAGCCAGCAGCAGAACAGTTGTCAGGGCAATTAGCTTTTTCATCGTTTACCTCTCTTTGTTAAGAATGTTCATTAGTACGTGACAGTAATGGACGCCTTAGCTCAACACGAAATCATCACCTCCTTATCATGAATTTGTGCGTCCGCTTTACTGGTGATGGAAACCTGATCCTCAGCATAGCGAGATTGATGTAAAGGTGATGTAAATGTTGTGGTGTTTTTTTTAACTCACCAGTGACATTTACTCTTTGATAATGATATCTCTAAAGTCATGCCCCCTTACGTTGTAGCAAACAATTCCAGTTTGTCTTTTCGTGCTTTTCTGGTAAAAAAATTCCATGCGCATTCTGCTGATCAACCCACCTAACTGTGGCCGCAGCATTCCTGAAGAACGCTACGGTATCACCTCGATCAAAAAGATCTTCCGCAGCGAACCTCTGGCATTGGAGGCACTGGCGGGGAATCTTTACGACCATGAGGTCCGGATTGTCGATCTGAAGGTTGAGCCGGACGCGCTGGAATCGGCCCTGGTTTCTTTTGCGCCGGATCTGGTGGGATTTACTGCGGTGACCTGTGAGGCCCAGACGGTGCTCAAGATGGCGACAACCGTCAAGGAGTTGTCAGCGGCAATGGTTGTGGTGGGTGGGGTTCATGCATCCTGTCAGCCGGAATTCTTCAACCAATCCCAGGTCGATTTTGTTGTCGTTGGTCTGGGCAAACTCAGCCTGCGCGAATTGGTGAAAGAACTGGAAAAGGGGAATCAACAGCCTCAGATTCCCGGCATAGCAAAAACCAATCCCGGAGGTTCCCTGCCTCTGATTCCGCGTATCTATTCGAACGCTGACCTGGCTGATCAGGTACCGCCGCGATACGATCTGGTTGATCACTACCGCCCGCACTACACCCTGGAAAACCTAAATATCCCCCTCGGCCTGGTTTCCAGCGCGGTTGGTTGCCCTTACGACTGCCATTTCTGCTGCATCAGCCCAATCACCGGTGGGCACTACCTGACTGCCGACATCGACAGCGTCATCCGTGATATCAAACTGCTCGATACGGTACCGGTGATTCGTCTGGTCGATGCCAACAGCTTCGGCAACCCGGTAGCAGCATTGGAACTCGCCGAGGCGATTGCCGCTGCCGGCATCAATAAACAATATTTTGCCGATGTCAGGGCCGACCTGGTGGTACGCCGGCCGGACTTGATCAAACGCTGGAAAGAAGTGGGATTACGCGCAGTAGTGATCGGTTTTGAAGAGATTGACAATAGGGCCTTGCGGCAGATGAACAAGGAAGCTGAGGCAGAAAAAAACCGCCAGGCGATTGAGATTCTCCACCGTTTTGGAGTGACCATTATTGGTGATTTTATTATCTCCCCCGATTACCGCGAGGAGCAGTTTGACCAGCTTGGAGCCTATGTCCGCGAACAGGCCATCGAACTGCCGATTTACACGGTCCTCACCCCCTTGCCCGGCACCGTCCTGCATGAGCAACTGGCACCACGCATTACCAATCATGATCTGGACTACTACACCCTGACCAATGCGGTAATACCGACCCACCTTGACGAGGAGCTGTTCTACCAGCGCTACGCCGCCCTGTTACGTGAGGGACACGACCAGGCAAAACTATAAGATCACAATAAAAAGGGGATAAATCGTTTCGAAGAGCGCATATATTGTCGATAGGGTTCCCCAAAATATTCGAGATTTTCCCGCTCTTCAATCAGAGCCGCAGTGATGCAAGTCAGGGTGCCCAACACCGCCACCAGCAGCAGTGCCATTTCCACATTTCTGAGCAAGACCCCCCACAACAGACACAGCAGCGACGTGTACATGGGATGGCGGATATAACCAAAGACCCCCGATGTCACCAGGGTGGTGGTTTTTTCGAATCCAAACAGGGTTGCATCCTCACGCTGGGGACTAACGCGCCCTTCGCGCCGCATAACAATGAACGACCAGACCACCAACAGAGCTGAAGTTATCATGAGCAGCGACGAGAGAACCTGGCGGGAGTTAAATTCTTCGACCAGAAGATAGTGAGAGTTATGCACCGCAATCCATAGAACCAGTTCCCAGGTAATAAAGCGGTAAAGGCCATGTTTATCCGGGCTGAACAGGGTGCGCCAGGAGACATAAATCAACGGCAGGGACAAAACCAGAAAGGCCACAATTTTCAGCATCAGCAATTAACTCCAAAAAACAACTTATCAGAGCGCACCAAAGGGTGCGCGGAATGGGCAAATCGGTTAATATGGGTTGCATCTATTTTTAAAATTTACAAAAAAAGGCGCAGGCATTATTCTGCGGCGCACTTGCAAGCCAACCTTTATTTTGACGCTGGAAAGTCGAACCATGCCCGTTTATATCACAGATGTTGCGATATTTTTGCCCAATGCTGCGGTCAACAATGAGCAGATGGAAGAAATTCTCGGGAAAATCAATCAACTGCCGTCACGCACACGGCGGATGATCCTGCGCAACAATAAAATCGAACAACGCTACTACGCCATTGATCCTGAGACCGGCGCGACGACCCACAGTAACGCCCAACTGACGGCTGAAGCAATCCGGAGACTAAGGCCTTACCCCGACTTTGCATCACACCAGATTGAATGTTTAAGCTGCGGCACCTCGACCCCCGACCAGTTGATGCCGGGGCACGCCTCCATGGTGCACGGCGAACTGGGCGGCGCTCCCCTGGAGGCGGTAAGCACCATCGGTGTCTGTCTCGCCGGAATTTCCGCCCTCAAATATGCCTGGATGAGTGTTGCCGGCGGCCAGAGCCGTAATGCCGTTGCCTCCGGCTCAGAGCTGGCATCGACCTTCATGCGCGCCGCACAGATGAAAAAGATCCCGGCGGAAAAACTGGATGAGCTCGAAAAAGATCTGTCCCTCACTTTTGAGGAAGATTTTCTGCGCTGGATGCTCTCGGACGGTGCCGGTGCCGCCTATCTGCAGGATCAGCCCGCAACTGCAGGCCGATCCTTGCGTATCGACTGGATCGACATCCACTCCTTTGCGAACGAACTTGACGTCTGTATGTATGCCGGTGCCAACAAACTCGCTGATGGTTCCCTCAAAGGCTGGCGCGACTACGACAAAGAAGCTGCTGCTACCGAAGGGGTATTCAACATCAAGCAGGATGTCAAACTTCTTAATGCGCAGATCATCGACACCTCGGCCCGGCGCACCATTCCCCGTGTTATTGCCCGGCACGCTTTGCGTGCTGAGCAGGTAGACTGGTTCCTGCCCCATTATTCTTCCAACTATTTCCGCCAACCGCTGATGGATGGTCTGCGTGCTGTCGGCATGGACATCCCCGAGGAACGCTGGTTCACTAATTTAGCGACCAAAGGAAATACCGGTGCCGCCTCCTTTTACATCATGCTTGAAGAACTGTTCAAATCAGGGCGGCTCCGGCAGGGGGATCGCATCCTTGCCTATATTCCCGAAAGCGGACGCTTCGCTATCAGTTATCTACACCTGACGGTGATTTGACAGCCATTAGCAAATCATCTAATTTCCATCCGTCCGTTCACGCTGAACGAAGTCAGCCAGGGCGGTCAGGCTCGCTAGAGCCTCGCGGCTCGATTCATCGGTACCAATCCGGGCTCCATAACCCTTCTGCACCGCAACAACAATTTCTACCGCATCCAGAGAATCCAGACCAAAGGGGGAATCGGGGCCGATCAAGGGAATATCGCGCGGCACATCCGCCGCTGAGATATCCTCAATATGACAGAAATCGATAATCAGCCTGGCCAGTTCAAGTTCCAGATCGGTAGCCATTATTCTCTCCCATCTTTATCCACTAAGCACCCTGGCGCCAGCGCCGAAAAACCAGCGCAGCAACAACCATGCATAAGAGAAAAAATCCATTCAGTGTCAGCACCTGTGGTAGCACCGACGACAGATCACCGCCGCGCACAAAGATATCCAGAAACGCCTCCAGACCCCAACCCAAAGGCGAGACAACACTGATAGCCTGCATCACTTGCGGCATCATGTAAACCGGAACCATCACCCCCCCCAGAGCGGCAGCAATGACCACCGAAACCGAACCGAAAATAGCAGCCTGATCAAAACTTCGCGCTACCACCCCGACCAGCATCCCGAAACCACAGGCGGCCAGGGCCGAGCTGACCGCTACCAGCGCCAGTGCCCGAGGGGAGGTCCCCATATCAAACTGCGGTGTCCCCAGCAGCGGCATCAGATAACGGCCCACCAGCAACATCAGTACCAGCTGCAACAGACAGATAAACAGGTAGGCGAACACCTTGCCACCCAGCAAACCGGCAATACTCACCGGCATGGTCAACAACCGGGTGAGGGTACTGTCCTGGCGTTCGCGGATCATGGTGCCAGCCAGGGGAATGACAATAAAGAACATCCCGAACAAGGTCCAGGCCGGAACATTCTGTTGTACCGAGGTTGGCATGATGGGGAATTTTTCCGGGGCTGCCGATTCTTCCTGCAGTTCGATCAGAGGCTGTTCCAGCCAATTATCCGCGAATTCCGGTAGTTCAATATTCACTAAACCCGACGCGCCATAAGGCTGCAGCTGCTCATCAAGCTGCTGTTGTAAATCGGTGCTCAACAAACGCATCAGTGCCGTGCTGCGGTTGGCCATCGCCACACTGATGACCCCACGCTGCACCGAGCTCGACACTGCGGTGCGATAAACGCCGCGTACCGCCGGATCGAAGAAGATCTGCAATTCTGCGGGTTTGATCTCTACTGAGTCCCCGCGCAAGGTTGCCCGCGCCGCTGATTCGGCGGCGGCAGCAATAACCACGCTGAAATCGGCCGGGACGACAATGGCAAACTGGTAATTGCCCCGAAAAACGGCTTGCCGTGCCCGTGCCAGATCGATCTTTTCCCCGGCAAAAGCTTCGACCAGCTCAAGCATCCCGGTGGCGCTCAGGCCACTGGCCAGATCCACGCCCAATTCTCCTGCGTCGAGGTTAACGAAAAGAGCGCGGGTAGTGGTTTCACCGGTCGCCCGAAAAACATTGTCCTGAACCAGCGTCAGCACCAACACCAGCAGCACCGGCATCACGAACAAAACCAGCAAACCGGCACGATCACGGCTGAGCAGGAGAAGTTCTTTTGCGATGTGGGACAATAGATGCATGTCAGTGAACTCTATTCGCGCAAGGCTTTACCGGTCAGGGCCAGAAACAAATCTTCGAGACTTTCACAGGCAGGATTTCCGGCTATCAGCTGCTTGGGCGTCCCTTGCGCAATAACGCGCCCGGTATCAATAATCGCGATCTCATCACAAATTTCTTCGGCTTCGCGCATGTAATGGGTGGTGTAGAGCAAGGTCATCCCCTGGCGATTAAGCTGGCGCAATTGCTCGAGAATCAGATGCCGCGACTGGGCATCAATCCCCACCGTCGGTTCATCAAGCAGCAGAATCTGTGGTTCGTGAAGAATCCCGACCGCAAGGTTGGCACGCCGCTTCATCCCGCCGGAACAGCAATCAATCCGACGTCCTGCCACCTCTGCAAGCCCCACCATATCAAGACAGGCGACAATCCGCTCAGCACGACGTCCTTTTTCAACATCGAGGACGTGGGCAAAGTAGGAAAGATTTTCCTTGATCGTCAGACTCGGATAAAGGGCAATATCCTGCGGGACCAGGCCGATGGCATGGCGAATCGCTGCCGCAGCCGTCGGCATCTGCTGTTCCAGAACCTCAACCCGGCCGCTGTCAGGACGCAGCAGGGTGCAGATAATCGAAATGGTCGTGGTTTTTCCGGCACCGTTGGGACCGAGCAGACCGAAAATAAGGCCACGCGCCACCTCAAGGTTGAGATGATCCAACGCCGGGTGACTGCTACCCGGATAGGTTTTGGTAAGGCCGCTGATGCGAATGACATGCTGCTGCCTGCTGTCACTCATCAGCCCCTCCCCTGTGGCGAAGATCTGGTGATCGCACTGCGTAAGTCCTGAAAAAGGGATTTTTCCGCCGCCGCCAACTGTTCCAGCCGCTGGGCCAGATCAGCAACCGCCGGCACCAGCTCGGCACGTCCTTTACAGATTCGCGCTGCTAACAGGGCAAATTCGCGCCAGTCATCACCAATAGCGGTACAGCGTTGCGATAACGGCAGCAAGGCACCATTGTCAGTCAGCGTAGCGGCTTCCTGCAAAAATGCTGCATAGATAAAACGAAAACCGCCGCCACCGGTGCCGATTTCCTCCTGCATGCGGACTATGTGCCCCAAGTGCTGGAGGGTTCTTTTCTCGCCCAGACGCGCCGGCCACTTGACGATCCGGCGAGCCAAAAAGCTGATACCGCGAACCCCCGCCACCGGCACTGGCGTCGCCAGCATCACCCGGCAGACATCCTTGATGCCAGTGGTGATTGCCCGTGGCAGATCGATGTTGGCAGGCATTGATTCGATATAATAAATGCGCCCTTTGGGTGCTAAAGCGCCCTTGGCAAAGCGCGCCTGACGCAGATCAGCTGCGGCACAGCGTACCGGCTGTTCAAAGATCGGGTCGCTGATCAGGTATTCGTCCCCCTCTTTGCCGGTCACTACCAGGTTGTGGCCATTAAAATGAAAGCGGTAGGCCGGGGGGAAATAGGGCAGCCAGAAGACCCCGGTCTGTGCACCCACCGGGCAGCCACTAGCCAGCAGGCGATCGACCTCCTGTTCGGCAGCAACAGGGCTTTTGAAGCGTTGTTGGCGGACCTGGATTCCCAATCTTTTGCTGGCTTTTTTAAAAATACTGCCGGGAGCGGTGCGAAAAGTGGTCAAGGGAAGAAAATTCAGCCGGATAAAGGGGGCATACGCAAAGAAAAGACCGCTGCCGATACCAAAGACTAACGCCTCTGAAAAATCAACGCCGTAATGCTTCAGCAGGTTGGCGGTGACCCCGCTTTCACAGTGGGCAAACTGACGGTGGCTGAAATCAATGTTCACAGCTGTGTCCCTGAGGTGTCCATGTCTTCGATACGCAGATCAGGCTGATCCGGTACCTGCTGTAACTGGAAAATGCTGATCCGGAATAGCGTGGCATAAACAGTCAGTACATTTGAGTTCAGACGGTTAAACACTTGGGGTTGCAGATGACGCTTGACGCGCCAGCGGGAAAAACCTGAATACTGGGCCAGCAAAGGCACATCCATCTGATTTTTAGCCATATGGTAAGCCAAGGGACTTTTGCGTCCTGCGCTGATCTCTTTTAGTACCAGGTGCAACTCTTCAACGATGGTCTCCCAGGCTTGACGCAGGGTAGCATTTTTTGCCTCCCAACCGACGCTGAGCTCAAGGCTGTAGCTCCCGTCTGCATCGACAGCGTAGTTGATTTCACGACAACCGGCAGTCAAGCCGCCATGTTGGGGAACTTCTTCTTTTTTCACTAAAAACGTACCCCTGTCATCATCAGAACACTGTTGATCCCGCGGTTGTCACGATGCAGATCGGCATTGGAAAGATGGTGCAGACGCACACCGATAGTCATATCTCTGCCACCGGCTGTATTGAAATCAAAGCCGATTCCGATCTGTGGATTAAAATTGAAACGCAGCCCCTGCCCTTTAACTCGAAAATCGGTATAGACAACGCCAATCCCCCCTTCGAGGTAAGGTTTCCAGGTGGCGGACGAGAAGTTCTCGACATATTTGACCGCCATCATGTTGACCGCTGCCAGCACGCGGTCACGGCCATCGGTGGTCATGCCGAGGTTGAGCTCCCCCTTAAAAAAGAGGCTGTCAGGCGCAGCATGCCAGAACACCTGACCGTAAGGCAATTGGATATTCCCCTGTAGGATCACCAGCCCAAAACGCTCCGGATCATAAGCCTGACCGGCCAGCAGCGCCATACCGTAGCGCGAGGAAGACTCCTGCGCTACAGCCGGCCCGGCAACACCCAGAGCCAGAACCCCTGCAACCATCAGCTGACCCAGAAGTCTCAGCGTGATAGACATATCAACCCATAATCGCCGCCGGGTCCGCATTTGAGGCCGGCCAGTTTTGTATCTTCATCCGCGGGGAGAAAAGCAGACTCATGAAGGTTGGCAGCAGCATCCTGTGGCCCGGCATATAGCTGCTGATCGCGCATCATCAGTGCCGCTGCTGCCAGGTCAAAACCGGCGGCGGCGGGAAAGCTGCCATAATAGGGGGAACAGGCGACAACCGGCTGATCGCCTATGATCTCAGCATACCAACGTCCGCACTGGCGATGGCCATCGGCTCCAGCAACAACAACGGCCGCTGGCGGCAGTTCAAGCGGAACAACAGCATGGTTACCCAGGATGACTGAATCAATAGCGGCGTATGCCGCGCGATTATCAGCACGCTCCAGCACCATAAAAACCGCTCCTTCTCCCACCATAGCGGTCTGTGCATCCAAATCCAGGGGACGGAGCGGTCCCTGTTCACCATCAGCGAAGAAATGGCGGCGACAATAGCGTAACACCTCGCAGTATTCATCAGTAGCGCCAAACAACACCCGATCGACCCGCCCTTCTTCCAGCCATTGCCGGGCACTTAACAGTGCAGAGGCAACGGACATCTCGAACTGGGTAACGGTCAGGCTCGGAGAAGTCAATTTTAACTGCATCGACACATGGGCGGCGGCAGCATTATGAACGGAATTGGAAAAGTGGGTTGGAGAACTGCAGGAATAACCGAAATCGAGATAAGAATCGAGAAAATTGAAGGTGGTTTTCAACGGGCCATAACCGCTGGCTACCACCACGCCAGTCCGGGAGCGATCTGCCTCAAGCAACTCGGCATCCTCAAGGGCCAGATGAGCCGCATAAAGGGTCATCTTGGAAAAATGATCGATCCGCCGCAGTTCACGCTTAGGTAGAAAACGCTCAAGTCCGGTGGTTGTTGCCCGATAGGCCGGGAAACTGTCACTCACCCCGTCATGGTGATCCACGCTGAGCTGCTGCGGAGCAACCGTCCTGCTTTGCAGCGCAGTACGCAGTGCGTCGATACCGGCACCGAAACTGCCGGTTATTCCGATCCCCTGAATCGCCAGGCGCATATCAAGAACCTCCTGCGGCCAGAATCAGCACAGCGTTGTTACCACCGAAAGCCAGGGATTGGGACAGACCAACATGACCGGAAAAGGAGGTATTTGCCGTCACTGGTGCGACCGGAATCTCCGGATCCAGTTCAGCAAAACCGATGTTGGCGGGAACCTCACCGCGTTCCAGACAGGCCAGGGTATAGACCGCTTCAATGGCGCCCGCTGCCCCCAGGGTATGACCGGTATATCCTTTAGTCGACAAAAAAGGAACCCCCGGCAGAACCTCGTGTAACACCCGCCCCTCAATGCGATCATTTTCAGGCGTACCGGTACCGTGAGCATTGATAAAAGCAATCTGCCCCGCTGAAATATCTGCCATGCGCAACGCTTCAGCCAGGGCTGCTTTAAGGCCGGCACCATCAGGTCGCGGCGCAGTCAGATGGTGGGCATCACAGGCCGAGCCATAACCAAGAACCCGTCCGCGCATCCGCAACTTGTCAACCCTGTCGCCGCGTTCAAGGATCACGATCCCCGCCCCTTCCCCTAGGTTCAACCCCTTACGGTTGACATCAAAAGGCTTACAGGGACTGGTATCGGTTATCATCAGGGAGCTGAAGCCGGCATAGGTGACCCGCGACAGCTCGTCAGCACCGCCGCTGATCACCAGATCGCAGGCCCCGGCCCGCAACCAGGTTGCCCCCAGACCGATGGCATCGGTACCGGATGCACAGGCGTTGACCACGGTCTGCACCGGGCCGTTCAATTTGAGCTGGCGCGCTATAACTGCTGCCGGGTTACTACGCAGGTAACGCTCGATAATGCTCATCCCCGGGTTTTTACCAGCTTTGTAATCGCGGTAAAAATCATCACAGTTCAGGGCACAACCAACGGTGGTGCCAATACAGACGCCGACGCGTTTACCGCGTAGCGACGCTTCATCATAACCGGCAGCGGTCAATGCTTCCAGCGCTGCGGCCAGAGCCAGTTGGCCGGTACGGGCATAGATCAGCTGTTCCTCATCGAGAGGCAGCTTAAACTCGTCACGCAATTCCAGCACCGGATAGACGACCGGATGATCGGTAGAAAAGCGGATCGGCGCTCCCGGATAGCGGCAACCGGAAAACAGGTTCTTCAGGTTTTCGTCGAGGTTCATCCCGGCCCCGGACAGGCAGCCAAGACCGGTAACGACAACCGGCAAAGAACAGGTCATTGCGCCTGCTTCTCCTCGATAAATTTGGCCAGGGTACTGATCGACTGCAGAGCCGGTCGCCCCTCATCCATATCCTTGATTTCGACCCCGAAATGTTTCTGAACCACTACCACCAGTTCCACCGCATCGAGGGAATCGAGGCCCAAACCGTCACCGAACAGGGCCATATCATCCTCGATCATGTCGGGGGTCAGATCTTCCAGGTTGAGGTCTTCAATTAACACCTGCTTGAGTTTTTCTTTAATACTCATGGCTATGAGCTCCTTAAAGAGATAATTGGTTACCGCACCAATCTGCCGTACGATATTTATAGGTTGTAATAATGTGTCACGATCAACCGTTTATTCGTACCACATGTTAAAGAAATTGAAAAATTGAAATGGGTGCTCCCGGGAAAATTCTTCCAGGCTGCTGGCGAACTCCTGCACGTAAGGGACAAATGCCTGCTGATCACGACCCAACCCCGGGGATACCCGAATAATGCGGTAGAGTTTCAAATCGTAACTGTCTGGCCCGGTTTTAAAGGAAAACAGAGCCACTATCGGCGTTCCCGTTGCTGCTGCCAGTTTATAGGCACTAAAAGGCATGGTTACCCGGCCACCGAGAAATTCCA
>Ga0102938_10001417_pt1 | contig 18093 bp, 31 predicted proteins | sample SalPonR2_B_D2_MG_FD_84516 | JGI IMG/M metagenome (GOLD analysis project Ga0102938, IMG submission 84516) | Salt pond soil microbial communities from South San Francisco under conditions of wetland restoration - Salt Pond MetaG R2_B_D2_MG | ecosystem: Environmental > Aquatic > Marine >...
CTTGCCACTTTTCCAATGTGGCACACATTCTAAAGCAATCGGGACATTTTCAGTATTTTTCTGGGATTCGGCTTTATAATAATTAATAAATTTATTTCTGAATTCTATTCTTTCTTCTTTTGATAATAATAATAATAAATTACTGAATATGTGGATATGAAACCCTCTACTACCTGTTGAATAACAATTATAACTTATACCTTCATTTTTTAAACTAATACAAACTGTATTAACTCGTTCTTTTAATTGTTCAAATGTTTCGTTATTAAAAGGGTCAAAGTCTAAAACTATTTCATTTTTTAATAATGTTCTATGTGTTGCTTTATCTAGTTCTTCTTCTGTTGCGTTTAAATAATAAACCCATTTAGTGAAACCTTTAGAGCCGTCTGATTTAATATAATTAGTAAATATTCTAAAATTGGTCTGTTGCTTGCCTATGAAATAATACAATTCTCCAAGTATCCTATTAGTTTTATTCATTTTTGTTTTGCTATTAATAGTAATCTTTTTATTAAATCATCAAATGTTTCACTTTTCTTTCCAAACTCTAAAAGATCAGTATGTGTTTCAATAGATATTTTTATTATTTTTTCACTCATTATATAAAACCTCAGTATAATTTCTTATTACTGTCTTATATTCATTCATATATAAAGTTTTTGTTTTTTTTGTCTTCTGCTTAAAACTTTTAAGCAAAGATTAAAATATTTAAGATTCTTGCCACCCTATCCAGCTTTTCCACCGTAAAATACCCTAAGGCGGAGCGTTGACCCTCTCCTATAGGTAAAAACAGGGTGGTTATGTTGGATAGGGTGGCAACGGTAATGTTTATGAAAGCTTATTTTTTGACTAAAAACTTCAAAAAAATATATAAATAAAAAACCCTTTTGTTATATTTATAGGGTGATTTAACAAATGAGTTTTATTAAAGCAATAATGGGTTTAACTGTATCAGTTATCGTTACTACTACTGTTTTAGTACCAACTATCAAAGATGTGAATGATGATGGTTATACTAGCGCAGAGAAATCTATGGTCGTTTTAGCTTCGTTAATAGCAATCATAGGTTTAGTATACGGTATTGGTAGTGCTTTCGGAATGATGTAAACCAGTGTTTATAATCAGGTATAGCAAAAAGGTTAAAGGTAACTTTAACCAACCCTTTTATTTTTTTTGTTAGATTAACTAAGATTCATTGAGGGTATAAAAAAAAATGATAATAACATTATGGATAACATTATTAATTCTTTCTTTCTTATTAATTATAGTAGGTTACAAATTTAGTGATACAAGTGTTAGTGATATATTAATAATTGTAGGTTGGGCTTTTGTTTGTCTATTAGGAATAGTTCTTTTAAGTAATGCTTTAGAATTTAAAACTGGTGAAACAACAATTGAGACTTATACTTATAATCCAAATAATACAACAGATACAATAACGAAAGTTACAAGTAATGTATATACACCTTTTGTACAAGAAGGTTCAGGAGCTTTAAAGAAAGCTACAGATACTCACGTTTGGGGATTTTTTTTAATGCTTAGTGGCTTATTTGGTAGTATTTTATTTTGGTTTGATAGAAAAGCTTACGGTAAAAGATTTAACGAGGTTAGATATGAGGAATAAAAAGAATAATAAAAACAATCGTCTTATGAAAATAAAAATATGGGATGATAGTGGTAAACCAGTATTTAAAGATAAATGCAAAGCTAAAGACTTAAGTAAAAGTTTTGGTAATATATTAAAGAAGTTTAATTAATATGGTCAGTGAACAATATAAAGCTTATTTAAAGACGGATAGAGGAAAAACAGCACAGAAAGCTAAGATCGAACATTTAGAACGTGGTAAAAAACAAGCTAAGAGTAAATCTTCTAAGAAAAGAATACAAAAAAAAATAGATGAAGAAAAAAGATTAAAAAAAGAAGTTACACCTATTACTCCTAAATCTTATATTGTTGATGGTAAAAAAGTTAGTAAGGCTCAGTATGAGCAAAGCGTTATTGATAAGTCTAAGAAACTTAAAGAGGGTGAGAAACTTGTAGCTAAAACTACTATGTATAATAGACAATATCAAAAAAAAGAACAACCTAAAACTGTTAAAGGTGTTGATGTAAAAAAAGAACAACCTAGGACATGGCAAGAAACAGAAGATTTTAAACAAAAAAAAGAAACATGGCAAGAATATTACGATCGTAAATATAAATTAAAAAACAAACCTACCCAGACTTTACAACCTATTATCAATAACAAGGGGCAAATTATAGGATATAAAGACACTTCTACTAAAAAAAGTGTTTTAATACCTAAAGGAAAAGAAGTTACAGAATCGGCTTTATTAAAAGTTGATAAAAGTAGAGCTGTTAGTAAAGAAATAGAGAAAAAAAACAAACAAACTGATAAAATAAAAAATTTAACAAGTTCTGTTACTATTCCAACCCAAAAAGGTAATTTTATGTTTTATCCAGGGTATTTTAGAGATTACCAAAATTTCGCTAATAAAAAAATTCAACAATCTAAATCTATTCTAGTTAAATCTTTATTTGGTGCTTCTAAATTAGTAATAGGTGTTGCAGAGCCGATTCTAGATACACCATATTATGCTACAAAATTAATTACTACTACTGGCAAGAATATTATTCCAATACTATCAGATCTAAAAAAAGAAGGATCCAGATTTATAACTTTATCTAATAAAAAAGATGATAGTTTTAGTTTAAGCATTTCAAAAGCACTAAAAGATAAGAAAAATGTAAAATCTGTAAAAAATATAATAAGTAATAAAGTTTCAGATACAGTTTTAACAACTTCTATTTTAGCAGGTGATTTTTCAAGAGATGTAAAAAAATCTTTTCAAGAAGATCCTTTATATGCTGGTGGGTTTACTACTGGATTATTATATGGTGGTAAGATTCTTAACAGTGCCAGTGAATTTTTTTCTAAAACAATCGTAAGTACACAGTCTAAATTAGATAAAATGTTACCTTCAAGACCCTATTATGTTGAAAAATTACCAGAAGGTTTTGAAGTTCATAAAGGAGAATTTGTTCAAGATTTATTAAAATATAAAGGTGAATCTTTTGAACGTGGAGGAAAAGTATTTGGGGTTAGAAGGGTACAAGAATTTGAACCTAAAAAACTATTACAAGATCCTTTAGAACAAAGTTCAGCCTTTATTGATAAATTAAAAGGTAAAAAACCAGGTCAAATAAAATATTTTGATTCTGTAGGTCAAGACATTTTATTAAGGGATGTTCCCAGTGAATTTGCAACACCTAAAACAGAGTTATTAATACCAAATCAAGGAACACAAACTGTTGCAAGTGTTACCCCAGATAGTAAATTCTTAGTAGAAGGATCTAAAAAGGGTGGATATACCAGTATAAGTGGAGGTGGTCAAGAATTAGAAACTATTCAAGGTAGAGCTGGTGTTGGTGGTGGAGAATTAGGACAGTTTTTTAGCGTCCCAACAAGTAAAGATATAGCAGGAGTTAAGAAAGGAACTCCTCAAGTTTATACTTATTATAGTGGGGTTACAGGTTCAAGTGACTATACAGAAAAACTTCCTTTAAAATTTACTTTAAAGAAACCTAAACCAGGAGTAATTTTCCAACAAGAGAATATTAATGTTCCTATAACAACAAAAAAAGGTTATGAGGAATTAGCTCAAGATTTAGCAGGTTATACTGAACCTAGTACTTTTCAATTAAGTGCTTCAACTATTAAAGGTGTAAGATCAGAGTTAGAAGTTATCAAAAGTCCTCAGACTTATACAACCTTAACAAAAACAACAGATATAAACGTACCAGGATATTCTAAAGGTTTTAATATATTTTATGGTAGGAATGTACCTTTAACAAAAAAAGGTTACCATGAAGCTTTAGATGCTAACATTAAATTTTTAGAAAATCGTATAACTGAAGTTAAAAATATTATTAAGACTTCACCAGAACTTGAAAGTAAAGGTAATATTATAATTAAACGTGAATTAAGAAATATTGAAAATATTAAATTGGCTCAACAAGGTAAAAAATACAAAAATGTTCCTAATTTAGATTCATCAAGTAAAGAGGCATATAATAAGTTTGAGGATTTAGGCTTAAGTCCACAAAATTCACCAAGTTATAATTATGTGACACCTAGTGATTTAATTAGTAGTAATAAACCCATTATTAGTGGTGTAGCTATTACTGTTTCAAAATTATCAGCAGATAAAGAAGAAGTTATTTTTAGCGATTCAAGTAGTAGTCCTAGTACTAAACCAAGTAGTAGTCCTAGTATTAAACCAAGTAGTAGTAATAATAATAATTTAAATATTTCTTCTATTAGTTCTAATATTATTTCTAGTAAAGTTATTAGTACTAAATCAAGTAGTAGTCCTAGTACTAAACCAAGTAGTAGTCCTAGTATTAAACCAAGTAGTAGTCCTAGTATTAAACCAAGTAGTAGTCCTAGTATTAAACCAAGTAGTAGTTCTAGTATTATTCCTAGTATAATTGAAAGTCAGATACCTCGTGCGTCATTATTTCCACCATTTAAGAAAAGTAATAATAAATTTTCCACTGGTTTTGGTGTTGAAGTTCGTAAGAAAGGTAAGTTTAGACCTATTTTTGGGTCATTTCGTACAAAAAAAGAAGCTACTAGATTCGGTATGTTTAAAGTTGGTACAACTGCACGTGCAAGTTTTAGAGTAGTTGATAAGAAAACTGGTATTAGAAGAAAATTTAGAGGATCAGGTAAACCTTTAGATTTTTATAAAAAAGGTAATGTTTTCATAGAGAAACGTGGTCGTCGTATTAAAAGTCGTGGTGAAGTTCGTGAAATTAGTTTAAAAGGTGTAAGAAGTCAAAGAAAAGGGAAAAAGTTTAAAATGTATTAGGTGATTAAAAATTAACACAAAAAAAGAATTAAAAATAAAGTTAAAAACTGATAAAATAAGAAAGGAAAATAAAAGGTTATCAGCTAAAAATAAAATTCGTTCTGATTTGTATAAAGCTAAACAAAGAAGAAGGATTCTGAAACAAAAGATTAATAAACGTAGATATAATAATATCAATAAAGCTATTAAACTTGTTTCTAAAGAGATAAAAAAAAATAAATCTAATAAATCATCTAATAAAAAAAGAGAAAAACCTAAAGGAATGTGGGGTGAATTATATTAAGATGAATAAAAAAGGTAATACTTTTGTATTATTTTTTTGGATATTAACATTTATACCATTTTGGGTTTATTTCTTCGGACCTGTACTTAGTGAATGGGGTAAACGTGCTATTATTGAGAATAATATGATAGGTATAGAAGCTTTTCTATATGGAAACCTTAATCTAGCAATATTCTTTTTTTTATTGTTAGTAATGTTTGGTGTTGGATTTGTAGGTGATAGAAGATGAATAAAAATAATATTCTTTTTTCAATAATTGTAATTTTAATAACATTATTAAGTATTGGTTTAGTTAATGCTGTACCAACTGATGGAGTTAGTTTTTATCCTTTTGATGAGGGTTCTGGTTCTACTCTTGGTGATAATTGGGGTAGTAATGATGGTTCTATTACCAGTGATGATGTTGATATTTGGAGTGGTATTGTGCCTACTTTTGCTGATGGTGTTACAAGTCCTGATTATAGTTTAAGTGGTAATGGTGAGGATTATGTTGATTTGGGATTTACTCCTGATACTGACGATTTCAGTATTGCTGGTTGGGTTAGGTTTAATAGTGTTGCTTCTTTTCAAGAAATTTTTACAACAGTTCAAACATCAACTAACAGAGATGGTGTTATGTTAACTCTTCACGATGAAGTCGGTTGGAGAATGGGTTTTTATAATGATAATGATGCTTTTATTAGTGTTACTGAGGGAAGTGTTAGTTCTTCTGTAGATACTTGGTATAATATTGTTCTTAATTATTATGATAATGGAACTGCTAAACTTTGGGTAAATAATGCGAGTATGATTAGTGAATATAGTGCTACTTCTTTGAGCACTCACGATAGTAATTTACATTTAATGCAGGATTATGTGACTATTACTGGAGATACTCTTGATGGTTATGAAAGTTATTTTCAAGTTTTTAGTGAACCTTTAACAGAAGAAGAAATTAGCAATTTTTATAAAAGTGGAAGAGTAGATGTTACTTCTTATTTTGATATTATTAATACTAATTCTATTAATAATATGACAGCTTATTTTAATAGTACATCATATTCAACAACAAATGGAACTATTGTTACAGGGATAGAAAGTACAGAAGAATTTAATATTATTATGGAATCTAACCAAGGTTATTATTTCAATAATACTTATACTAACTATAATATTAGTGAAGATTTAGAAGTAACTTTTTATGAATATCCATATGTTTCAACAAATATTAATAATTTTACTGCTACTATTGACGGTGTTGATTATATAACAACTAATGGCTTGGTTTATGTTCCTTTTAATTCTAGCAAAACCATTAATATTACAACTAATCAAGATTATTTTAGTACTAGCTTCGTTCATGATTTTAGCGATTTAACAGATATTAATAAGACTTTGGTTGAGTACCCCTATGTTAATGTTAGCAATTCGTGGACTGGTGAAACAATAGAATCTTTTAATATTAGTTTTATAGAGAATGATTATGAATTAATTAATAGTGCTTGTGTTTATTATGGTGGTACTTGGCTTAGTGAGTATAAAGAATGTGAGAGTGTAAGTTCAATGACTATTACTGAGTCTGTTTGTGACCTAATGGGTGGCACTTATCACGAGGGTAGTAGTTGCAGAAACTCAGATCCTGGAGATTACTGTGTAAGTTCTGTAGTTTATTGGTGTTCATTTGAAGAAATATCAGAAGAGTATTCCAGTTACGTTACTTATTTGACAACAAACGGTAAAATATACGTTCCAATCAATCAAAGTGTAGATTTAACAATAAGAGCAGAAGGATATTTTAATACTAGTTTCGTTCATGATTTTACAGACAGTAATGATTTAGAAACAGAACTGAATCAAAGCATAATCAGAATCGAAATAACAGAAAAATATTCAGGAAACAACATTACTAATTGGGTTTTATTAAATGGTTCAGAAGTCTTAATTAATACTACGGATAATTATGATATAGTTAATCTAGCAGCAGGACAATATAACGATTTAACATTAAAAAGTAATATCGCAAGTTTTAGCGATAGAATGATAGATGGATTTAATGTCTCAAGTCTAGATAATAAAACAATAAGTTATGATTTTTTGCCTACTGAGCTAAGTATTATTGCTAAAGACTTTTTAACAAATACAACCATAAATAATTTTAGCGTTAGTATAAATAGTCTTAATAGTTCTCATTCTGGAACTTATAGTATAACAACTGGTGAATTAGTTTTTGGTGTTATAAATAATGATGATTATAGTGTAATTATTGATGCTATTGGTTATTCTTTATTTAACAATACTGATATAATAAACATTAACGGTAACACTAATAAAACTTTTAGGTTGTTCACCGAGAATAGTATATTCTTTGAAGTATTTAATGAACAGACAGGCGAACCTATAACAGATTTAATTGATATAGTTATGGATGGTGATTATAAGAGTTATTCTTTTAATATTACAAATAGTACTCATTACATAGATGATATTATTGATGGTGTTTATAGTATAAAAGCTAGTTATAATGATAGTATTAAATATTATAGTGTTACTGTTGGAGATAGATCATATAGTGATGTTAACATATTCTTTGGTTCAAATTATAATAATGTTAGTTTTAGTTTTTTAGGTGGTAATACTGGTAATATACTAGAAGATGTTTATTTTACTATGAGTAGATACATTAATGGTAGTTTAATGGTTGTTGGTTCGGGTATTAGCAATATATTAGGACATGTTAATATGCCTTATGTAGAAGGTACTTACTATAAATTTATAGCAAGTAAAGATGGTTATGCTCCTAAAGAGTTTACTCTTGATCCTATATTTGAAGATAAATATTATGTTAGAATGTATGTAAGTAGTGAAGGTGAATTAATATCTGATGGTGTTAGTGTAAATTATAATCATGATATATTCGTTTATGGTGAGAATAATTTTAGTATTATTTTTAATAGTCCATTAGGTACTTTAACAGATTACAGTTATACATTGGTTTACCCTGGTAGTAATTCCTCTGATAATGGTATTAACGCTAATGGTGAAATATTTGATTTCGCATTTAATATTACTAATGTAGATATAGGTTCATACGTTAAATTAATCTATAATTATAATACAACTATTAGTGATCAAGTTACTAAAACTATATTTTTCCCTGTTACAATTAATAGCGATGACCCAGGTTTGTGGAGTGGTATAGGTTCTTTTTTGGGCAAAGAGGGATTATGGACTAGAATTATTTTAGTTACTATTATAGTTATATTTTTAAGTGGTTTTGCTTATCTTATAGGTGGTTCAACTGCGAGTTTAATTATTGGTATGTTAATATATACTTTTTTTGTAATTATTAAAGTAATACCGTTATGGAGTATATTAATAACTTTATTAATTGGATTTCTATCAATTATTAAATTAGGGGGTGACTAAGTTGGGTAGTATAAAGATTGTGATGACTTTATTAGTTATTTTATGTGTTGATGTCATCCTGTTTTTAGGTCAGATATCTGCTAGTAATATAGGAGATGAATTTAATTTAGATTCTCCTAATTTTTTTAACGAGAATTCAAGTTTTTTAAAAAAGTTTGATGAAGGGAATTATAGTATTAATAGCAATACTAGTGGTGTTTTACCTATACCTGAGGATAGTGTGAGCAGTGAGACAGGTAATGTATTTACTGATAGTGCTAAAAGTATTACTAGTTGGTTAAAAGATAAAACTAGAGGTGTTATTACTGGCTGGGATTATCTGGTTAGTTTTTTAGGTGGTCCTACTAAATATTTAAGTGATATAAATGCACCTAAAGAGTTTGTTTTTGCACTTAGTGCTTTATGGTATGGATTAACATTGTTGTTATTAATTTTAGTTGTTTTCAATAGGTGATAATATGGTATTTTATGATAGTTCAAGTTTTTTAGGGGGTATGTTAGAACAGTTCACTATTAGTATTAGTGGTAGCTTAGCATTAACATTGTTAGCTGTTTTTATCTTTTTAATAGGTTTATTTATTATGTTTAGAGTACCAATTAATATTATAATAATATTATTATTACCGATCACATTATCTTTTATTGCTTATGAAGCTAGTGGTTTTTTAGCTGTAGGTGGCGTAGTATTAATGTTCGCTGGTGTATTGTTAGCTAGAAGTTGGCTTATAAGATAAAAACGTTATGGGGGGTGAATAAATTGAAAGAAATATGTAAGAAAATCAATACTAAAGATATAGGTAAAGAAGAAATTAGAGTAGGTAAAACTAAGAAAATTAAGAGTCCTAAGGCTCTTTAATTTTTTTAGTTTATATTTCTAGTTTTACAATAAGGGCATATACTTATACTCTGATATCCTTCTAATTGATGATCCTTTTCATTATATATATTTTTACACATAAAACATTTTATCATTTTTATTTGTATAGTTTTTTGAAAATATTAATTAAAACTGGATCTATTTTCATTCTTTCGTATTTCTGAGTTAAAGCTATACATCTTTTATTATCACTATTATATAATTTCATCATTGATAATTCTTTTTGCATTTCTTCCCTTACTTGTATTTCTTCTTTTTGTCTTCTACTTAAATATATGTCCTTCATTTTTATTCCTCTATTTTATTTAGATCTTTAAAATCTATTATTGTAATTAATATTAATAATACAAAATATATTAATATAATTATAGCTTCTAAATACATTTCACCATTAGCATTAATATCAACTATTATTTTACCACCATTTTGATAAGCTTTCATAAATATATATAAAAAAACTGTTACAAAACTTGAAGTTAATATAAAAAAAGCTGCTTTGATTTGTTTTATCATTATTTATACCTCTATTTACACTTTAAGTGCGGCTTATTTAGTACAAATACGCACCTAAATTATTGTAACTTTTACTATTTAATAAAAGTTGTAAAAGTTTAACCTTTTATATACCTTTCATATAATTCATTACAAATAGTATCAAAAATAAAAATACCTAAAAAAATAACATAAGGTATAATAACTATAAATAATAATATAGTCAAAAATATATCTAACAATAACGAATGACTAATATTAATCATAATGCAAATAATAAAAATAAATACTATCGAAATTACAAGTTTAGATTTATTTCTCATTTTCTTCAACTAAAAACGAACGTTTTTAACTATCCGTTATTTTTAGCATTTCTTTATAAAAGAAACACTATTATTGAGACCCCCCTTTTTTATTATTATTTTGATTTATTTTCTGAATAACAAAACCGATTATCATACCAGCCATTAAAGTTAAACAATATGTAGTTCCAATTATTGCCCATATATATGAATTCATTTTCTTAGTGTACCTCTACTTTTTCTTTGAACTTTATCTTTACCACGTTTACCAACATTCTTAGCAAACCTTAAACCCTCTTTTGTTCTCTCACTAATGATTGATCTTTCGTATTCGGCAAATGCTCCTAAGATCTGCCATTGTAAACGGCCTATACTAGAAGATGTATCTATGTTTTGGGTTACTGCAACAAATTCAACATTCTTATTTCTAAATTCATCTAACAAACTAATCAGATGTTTTAATGATCTTCCCATACGATCAAGTTTAGTAACAACGACCATTCTAAATTTATAATGTCTTAAATCTCTCAAAAGCTCATTAAACATTGGCCTAGACACTTTAGCCCCGCTTATTACATCAGAATAGACTTTGTAAATTTCCCATCCTTGACTCTCACAATAATCTCTGCAAATCTTTTCCTGTTTTCTTTCATCTTGATCAGCTGTTGAAACTCTACAATAAATAGCAACTTTCATTTTAACCTCTTATTAAACATTTCTTTGTAATTGTTTTGTTCATCTGTCCAAATTCTATATACTCCAGGAAACGTATAAGCTAACCAATGTAAAATTTCGTTGTAATCTTCATCTTTATTCATCTTGATACACCTCTAGATCATAATCACCAAGACTAATAACATTATCAGATTGTTTTTCTACACTAAGCCAGACATAATTATCTAAATTATCACTATCACCATCTTTTAATTCATATTTATCCTTAACATCTAAAATATTATACCTAACTTTAGTATGTGGATTATTCTTTATTTCCTTTATCATTATACACACCCTTAGTTAATTTATTAAACACACTAAACAAAACTTGTTCTGTTTCTTTATTGTAATCAACAAACATTAGAATTCACCCATAATATGTTTAACAGCCTCAGTATCAACACTATAGTTATCTATAATATAATTAATAGCTTCTTCTTTACTTTTTAAACCAGCCAAACTCTTTACTAAACCAATTTTTTTATTATGATCTTCTGATAGATCAACATTTACTACTACCATTTAATTGTACCTCCAATTATAAATAATACCTTTATTAACTCTTTTAGCAACTATTGGAAACAACCAGTTAGTAAAAGGTGTAACTAAACATATAACAAGTACCACTAATAGTATTTGTAATCTTGATACTCTTATTTTATGTGCTCTACCATAAGTTTTGATATTTTTATAATTCATTTTATACTATATTAGTATAAACTACTATATAAATGTTTCTATAATAAACCTAGAACTTTTAAGCAAAGATTAAAATAAATAAAAAAAAGTAGTTAAGGGGAGAATTTTATATATATGTCAGAAAATAGATGTGTAATCCCCCTTAACCACCTATTATAAACAAACAAAACTAATATATAAAGTTTTTTAATCTTCTTAATAACCAACACGAATGCTACTATCACTAGTAACTTTGTTTTTAATATATCCTTTAAATTCTTCGATCTGTTGTTCATTAAAAAATCTCTTATTTTTATAACGTTTGGTCGGTATAACTTTATGTTTTTTACATGCTTTATTAATCCATTCAACACTCATGCCTATTTGTTTACTGATAGCTTTAACATCTTTTAAACCTTCTAATTGTGTAACACTTTTATGTAAAACATCCAGTTTAGAATTTGTACTAAATCCCTCAAGTTGAATACTACGTTTAGAACTCAAATCTTTACATCTAAATTTAAAGTTCGGTCTAGTTTTAACATAAGCTTTACCAACAACAGGGTTTCTTTTACCATCCTTTAACGATTGTAATAAATAATGAGCTCTATATACACTATAAGCCCATACAACATTATGAGTTCTAAATTTATCACCTACATGGAAAAGACCTCTTACAATACCATTATTAAATAAATCGTTATCTAAAGTCTTAATACAAGGCATAACCATAACAATAATAATTTTAAACGCTCTACATACTTCAAATACCCTATTTAATTGAGCATTAAATTTGGTTAAAGCACCTCTACGGTTGAAATCACCTGCTTCATCATATACAATAACATGTAAACCTTTTTCATGACAAATTAATAACTTCTCTAATAATTGATCTCCACCTAAAGCTAACTGATATTTAAAGTCTATTGGTTTACCATTTAAGAAACTTGCACACTGAACTGCCAGGGTAGTTTTCCCTTTACCTAACCCACCATCTATTAATAAAACACTTGCTAATTTACGTTCAAACACTCTGTCTTTCCACATCTGTAAGTTATCAGTAACTATTAAATTCCCAAATGGTGTGCCTGTTGATTTATAATATTTACATATTTCCATAATAACACCTAACAATGATTAGCTATATTCTCATCTTCTAAACTTAAAGTATCAATATTCTTTCTAGTATCCCATTTTAATAATCCCTTCTTGTCTAATATTATATTGATAACCCTGAAAGCTAATATAATATTTTCAGGATCATCACTATTATATAACTCTCTTAATAAAAGTAAAAACTTTCTTTTACCAACTTCACCATTAAATTTTTTATCTATATTATGTTCTATGCCTACAGTATTAAAAGCTGATCTAATTGTAGGTTGTTGTAACCTATTAAAAGAAGGTTCTAATTCTATTATTAACATCTTAAATTTAGATATAAGATCCTTCTTTATGTTACTATAAGTGTGTCTATTCTTCTTATTCTTACTATTATAATGATAATAATTAGTTAAAGCATCTAAAACATCATCTCTTTTTTGTAAAATATTAATCTTAAGTATCAAAGTGGGACTTTGACCTTGATATTCACCTATTAATCTATTATTATTCCCCATTTTAAAAAATCCTCCTGATTTGGTAATATAAACTTAAGTAATTATTTAGTAAAAAAGTAACAAAAAGACTAAAAAAAATAAAAAAATACTACTTTTTGGGTAATTTTAGCCGCCATTTTACCGGAATGGACAATGTTGCATTTAAAATATCAAGTTCCTTAAGTTTAACCACTTGAAACCATATAGTCTCTTTACAACGAGGTTTACCATACAATTTTAATCCCTTATATATCTCATTTATAGTATAACTCTCGTTTGGTTTGATAATATGTTGTACCTTTAGCCATTCTAAAACAACCTTTTTACACATCCTATCACCTTTCTTGTTTAAATTTAGGTTTAATATTTAATCTTGTATTAAGTATCTCTTCTTTACTGAGTAAACGTTTCTTACCTTTATAGTTAATTATATCTTTAAGGTTAGCTTTAGTAGCTATCCAAAAAAACAATCTAGTTCTGAGACCTAAATCAATAATGATAAATATTAAACCTAAACCTATCAAAAAATAATTACTTGCATTTAATATCCTATCCCCACCTAAATAATAATTAACAATATAATAACTAACTATACTAATACATATTAAAATAAAACCAAGATAAGAAGGTGCATGGGTAAATTTTACTTTACCCTCGCACTCATAAACTAATCTATCATCAAATGTATGTGTACTTTGTTTAAAATTAACCATTAAAGGACTATTTTTAAAACGTTTTGTATGTCCTTTAATATAATTTAAAGTTGCATCTGTCTTTTCTATAACATAACCAAATAACATTTATATCACCTGATTAGTTAATAACTGGTATCTCAGCAACTAATGTCTTAACATTATTTAAAATTGCTAAAACCTGGTCGGCTAATAAACCATTACTATATATTATATAAAATATACCTAATAAAGTAACTCCACTCAATAATAAAATAATAATCTGAAATTGTTTCTCTTTATTGTTATGTGGATCTGTTAATGCCCTTATAAGAAGGTTCTCTTGTTTTATAGCATCAAATCCAGCAACACCACATAAATTTGGTTTCATTAATATATTACCTATCTCTGTATATCTAACGCAATTAACACCCCAACTACGAAAAATATAATCTTCAGCCATTTTTAACCTCTTAACCTTACTCTTATCCTTACCTGTGCTTGTTTTATCACTAACTATTAAATATCCATCAATGTGTTTGCCGACTACATGATAGTTTTGTATTGGATGGATAACCTCACATAATACCAAACCACCACGACTTGCAACAACTTTAACTAATTTAAATAAAAATCCTCTTGTTATCCATTGTACCCAAACAATAGGAATAACTAATACTATTAAACATATAATAATCCAAATAATAAATTCTTCCATTTTAATAAAAATCCTCCTATACCCTATTTATTGGTTGGTGAAAAATACCACCCTTCTTAACATTTTCAATCTTCTCATGATGTTCTCTTGTAAGAGTTTTCATGATATTCCTAAAAAAGCCATTATGACTCTGACTTAATTCTATCTTACTAGCAACTCGATTCATACAAACAACAAAAGCATTATTATATCCCTCATTTAAAAAATCACCACCGAGTTTTAGATAATGATCACAATATTTAACTTCACTAGTTTTTAAATTACCTAAACGTAAATCTCTAGTGAACATTTGTAACTGTTGCCATATATCACTTTTTTCACTAACTAAAACATCACCTTCTTTTCTCTTTTCTATTCTTTGACTAATAGTATTTATCCTATTAATGAATCCTTTATTAACTTCCTCATCACTACCCCATACTCCATTAGTAACGAGCATAGTAGCTTCTAAATTATTTTCAGGGTTCATAGAAGGACCGTTAAATTCTTCTTCTCTTTGTTCAACCATATAACACCTCCAACTCGTAGTCTTTATTAGGTTCACAATTATACTTCTTCATTTCTTTACGAATACCTAAAATTAAATCTTCACAACTTTTAATGACTAATTTTCTTACTTCACCATTAGGTGTTCTATAATTACCTTCTTTTAACTTTAAAGAGAAAATTATTTGATTATTTTTCTCTTTTGTTTGAATAATAAACAGTTTTTTAAGCAAAAAAGGTACTTTACTATTTTTTTTTACACCAGTAACACCTTTATCACTTAAACTTTTAACTTTAAAACCTATAACTATTTTCTCTTCCATTATACTAAAACCTCCATTATCCCAGCAATAAAACCAAATAAAAAAATTAAAAAATAGAAACTACCAACTATAAAAGATAATACTACACTTGTTTTTAACCAAAAACTTAAATCTTTAAATTTTATTTTACTCATTCTTTATACCTCCAACCTTTATTATATAATAAATGGTTAATAATAAATGCTAACACAAAAACTAAAATAAATATTATATTAAACCATTCCATTAAAAAAGTTGGTTTAACGCCAACACTCTCACCTTTATACATTAAAAAACTTTGATACATATATTCAGGTACTTTTTCACAAAAAGATTCATGTCTATAATAATAATCACCGTTAATGTTACAAAAACTATAAAATTCATTTTCGCATACTGGTTCATTACATTCTAAATAAAAATATGGTTCTCTTATATTACTAAACCCTGTATCACTCCATAATAAAATAAATAAAAATATCACAAAAACTAAAGCAATATTAAAAATTAGTTTATTAACCTTATATCCTTTACCCCATGTTTTAATATCAAACTTAGTTTCCCATTCCTTTATTTTTTTTAACCAATTCATGGCAACCTTTTTCCCTCACCATTTACATATTGAGCAGAACTCATACTAACAATCATTAAGTTGCCCATATCTTGTTGTGAAAAGTTTTGAGTGTTCTTCCATTCACCAGTAACTTTATCTAACCAACCTTTTTTAAAAGTTATACTCAAAAAAGGTTTACCTTCTTTTGTTTGGTTTTCCCATAAACTCGCCTGAATCATTCCTGACCTAAAAACCTTAACAGGTCTTTTAAACTCACTACTAGTTTTACTAGTTGTATTTAATTCATTGTTTGTTTTTTCCATTTTTTATTTACTTCCTCTTAAATACCCTGACTCGTCAAAATTAATTAATTTTAACTGAGTTAATGTGTTACTTAATATTTCTAAAGCTTTTTCTTTACTATTCATATTAATAATATCAATAGCGTACTCTAAACCCTCGATTTTCCCATCACTAAACCTATCAAACATTTTAATCACCTATAATTATTCATACTAAGATCTCCGACCTCTATATATTTACTAAGATTATCATCATCTAAAGATCCTTTTATGAATTCCATGTTTAACCAACAATGCTCTTGGCTCTTAGAATCAAACCCAATATTAATATTAACCCTTTTACTTAATATACCTTTAGTCTGTAAAAACTTAAGTATATCTCTATCGCTAACAATATCTAAAGCTCTATGGTCACAAAACTCTGAGTAAAGTGTTCTAACATCGCTTTTAATACATTTACAATTCTTACTAAACTTTAAGTATTCATCAAAGAAAACAATAAAGCTATTAGAATCTCTTAACCATTCATTTCTAGTCTCTTCGGTTGTTTTCTCATTGCTAAACTTTTTATTCTTAAACAATCTATCTAAACCATCTAAAGACCAATTTAGCAACCCACTCATTTCAATTGGATTATTTAATTTTTCGATAATATTAATAATTCTAATACCATATCTATCTTTACTCTTATCATCAATATTATTATAAATATCTTTACTTACAAATGTTTTATTAAAATTTAAAACATTCCATCTTCTAAAAAATCCATCAGTAATGTCATAAGTAGGTGGTCTGTCATTACAATTAAAAATTAGTTTAGCATGGTTAGTAAATTGAATACTGGTCTTAAATTTACGACTAGCATTAATAGTATCACGACCTGTTAGTTCTTTAAACCTATCAGTATTAACAATAGCACTTTTAGATAACTCACCAGTTAAATTAGCAAATTTCCCATGCAAATTAACAATCTCAAAACTGTCATGTTTCTCTAATACCTTATATGTAATATTGCTAACATTATCACAACCTAAAAAAAGTTCTATTAATTCAAGAGTTTTACTTTTACCATTACTACCATTACCTCTAAATAAAAAAGCTTTCTCTAAGAAATTATCACGATAAAGACAATATCCTATAAGCTCCTGCATACCTTTAACATCGGTATCATTTAAAGTGTTAGAAAAAAAAGACTTAATCTTTTTACAATCAGTAACATTATTATAATTAGCATTAAGTTTAGTGAAAAATATTTTTTTATGACTAAATTTTTCTAATTTACGAGTTTTAACATTTAATATACCGTTTAATACACAAATCTCATCCTTATTATAATTATTAAAGAATTTATCATGATCTATATAATTGTCAGCAATAACTTTATTTATTACTTGATTAACAATATAAGCACTATAAGCGTCTTTTAATAATCGACGAGTTACTTCTTTAATATAACTTTTACCATTTGGGATATATATACCATTTTTATACATCCATATTTCCTCTTTATCATCATCACGAATACTATAAAAATAATTAAAGGTATCTAAATAAATTACTAGTTCCTCACTTACTTTATCATAATCTTTTTGTAATATTAATCTAACAGCTCTATCTTCAATTTCTTTCTCTTCCTTCTTTATAGCTTGTAAAAAATCAGTATTTATATTTTTATTTATATCAGTAATCAAAAATAACACCTCGTCTTATTCTTGCCACTTTTCCAATGTGGCACACATTCTAAAGCAATCGGGACATTTTCAGTATTTTTCTGGGATTCGGCTTTATAATAATTAATAAATTTATTTCTGAATTCTATTCTTTCTTCTTTTGA
>Ga0102938_10001418_pt1 | contig 18079 bp, 13 predicted proteins | sample SalPonR2_B_D2_MG_FD_84516 | JGI IMG/M metagenome (GOLD analysis project Ga0102938, IMG submission 84516) | Salt pond soil microbial communities from South San Francisco under conditions of wetland restoration - Salt Pond MetaG R2_B_D2_MG | ecosystem: Environmental > Aquatic > Marine >...
CCGTCCGCAACGGAATCTTGTTGGTCACGCACTATCTGCACCTGATGCGATTCGAAGGAGAAGCCTTTGCGCCGCAAATGATTGTCCGTGGCAGTTTGGAACGCTTGGCGCCGGTGTTAATGACCGCTCTGACCGCAGGGATCGGGCTGGTTCCCCTGGTGTGGGGCGGGCAGGAACCGGGACGCGAAATCCTCTATCCCGTCGCGACCGTCATTCTCGGCGGTTTGATCACTTCCACGTTCTGCGAATTTTTGATCCATCCAGGGCTGTTCTACCGCTTCAGTGGCCAGGCCGCGGTCAGCTTGGCACATCACGACGACGAGGAGGACGACCTGACGATGTGATTTTCCATTCAAAAACGTTTCAGCCAATGGACAGTTTTAAGTTCCCTTCCCGTAATGAGTCCTTGAGGAATCTGAGAGATGAATGATTTGATGAAACTGCAGTGGATCGTAGCGAGCCTGACGGTGCTAGGCCTGATCGGCTGTGGACAGCAGGCGGCGTCTCCACCGCCCACGTCTGATAGTGAAATGGTGGCGGAAGACGATCACGATCACGACGCGCATCGCGACCACAGTGTCGCCGGCCATGAACACGGCGAGGGGCCGCATGGTGGCATCATCGCCGACTGGGGCGGCGGTAAGTATCACGTTGAATTCATCGTCGACCACGATCAGAAACAAGCCACCGCATATATTCTGGGCGGAGATGAGAAAACGCCCGAGCCCATCGACGCCCAGACGATCGAGCTGAGTATTGTCGAGCCCGCGATGCAGGTCACCTTGCAGGCGATGCCGCAAGAAACCGACCCGGCGGGCAGGTCGTCTCGCTTTGTCGGCACGCATGAAAACCTAGCGGTGGTGCAAGAGTATGCCGGCACGTTGACGGGGGTGGTCGAGCAGACGCCCTACTCCGGTGACTTTCGAGAGTAAACCTACGCGGCGCTTACTTCGGGCAACCGACGGTGCGATCGAGTTGAGCGATCGTGCCGGCAAGGGTTGCGTCGATCCTCGCTAGCTGCGTCTCAAACATCAGCAGTTCACGGTAGGTTTCGATTAGCGAAAAGAAGTCGGTCCGCTTGCCGCGGTAATCGGCGATAGCGACTTGGAGCGTGCTTTCGGTACGCGGAATAATCCGTTGCTCATACAGTTCTCGCTGCTCGACTAAAGCGTCGGCTTGTGCGAGCAGGCGGCGGATCGTGCCGCGCAGTTCATCCCGCTGGGCATCGAGCCGCCGAGTGGTGCTGGAGGTCCGATGCGATGCCTCCCGTACCCCCGCGCGAATTTTCTCTCGCCAGATCGGCAATGTGGTACCAAACGAAACGCTGAGGTTGTCGCTCCCATCGGCTACCGGGCTGAGCGTGTTGCTGCCATCACTGATCAGTCCCCAGTTCAAGCCGACGGTGAAGTCGGGGTATTCCTGCAGGCACGCGAGTCGCTGTCGTTCGCGATCGCGTTGGACTTCCCAAGCCAAGCCGCGTAGCGTGGGATTGCACTCTTCGGCCAGTGCGATCAGGGCCTCGATCTGCTGTGGTGTATCATTCAGTTGGAGCTCTTCTTCCACTTCCGGCAGCAAGCGCACCGGTTGCTGGAGCAGGGTTGCCAGGTCAGCCTGGGCAAGCCGTTTTTGTTTCTGTAGCGTGATCCGTTGGTCGAGCAAACGATCGCTTTCCAGTTGAGCTCGCAAGACGTCTTGCTGGGAGCCACCGCTTCGATAACGCGATCCCGCCACCGCAATGAGATCGGCGACCAAAGTTTGCGTTTCGTCGTTAATCGCAATCGCGCGGTCAGAAAACCAAACTTCGTAATACGCCAACTGTACCGATTCGGTAATTTCGCGAGCGATCCGGTCGGCTTCGGCTTGCGCGATTTGGATTTCGCGAGCCGCGATGGCGGCCTTGGCTTTACGTTTTTCGGGGAACGGAACCGTCTGGTTAAGCGACATCTGGTTTCCGACCCGACCACCAGCGGTTTGCAAGGCGTGCTCTTGAATAGGCCAAAAGGTATTGTTGAAGGTCGGGTCGGGCAACGCTCGTGCTTGAGGCACCACGTTGACGGCGGCGGCAACGCGATGGTTGGCGGCAACCAATTTCGGATGCCGCAATAGCGCCGTTTCGATAAAGTAGTCGAGCGATTGGCCGTTGCCCTTGGAGGCAGGCGGTGGATCTTCCTCGCTCCGATTCGTTGCCTCCAGCCCGATCGCAAGCGAATCCTCCGCGGCAGTGTCGTCTGCGGTGGCTCGGGTCTGCAAAACCTCGCCGCTCAACTGCACAGGATCCTCGAGCAGAGGCTCATTGACAGCGAAGAGTCCACCGGAGGCCGCAAAAAAGTTCGTATTTGGCGACGAAGAAACGACCGCCGGTGCCTCCAACGGAGCGTCGCTCGGATAAGCCGCCGGTTGAATCTTCGGCACGGTGGATTCGAGCGTTGCCAATGGGTCGGCATTGTCGTGCTTGGCCTGCACAACGACAGGATTAACTTGGTCTGGCGACCTGTCGACGACCACCGGACTGCCTTCGCGCCGTGGCGCAGAGGCACACCCGCCCGAGAGCGCGGCCAGCAAAGCGGCTAGCCAAACCCTTTGTCGTGAGGATTGCCGAAAAAGCCATTCCATGGCACATGGACCTTGCTGGGCTATAATGATTAGCTTAAGAGTGAGAGAGACCCTAAGGATGACCCTTCAATGGTTCGGCGTCACTCTCGACACAGTCCCCACTCTAGGCACGATTCTTTTTTTCGGAACATTGCGGTGAGCCACTCGCTCCTAATTCGCGCTGCCGTCAAGCTTTGTCTGATCGCTGTAATGGTGACTCAGCCGATGATGGTGTTCGCGGCGCAGGCCGATTGTGCTCCGTCATGCTCGCAAGTCACAAATCCTGCGGTGGGCTGCTGTTGTGGAGACTCTTTAACCAACGCGCTGCCACGCAGTGGTTGTCGGGTTAGCCAAGAAGGTTCCCCCCGGTGTTGCAGCGACAAGGCAGCGGAGCCCGCTTCAAAGCATCAAGCTGACAGATCATCGGCAGCCGATTCGCAGGGCCTAGACAAACGTATCGCTACGGCGAGCTGCAATTGTGGTCTTCATTCGGAGCCGGTCGCACCAGCACCTTCGCGGTCGCCGTTGCCACAACCGCGTGACCTGATTGCGATCGCCTATCTCGATGCTTCGTCCGACGTGTTAGGGCTTGGGCTCCGACCGATGCACCTCGACGCACTGCGTCCCATCGGGGCGCGGGCCACGCATTTCTCGCAGCAGTTTCTCTGCATCTGGCGGTTATAGGCCGTCTCTCTTTGCGCTCGCTGCGCTTCCGTAGCGGCGCTGCTTCAAGGGGAAACATACGCAGCCGACGCTGCGCGATGTTCCTCGACGAATCGCGGCCTGCGTGATTCGAGCCGCGCAATCGATGGCTGTTCGCCATCGCCTTGCGCTAGAAGACGGAACGCCACCATATACCGATCGGGTACCAGGTTGGCGGTCCCCACGTTTGCCTGCGGAACCACCGATGGAATCCGAACAAGTCAAGAGAAACGCGATGAGTCAAAAAGAAACTTCTGCGCTACCGCCCGATGGTGACCAGCCAGCGCCAGCAGCCGACGTGGATCGCGTCTCCGCCGATTCCGCTTCGAAGTCGCCGGTTCAAGAGGAAGCGACGGCAACCTCGAATCGCATCGTTAGCGACGTCCCCAACCCGTCGTCTGGCAGCACGGCGACGACGAACGCCGGCGGTGGTCTGCGGTGGTTGGCTCGCATCGGAATTCAAGCGACAGCGGTGCTGGCCGTGGCCGTAGGCTTGCTGTTTTTGCTGGGCGTTGCACAGCGTGCCGAGTGGATCGTACCCGGCGGCTTTGGCAGCAGCGGCGCAGCGAAGGACGCACACGATCATGGCGACGAAACCAGTCGCTATATCTGTCCAATGATGTGCACACCCCCATCGACCGAACCGGGACGCTGCCCGGTTTGTGGCATGGAATTAGTGAAAGCCACCGGAGCTACCCCTGGCGATGGCATCTCGGTGACGATCGAACCATCGGCGCGTCGATTGGTTGGCATCCAAACGGCTGTCTCCAAATTGAAACAAGTCGATCGCACCATCCGCACGATTGGCTCGATCGATTTTGACGAAAGCCGTCTTTCCACCATTTCCGCCTACACCGATGGACGACTGGAACGGATGTTCGCTGACTATGTCGGTGTCAAAGTGAGCGCAGGAGATGATTTGGCGTTGATCTACAGCCCCCAGCTTTTTTCCGCTCAGACCGAGTTCGTGACCAGTTTGAATTCGAGTGGCACCACCGGTCGTTTCCAGATCGACAACAGCCAACTGGCGGCGATGGCACGAGAAAAATTGTCCGAGTTGGGCATGACGGAGAGCCAGATCGACCAACTCGCCACGACTGGCAAGCCGTTGTCTCGAATCCGCATTAAATCCCCGCAAAGCGGCACGGTGATCGAGAAAGCGGCCGTGGAGGGAGACTACGTCGATACGGGGCAGAAACTGTATCGCATCGCAGACCTGAGCAGTGTGTGGTTGATGCTTGATCTGTTTCCTGACGATGCTGCGGCGATTCGGTTTGGCCAACAGGTTGAAGCCGAAATTCAATCGGCACCCGGCGAAGTCTACACCGGCCGCGTCGCCTTTATCGATCCTACCGTCGATCCCGTCACACGCACCGTCCGCGTTCGGGTGGAAGTGACCAACTTCGACAGCAAGTTACGTCCCGGCGATTACGCAACCGCCAGCGTCCGTGTCCCCGCGGTTCCGACGGATCGGGTTTATGATCCAGCGTTAGCCAACAAGTACATCAGCCCGATGCATCCACAAGTCATCCGTGACGCACCGGGGGACTGTCCCTTGTGCGGGATGGATTTAATCCCCACCTCGCAACTCGGTTTTGCCTCCGAGCCATTGCCGCAGCAACAGGTGGTCACTGTGCCACGGGATGCACTGCTGTTAGCGGGCGACCACGCCGTGCTGTATATCGAAACGGAACCGGGCCGGTTTGAGATTCGCCGCGTCACTCCGGGGCCGATGAGCCGCACCGAGGCGGTCATTGTCGAAGGCCTTTCCGCCGGAGAAACGGTCGCGACGGGAGGCAACTTCTTGATCGATTCGCAAATGCAGTTAGCGGGCAACCCTTCGCTGCTCGACCCCAGCAAGGCTCCCGGCTATGCGCCCGGTCCGCTAGAGCTGCCACCATCGACACCGCAGATGCTCGTCGGCGAATCGGCGTCGCAATTTGATGCGACGTATGCCGCTTATCTCGAAATTCAATCGGCCTTGGCAGCCGACAAGTCGCCGCCCCCAATCGCCCTTCAAGGTTTGATCGCCGGGTTGCGAGAACTGGAAACTGCCGCGGAGGTCCCCGATGCAGCGCAGCGAAATTTCGCAGCCGCACGACGAGCTGCTTTGCGAATGGATGGTTCACTGGAATCGGCACGTGCGGCTTATCGTGAAGTAAGTCGCGCCATGCTGCAGGCTGCGACCGTGGCGAGAGGCCCGCGGACGGCGGGCAATTTAACCCACTACTACTGCCCGATGGTTCCCGGCGGTGGTGGCGATTGGTTGCAGGCCACAGGAACCATCGCCAACCCTTATTGGGGCAGCGAAATGCTGCGTTGCGGTGAAGCGGTCGATGATTTGGCCCTTGCCGATCCTGCGACGACCAGTCACGTCGATGCGTTGAACGAGGGAGACGGATCATGATCAATGCTCTGATTCGCTTTTGTACCAAAGAGCCCTGGTTGGTGGTCCTGCTGACACTCTGCTTGAGTGCGGCGGGCTGGGTCAGTTTCCGCGCCATTCCGATCGACGCGATTCCCAACATCGGTGAAAACCAAGTCATCGTTTTGACGCCGTGGCCGGGGCGCTCCCCCAAAGACATCGAAGACCAAGTCACCTATCCATTAAGCGTCTCTTTGCTGGCCGTTCCGGGAGCCGAGTCGGTACGTGGCAAAAGCATGTTCGGCTACAGCTTTGTCCAGGTGACTTTCAAGGACGAGATCGATTTCTATTGGGCGCGTAGCCGCGTTTCGGAACAACTTGGTTCGGCTGCTTCTCAACTTCCCGACGGTGTCATCCCGCAGCTAGGTCCCGACGCGACCGGGCTGGGGCAAATCTACTACTACACGCTGCAACCGCCGCCGGAAGGCATGGGGCTGGCCGAGTTGCGGAGTTTGCAAGATTTCGTGGTGAAGTACGAACTGCAAGCGGTCGAAGGGGTCAGCGAGGTCGCTTCGATCGGTGGCTACGTGCGGCAATATCAGATTGAGGTCGACCCCGACAGGCTGCGTTACCACAACGTCACAATTGAACAGCTGGCGAAGGCGATCCGCGGCTCCAACCTCGACGTTGGGGCGAAAACGGTCGAGACCACCGGGATGGAGTTTATCGTTCGCAGCAAGGGTTTCATCGGTAGCGATGGGGATCAAGACAAGGCGATCGAGGATATCGAAACGACCGTCGTGCTGCAGCGAGCAGGAGTGCCGGTTCGCGTTCGCGATGTCGCAAGTGTGCAGTTGGGCCCCGATTTTCGACGAGGCGCACTCGATTACAACGGTGCCGAAGCGGTGGGCGGCGTGGTGGTGATGCGGTACGGCGAAAATCCACGTGAAGTCATCGATCGTGTTCAACAGAAGATCGAACAACTCACTCCGTCGCTGCAAGGCGTAACGATCCACGCTGTCTACGACCGTAGTGGATTGATCGATGAAACGCTGGCAACGCTCACCCATGCGCTGCGTGACGAAATCATCATCACCGCCATCATCATCCTGCTCTTTTTGCTGCACCTTCGCAGTAGCCTGGTTGTCGCAGTCTGCTTGCCCGCTGCCGTGTTGATGTCGTTCATCGCGATGCGAGTGGTGGGCGTTGATGCCAACATCATGTCTCTCGCTGGGATTGCAATCGCGATCGGGACGATGGTCGATATGGCCATCATCGTTTCCGAAAACGTCTATCAACATCTGGTCGATTGGGAAGCCGAGCAGGCGAATACCGACACCGAACCAGCCGCCCGTCGACCAATGAAGACACGGACGGATGTGGTTTACGAAGCGACAGCCGAGGTCGCACCGGCGGTGATGACGGCCGTGGCGACGACGATCGTCAGTTTTCTACCGGTCTTTTTTCTCACCGGCCGCGATTACAAGCTGTTCGCTCCGTTGGCCTATACCAAGACATTCGCCATCGCTGCGGCGATGATTACCGCCGTGACTTTAGTGCCGGCGCTGTGTCGGCTGTTGCTCCGCAGTTCCCGTTGGTCCAAACGCACGGCGTTGGTTTCCGCGTTTGCGATGGCTGGTCTGCTAGCCGCGGCGGCGCATTTTCTGTGGGGCCCGCGGCTCGCCGCTCGGTTTGATCTGCCGCCTTGGGCGATTACCGTACTGGCCGCGGGGCTCGGTTTTCTAGCGGGCTGGTATTGGATGCGAGAGCGTCTTCGCCCGCTAGAGGCGATTCCCTCGAGCCGCTTCGTGCGTTGGATTTATGCGGCGCGATTGCGGTATGCATTGGATCACAAAGTGATCGCTCTGACGTTCCCCGCGTTGCTGCTACTGCTGGGCCATGGTGCCTGGAAAGGCTTGCCGACCGTGCTGCGTCCGGTCGAACGAGTCGCCAACGTGTTCGGTGCGGAACTGAACGATTTTCCTGGCTATGTCAGTTTCAAGCATCTCTTTACCGGCCTGCAAAGTGACGACTGGATTGCCCTCGACGAAGGCAGTTGGTTCTACATGCCAACGCTTTATCCGGCGGCCAGCTTTTCACAAGCCATGCAGATCTTGCAAACGCAAGACGTCCTGATCGGTGAAATTCCTGAAGTGAAGGAGGTGCTTGGCAAGATCGGGCGTGTCGAATCGGCGCTCGACCCCGCCCCGGCGGCAATGATCGAAACGTACGTGATGCTGAAGCCAGAAAGCGAATGGCGACCCGGCGTCACTTCACGCGACGTGTGGGACCAGATCAACCGCGTAGCGACGTTGCCCGGGGTCACCCCTGCTGCCGCCCTGCAACCGATCGAAGGACGTGTCGTGATGCTGCAGTCGGGAATCAAAGCGCCGATGGCGATTCGAATTTACGGAGATGAATTGGATGCGTTGGCAGATGCGGCGATGAATGTGGCGGCGGTCTTGAAGAAGTCGCCTCTGATTAACGCGGGCACCGTCAATCCCGATATCGTGATGGGCAAGCCTTACGTCGAATTCACTGTCGATCGCGAAGCGGCCTCGCGATATGGAATGAACGCCTCGTCGGTTAATCAGGTGATCGAGACGGCTCTCGGCGGTATGAACTTGATCACCACCGTCGAGGGACGAGAGCGCTATCCGGTTCGCCTGCGATACGATCGAAATCTTCGCGAGCAGATCGATGGGCTTGACCGTCTGCCGGTGGTCACTCACAGCGGCGCGGTGGTGCCGCTGGCCGAATTAGCGGAGCTGGAAACCGTATGGGGGCCAGGAGCGATCAACAGTGAGAATGGTCGCTTGGTGGCTCATGTTTCCTTCATGACCAATGGCATTCTGGGCGACTTGGAATCGGTCGCTGCGATCGAGCAGCAACTGCTTGCCGCGCAGGAACTTGACCCATCGAGTCCCGATCGGCTGGCGTTGCCGACAGGGTATTCGCTCGAGACGGTCGGCAGTTTCCGCAACCAAATCGAAGCGAATCAGCGATTGATGTGGATCCGGCCGCTCGTGGTAGGCATCATCCTCTTGCTGATCTATTTCCAGTTTCGCAATCTGCCGATCTCCTGTGCGGTGTTGCTGGGCGTGCCCGTTGCCTTTGCGGGCGGCATGATTGCCGTGGCGTGGATGGGCGTCGAACTGAACACTGCCGTGTGGGTGGGATTTATCGCGCTGTTCGGCTTGGCTGTTGACGATGGCGTCGTGATGGCGACCTACATTCACCAACTGCTGAAACGCCGCACGATCTCCAGCGTCGATGACATTCGTAACACCATTTACGAAGCCGGTCTGAAACGCATTCGACCTTGCGTGATGACGACCGTGACCACGCTCGCGGCACTTCTTCCCGTCTTGTTGGCGACCGGGCGAGGTGCGGATGTTGCACGTGCCATGGCGCTGCCTGTCTTCGGCGGCATGCTTGTCGAACCCTTCACCTCCTTCATCGTGCCGACGTTGTACTGCGCGTATCTCGAACTGAAAATGCGATTCGGCTTACAGGACGAGTTGTGGCAGGCGACAGAACCTCCCTCCATGGAACTCCCAGCACCGGCGGTAAGCAATGAGCGATAAATAAGTGTCGGGTACCTTTTGTGCGAAGCACCCGAAGGGCGAGTTCCTCGCAAAAGGTACCCGACACTTTTTTGTCGCACGATCCTAAATATGCCGATTTCCTAATTTGGATGATTCTTCTTCCGCAATTGCAGTCCGCACCGACAGGTCTTTTTGCGATTGAAACAGGTGCCATTTATCTCTACCACAGACCCGTGAAAAACTCGCCTCCTTTAGACTTACTTAGGACTTTGATGATGTACCGATTTCTACTCCTCTCCGCATGCTGCTTTGCTTTCTCCGCTTCCATCGGATTGGCTCAGGGACCCGCAACGGGTAACGGAGCCCGTCTTCCCGCGGTTCCTCTCGCCGCGCAACCGACGCCGTTGGCTGCCGGTCCTCAGGGCGGTAGCGTCAAGCGGGTCGCTGGTCACGATTTGGAAACCATCGTTTCCATCGAAGGCTTGCGTCTGTTGGCTTATGATCAAGCAGGCCAGCCTGTTTCGCTGCGTCAAGCACGCGGCGTCGTTTTGCTCCGTGTGGAGGGTAACGCCAAACGCTACCGCTACGATCTATTGCCGGACGGCAAAACAGGCCTGGTCGCAGCGGTCAATCTTTCGGCAGTCGCTGGCAGGCAACTCGAAATCGAAGTCCGGTTAGCAGGCTTCCCGGGCAGCGAAGACCAAGTACTGACATTCCATGAAGTGGCGACTGTACCTGCAAGTCTACAGCAGCGGATCGCCGAAGCCGTTGCCAGACAAAAGATCTGCCCCGTCAGCGGCAAGCCTCTTGGCAGCATGGGCGATCCGGTCGCTGTCATGCTGAACGGCCAACCGTTGTATCTGTGCTGTGCTGGTTGTAAAAACGCGGTTAAAGCAGAACCAAAGAAGTATTCCCAGGGACGGCCCGCCATCACCGTGGCCGCGGCAACGCAAGCCGATGCGGCAGCGATTGCACGTCAAGGAGTCTGTCCCGTCATGGATGAGAAGCTTGGCGGCATGGGCACGCCGGTCAAGGTAACGATTGGCGACAAGCCCCTTTTTCTGTGCTGCAAAGGCTGCATCAAAAAAGTCAAAGCGGAGCCGGCAAGGTACTTAGCGATGGTTTCTGGCGATGCCGATTCGACGGCCAAAGTACCTGCGGGAAAGGAGCAGGTGCGGGAAGGTGTTTTCAAAGTCACCGCGGTGGATGCACCCTTCATCGCAGCCCAAAAGAAATGTCCTGTGATGGATGAGCCGCTCAACGCCATGGGCGGACCCTACAAAGTCGATGCCGCCGGACGAGCCATCTACATCTGCTGTCCTGGTTGCGCAAAGCGGATCACCGCCGATCCGCAGAAGTACTTGGCCATCTTGAAGACGCAGAATGTGCAGGCACCTGTGATCCGCTAACCAACACGATGGGCTCCCCTCGGCAGCCAATCACCATGACCAGTCTGGGTCAGATTGGCATTGTGGAACCCCTTTTGCATAAGTTGATCGAAACGGGGTGCCTGTCACTGCACCGCATTCCGATCTGCATCCCAAGCTATGGCGTAATGGCCTGCAGCAAATTGCGTAGCGGTCGGCCAGGAATATAGACTTTGGGGCGGACGATCACCGGTGGGGCCGCAACAGGGGCGGCAACCGTGTTAGGCCCGACAGGCGAATAAGCGGTTACCGATGGAACGACTGGAGCATAAGCGGTAACGGGCGAATAAGCGGACACCGATGGAACAACCCGAGAGTAAGCGCTGACGGGGGCGGGACGGAAGGACGTGACCATCGGCCGCCGAGTGACATGGGACGGAGCAACCGGCGCAAAAACCGGACGTTGCACTACGACCGGTGCAGCAACAACCGGAGCAGGGGCAATGGGGCGATAAACGATAACGCTTTGAGCGGACGCTTGGCTGGCGATGCAGGCAACGCAGAAACCTGCTGCGAGCGTGGCTTTGGTGATCATGGCAATGAGGTTCCTTGGTAGTGGGTTTGCCCAGGGCATCTGGCGGAGTAGAAGTTGCTGGCTACGGTTCATAGAAACATTAAACGTAAACCCAATAGGATTCCCGTCCATAGTAACCAAATAATCGTTCTTCGTAGTCACGATCGATCGGGGCATCCGGCTCAAACCGTGGAGCTCCCTTGACCTCCTCGCGCAGTAGATTGACCGTCGCGGTCGCTTCCGACCAGGAAGTCGACTTGATCCACGGAGCGTGAACGAGCACTTTGCGTGCCGGCAGCCAGTTTTTGGTGTCGACGACGCCGTACCGGATCACCCACGCCTGAGTGTCCACAATCCAGTCTTCCAAGTGGCCAATTGTTCCATCAGTGGCCTCCAACGTATAATTCTTCATTTCGTGAGCACTGCGTAGCACGTTTTCGGATTCGGAGGCTGCATCGGATGGCTGCCGATCTTCCAGCGGCAGCCGAGCTTCGAGGGGAAAGCCGGACGGGCCTCCACCGGCAAGCGCCGACCCGGCGGGACCCCAGTAGAACGGCACCTTGTAACGCTCGGCAGTTTGATGCTCCATCTGTCGTGAAGCTGGTGGTTGGGTTTCGACTCCTGGACTCTTCCGCACTTGCTGACGTGTCAGCGAGATGGAAACTTGCTGCTGTTCCCAGTCAGGCTGGCTCAACAGGTTCGGACGCAACAGGACCTTGCGGCTTGACAGCCAAGAACCTGTGTTGACAACCACGTACTGCACCGACCAAGTCTCGAGATGAAAGAACAGATCTTCGATCTCGCCAACCGGTCCGTCTTCGGCAATGATCGTTGTGCCGGCAATGCGTTGAAAACCAACTAACATAATGATCGTGAAAACCTCGATTTGAAAAGGCTCCCGCTTCAGCACTTCAAGCTACCTGCGGACAAAAAAAGAGACAGCCAGATCGAAGCCGAGAGGACCGCAAGGCAACCTCTCTACGAAAACGGGGTTAAGCGTCAGTGGGCCGTAGCCTCAGCCAACCGATGGATCGACTGGTAACGACCAGTGCATCTTGTCATGCAAGCGATGTGCCAATTTGTGCATCGCATGGCGGATATCCCTAGCTTGGCGGCGGGCTTTCTTTGGGTGCCTTGGTGCCGCCCAGCCCGCCCGGCCCGCCCTTCGTGGCGATGACATACAGCAAGCCACCCATAATGGTCAGGTTTTTCATGAAATGGATCATCTGTGTCTGCCGCTCTTGTCCTTCCAGCATCCAAAAGTCATGGAAGATCAAGGTTGCGGGAATCAAGAAGAGGACAAGCAGGATGGCGCCGACGCGCATTCGATAACCCAATAAAATCGACAACCCACCGGCGATCTCAAACAGAACAGCCACGCCCAGCAGCACCGGCACGATGACGATACCTTCATCCGCCATTTTTTCTTCGGTCGCATTCCAATTCACTATTTTTTGAACGCCACTGGCAAGGAAAATGATACTCAACAGAATCCGGCCCAATACAAAGCAAACTCTTTCAAACAGCGAATACACGTGCTTATCTCCGTCGGTTAGCAATAAGCGATAAATAAGTGTCGCACGATCCTTAGGTCGAACAGGGGTTCGCCCCCTCGTCATCAAAATACGATCGGCAGAAAAGAAACGCTCGGTAGGAACGCAAAGATTGTGCCGGTGATCGCTGAGCGTCCGCAGATCGCTGGAGATTTGCGGGAAGCGCGGCGCGAGGATTGCATGTTTGGGCAACGATGTTTTTTTGCATGGCGATCCAACAGAGGAGTCAATGATGGAATGGTTAGCGACAGTGCTGGGGGTGATTTTTATTGTGTTGTTAGTAGGGACCGCTTTCTCGGCAAGTGGTGTGCGGGGGCCTTGGCCCAACTTGTTTTGGTTCTTCATGCTGCTCTTCTTAGGTACCCTGGCGCTGGGCGTCTGGGCCGATCCGATTGGTCCCCGGGTGGCGGGCGTTCCTTGGCTGGGATTTTTGGTGACGGCCATTCTGATCGGCTTGTTGATTGCCGCGGCAACGCCCGACCATCGACATGGTCGTCGGCGACCTGGTCGTAGCCCTGATCGTAGCAAAGGAGAGCCCGATGTTCCGTTCGAACATTCCACGCAACCCGCACCGCTAAATCCCCGTGAAACGACCCGGGATGAATCGGGGACGATTGCGGCGCTCAGCATCTTCTTTTGGATCTTCGCCATTCTGGCCATCGCTGTGGTCGCGGTCCGGTTTTTCACCGTCGCCGTACCCGGTTGACCTGCCTCCGATAACGGGCAAGCGTTCCCATAGGTGTGGCAGGGAGCGGAATCGCCGGCGCGCTTGGCGCGCTGAACCGCATCACTTTTGGCTCCCGCGAAGGCGCTTGCATATCAAGGCATCCCACTGATTTGCTAAAAGCAGGGCTCTCCGGCGAGGTATTCGATCGCCAACTTTTTTTGCAGTGGCAGGCTGCCGCAACTCGATCGGCCACTCTACCATCCGTTTGAACCGGAGGCCTAGCGAACAATCCAAACGAGTTTGGATCTTGGTGAAAGGTTCGCTGCGCATCGGATCGCCGAACATTTGGCAGAGGCATGGCAGGGGCGGAAGTGCCCCGGCGATCATCTTGGTGGGAAAATTCCCCAGCCTAGATCGAGCGGGTTTTCCCAATCGATTTGGAGCAGCGTTTGCTTTCCACTGCTGGCACATGCGTCGCGACGATGTCGATTTTCCAATCAGAGTTTGTCAGCCTGCTCGCGACCGGGTAGCACCTCTCGATCAACGGCCTTTTACCGCATTGCGCGGTCATTGCCGCAACGCGCGAGAGAACTCAAACAAGAGGAGAGCAAGGTGAGGATAGCGCAGGTGGCTCCGTTAACGGAAAGCGTCCCTCCGAAAACTTACGGGGGAATTGAACGAGTGGTGCATTACTTGACCGAGGAATTGGTTGCGATGGGCCACGAAGTCACTCTGTTCGCTAGCGGCGACTCGCAGACCTCCGCGCGGCACGTCGCGGTCATCCCGAAGTCATCGCGTAATTCGGATCAGTTGCACGACCCAGTGATTCGCCAACTGTGTCAACTGATGGAAGTTGTCCGGATGGCGAGTCAGTTCGACATCGTTCACTTCCATACCGACTACCTACACCTTCCCGTCTGGCGCAGTGTTTCCACACCGATGCTCACGACCCTGCATGGGCGATTGGATATGCCCGATCTGGACACCATGTTTGAGGAGTTCCTGGAGATGCCGGTCGTTTCGATTTCCAATGCGCAGCGGCGACCTCTCCCGCACGCGAACTGGTTCTCCACGGTTTACAACGGCACGCCGTCGGGGACCCACCAATTCAACCGGGAACCTGGTGAATACTTTGCGTTTCTCGGTCGGTTCTGCCCCGAGAAGGGTCCGGTGGATGCGATTGAGATCGCAAAGCGAGTCGGTGTGCCATTGAAGATGGCAGCAAAGGTCGACCGTGTGGATCGTGAGTACTTTGTCGATCAGGTGAAACCCCATTTGGAGCACCCCCTGATCGAATACATCGGAGAGGTTAATGAACAGGAAAAGAGCGAATTGCTTCGAGGGGCACGAGCGTTGCTGTTTCCGATTGCATGGCCAGAACCATTCGGATTGGTAATGATCGAATCGATGGCTTGCGGTACGCCGGTGATTGCATTCCGGCAGGGTTCGGTGGAGGAAGTCATGCAAGACGGTGTCAGCGGTTTCGTCGTCAACGACGTCGACGAAGCGGTCGCGGCGGTCGGACAGCTACCTACGATCGATCGGCAAGCGTGCCGCCAATACTTCGAGGATCATTTTTCGGTACGGCGGATGACCGAAGCTTACCTCGACGTCTACCACGCACTGACCCAGTTTTCCGAGAATCGCCCCGCCGCGAATGCTGCCGATCCTCTGACCCGATCAAGTCCTAACCATGAATAAACCGATTGATTCCAACGACGCCTGCCAATTAACTGCCAGTTCGCACCCTAGCGGCGACGGCGCTCAGGTCCTCAAGCACTCCGACACCTTTGCCGTCTTTGATCGTCTGGGGGAAGCGGGATCGCACGCTTGTGGCGACCAGGGGCTGTTTCATCTCGGCACCCGGCACCTTGCACAGTGGGAACTGTCTGTGGAGGGACAACGACCGATGATGCTCAATTCGACAATGAAGCAAGACAACAGCTTGCTGGTCGTTCAAATGACAACGCCTGATTTGAAGCTGCCAGGCGACCAGGTTTTAGCGCACGGTACGCTGCATATTTTTCGCGCCTTAACGATTCAGAAATCCGCGTTTCATGAGCAGTGTCGGCTAACGAATTACTCTCGTCAACCGCTTGAGCTGCAATTGGAGTACCGCTTTGGTACCGACTTTAAGGACATCTTCGAAGTCCGCGGGGCGACGCGGCAGCGACGAGGCGAAGACCTAGCTCCGAAAGTCAATCACCACCGTGTGGTCTTGTCATACCGCGGCTTGGATGCTCAGAGCCGTTCGAGTGAAATCGAATTTGATGGAGAGGGAGATGTGGTTCATCTGGAAAGTGGCCGTTGCGTCGTCCGTGTGCGATTGGATGCCGGTGCCCACCGTTCACTGAACGCAACCGTCAAATGCCATAGTAGCGATGGTTTTTTCCATACTCCGAGTCATGCTGCGGTAATGCGGAAAAACGGTATCGAGTCGCCTTCCGAGGATGCGGAGCAAACAAGGATTTTCACTTCCAACGAGCAGTTCAATGAATGGATCAATCGTTCGCGGGCGGACTTGCAAATGCTGGTTAGCGAAACGACCTACGGAAGCTACCCCTATGCCGGGGTGCCTTGGTTCGCAACTCCTTTCGGACGCGATGGCTTGATCACGGCGCTCGAGACGCTGTGGTTGCAACCGCGACTGACCCGTGGCGTGTTAAACTTCCTCGCGGCGACGCAAGCGAATGAACTGGACCCGGAATCGGAGGCGGAGCCGGGAAAGATTGTGCATGAAATGCGCGATGGCGAAATGGCGGCCTTGGGGGAAGTTCCCTTTCGTCGTTATTATGGAACGGTCGACGCCACGCCACTGTTTGTCATTCTCGCCGGTCAATACTACCGGCGCACCGGAGACGGCGATTTCATTGACCATATTTGGCCTAACATTCGCCGCGCGATGCGTTGGATCGATGAGTATGGCGATTATGACGGGGATGGCTTCGTCGAGTACGAAGCCCACAACGCGCGAGGCTTGGTGCACCAGTGCTGGAAGGACTCCAACGATTCGGTGTTTCATGCCGATGGCAGTGAAGCGGTCGGCCCGATCGCGGCCAGCGAAGTGCAGGGCTACGTTTATCAAGCGAAGCAACTAGCCGCGGAGTTGGCCGACATGCGCCAAGAAAAAAGCTGGGCAACCGAACTGCGCCAGCAAGCCAAGAAGCTGAAGGGGAAATTTCAAGAAGCCTTCTGGATCAATTCCATCGACACCTACGCGATCGCGCTGGATGGAAAAAAACGACCTTGTACGGTGCGCAATTCCAACGCCGGGCACCTGCTCTATAGCGGGATCGTCGAGGACCGCTATGCCCAAGCGGTCTGTCGCTCGTTAACCAACGAGCGAGCCTACAACGGCTGGGGCATCCGCACCATTTCCGAAGGCGAGGCACGCTACAATCCCATGTCTTATCACAACGGTTCGGTCTGGCCTCATGACACCGCCATCGGTGCCGCCGGGCTGTCTCGTTATCGTTTTCGCGAGGAAACCCTGCAGGTGGCAACCGGTTTATTCGACGCCTCGATGTTCAATGAACTGCATCGCCTGCCCGAGCTGTTTTGCGGATTCAAACGCTTGGCAGGCCACTCGCCGACACTCTATCCGGTCGCCTGCTCGCCACAAGCGTGGGCTGCGGGGTCTGTGTTTATGGTGCTGCAGGCGATGCTCGGATTAACATTCGCTCCCCACAAACCGCAAGTCCGATTCGATACGCCGCTGCTGCCGAGCTATCTCCAGTGGGTTCGGATCCAAAATCTGCGGATCGGAGACGGCGTGGTGGATCTGGCGCTTCGTCGTCATCCCCGCGATGTCGGCCTGAATGTGGAGCGTAAGGAAGGCGACATTAGCATCATCGTCTCGGGCTAAGGATCTTTATCTTTCCAAAGGCGCCCGCTTCATCACGCAGCATGCTTGCGATGCGCCGGATCCTGTTGGGCAGAACTTTTGAGCCAGACAAAGAGCGTCTGGGGACCAAATTTCCGGCAGCTTGAAGCCAATGGAACACCAGTTGCTTAAACCCTTTATGCGGATCGGATCAGTCCCCTGACATTGCTGACAGAACAACTACCTTGCTGCCCGCGGATCTTGACGTCTCCAGACGCGATGTTTGCACAACGACAATTTTCGACCACCGTAAACGTCCGCGGCACCGATGTTCGATAGGACGCCATGTTAAGGCAAGTTGCTCGCGCAGCGTCCTGATGCATCCGCAGTTCAGAACCGTCGTTTCCATAGTGTAGGCCCATTTGCATCAAGGGTGAATGAATGTCCGACAACGAGTATCAAGCCGTCCAATTTTTCGGAGGTCCTGTCGATGGGCATGCCGATCTGCTGAAGAGGCCAACGAAGCCCTTTGTTGCAATTAAGACGATGGCCCAGAATCGCGACACGCATTCGCTGATGATTCTGTTTCGCGTCCTGCTGTTTAACGACCAGACACCACCGTTCCTCCTGGCGGTATACGAATGGGAGGCCCACGGCAAGCAAATTGGCTATCACTATGTACGTTCAAGTATTGCAACGGACGTGAATCTTACGCCAACATTGGTCGACGCCTTGGTGCAGTCGCCTGATCAGTCGCTTCGTCGAATGGAATTGAAAGAGTCACCATAGGGTTTCAGCGATCAATGGACCGGGCCGTTTGAATAGGCAACAGGTGTGCAATCGGGGGCGGCGGAATCGATAGACTCCAAGCCCGTGCGGGCTTGTCCG
>Ga0102938_10001422_pt1 | contig 18056 bp, 22 predicted proteins | sample SalPonR2_B_D2_MG_FD_84516 | JGI IMG/M metagenome (GOLD analysis project Ga0102938, IMG submission 84516) | Salt pond soil microbial communities from South San Francisco under conditions of wetland restoration - Salt Pond MetaG R2_B_D2_MG | ecosystem: Environmental > Aquatic > Marine >...
ACAGGCATTTCCTTTAAAATGTCACTCATTCCTTGAGAGTGAAATTGAAAAACACCTTCTGTCTCACCACTTCCAAACCTATCAAAAACCTTTTGATCATTATAATCTAAGGCAACCAAGTCATCTCTATTCAAACCAACTTGATCCATTGTATCCTTAATAATTGTTAATGTTCTCAAACCTAAAATATCAAGTTTCAAAAAGCCCAATTTATCAATTTCTTTTCCATCCAAAGCAGTCACAATAGTTCCATTTTGTCCACCTCTAAGTTCCAAAGGCATAACATTTGTTAGTGGAAATGGTGCTACAGCAACCCCTGCTGCATGTATTCCTTTTTGTCTGATTCTGCTTTCTAAATTTTTACAGTGTCTTTTAACTTGTGGGTGCTTTTTATCAAACTTTTTTGCTTCTTTGAATTCATTAAATGTATCAATTAAAGTCTGATCTGCTCTTTCATCACCACCAGATCTTTGAATGACTAAGTTTGAAACCTTATCCACTTCATTCTTTGGAATATCATAAACTCTGCTAACATCTCTCAATACCTGTTTGCCTTTTAAAGTTCCATATGATCCAATACTAGCAGCACAATCCTTCCCATATTTTTCATACAAATATTGTTTAATTTCATTTCTTCTGTCATCTTGAAAATCCATATCAATATCTGGACTTGTTACCCTATCAGGTGAAATAAATCTTTCAAAGATCAAATCATGTTTAATAGGGTCAGGTGTTGTAATATCTAAAAGACAACAAACTAATGAACCAGCTGCTGAACCCCTGCCAGTTCCATACATAATATTTTCAGGTTTCACAAAATTATCAAACAATTCATAAACAACCAAAAAATATCTCACAAAGCCTAAGTTCTTAATTGTATCCAATTCTGTTTTCAATCTTTTTTGATATTCTGGCTTGTCCTTCCTGTCCAACATATTCTTTTCAGCCCAACCCTTTTCACATAATTCTACCAATTTTTCATATTCATCTTCACTGGTTTTTAGCTCTGGATATGGTGTTGGAATAATATTGTAATGTTCTGGAAGTTCAAAATCTTCAACTTTTTCAGCTAATGTTACAGTGTTTTGGATTGAATCAATAATATCATTTTCATCTAATTTTGGATGATTAGTTTTCATCAAATCAAACATTTCATCACCAGTCATAAGATGAAAGCAATCATCATCAAAGCTCCACATTTTCCCTCCACTATTAATACCTAACAAAACTGGATGAGTGTCCTTTTCATCCTTTAAATAATGAGCATCAATTGTTGCTACTGTTGGGATTCCAGTTTTCTTTGATATTTCAACTAGTTTTGGATTGACTCTGACTTGACTTTTTATGTTGTTAGGTTGAATTTCAATATAAAAATCTTCAAGCATTTCATCAAATGCCTTAGCTTGTCTCAAAGCTGTATCAAATCTGTTTTCTAAAATGAGCTGGGGCAAAGCCCCTGACAAACACCCTGACATAAAAATGACCCCTTCTGAGTGTTCCTTGACCCATTCTATGTTGACTCTGGGTTTGTAATAGAATCCTTGTAAATGACCTTTGGTTGAAAGTTTGATCAAGTTTTGAAGCCCTTTGTAGTTCTTAGCAATAGCAGTGAAATGGTATCTTTGTTCTTTTTCACCTTTTTTTCTATGTTGTTGAAAGTCAATATCTTTGACTAAATAAAGTTCACAACCTAAAAGTGCTTTCACACCTTCCTCTTTGGCTTTATTATAAACTTTCAAAAAGCCACCCATAACACCATGATCAGTCATAGCTATGGCTGGTTGATTATTTTCAACAGCATAATCTATTAATTCATCTGGACTTATCATTCCATCTAAAATTGAATATTCAGTATGATTGTGTAAGTTTATAAGTTGTAATTTTTCAGCCACTCTTTCACCTCCTTGAAAACCTCATCATTGGTTTTGTTATCAGTATTAATAATTAATGAATTGAGATCCTTTAATCTGTGTTTGAATATATTTGTGAATAAATACCTTTTTAGTTCCAATTCTTGTTCTTTGCCTTCCCAATTTTCATCTCTTTCAACAATGGTTTTATTTTTGGCTTTCAAAAGAATGAAATAAACATCATCTTGATTCCTTCTTATTTGTTCTAAGCAATAATCAAATATAATGCTCATTTTTTTAGTTATTTTTTCATAAACAGCCCCACTAATGAAAGATCTATCACAAATTGCGTTGAATCCTATACTTGACCACTGGTTGATAAAATGAATATCTTCATGATAATCGTTAATATGAATATCAAGATCTTTTAGCTTTTTTGTATTTCTTTGACTAGTTCTGAAAGCAATATTGTAATCAAGTTCATCCTTCAATTTTTCAGCCAGAGAAGTTTTGCCAGTTCCATCAACTCCTTCAATAATTATTAAAGACATCTTACAATCACTTCCATAGCATATTCCAACATTTTCCTTCTTATTGTAAGTGGTGGTGTGAGTTTGATGCTCTGATTGTTTGAAAATACACCCAATATTACATGGTTTTTCAAACACTTATTTCTAAAATCAATTGGATTTTCAACATCAAAACTCCACATCAATCCTTGCCCTCTAAGGTTTTTCACTTTGTCTTTTAGTATTTTTTTAATGTATTCACCATCATTTATAGCTTTTTCCATCAATCCATTACCTCTTTTGTGAAAATCAATAATTCCTCTCATAGCTGTTCTGTTTCCACCAAATGTAGAAAAATGACCACCTTTAGCAATGCTTTTACCAATTTTATTTTTCATTAAACAAACACTAGCAGGTTTGCCACCAGCCACACCTTTGGCAGCAGCTATCATATCAGGTTCAATACCATGATATGTTTGATAACCCCACCATTCACCCAATCTTATATAAGTTTGAACTTCATCTATTCCCAACAATATATGATTCTTTTTACAATAATCAGACAACTTCTTGAACCAATCTTTATCCCATTTCTGAAATCCATCATAAACCATAGCTGGAGTTATAATAACAACAGCAGCATCCTTATCAATTTCATTTATTTTATCAAATTGATGAGTTTCAGCCACAAATGGTTCATAGTCATCTAAGTGATAACTTTTTCCAGTCATATCACCACTCATAGCTCCATAAGTCCTTCCATGGAAAATACCTTTTTTGAAATAAATTTTGTTTCTATTAAATTGGCTTTGAAATTTTCTACCAAATTTCATCATTGTTTCAACAGCTTCACTTCCACTATTAGTGAAAAAAGCATATCTCATTTTACAATGGGTTTCATTACATAATTTAATGGCAGCAAGTTCCCTGATATCATCCTTATAAGCATTGGGCAAATGTGCTAATTCTGAATTTCTATAATCATAGCCTAAACTAACAACTCCATTATCACAAAACATATCTAAATATTTTCCATTATCAGTGTAAATTTCTGCCCCTTTGCCTGCATAAATTGTTCCAATATCAAACTTATTTGAAATTGGCAAAACATAATTCATTTTTATGCCTCCCTTTCAATTTCTTTTTTTATTTGATTAGTTGAAAATGTAAAGCATTCTCTTTTATCCATAGCCAACCTGCTCTTTAGTTTATCAGCTGTTGATCCACAAAAAACCATATCAACTTTATCCTTTAATATTTGTTCCAATGTCTTTATCCAAAAATAATTTGAGAATTTGTTATCACCTGACCTATGTTTCATAAAGGTGATTTGTGCTTTATTATCTGGTGAAACCTCCCAACCTGCTACACCATGAAGTTGCCCCTTTTTGTTGTAGAATCCTAACAACTTAATGCTTGTATTCTCTTCAAAAGCAAGTTTCAAATAACTTTTATAATGACCAATTATCACCATAAAATGTCTTTTTTCAGCAAATTCTCTCCATGCTTTGAATAAGTCCATAACATCCTCATATTTCACATCCATACTTATTGTATAATTGTCTTCACCATGTTCATACCTCCTTCTGATTTTGCCTCTTGATTTTGTGTTTTTTTGGATGTCTAAGATCTTATTCAAACCCCAATCAGATCTAATATAAAATTCATTGTAGTCCTTCTTGACATCAACTCCTTCAAAATCCTTTTTACACCAGCTCCAAGTTCTTACATTAAAACCTTCTTTGATTAATTGTTTTGTTGTATTATATGCTTTCACTCCTGAACAATCATAGGTGCAAAGTGTAATTTGGCTTTTTCTTTTTCTAAAATACATGCCTGAATTTTCAACCAATTCTGAATTTGTTAAACTCTGACCAAAAGCCTTCAAAGAATACCAAAAATCAATATAGTCAACAGGTTTTTTACAAAATTCTGGCATTTTTTTAACTTTTGAAAACTCCATTTTTGCCCTCCTTGTCTAACCTTGAACTTGCCCACTATCAATCATAATAATATCACCAGTTGCATAACTACCTTTGGTTGTAATAAAATAAATCCAATCAGCCACTTCATAAGTTTTCAAACCTCTATAAGTTGGAATATTTTTTATTAAAACATCATGAGCATCTTGTAGATTTTCAACACCATCCATTTTAACAATTAGCTCTTTTTTGATATCCAAGTCCATAGGTGTATTTTCAATCATACCAGCAGCAAATCCTACTACTACCCAATTTTCACCACCATGATATTTGTTAAGTTCTCTGGCTGCGCACCTAATAAAGTGGTTGGCTCCAGCCTTGCTAGCACCATAAGCAAAAGTTGCTGATTTGGGTATCATTCCTGTATGTGAAGTAATGCTGATAAAGTTCTTTTGATATGGTTCAAAATTATACCTTTTAGCATATTGTTGTAATAATAAGAATTGACCTTTCAAATTCACATCAATAGTTTTATCCCACATTTCCTCAGTATAATTAAATAAATTTTCCATTTCATTAACTCCTGCTGAATTAATTACAGCATCAAGTGTTTCATAATTCTTTTCAATATAATCAAACAATCCAACTACTGAATCATAATCACTAACATCTACTTTATAAAAATCATCAACAATATCATGATCTTGACCTACAATATCTGCCCCAATTACATTCCAATCTTTATTCTTAAACTTTTTTGCAATTGCTGACCCTACATTTTTAATGCTTCTGCCCATTCCTACTATTAAAACATTTTTACTTTTTTTCATTTTCAAACCCCTCCATTTTCATAATTTCATCCAATTCATTAACCCTTACAATATTGCCTTTAGTTTTGCCTGTATTATAGCTTTTGTTTAATAAATATACTTTGCTAAGATCTGCTACATCATTAGCATTTTCAAGATTGTCTTCAACAAAGAATTTTACCTTATCAGTTCCAAATTCTTTAATCAATCTGGCACATTTGTCTTCATCCCAGAGAATAGCATCATGAACCAAATTATTTTTTTTCAACCATTCTTTAGTGTCTGCAAATATTCTCCTATATTTTTTGTATGGTCTGGCTGAAAGTAAAACAATTTGATATCCATTCTTTTTTAGATCTTTCAAAAACTTCTTAGCTCCATTCAATACAGGGATGAATCTTTTTTCACCAGATTGCCTAAATTTGTCTTTCAGTTCCTTTGTTACATTTTCAGGCAAATCCAATGCTTCATAAATGTCATAGTCTGTTAAACTTTCCACTGAATAATCAGTTCCCATTTTCCTATTTACAAAATCAAGAAAATGTTCTGGATATTTTGCTAAAACACCATCAATATCAACCCCTACAACCTTATTTGCTTTAAATTCCAGTTGTTTTTCTTGTTTATATCTTTGCTCTACAACTGATGATTTTCTTTCATACTCTTTAACAAAATCATATGGATTAAAGCCCCATATTAAGCCAATTGAAAGCCAATACTTAAACATATCAGTCCATTCTTCTTTTAAGTTGCTTTCAATAAAGTCATCCTTGTTTTTTCTGTGAGCTTTCCAATTAGTTTCACCAATCAGCTCCATTATTTCATCAATTAATAACAATGAATATTCTTTTGTATGTTTGACTCTTTGCTCCTGTGTCAGATCTTTATAATCTACAAAGTTTGAATTGAATCTTTTTTGATCATTCCATATGTGTTCCAATAAACTTGGTGTGCTAATATCTTTTTGTTCCATTTTCCATACCTCCCAACTTGTATTATCTTTTCATCACTATTTTTTTTTGGATAAATTGTTACCCTTATTGGTTTATAAACTTTTACAGCATCACCAACTGGTTCACAATATTCTACATAATCATATCCAAAAATATTTTTTGAACTTCTTAGCATAATTGAATTATCACCATAATAAGTTACATTTGGTATTTTATTTTTATCAAAAGTCTTTTCTTTTGAAATCCAAATTTTAGTGTATTCAACATCATAATATGGATCTTTATAAATATTGAAAGGTGGAATTGTAGATATAATATAATCATATGAATTTTTCAATTTTTGAATATCATCTGGAACAACTTCAAACTGAATCATCCTGTTTTTATACCTTTTATACAGTTTATCCATAGCTTGACCCATGTTATAACCAAAAACTTCTCTTTGACCTGTATAACTATCCCAGCTACACTCTATATCACCATTGTAACCTAACTTATCTTTGTAATTTTGTTTACTACCTACATACATTACTATTATTTTTGTGTGTTCCAGATCCATTCTACAATTATAATGTAGAATTGTAAAACCTCTTGGCTTTTTGGGTTTTTTGTCTTTTGTTAAAATAGTTATATTATCCAAATTTACACCTTTATCCACTAGTGCTTTTGTTGCTAAAAGTCCTGATATACCACTACCCAGCACTGCTATCTTCATCATTTTCCTCCTTCTTTCTTTGCTTTCTTTTGTCCTTCCAATCTTTCAAAATCTTTCCAAAAGCAGGTGTTTTTTTAAAGCCCCTTGATGTTTTTCTTAACATCCTATTTTTAGACAAGAATTTGATTACATTTTTGACTTCATCTCTTTCCATATCAGCAATATATTCAATATCTGAATTCCTTACATAATCATATTGCAAAAATAGATCTCCAAGATCTGGCTTGTTTTCTAAATATACAATTACATCATCTTTTTTGTTTTCTGCAGTCCTTTCAGCTTCATTTTGTTGTTCACTGTAATCCCAATAGCCCATATTTGTTTTCTTGTATTCTTTATCTATAAAATCATAGACAAACTTAACATGTTCAGTTGTAACTATTACTTTTTCACCTGTTTCATCAGTTGAAAATGTCCTTACAGCTGCAGAAATGGCCAATCTTGCTAATTTTATTCTTTGATTTGCACCTTCTACCAGTGGAATTTTTGAACTGTATTGTTCACCCATTTCAGTGGCTAAATCCAATATCAGTTGAATAGCATCTTTATCAAATTCAACATCCTCCTTTTTTCTGCTCCACCCCCATAAAATAAGATCTTTACATAAATTCCATTTATATTGATGTTTTACTTTTCCATGAAGTTCCATTTTCTTATTTATTTCACTCATAGGTACATCTTCACTAGCACAAGCTACAGCAAATTCAAATCTGGCAATGTCTTCACTTTTTCCAATTAGCTTTTTTATTGCCCAAATTCCAAATCCATATTCTTTAAGTGGTCTGCCATCTCTGGAATTTGAAATCCATAACAGCCTTGTTCTTGAATGAGTTTTTTCAGTTTGAATTTTAGTTATTTCAGCCACCCCTGATGATCTAACACCAGACATATATCCAATATCATTCTCACTCAAACCACTTGCTTCATCTAACACAACCAACCTTCTGTCATTTAGTGGAATTTTACCCCAAGTTATACTCCATCTGCTTTGGGTTTGTTGCATACCTCCAATTAGTCCAGCAAAACTAGTATTTTCACCTGTAACCAATTCACCTAACTTATAGTGTCTCATTAAAGTTTGAGCTGTCTCTGATTTTCCAGTTCTTGTATCACCTATAATTAATGCTTCAACCCAACCTCTATTGACTTGTTGTTCTTGAAAATCAAAAGCCAAAACAGAATGAAAAACCAAATCCATAGCTTTGATCAAGTTCTGCCTTCCATAGATATGAGTAACATTGTGAGTCAAATCATCTGCTATTTCATCAAACTTTTCACCCACTGATTGATTTTCATTGGGTTGAAAGATCTCCAAACTTTTCTTTTTTTCATCATTCATTTCAAAGCTGGAAATATTATCTTGACTTGGTTCAGCCTTGCTAATAAGATGGGTTGAATATTGTTTCCATGGCTCAGGCACAGTCACCCCTTCTAGTGTATAAGATGAATTGGCTTTCAATCCATGACCAATGAAAAAGCCCCTTCTGATTACATATTCTCTGTCTTCACTACTAAAATCCAATTCAGGCATCATTAAAATCTCTTCAACATTTTGAGCTTCAATGACTTCTATTTCATAACTGTAACAATTTTGTGGTATTCCAACCCTTGATCTCAAAATGCCTTTTTGTTGAGTTTTTGAGCAACTGATTAGCTCTAAAATACCAGCATCATTATTCTCAAATTCAACAGATCTATTTCCATTATTATATCTCATAGGACAAAATTCACAGGTTTGTCCAGCATCCAAAGTGCAAGTTGCTTCTATCTTTTTTGGAACAATATAAGGTGCCAAATCTTTGCCTGATATTATAACATTCATTTTTATATTTTTGAAGTAGTATTTGCTTTTGCTAGCATTGGATAAATGAACATCATAAATCTTTTCATCTTTTGGTTTTTCATGACTGGATTTTAGTTCAAATTCAGGTGTTTTTTCAATTGTCCTGTTCAAGTCATCTTTAGTATGCCCAAACTTAACAAAATAATCAGTTATATCACCATTTTTTGGCTCACTGATAGGCAAATCTACAACCTTGATTTGTTCTGTTATGGGCATCAAGATTCTAGCAATTTTTTCAGCACCTTTTTTGCCAGAGTTGTCTATATCATATATGATGTTAACAATTTTATTTTCAAAATAATCATTCCAACTTGTCTTCCAAGTTCCAGCTCCACCTGTTACAGTGATAGCTTTGTAGCCCATTTGATTAGCTAAAATAGCATCCATTTCACCTTCAACCAATATTATTTCATCATAAACAAGATTCTTAATTGGATAAAGTCTGGCACTTCCATAACCTTGAGCATAACTAATAATTTTGGTTTCACTTTTAGTTGAATTTGGTTTGTATTTCCTCACATTCCTAATTTTGCCTTCATCATCTCTAATTGGAATTGTTATTCTTTTACCATCCCAACCTAATTGGTATTTGCTAATTGTATCTTTGGTTATACCTCTTTCATTCAATAACCAACTTAAAATCTTGTTTGATTTTTTGAGAATGGTATTCCACTTGTGAACTTCTCTTTCATCTATGGCAGGTGGTTGCTTCTTTTTGGGTTTCTTTTTATCCTCTTTTTTAGGTTTGTTTTTCATGGCAACTTCTGGATATTGTTTCCTTATCCAATCCTTAGCTTTGATTTCAGACAAATTTTTGTATTCTTTTACAAACCTTAAAAAGTTCCCACCACCTATGCAATCAGGTTTGAAACAATTCCACAAACCTGTTTCACTGTCAATTGTAAAAGAAGGTGATTCATCATTATGAAATGGGCAAGTAGTTTTGATATCACCTGAATCATTTGGTTCAGGCAGTTTTCTGTCTAAGATTTCTTCATATATTTTTTTGAAATCCATTTTTTGTCCTCCCTACTTTAATAATGCCCATCTGCTTCACAATTATAACAATACCAATAATGATCACCACTTTGAATTAATAGATCTGAACTTCCACACTCTGGACATAGATCTGGTTCAATATGATAATTTTTATTTTTATTAACAACTTCTGCTCTTTCCAAAACTGTTTCAACAATTCTCCAAATAGGTTGTTTTGTGATGCTTTTGATTTCTTTGATTTTTTTGTAATTTATTTCACTGATTTTCAAATTGTTCTTAGATCTTTTCAAGCCTTCTTTATCATTATAGATCTTTTTCAATTCCTTCTTGAAAATTCTATTAAGTTGTTGTTCGTCATTTTTTAAAGTATCAATTTTATCATCCAAAATCCTTTTACTTTCAAATGTAATTTGCTTCATTTTTTTCACCTCCTACAAAATTTTGCTTTCTGTTTTCACCTTTTTTCACCAATTATAAATAACCCTAAATGGCCTAAAAAAATACACTCTAGGCATATATACTTTGGGTTTTTGGCAGATTCTCCAATTTTTCCAATTTTTCTAGGCATATATACTTGGATTTTTAGTGGAATTTTGGCCATTTTTGGACTTTTTTTGAAAATTTGAAAAAAGATTGTTGATATCAATGGCTTCTTAAAAAAACCCCTCCCGACATGAAGTTCAACTGGGGTGTCTCTTCATAATTTTTATTTTTTGATGAGACACCCCTAGTGCCTATGAACACGGGAGGGGTTTTTCAACACCTTACTGTTATATCAACAATCTCATTTTTATTTTGCCAAAAAGTTCCATATAAATAAGCCTAAACCAATTTTCACCATATAAATAAACCTAGAATCCATTTTTGTTAGGTATATAACCTATGGATAAAATGGTGAAAAAAGAATTCAAAAGTTGAATTTTCAATCTAAAATGGCACCTCATCATCTTGTCCTAAGTTTTTATCACAAGGTTTCAATTTTTTCACATTTTCTTTAGTTTCACCTTCCCATTTTCTATGAGTAACAACAGCAGTCACAGCAGATCCTATTGCATCATCAAAAATATAATCTACAATTTCAGCAGGTGTTTCAGCTTTTTCAGGCAATTCTTCAATATTATACTTAATAGCTTCAAAAAATTCTTCAACCTTCCACCATGCTTTTGGTGTAAGAGTTATATTTGTCCAAATATTTCTATTTTTGTAATCACCTTCTGCTACTTTTAATGTAATATCAATTTTTGGATTTCCATTCTGACTCAATCCACCTTCCAAATCATAAACAAAACAGTCATAAGTTCCAACAGGCATTGTTTCAAAATCCTTGTTTTTATGCTCATTTTTATACTCATTCTTAATATCATCAATATTAATAGTCATTATTTATCACCCTTCTTTTTATTTTTTGGTTTTCCAGCCATTTCTATCACTTTTTTCATATTACAATCTTCAACTTTTTTGCCTAAATTAATTACATCAGGCAATTCTCCAATCCTATGCTTAGCATCATAACTGTCAGTAGGTTGTGTTAACAACTTCCTGTTACTATTTTTATCAACACCCAAATAAAATATGAAATCTGTAAAGGCATTAATATCTCTCATTACAGATGGCATAACTGCTGGTGAATACCTAATTTTGCCTGTCCTTTCATCCTTATCCTCCCTAATGTGCATAATGAAAATTGTTTTCATGTCCAAATCTCTGTAAAGTCTGGCAACTTTTCTCAATCTCATTGAAGCCTTATTATAATCACTCATAGTTGCCAAATCTTTGTCTTTATTTGGATCACGCTGACACTGTTCTTTTATTACATCAGTTACAAACCATTTTTCAATTTCAGTCATAGTATCAATAGCAACAGCATCATACAAATCTTCATTAGCTTTCAAATACACATATGCTTCTCTTAACATTTTTGGTTCATCTGATTTTGGTTGAAATATAGTAGGTTCATTATTTGTTTTCAACAATGAACTTCTACCACCTTCAGCATCAATCAAAAATAAATTATCCAAATAACTTACATAAGTTGTTTTTCCAACTCCATTTGCCCCATATATTACATAATTGCTTTGCAGATCAGATGCTTTCTTTTCCATTTTGTGAATCATGTCTTTCACTTTTTTACTCATTTTTTGCCTCCTTTTTTGTTTTTTGTTCAAAATCATTTTCAATTATATATTGAATATCACCACCTTTTTTCTCAGTCAAACATAATTCTTTGAAATCACAATCCCATCCACACCTCCCAGCCCTTCTATTCCTAATATCAGGTGTGTATTTGATTGTTTCTTTTATAGCTTTAGTGACTTGAATCAATTCCTTTTCAATTTTTTGTAATTCAACGCTTCCTCTATTTATCCAATCAAACTGTGTAAATGGGTCATCTTGATATTTCAATTCAGTCAACTTATCTTCATAATCAATTGGGTCAAATCCATTATCAATTATTGCTCTATAATATGTGTCATAATCAGTTTTCATTTGCCTTTTTGTCAACCTCTTACCACTCTTAATAGGTTGAGGAATGGTTGGGATGTCCAAAGCTATGGCATGGAATATTGCCCCTTGAATTATTTCATCTGGGAATTGTTGCTTTAAAGCCCAAATATAATAGTCAATTTGTTCTTTCAACTCCAAATTCTTTAGCTTTGAATCTACAGATCCTGTTGTAAATTTGTAATCCACTAACCACAAACCTTCATTTGGCACTTTGATTACTCTATCCATATAACCAACCAGTGTATCATTTGTAGTTGGAATCTTTACTTCAAACCTAGTTTCAGGTTCAATAAAATCAAATTCATCTTCACACCTATAATAATCATGGACACTAGTCAATCTTTTCATTACTTTCATCACCAAATCATAGTCCTCTTTGATTTCATCAGGAATGAATTTTTCAGGAATGTTATCAAGTTGATCTTTCCAATATTCTTTCATTCCAACCTTCCAATCTTCACCCTGTATCCATTTTTCCAAACCCTTATGACCCAAACTTCCCATGCTTGGTGCTGCTGAATATTTTTTAGTTTTCAAACCTTGAATATATTTGTAATTGAATTTTTTCCAGCACCTTTTCCATGTTCCAATTTTTGAATATGATAAATACATCCAATCACTCCTTCTCTTCAACACTTTCAGCATCTTCAATCAATTTGCTGATTTTTTCATTTAATCTTTCAAAATCTTCAGTGCAAATCCTGCCCATTCCATAACTTCTGGCAATCCTGTTCTTAAAATTTTTCAATTCATCAATGCCTCTTTCCTTAATGCCTAACATTTTTTCACCTCCTAATTGTCTGGAAATAAATTAAGCAATAATTCCTTTCCTGTCATTTTCCCTTCTACTAATGAATCAAACATTTTTTGTTTGTTTTCAAGCATCTCTTCAATATATTCTTCAATAGTATTTTTGGCTAATAATTCCACCACTGTAACATTGTCCTCTTGCCCTATTCTATGAAGTCTATCAATAGCTTGGTTATTGTTGGCAGGTGTCCAATCTTTATCCAAAAATACAGCAATGCTTCCTTTTGTTAAGTTGATTCCTAAGCCACCTGCTTTAATGGTTGCTACAAAGATCTTGGCTTCACCATTTTGAAATCTGTTGACTGCATCTTGCCTATCTTTTTCATCAATTCCACCATGTAAGATCTCTGTTTTTATACCTTCCTTTGTAAACAATTCTTTGGCCAATTCTGCAGCTTTTTGATATTGTGTGAATACTACTATTCTTTGATCACCTGAACCATCAATAATGTCCATTAAAGCCTTTATTTTGGCTGATTTCTTGAACCTCTTGAGAGAAGGTTCAGGGTTGAGCAATTCTTGGCTAACTGCTATTTGTTTTAATCTCATTATTTTTGCAATAATTATGGAAGCAGTCACCCTTTCCATTTCACTAACTTGAGCAACCATTCTGTCTCTCATTTGTTCATAAAGTTCAAGTTGTTTCCCTTCTAGTTCAACCCACTGTTTAGTCATTGTTAATTCAGGCATATCTTCAATTACTTGCTCTTTCATCCTTCTTAGCATATAAGGTTTCAATAATGCTCTGAATTCTTTTGGATTTTTTGCTTCACCTATTTCTTTTCCAAATCCATTATCATATATATGACAAAACCTATAAACAAAGTTCCAAAAACTACTGTATTTTTGTTTGTTCAAACTATGGAGCAATGACCAGATTTCATCTGGTGAATTCATAATAGGTGTTCCAGTAAGATGAAAAACCTTTTTAGCATCCTTACAAAGCCTGTAAGCAGCTTTGGTTTGTTGTGATTTTCTGTTCTTTATTCTGTGTGCTTCATCAAAAATTATAACATCCCAATCTTTTTTATAAAGTTCTTTGAAAATTGGATTATCAACTTTTGTCCATTCTCCATTTTCTTTGGCTCTGGATTTTTGCCTTATAGAAGCATAATTTGTGATTATGAATTCAGATTCTGTTTTAATGCTTTCCAACCTTTGTTCTTTAGATCCTGAAAGAATTTCATAATTATAATCAGGCAACCATTTTTCTATTTCTTGCCCCCAATTCAACTTAATAGAAGCAGGGCACACCACTAAAACACTTTTAGCACCCATATTGTCAACAGCAGCCAATGACTGAATAGTTTTACCCAGCCCCATATCATCAGCCAATATAGCACCCTTAGTGTTGGATAAAAAGTGGGTTCCAATTCTTTGAAAATCATATAAGGTTTCAGCCAGATCTGTTTCAAGCTCTTTTGGATCCACTGTATCTTTAGCTTTGATTGATATTAATTGTTCCTTTTTAGTTTTTTCATTTTCATACCATTCTTTTAACAATTTTGTTTTTTCAATTGAATATCCTTCTTTTTTCCATAAATTGATTGCAAAATCTACAACTTCAACTTCTAATGGATACACCCACATTTTCTTTTTAGCATTCCATTTTCCAGTGAATTTATTTTGAACTTTTTTACAAAGATCTTTTAAGGCATAAGGTGATTTGATTCCCACACCCTTCTTTTTAATGGTTCCACTTTTTAGCTTTCTGGCATGTAAACCTATTTTAGTGATACCTTTTTTACTTTTAGTCATATATTCACCCTCAATTTCAATTTGACTTTTTGGCAACCAACCTTTATATGTTACCTCTTCAATTTCAGCCTTTACACTTTCCAATTCTTTATCAGTCAACTCACTTTTATTTGGCCAATATACACCAATCTTTTTACAGCACACTTGACCAAATCCCACTAACTTAGAAGATGGATGAGTCAGTTCTCTTCCACATCTTAAACAATGGGTTGTTTCTTTAGCATAAGCCTTTCCATTGAACAATACTGCTTTTTCAGTTTCAGCCTTAATGGTTCCTGACATTTCTTGGCTAATGCTGTTTTTTATAGCCAGCCATTTAGCAAGTTTCACCTTTATCATTTTGTTCACCTCCATTTTTTAGTGCCAATGTTTTCTAAGACATCAAACAACCAATACAACCAATCCATTAATAAATTGAATAGTTTAATATTATCACCCCCATTCCCTTTGACTTATGGTGCCAAATATTTGGTTAAATCAGCTTTCCTCCATTTAAAATACCCAAAACCTCTTGTTTAGCTTTTTCAACCTGTTTTTTATAGCTTGAATCATAATTTGAGCCTTCTAATAAATGCAAATCTTGATGAAAATCAGGGTCAGTCACTCTGATGACATCCTTTTCCATCATTTCTACTAAGGTTGGAACATCTTTTTTATTGATATTCCACCAACTAAAATATTCACTCAAATACTTCAAACCTCTATTAACATTACAAGTGGCAAATTTCATAAGCATTTATCCCACCCCTTTTTCAAGTTTTCCAATTTTGTTTTGGCAGCAGTGTAATCTTGATATTCATTCCAATTTTCACCACAATTATAAACTACAAAAGCAGAATCTTCATTTTCACAAATCCTCTTTACAATACCAGTTTCAATTCTATGTGGTGTAACATAAGTCACTTTCATACCTCTTTTAATTTTATTCTTTTTCATTTTTACCACCTTTTATTTTCATCATTTTCTTCATTTTTCTTCATCCTCCACCAATCCATTATTAATATAACCAAAGGAAACAAAGCCAAACCAATATCCCAATCTGGATTTACAATCATTAGTTTTCACCTCCTTCCTTCCATCTTTTGCCTTCAAATTCACCTTCTTTATAATCACAAATTGGACACTCATATTGTAATTCCCAAAGAACACCATTCTCATAATCTTCAATGGTTTTTACCAATTTTGAACCATCATTTGGACAATATCTGTTCATCATCTTCCCTCCTTTATTGGAAATACAGTGAATTTATCACTTCTCACCAATTTTTTATCTCTTGCTGCTCTTTCAAAAGTAGGTACTGGAACCATAGCATAAACCTCTTCAGGAAATGCTTGAGCAGCAATAATTGAGCCAATTATAACATAATATCCATCATCTTTCATTTCCATTTCTCTTTTGATTTTTTGAAGCTCTGTTTGACTTTCCAGACTTGGAACAAAATCCAATGTTATTAATTCAACATTTGCTTCATCCTTATAATGTTTTTCAATTGGTGTAGCTGAAATAGTTGTTCCAGATGGTGGAAATGTAATAATGTGTCCAAAAATACATTCCCTACAATTATGATTATTAAAACACATATTGGGTTCAACATCTGGACAAAATAACATATCAATATCATGATTGGTTACATTAATTACATTCATTTAAAATCACCTCTTTTAACATATCAATTGCATAATTTGACCATTTAAGCTCATAAAAGAACCAACCACAATAATCTTGAATAGCAGTCATAGCACCACAAATTGATTCATTTCTCATAAATTCTTCAATAGTTCCATTCCCAGTATAAGATAAAACACCATCTTCACTTTGTAGGATCTCCATTATTTCAAAAATCATTTCCTTTTCACTTTCAGCCATCCAACCATACAAAAAGCCTTCATTTTCATAATCATATCTACTATATAACCAAACAATATTTCCATTTTCATCTTTCCATTTTGTAAATCCATATTCCAAACTAACCAACATATCACAATCAAGTCCTTCCAACCAATACCTTTCAAAATCTGTTAATTCAAGCACTTTAAGCATTAATTCCACCCCTTTCACATTATCTCCACCCATTCTATTGTTGTTCCGCATTCTCTGTGGTAGTAACCTCTACCATCATTCATTGGCTCTGTCCTTCTTGATTTAGTTCCTACAACCCTTTCACATTCAGGGCAATAACCAACATATTTGACTTTAGATCTTTCATCAGAATGAATTGTAATCAATTTCTTTCCAGCCTTCCTATTAACAATTCGCATCTCATGTACGAAATCATCACCATGTCCTCTAATTAGCATATGAATTAATTCATGAGCTAATGTATTTTCAATTTGTTCAGGATGTTTTCTGTGATAATCAACTGAAAGCCTTATTATTTTTTTGTTATAAAAACATCTTCCAGCCACAGCTGTCATCCTTCTTGACCATTGAAAAGTGAATTCTTTTACAACTTTTTTCCATTTTGGATAAACAAAACAATCATCCACTAATTTAGTTGCTAAGTCAACTAAGCTAACATCTTCCACTTCCTTAATATTTGCTTTATAATCATTTTTATATTTAGATCTGATTTGTTTTCTAATAGCTTTATTCATAAGTGTTCACCTCTTTAATATCAACAATATGAACTATTTCATTACATCTTGGACATTTATATTGTAGCTTATTTTTATTCAATTTTATAGCTTTTTGAATTCTAGTCATACCAGCCATTCCATCATGTTTTTTCATTTCTATTAAAGTATTTCCATTCCAATTTCTTGATTTGCTTTTTATTTCACATCTTGGACATAATATTTCATTGTCTTTAATATGGTTGAGGTGCTTATATTCTTGAGTATTCAAGTATTCAATAGCTTTGATTTCAAGTTCATCCAAATTTCCACTTTCCCAAATCTTTTCATTTAAGTCCTCTATTTCTAATTGGAATTCATTTTCAGTGTAATCATAATGATTAGCTCTATCAACTAAATCATCATAATCATCCCAAAAGTCTTGTAACCATATTTCACCTAAGGTTTCAGCAACTTCACTTCTCAAAAATCCTATCAAATAATCATAACCATTATAAAGGAAACCATCTACACCATTATTGTAAGTTTGCCCAACAAACCTACCAACAGCAAAAGCCAACTTATCATCAAAGGACAGTTTTTGAAATCCTTCTCTGTTCCAACCAACTTTGTTGTCTTCATCCATTAACTCCAACCAATCATTTACTTCATTAATAGTTTTCATTTTTATCCACCCTTTCATTCTTTTTTTGGTCTGCTCTTTTTTCAACTTTTTGAATCATTTCTTTTACTATTTCAGCTCTAATTTCTTCACTCCATTTTTCAGTTATTTCTTTTACAAAATATGAAGGCCAATTTTTTTTCAAACA
>Ga0102938_10001427_pt1 | contig 18034 bp, 16 predicted proteins | sample SalPonR2_B_D2_MG_FD_84516 | JGI IMG/M metagenome (GOLD analysis project Ga0102938, IMG submission 84516) | Salt pond soil microbial communities from South San Francisco under conditions of wetland restoration - Salt Pond MetaG R2_B_D2_MG | ecosystem: Environmental > Aquatic > Marine >...
CACATCCGGAAACGCGACGCCCCAGGATTCGGTGTCGTCGCGATCCGTTAGACTTTCCCGCTCGACCCGCCATTTTCGAATGCGACCTTCGTCGTGCATGACGACTTGATCCGAGCCGTAAACCTGATAGCCGCTGCCACCGAGCCGAAAGAACTTTGCGAAGCCGGCGTCGAAAGGCTCGATCGTCTGTGACCATTCGCCCGTTCGCATGTCCACGACCAAAAGATGATCCCAGCCGTTCGGCCCTAATCCATTCCAGCTACGAAATGGCAAGTGATAGCGTTCTTTCACCGTCACTTCGTGGCTGCCCGAGGTCAACTCGAATTGCGAACTCACGCTGCTGCCGATCGTCGGAACGAAAATGATCATCCCGGCCGCCAGGGCAAGCCAAGGCAACAGCAGCAGTGACCAGATAAGTCGTCGGCGATAACCGTTCATCGTGGAAAGTATACTCGTCGCCCGATGGGCGAATCGGCAACTTCCGAGCTCGGCTCCGGGCTTTAGTCATCCGTGGACTCGATCCGCCGCCGGACCGAAGTGTGGTCGCTGTCTTCAAGTTTCTCGCACATCGCAGCTCGGGTCGCGTTCACGGCCACGTACGCCGAACAATCCAACCGCGAAGCCTCGGCGGCCAAGACCGTGGCCCGATCTTAAAATAAATGATGCCGAGCAACCCGCTATCGTGCGAATAGGCTGCCCTCGGCCCTATGCCGCCGCGAACCATACCAAGCCGAGCATCATCAGCATCAGCAGACCGATCATCGTGCCGGCGATCAGACCCTCACCCAACCGGTGCTCAATCGTACGAAGCGATCGGCCAGCGTCCGGCATTCGGTAACGAGCCAAACGCTCGCGCAGTCCGTCATCCATCCGTGCAATCCCACCGACCACGCTCCGGTCCCACGCTCGCCTGCACCACGTCAAAGCGTCGCTCAACGGGACGACAATATCGCCCGCGGGAAGCGGATGCCTGGCGAACCACAAACCGATCGGTCGCGCCAACAGAAACGGAAGTGCGACGACCCCGGCGCAAAGCAACGGCCAAATCACCGGCCATGCTTTCGCGATCGTCGGCGTCGTCCACTTCGCCGGCACAATTTCGATCGAGGGCAATCCGATCGCGATCAACATAACGGCAGCGATCAAAACGCCCCATGCGAATGCCATCGCGAAGGACAGCCGGCGACCGCTTTGTCGTTGCCCACTCGGTTGCCGTTGCGATGGCCAAGCCAAGTAGACGAAACGACCAACGAGCAGCGTTGTCGTGATCCCACTGAGCGGAAGCACCCAAGCCAAACCGGCGGCCCATTCGTCGGACGCTCGGGCCACGGCGGCTTTCAAACCGTTCTTGGCGGCGAATCCGGTCGTCAGTGGCAAACCGGCCAAGGATGCCGCACCAATCACCAAGCCGGCAATGACCAGCATGCGGCCCACTCTCGATTGCAGCGCGGATCTAGCGACGCCCACGCCCAAAAACAATCCCGCTTTGGAAATCGCATGGTGAACCACGAACAGCAAAAGCCCCACGCTGATCATCGGCCACGCGTCGGGGACCGTCATCGCGGCACCAAAACCGATCGTGGCCAATCCCATTTGACTGATGCTGGAATACGCCAATACGGTTTTCGAGTTCCGCTGGGTTGCCCCGATCACCGCGGCGATGAATGCCGATGCCGTGCCCAATCCGATCCAGATTCCACCCCACTGCGGCATCGCCATCTCGCCGACCGGCACGAACCGCATCCAACCCAACAGCCCCGCTTTGACGATCGCCCCGCTCAACACCGCCGCCGCGGCAATCGGAGCGGATGTGTACGCCAGCGGCAAGGCAAAATGAAGCGGCATCGTCCCGAGCTTGATGCCGAACCCGATCAGTAACAAGAAAAGATAAACGCTGCACAGCGGACCGCCCACCAATCCGCGAGTGACCTCGGCAAACGTCAACTGACCCGTCAAGTCAATCGCGACCACCGCGGCCCAAAACAACAACACCTCGCCGCCGATTGCCAGGGTAATGTAAACCCGACCGGCCCGCAGGCTTTCCGGTTTCCCGTCATGCACAACAAAACCATAAGCCGTCACGCTCATCAACGTAAACAACAGCAAATAACTAATCATGTCTTGTGACAAGACCAGTCCCAAGTTGCCCGCCATCGCCAGCAACCAAAACAGTTCCAAACGTTCCCGTTGTGGATCGTCGACCAGCGACGATCGTCCGTAGATTCCCGCGATCAACCACAGAGCCGCCGATACCCCCAGAAACACACGTCCGGTCGTATCGAGACCGAATTGACAGCCGAGCAACAACCACGGCACGTCGAGCGTGCAATCGCTACCCAACAGAACCAGCATCACAGCGGGCAGCGGCATGATCGGAATGCAACACCCGATCCAACGACGCAAACGCCGCACCGGCCAAAGCATCGCCAGAATCAAAGGTGCCAGGAAACTGATAACGACGAGCGATTCACTCACGGCAGGTACTCCTGCTCGACAATGAACTTGGTCCAATCCAACGGACTAAACGGAACATTAGCGAACAACCCGATCAGCACCGTCAATAAACCGGTCGCGACTGGTGGCACCAGCAAACTCCATCGCGTTTCCAGACGCACCTCCGACGCATCGGTCGGCTTTTGTTTCGCCCAAGCTGCCGTCGCGGGTTTGAACCACGCGGCGTAAACGATCGGCAAGAAATAGATGGCATTCAGGATCGTGCTGGCGACCAAGACGCCGACAACCCATCCTTGCCCGGTCTCCAAGGCGCCGCGTCCCAGATACCACTTGGAAATGAAACCGGCCATCGGCGGCATCCCGATCATCCCCAACGCCCCGACAGTGAAAGCCGCCATCGTCCAGGGCATCCGCTTGCCGACGCCTTCCATCTCGCTGACTTTGTGAACGCCCAGCGCGCGGGCCAAATTGCCGGCCGCGAAGAACAGCGTAATCTTCATCAACCCCTGATGCACCAAATGCACGATCCCGCCGGTCGTCGCTAAAGGTCCCACCACGGCGGTCCCCAACACGATATAGGAAACCTGACTGATCGTCGAAAACGCAAGCCGGCGTTTCAAATTGTCTTGATAGACCGCCCGCACCGAGCCATAAACGATAGTCACCGACGCGGCGACCGCCAGCGGCGTGGTGACCGCGATCTGGCGACAAAATTCCACCCCGTAAACGTCATAAACCACTCGCACGATCCCAAAGGCCCCCGCCTTCACGACCGCCACCGCATGTAGCAGCGCGCTGACCGGGGCAGGAGCCACCATCGCGTTTGGCAACCATCCGTGCAACGGCACCAACGCGGCTTTGACACCGAACCCGATCATCAACAACGCGAAAATCCAGCGCAGTTCGCCGTAACGATCGGGACTGACGTCCGCCATGATCCCCCGCTGCGTGAACTCATACGTACCGACGATCGACTGCAACCACACCGCGGCCAGCATCACGACCGCCCCGCCGACGATCGTATAAATCAAATAAATCCGCCCGCCACGCATCGCCGCTGGCGTCCCGCTGTGAACCACCAGCGGATACGTCGTCAGCGTCAGGATTTCATAAAAAATCACGAACGTCAGCATGTTCGCGGCCAACGCGATCCCGGTTGTCGCACAAACGCAAAAACTGAAAAAAGCGAAGAAGCGATCCAGGTTGGGCGAGTCCTCAAAATAACCAATCGCATAGATCGTCGTTAACAACCACAAGCCCGCCGACAAGGTGACAAAGAACAGCGACAGCGGCGAAGCATGCAGGGCAAATTCCAAGTCGTCGGTCAACGGAAAATGAAACTCATAGACCGAACCTCGCGCCACGCCCCGCAGTAAAAAGCCGACCAACACGACCTTCAGGACCGCACCGCCGAGGTTCAGTATCGTGCGTGCCGTCTTCTGCTTCTCATCGAGCAAGACGATCAACCCACCCGATACCAACGAACTCGCCACGACCAGAAGCGGCAGCAACTCACTCCAACTCATCATTGCTCGCCTCCTCAATGACTCCTTCGGAAATGCCATCGGTAGCGGAACTCGTCCAGAGTTTCGAACTGGATTCGCTGGAACCGAAAGTCTTGACGACTTCCGCTACCGATAGGCTCTGATCCGCCGCTCGACCGAACGGAGCATCGACCCCGAGCAACCGCAGCGCCGGAGCCGTCACCACGCCCAACGTGGCCGCCATGATCGCCAACGACAACGCGGCGTACTGCATCCGCCCAGGAATCGGACGCGTCGGCTTCGGCGGATCACTCAACATCAACAACCCGACGACGCGAAACACATAGATCGCCGCCAACACGCCACCGATCAAGATCACCGCCGCCAACGGCCACTGGCCGGCCTTGATCGCCGCACCCAGCAACAACCACTTCGCGATGAAAGCACCGCTCGGTGGCAGACCGATCAAAACGACACCGGCGGTCGCGAACGCGAGTGTCGTGACCGGCTGTTGCTGAGCGACACCGGCGAGCGATTCGATCTCGCCACTGCCCGTCGCGTACTGAAGCGATCCGGCCGCCAGGAACACAGACGCCTTGGCAAACGCGTGCGAAACGGCAAACAGCGCCGTCGCACTCCACGCATCGAAGGCGACCGACGGTTCACCGGCCAGCGAAAAAACTAAAAATAGATAACCGATCTGAGCGACGGTCGAATAAGCCACCATCAATTTCAGATGCGTTTGTCGAATCGCCTGAACCGAACCCCACAAGATCGCGGCCACCCCGAGGCTCGTCAGCAACAATCCCGCCGCTCGCAAATCTTGAAACGGAAACACGCTGAACCACAACCGCAGAATGATAAAAAACGAAGCCTTCAAAACCAGCGCCGACAATAACGCGCTGGCGGGCGTCGGGGCGCTCGCATGAGCCGCGGGCAACCAAAAGTGCAATGGAAAAACGGCCGTCTTCAACAACAGTCCCGATAAAATCAACGCGATCGCTAGCAGACTGGGTGCGTCCGGTCGAAATTCGCCGCCCAACAACTGCCAATCCACGTTGCCGTACACGCTGTACAAGATGGCCACGCCGAGAAGATAAAGCAGCGACGCGGCAATCGCGATCAACAGATAACGCAGCGCTGCGGCCAACGCATCGACTTTTCCGACCAGGCCGATCAGGGCGACAGCCGACAGCGTCAGCAATTCCAAGGTGACGTACAAGTTAAAAATGTCGCCCGACAAAAACAACGCATTCAATGACGCCAACAACAACAGATTGATCGGCCAAAACAGTTGTTGGTCGTCCATCGTTTGATCGCTCAGGCTGATCGCGCCGTCGGCGTAAACCACAACCGCCGCGGCCACCACCGCCACCATCACCAACATCAACGCCGTCAAGCCGTCGGCGTACATGTTGATGCCAAGCGGGGCGTCCCAGCCGCCCGCTTCGTAAGTCAAGGGCCCCTCGGCCATCACCTTCGATGCCAAGCCGAACCCGCAGACCAATTGCACCACCACCACCAAGCCATTGGCGGGCACCGCCAGCGGACGCCATAAGAACGCGAGGCAGCCGCCCAAAAGCGGCAACACGACGAGTCCGAAAAAGAGAATCTCGAACATCATGCCTGATCCCCCGCCGGTTCGAGTTGCGTGCGACCGGTTTCGCGGTAGTATCGCCGCAGCAGTGCTAACGCCAACGCCGTGGCGCTGACCGCGACGACAATCCCCGTCAACACCATCGCGTGCGGTACCGGATCAGGCACCGGCCCGGGCGTTCGCCGCGCCAGCGAAATGAGCACCAAAAAAGTGCCCGCCCCCATGATGTTCAACCCAATCATCTTGCGCAGCACATGCGCACAACTCATCGCGCCGAACAAACCGATGCCGATCATCACGGCACCGGCGAGGGCATACAAGATTGGCTGTGTCATGGTGCCGATGCCTCGGCGCCAGGTTCCGCCGGATCTTTCTCGACTCGAACGCCTTCGGGCCGCTCTTTTTGTTCAATCATCTCCCCTCTTGTGAACTCTAAAAACCGCAGCACGCCCGAGTTGTAAAGCGTCAAAAGAATGGCCGCGATCGACACGGTGGCCACGGCTTCGATCAACAAGATCAACGTTTTGGCCAGTGCCGGCGGGTACTGCAAAAAGGATCGTGGGCCGATCATTGTGCCAATGCCGACGGCCAGAAAAGCGACAACGCCCGAGATCAACAATGACCGTTCGGCGAATCCGTAAAGATGCCGGAACCAAGGGAAACCGGACAACTGCAAAAGCACGCCCAGACCCGCCAAGACCGCCGCCGCCTGAAACGCGCCGCCCGGTGCGTGGCCACCGACCCACAGCAAATAACCCGCGACCACGATCATCACCGGGGTGATCAACCGCACGAATCCATGCAGCAGCGGGTCGATGTCATCCGCTTCCGCCCCCGTTGGAGTATACGTTTCACCGCGGGTCAACGCCCTCGCACCGATCACGGCCAGCAACATGACGACCAATTCCAACATCGTGTCGTAGCCGCGAAAGTTCAACAGGACGGCGGTGACCGGGTTCTTGGCCCCCGATCGATCCAGCGATCCATCGACGACCGTTTTCAAACCGGATGCCTCGGTTGGTAATGTCAAGATCGCCGCACCCAACGCGCCCACGATCAACACCACGATCGTTGCAAAAACGACAACGCTGCAAAATCGAAACGTCGCCTCACCCATTTCCGCCACCCGTTTCCTTTGAGAGCGTTTCGCGTGATTCCTGGACGACCGGTTTATTCAGCGACGCCAGCGTCGAAAGAAACAACGCCCCGGTCAGCCCCGCCCCGATGGCCGCTTCGGCCAATGCGATATCCGGCGCGTCCAACCGTGCCCATGCCAACGCCATCACCACCCCAAACACCATGAACAAAACGATCGCCTTGAACAGATCCGCGGTGATCAACATTCGGCAAGCGAGCCAAATCAGCGTCCCGCACAAGGCAAGATCGAGCATCCACAGGGCAATGTTCATTCTCGGTTTCCGGGTTGGTCCGAAGGCTGGATTTTCTCCGAAGGCTGGATTTTCTCCGAAGGTTGGGCTTCTTCCCAAGGCTCAGATTTCTTCCAAGGAACGATTCCTTGCCGCAACGACGACTGGGCGATCAAGTGACACGTTGTCGAACTCGACAGCAGCACCAACAGCCAAATCATCATCAGCTTCGCTCCCGCCAACGGTGTCTCATACTGAAGCAAAGCACCGACGACGACCAGCCCCAAGCCCAGGTTGTCCGCCTTGGTCGATGCGTGCAGTCGAGAAAAAACGTCAGGCAAACGCAACATCCCAATGCCGCCACCTACGAAAAAGAAGCAGCCCAACGTAATGAACAGCAACGATGCGATGCTCAACAGGTTCACGCTTACGATCCCGCCGAGTGGTTTGAGTTTGCCGAGCGGTTCGCGTTGTTTGAATCGCCGTTGTTTCGTTGCACGAACGTCACCGAGGCGACCGCGGCCAACAGTGCGAAGACCAACGCAACATCCAACAGCGCCGGTCGCGATAAGGCAGATGACAACAAAATCAGCATCCCAACCGTCGTGGTACCGATCAACTGCGACGCCAACATGCGGTCGAACGGAGTCGGCCCGGCGACGACACGCACCAGCCCCATGACCAGACTCGCCAGCAGCAGCACGGTTTGGATCAACAGAATTGTACTCATGCCCGCGTGCTCACTTGGGTTGTCCCCGCTTGTCTTGCCCCTTCGGGCGAAAGCGGGACCGCGAACATCCACGCCACGATGCGTTCGAGTCGGTTCAATTCCTTTTGGATCGGCTTTCGTCCATCAATCACATGCGTGATTAGCAAGTCGCCGTCGATGTCCGCGCTGACTGTCCCCGGAAGCAAACTGACCACGGCCATGAACAACGTCCTCGCCGCGCCCCTGGGCAACAGCAACGGGTACTGCACCAGCTGGGGCCGAATCGGCAAATCGGGATGGAGCGCCCGCCAAGTCACATCGATGCCACCGAGCAGAGAGCTGCGGAGGAAATAGCCGATGAAAAATAAGATCCGCAAAGGCCGCAGCGGGGGCATCGATCCGTGCGCCAGCCGTAACGAAGCCGCCGTACCGGCCAACACCACCGGCAAGCCGACGACCCACGAGTCGACGCTCGCTTCGGTCAGCAAGGCCCACAGCCCCGCGATCCAAAGGAAATTCGCAACGATTCGGATCAAATCCTCATCCCTTCGTTTTGGTTCTTTCGCGTTTTGGAGTGGCGGGGATCCGGGCTGCGTGTTTTCGAAGGAACGCTCCGGCGTCCGTCGATTTGCCGTGGCAGCCCGCAAAGAGGAGTAGGGGCGCCTCCGCGTTGCCCACTTCCGCTTCGGTCGGCCGTCCCAATGTACGCTGCCTCGGCTCAGAAAACGACCATCGGTCATCGGCGTCATCCCTCAGCAAACTCGACCTGGAATCACCGCTCCGCAAACGCTGCCGGCCCCGCAAGCTTGCCCGAATCCCCGGAAAAGGCTCCTGACCCCTTTTTTCTGATACTGCTCAGCGACCTGGAGCGTTTTTCCGACGGACGGTGACTTCGCCCAGATCCGTCGTTTCCACGTCCCGGGCTGCCAAACGCAAAGTCGTGCCGCGATTGCCAGACGGATCGTCCAACAAGATCGAGAAACTGCTTCCCCGCGGCAGCGCGGCAATCGTGACACGGCCGCCCTCTTCGATCTGGCTCTGGAAGTGAAAGTGTGCGGAATCTCCCTGCACGGTGACCCTCGTGCTGACACGGATCGCAGCTGGCCCGATCGGTTCCCCCGTGACATCGACCAGCGTCGCGGTCACTCGGGAAGCTGGTTTCATGCGAATCGTCGCCTCACGGTCATCGCCGCCGATCCGGAGAACGGCCGCCGTGTTGGTCTTCTCGTCGCGAGCCAATAGCAGCATGTCATCGTTCCAGCGTTCGGTTTCGAAATGACCTTGGTCGTCGGCCAAGGTTGTTAAACCTGCGTGTCCTGGAGCGCCGACCGACTCGCCTTGAACCGTCGCACCTTCGCAAGGGCGTCCGTCGGGAGCAAGAACGACACCGGACAATTTCCCCCGAGACACTCGGTCGACGTGCCCGTCATGGACGATCATCGCTTGGTCAGAGACCATCAGGTTTTGCCGTCCGGCATCGGCGGGCAGCATCAGATCAAAGTTCCCCGGCCCGACGCGAAATCGATACCGACCGGCCTCATTGGTGTACGCCCAGCGGACCAGTCCGCCTCCGTCGGGGTCTTGGATCAAGGTAGCATTGTCGTTCAACAGCGGTTTCTTGTCCGGACCGACGGTGACCGTGCCGGTGACCAGGGTGCCGCGGATCAATTCGAAATCGATGTCTTCACGGACTTCGCCTTCATTCAACTTCAGTCCCGAATGGCTCCGCGCCGCCCAAGATTCATCGATCACCGCGATCGTGAGCGTCTGTTCGGGATAAGGCCGAAGTTCGTAGCGGCCTCGCTCGTCAGTGGTCGTGTTCCGGCGATAGTACATATTGGTTTGGCCTTTTCCCTCACCTTGCAGCATGACGCCCGCCGCAGGCGCACCGTCCGCGTGGGTGACGCGACCGCGTATCCATCCGTTTCGATACGCCGTCGCTTGGGCTGACCGAACGTCCGAGGTGACTCGCGGATTTTCGCGAACGTGGTGGTCATCGCGGTCGGTCAAAAAAGTCACGCCGCGTTGCAGTCGCTTCGGGATCCAATCGAATCGTGCGATGCCGTCGTCGTCTGTCGAAACCCTGTGCCGCAGAAAACCGTTGACGTATGTCAGCTTTCCTGGCAGTTGGATCGTCCAAGGTCCCGTTTCAATACCGGCGACGGCTTGGCCATCGCTGTCGACGAATTTAATCTCCACCGGTTCGGCCGGTGCCACTTCGACATCGACTTCGCCTGGAAGAGGTCCCAAGTCCGGCAACGGCCAAGCGTCGAAGTTCTCGAAGTAGCCGAAGCCGACACCGGGAACGACCGAGTAGACGAACCCGACGCCGGCATCCGGCGGCAATCGCAGCGTCGCCACGCCAGCGTCGTCTGTCAGCACCGGGTCCATGGAACTCAGCGTGCCGAGCGTCGCTTCGACCTCAACGCCCGTCAGCGGATCTCCGTCCGGGCCCACGATGCGCACCCGTGATTCACGGACCGGAGCGACGACGATCCGCAGGGGACGACTCTGACTGCGTAGAAAGCTATCGACATGACCCATTCTGGTCCCATCGGCCGTTGTGGCGATCAGCATCGGGCTGTACTTCAAAGACGGGGCGACGGACACCGTGAAAACCCCCTTGCGGCCAGTGCGTACCGGCAAAGTCGTATCAAAGCGTTCGCGGTACGACTCGGGTGTCGTCAGCAACACGTCGTCGCGAAGCACGCCTTGTTCGTCGACGACGAATCCGGTGATCGTCCAACTGCCGACGTCTTGACTGCTCGCTGCCTCCGGCCGAGCGAACATGATGAGAACGGCCGCGACAAAAGTGATCCGAGGAACGGTCATCAGGCGACTCCCGACAGGGAAAAACTGGCTAAGAAGGAAATCCAGTTTAGCCGATACTCGTTCGGCGAAAGCCTTCATCGCTCGGCGTCATCGCCGTTGACATCGGCGAAGGGAATCGCGGAAACACCTGCGAAGGTGCTACCGGAATGCCCCATGAACCAAAGCCTTTCGGACGGACGGACACGCAGGGACGAGGAGGCCCAGGGGGACACGACACGCAGGGACGACGACACCCAGAGGGACAAAAGATGGCTGGCACCAATCAGCTCGCTTCGCTCGTGCCCCGTTTTTAGGGCTTCTTCACGCCGAACTTGAATTTCGTCGTCGTTTCGTAGGTCTTGCCCGGACGCAGAATCGTCGAGGGGAATTCGGGACGATTCGGGCTGTCCGGATAGTGCTGCGTCTCCAAACAGAAACCGCCACGATGCACGTACGGTTGATCGGATTTGCCCGTCAGCCGGCCGTCCAAGAAGTTTCCGCTGTATAATTGGATGCCCGGTTCGGTCGTGCTGATTTCCAACACGCGTCCGCTGATCGGTTCGTAGACTCGCGCGGCCAACTGCATCCCTTTGCCGTCGCGGTCGAGCACGAAATTGTGGTCGTAACCTAAACCGTAGGCCAGCTGCTCATTGTCCTGTCCGATGTCGCGGCCGATCGTCTTGCTCTTTCGAAAGTCGAACGGGGTGCCTTGGACGTCGGCCAGTTCGCCCGTCGGTATCAAGGTCGCGTCGACCGGCGTGTACCGGCCCGCGTTGATCATCAACTCGTGGTCCAAGATCGTGCCACGGCCTTCGCCTTTCAAATTGAAATAAGTGTGTTGGGTCAAGTTCACCGGAGTGGCTTTGTCCGTTTGGGCGCGGTAGTCGACGATGACGGCGTTGTCATCGGTCAACGTGTAAGTCACGGTGATGTCCAACTTGCCGGGATACCCCTCTTCCATGTCTTTGGCGGTGTAAGACAACTGCAACGCTTCCCCACGATCCAATTTGATCGGCTTCGCATCCCAGACGACTTTGTCGAAACCGATGACTCCGCCGTGCAGGTGGTTCGGCGAGTTGTTGATCGCCAAGGTGTAAGTTTGTCCGTCGAGTTCGAACTTGCCTCCCGCGATCCGGTTTCCGTAGCGTCCGACGACCGCGCCGAAATACGGTTTGTCGACGGCGTTGATGTATTTTTCCACACTATCGTAGCCCAACGCGACGTCATCGAATTTGCCGTCGCGATCGGGAACCTTGATCGAGGTGATGATCGCGCCGTAGTTGGTGACGCCGATCTCCATGCCTTGATCGTTCCTCAACGTGTAAAGCCGGATCGAATCGAAATCCGTCGTTTTGAGCTCGGCGGCCGCCAGGGGGGGCCCAATCAATAACGTCAACACGACGCCTCCGGCGGCGGCGAGGAAGCGGGTGACAGCGTTGTTCGTAGAGGTGGGAAGATCGGACATGGGGTTCGTAAACGCTTTGAAATGAATGTCGCGCTCATGCGCCGGTTGGGCGTGCGCTGATCGGGCTGTTGCGGGCACCTACGATTGTGGTTGCTGGGCTGTTCCACTGCAACGACACCGCGGGGGTCGACGGAAAAAGGGACGCGGGTGGCCGAACGTCGCGGAATCGCCGGTTCCCGGTTCGCGGAACAGGCCGGTCGTTGTGTAAGCTGGAGGTCGGAGACTTTGCCCCCCTTCCGATTCATGCTCCCGCCTTTTGTATCCCGCCATGTCTGGAACTTTTTTGGCCGTCCGCCGCCTGACACTTTGTTGCTCGATGGCCGTCGGTGCGGCTTCGATGGCGGTCGAACCGAATCCGACGGCGGGGCGGGAAACCGAGGACCGGGCGGTCGATTTCGGCGAAGACATTCGGCCGTTGCTTTCGAATCGTTGTTTCGTTTGCCACGGACCCGATGAAGCGGAGCGGGCCGCCGGACTGCGTTTGGATTCGGCCGAAGGTGCGTTCGAGGACTTGGGCGGCTACGCGGCGATCACACCCGGTGACGCCGAATCGAGTGAATTGATGCTGCGTGTGACGTCGGATGATCCCGACACGGTCATGCCGCCCCCGGAAAGTGGCAAGCCTTTCTCTGCCGACGAAATCGAACGACTGCGGCGCTGGATCGATCAGGGCGCGGTTTACGACAGGCATTGGGCCTACAAGCGGCCGAGTCCTCCGGTCGTTCCCGACACCGCCGACGGCGGCTGGTCGGCCGGTCCCATCGATCGCTTCGTGGCGGCGCAGCACCGGCGGCAGGGTTTGACGCCGACCGAGGACGCGGATCGCCACGCGCTTGCGCGACGCGTCGCGATGGACTTGACAGGTCTGCCGCCGACCTGGGAACAAGTCACCGCGTTCGTCGCGGATGATCATCCCGCGGCCTACGGACGCTACGTCGATTCGCTTCTTGCCAGTCCCGCTTTCGGCGAACGTTGGGCGCGGGTCTGGTTGGACTTGGCTCGCTACGCCGATTCCGCCGGTTACGCCGACGATCCGCCCCGTGAAATTTGGGCTTATCGTGACTACGTCCTCGATTCGTTCAACACCGCGATGCCCTTTGATCGGTTCACCATCGAACAACTGGCCGGCGACTTGCTGCCCGACGCCGGCGAACGGCAGTTGATCGCCACCGCGTTTCATCGCAACACGATGACCAACAACGAAGGCGGCACGAACGACGAAGAATTCCGCAACGAAGCCGTCGTCGATCGCACCAACACGACGTTCGCGGTTTGGATGGGCACGACGATGGCCTGTGCCCAATGCCACACGCACAAGTTCGATCCGATCCAACACGAGGAATATTTCCAAGCCTTTGCGTTCTTCAACAACACCGCCGACGCCGATCGCAGAGACGAATCGCCGACCATCGAGATCTATAGCGAACGGCAGAAGGCCGATCGAAAGCGACTGACGCGACAGATTCGCCGAACCGAAGAGCAACTCGCCACGCCGTCGACGGAGGTTCGCCAAGATCACGCGAGATGGCTGAGCGGGTTCGACGAGCCACCGACGTGGCACGACGTTGTGCCCGATTCGGCCGCTTCGCCGCAGCGGAAACTGGTCATCGCCCAGGACGGCACGGTCACCTCGGACGACGGGAAATCGGACCGAGACACCTATACGATTCGCTTCAAGGTTCCCCCGACGCGGGCGGACCGGCCGATTCGATTTCTCCGCTTGCGAGTGCCGCGGCAACAGAAGTCAAACTTTGTGTTGACGAGATTGGTTTCGCCGACTTTGAGTTTCGAACGCGTGGTCGCGGATCATCATCAGCCCGGGCACCCGCCGCGGCGCGCCATCGAAGCCGAAAGACCGAATCAGGGCGGCTGGGCGATCGGCGGACAGACCGGGCAAGTCCATGACATGACGCTGGAACTTGCCACGCCGGTCGCGGCCGGTGACGAAGTCGAACTGGAACTTCAGCAACAATCCGGTTTCAAACGACATCTGCTGGACGCGTTTCAACTGCAAGTCTCTGCCGACGACGACGCGATGGCGTGGGGGCGGCTGCCGATTCCGATTCGCGACGCGTTGAACACCGCGGTGGCGGATCGAACCGATCGGCAAAAGACGCTGCTGGAAAACCACCATCGTCAGGTGACGCCGGTGCTGCAACCGCAACGGGATCGGCTGGAACGTTTGAAGACCCTGCTTGCCGAGATTCGCCCGGTGACGACCGTTCCCGTCTTGGCGGAATTACCGCCGACGGATCGCCGCGGCACCCACGTTCAGATCCGCGGGAACTATCAAAGCAAGGCCGCCGAAGTCGGCCCGGCAACGCCTGCCGCGTTTCATCCGTTGGACCCGGGGCCGGACGGTTCGCCCGACCGCTTGGACCTGGCCCGTTGGCTGATCGACCCGGCGAATCCGTTGACCGCGCGGGTGATCGCCAATCGCCATTGGGAAAAGCTGTTCGGCATCGGCATCGTGTCGACCAGCGAGGAATTCGGCTCGCAAGGCGAACGTCCGACGCATCCCGACTTGCTGGATCATCTGGCGACGGAGTTGACCCGAGGGGACTGGGACGTCAAACGTTTGCTGCGAGAAATCGTCACCAGTCGCACTTATCGGCAAGCCTCGATCGTCGACGAGGATTCATCGGAGGCTGATCCCGACAACCGCTTTTTCGCCCGCGGTCCGCGTCACCGGATCACGGCGGAAATGGTGCGTGATCAAGCCTTGGCGGTGTCCGGTTTGTTGTCCCACAAGATGCACGGGCCGCCGGTCAGACCGCCTCAACCCAATCTGGGTTTGAAAGCGGCGTTCGGTGGCGCGACGGATTGGACGACCAGCGAGGGCGCGGACCGGTATCGCCGCGGGTTGTACACGACGTGGCGACGCAGCAGTCCCTATCCGTCGATGGCCGCCTTCGACGCGCCGAGTCGCGAAGTCTGTCTGGTTCGTCGCGACCGCACGAATACCCCGCTGCAAGCATTGGTCACCCTGAACGACCCCGTCTATGTCGAAGTGGCCCAGGCGTTGGCGCGGCGAGTGATCGGCCGGGCCCGCGACGATCTCGATCGCGTCGCGTGGGCGTTTCGCCACGTGCTTTTGCGAGAACCCTCGGATCAGGAAGCCGAGCATTTGGCCGAGTTCGTTGCGACGATGGCGGATCGTTACGCCGAGGACCCTGACGCGGCACGGCAGATGGCCGAGAATCCTCTCGGGCCGCTTTCGGGCGAAGCCGAACCCGCCGAGTACGCCGCGTGGACCGTCGCCTGCAACGTTCTGTTGAACTTGGACGAAGTCTTCATGAAGCGTTGACCTCGTCCGGCCCGACGGATTCAGCACAGAAAGCCGAACCGTTGGTCGCCCAACTGAAAAAAACAGCTTCGGAACAGTTTCAAGTCTTTGACACGATACCACACGCCGTTGACGCTTTTGGTGTTGGTGATCCGCCACGCGTTTCCTTGATCCCGGCGGATGAACGCGTGCTTGGGATCCATGTATTCGTCCCAAAAGGCTTCCATCACGTCGCATTTGTCGCGACCGATCAGCGTTCCCTGGGGGGAAAGATCCAAGGTGTCGGCGATCTGGCCTTCGACGATGTGATGCAGTCTGGCTTTGGAACCGCGTTGTTCGAATCGGTAACGACCGCTGCCCAACAACAGTTCATCGCCTTCGCGCAGCTTTGCCTTTTCCACGTTCACGAACGTGCCGTTGGTGCTCTGCAAATCCCTCAATCGCCATTGCCACTGACCGTCGCGGTCGATGCGGACGATTTCGGCGTGTTGAGATGACATGAGCGGATCATGATCGATCACGATGTCACCTCGGACGCGTCCGATCACGGTCCGTTCGGATCGCAGCAGTTGGCTTTCGAAAGACTGTTGATCGTCGTGATAGACGCGCAGCAGCGCGGTCGCGGGACGCCAGAGCGGACGAAACTTTTTCGTTTTGAGGATCGGTTGACGATGCCCGGAATCGACGGAGTCAGGTTTGCTGACGAAACAGGTTTGATCGACGTCCATGTCTTCGACCACGACGGTAAAGCGAATGTCCTCATCAGGTTCGTCGAGCTCTTCAAGTTCGTCGGGCTCTTCGGGTTCGTCAGGCTCGGCGGACCCAACGTCCTCGGCCGGGCTCAGTCTGGCGACGCGGGGCGGCGGGGGGGCGGCCTGTGCCCGGGCGTTGCCGAGGATCTTCAGCTTTTTGAGTTCGTTGTCGATCAAGGGACGTAATTCGGGGTGTCGTTCGATGACCGACTGGTCGGACACTTCCTCGCCACGACGACGACGCTGTGCGACGTCCAGGGCGACCGCGATGGCTTGTTCGAGTTTGTCTGGCACGGGGTTCGGTTTCCGCAATCAAATGAAACGGGATAGTCGATCGATGGCGTCACGCAATTGGCGTCGCGCCCGCATCCGCAATCCCCGAACGGCGTCGACGGACTTGCCCAGTTTCTCGGCCACCGCTTCGATCGGCTGTTGTTGAAGATACAGCAGTTCGATCACCTGACGGTACTCACCGGGCAGGTTCCCCAGGGCGACCAAGAATGCCTGATGGAGTTCTTTCAACCGGGCGTGCTGGGACGCCGACGGGTTCTGGTCGACGGCCAGGCCTTCCAATAGGTTGCGTAGTTCGTCGTTTTCGAAAATTTGGCGATCCGAATCCACGTCGATTTTGGCACCGCCGGGTTTGCGTTTGCGAAACGTGTCGGTCAACACGTTCCTCGCGATGGTCTGTAGCCAGGCGTACAGCTGGCCGCGGCCCTGGGGCCGGTAGCGGTCGGCCGCCTGAAAGACACGCAGGTAGACCTCCTGGATGACGTCCTCGGGCTGAATCAGGCCTTGTTGATTCAGCGGGATCCGGCGACGGACGTAGGCTTCCAGCCAGTCGTAATGCCGGAGCAGGAATTCTTCGAGCGCCGACCGATCGCCCGACAGGACTCTTTCGATCAGATCCGAACCTTCCGCCTCGTCCTGGCTGCTCACTGGGAAGTCCTTGGCGAGAAAATCCAAAAAAACGGAAAAGAGCGTGCGCCCGCGGGGGCGTCTCCGTTGGTAACTTTAGAATACACGACACGGCCCTACGGGGGGCCCGACAGACAACTTACCAGATGGAATCGAACGATGAAGACGATCGCGAAAACCAAGCAAGCTTTCCGAAACTTTCACCGCGACGAGCGTGGCCTGGAAGCCCTTCAAATCGTCATGATTTTGGGCATCGCCGCGGTCGTGCTGCTGTTCGTCAAAGCCAAGTGGCCGTCGGTCAAAGATTGGGCGGACACCCTGATCAACAGCGTCACCTCCTTTACCGAAGGCAGCTGAGCGGCCGGTTTCCGACAAGTTTTCGCCGAGGTTCCCCAGGCTTTCGACACGGATCATGGACGCAACACGAATGATCGCGACGCCGAACGAAGCCGGGGACATCGCGGCGAAACCGGATTCCGACAGCAGAATCGCACCGATCATGAATCGCCCTTGGGTGATTTTCTCCGCGTCCGTGGTTTGCCTGGGATCGATCTGGGCGACGATTCCCTGGCAGACATCATCGCCGTGGATCGCGACCTTCGCCTGCTACATGATCACGCAGTTGTTGATGGTTTGCGTGGCGACGGATCTGACGGAACGCCGGATTCCGAACTGGGCGACTTACCCCGTCTTTGCCCTCGGCCTGGCCGTGAACGTCGTGGCCCATTTCCTTCCGTCTTCGGCAGGCTTCTGGGGCGCGGTCGGACTGGGGCAATCGCTCGGCGGCGGCTTCGGGATGCTGGCGATCATGCTGGTGATTTTCAGTCTTTCCGGCGGCGGTGCCGGAGACGTCAAGTTGTCGGCTTGTCTGGGCGCGGTGTTGGGCTGGCGGGTCGCCGTCGACGCGATGCTTTACAGCTTCATCGTCGCGGGCGCCGCGATGCTGTGCTACGCGATTTGGGTGGTGGGGCCTTGGGTATTGGTTTCGTCGGCGACGCGAGGGGTGCTGCATTGGTTCTTGCCGATGCACGTCGATCCGCCGGGGGCGATGCACTCGGAGTTCTTCCGACGAAAGTTGCCTTTGGCGCCATTCTTCGCTTGCGGGACGGCCTTGGCGTTGTACCGCCACCTGCCCCAACTCGCCGACCGAGTGATGGCAACGTCATGAAAAGCGCTGTCCCAGTGAAGTCG
>Ga0102938_10001428_pt1 | contig 18023 bp, 17 predicted proteins | sample SalPonR2_B_D2_MG_FD_84516 | JGI IMG/M metagenome (GOLD analysis project Ga0102938, IMG submission 84516) | Salt pond soil microbial communities from South San Francisco under conditions of wetland restoration - Salt Pond MetaG R2_B_D2_MG | ecosystem: Environmental > Aquatic > Marine >...
CGCCGATGTTAACGTTTTTGCCCGGGGGCATCGACACGCCATGGAACGCCGCTTCATCGCCGCCAACGACCTGCTGCTGGATTCCTTCCGGCTCGCCGTCGATATCCACGACGCCGGATTCCGCCCCGACTTCCTGGTGGGCCTCTGGCGCGGCGGCACGGCCGTCGGCATCGCGGTACAGGAGGGGCTGGAGTATCTGGGCGTGGAGACGGACCACATCGCGGTGCGCACGTCCTATACCGGGCCGGACTCCTACCACAAGCGCGACCCTGCGGCGGCCGGCATACGGGTGCACGCGCTACAGTATCTCGTGGACCGCCTCGAGGCGGAGCACCGCCTGCTGATCGTGGACGACGTCTACTCCACCGGCGCGAGCGTGCAGGCGGTCATCGCCGAGCTGACGCGCAAGACACGCCGCAACCTGCCCCACGACATCCGCACGGCGACGGTCTGGTATCGGCCGACCGAGCGCACCGTCGCGCCGCCCGACTTCTTCATCCACGAGACGGCCGACTGGCTGGTGCTGCCCTACGAGCTGCAGGGGCTGAGCCGCGACGAGATTCGTGCCAACAAGCCGGCGGCGGCACGGTTGATCGAGAGCCTGGCGGAGAAGATAGGGACGGCCTGACGCCGGCGTGACTCCCGCGAATGGCCGGCTTCAGACGGGCCGGACCGGCTCGCCGAGGATATGCGTGGCGCGCACGCAGCGCTCGTCGCCGAGCATCAGCAGGGCGAATACGAGTTCGGCGAAGTCCTCCGCCGCGGCCGTCCGCCGCCGCTGCAGGCTACCGGCGGCGGGGTCCAGCACCACGAAATCCGCTTCCTTCCCGGTCTCGAAGTTGCCGATGCGCTCGTCCCAGGAGAGCGCCCGGGCCGCGCCCAGGGTGGCGAGATACATTGCCTGCCACGGCGAAAGCATCTGATCCTGGAGATGCAGCACCTTGTAGGCCTCCGCCGCCGTGCCGAGCAGGCTGAGCGTCGTGCCGGCGCCGATATCGGTGCCGAGTCCCACCGGGATGCCGTGGCCACGCGCACGCGCGAGATCGAACAGGCCGCTGCCCATGAACGAGTTCGAGGTGGGGCAGAACGCGATCGCGCCGCCCGATGCCGCCATGAGCGGGTAGTCCTCGTCCTCCAGGTGCAGGCAGTGGGCGAAGACCGCGCGCTCGCGCAGCAGACCGGCGGCGCGGTACACGTCCAGGTAGCTGCGCCGCCCCTGGAACAGCTCGGCCACCCAGGCCACCTCTTCCCGACTCTCGGCGAGGTGGGTATGCACGAATGCCTCCGGGAACTCGCCGGCCAGGCGGCCGGCCAGTGCCAGTTGCTCCGGGCTCGAGGTGGGGGCGAAGCGGGGCGTTATCGCGTACTCGAGCCGTTGTGTGCCGTGCCAGCGCTCCAGCAGTTCCCGGCTCTCGGCGTAGCCGCTCTCCGCCGTGTCGCGCAGATAATCCGGGCAGTTGCGGTCCATCAGGACCTTGCCGCAGGCCACCCGCAGCCGGCGCGCGAGCGCGGCCTCGAACAGCGCGTCCACCGAGGCGGCATGGACCGTGGGGAAGATCAGCGCGGAGGTGGTGCCGTGGGCCAGCATCAGGTCCAGGAAATCGCCGGCCACGCGGTCCGCGAAGGCACGGTCGGCGTAGCGGCGTTCCGTCGGATAGGTATAGCGCTCGAGCCACTGCAGCAACTGCTCGCCGTAGGAGGCGACCATGTCGATCTGCGGGTAATGCACGTGGCAGTCGATGAAGCCCGGTGTCAGGAGACAGCCGCTGTAGTCGGTGACGGACGCCGGGTCGCCGCCCTGGTCGCCCAGCTGCGCAAGTAGCGGTTCGGCCGGGCCGACCCGCGCCACCTTCCCGTCTTCGGTGACGAGCAGGCCGTCTTCGAAATACTCCAGCGCCGAGTCGCCATCCCCGTCGCCCGGGTCGGCGAGCAGGTGCAGGATGGAGGCCCGGAAGGCGCGGACCGCCGGGCCGCTCATGCCCGCACCCCGGCATCGCGCTCCGCCTGTTCGGGGACGGCGGGCACGACCACCGGCCGATCCAGCGTGTGGGTGTCGCAATTGTCCTTGCTGGCGACGTCGTCGATGATCAGGAACTCCTGACCTTCCGCGAGACCGATCAGCGGCACGTGCCAGGTGCCGGCCCGGTAATTCACGCCCTGGCTGCCGTCGGTCAGGAAGGCGCGCAGATCGTCCGCGGACGGCGCCGCCCCGGCTGGCGCCACCACCACCACGAAGCGGAAGCCGGCGAGCGGCACGAACGCCTGGCTGCCGCGAGGATGACGCTCGACCATCGGGCAGGTCACCGGCTGGCTCGCGGCGCGCCGGCAGCGGGCGATGCTCACACCGACGCGCCCCTCGGCCGTGAGCCGGGCGAGGTCGTCGTAGCGCTCGAAGCGCGCCTCGTTCATGGGGTCCGCGCTCGCGATGCCCGCCCCGATCACCTCGCCGTAGGGACGGAACGCGTCCGCGGACAGCGGCTCGAGAGTCAGCGTGCGCGGGGTATCGGTATCAGTCACCGGCGTCTCCGGTTGCCCGGCCCGTGTCTGAGCCCGCTGCATGGCCACTTGCACGGCCCATGAGGCGCAGTCGGCTCACGCCGCCGTCCGGGTAGATGGCGAGGCGCACGTGGGTCACGGTGCCGAGGTCATTCAGTTCGTCGCGAAAGTGATGGCGGGTATCGGCGCCGAGCGGCGCCGCGGGCAGGAGCACCGGCCAGTCGGCCGATTGCTGCAGCAGGGAATCGAGGTCCGCGCCCTCGACGCGGGCGGCCTGCAGGGTGGCACGGGCCGGGTAATTGCCCTTGAAGTGTGCGGTGTCGATCTCGGCCTGCTCGATGCGGCCGGGCCGGCCGAGCGCCAGTATCACCCAGTCGTGGCCGGGGCCGCGGCGGCGCCGGGTCTCCCAGCCGTCGCCCATGTTGACGCCGCGCCCGGGCACGTTGAGGTTGTGCATGCTGCCGAAATGCTCGTCGCTGCAGGCCAGCGCCCGGCCGCCGTGCTCCAGCGCGAACAGGTCGATGGCCTCCGACGGTGCCGGGGCGCCCGGGTCGGGCCGCACCGCGCCGTAGATGCGCAGCCGCGCGACGCCGCCGTCCGGGTAGATGTTCAGGCGCAGGTGCGAGACCGGCTGCCGGTCGTCCACCGGCAGACGGTGGTGCGAGTCGCCGGCGAGTTCGACCCGGGGCAGCAGCACCCGCCAGGCCGCATCCGTGCCCGGCACTTCCTCGCCGGTGAAGCACGCCTCGATGGAGGCGGCCTCGGGATAGTTACCGGTGAAGTGGGAGGTGTCGATGTCCAGGCCGTGCACGATGCCCGGCAGACCGAGCCGGACGATGCACCAGTCGTGGCCGGGCTCCCGGCGCCGGCGGGTCTCCCAGCCGTCCATCCACTTGCCGTGCTCGTCGTACTCGTCCGGCAGAAATACCGGGGCCTCGGGCTTGATGAGCCGCTCCTTCGCGCCGAAGAACTCGTCGTTGGCGTCCACCACGCGGGTGCCGAAGCGGGGCTGCTCCAGCGGCGTCCACTGGTGGAAGGGGTGGCGCTCGTTGCCGATCGGGCGATTACTCATCGGGGCCTCGCTCATCCGGCGGCCCGCTCATCTGATCCAGCCGCAGCCGGGCGATGCGGTGGATCTCGTCGAGGGCCCGGCGAAACTCGGTGTCCGGGTCATTGCCGAGACGTTTGCCGAAGGCCTCCAGGATGTCGCGGCGGCCGGCGCCGCGCACCGCCATCACGAACGGGAAGCCGAAACGCCGGTGATAGGCCTCGTTCAGGCTCTGGAAGCGTTCGTATTCCTCCGGTGTGCACTGGTCGAGCCCGGCGCTCTGCTGCTCGGCAGTGGACTCCTCGGTGAGAGTGCCCGCCACGGATGCCTTGCCGGCGAGGTCCGGATGGGCGCGGACGAGCGCGAGCCGGCGCTCCCGGCCGGCGTCCTCTACCACCGCGGCGAGCCGTGCCGCCAGGACATCGACCGGGACATGGACGGGCGCATCGGGCGCCGCCGCCAGGTCGCCGCGGGCCCAGGCTTCCCGCGCCACCCAGGGCGAGGACTCGTAGACGCCGCCATAACGCGCAACAAAGGCGGCCTCGTCGCCGGGGATCGGCAGCAGCGCATCGCGGGAGGCGCTCATGACGCGGGTGCCTCGTGACGCTCGAGCCAGTGACGGGCGATGTCGATGCGCCGCGCCACCCACACCCGGTCGTGGCCGGCGACGTAGTCGAGGAAACGGGCCACCGCCTGCGCCCGGCCCGGGCGGCCGGCGAGCCGGCAGTGCAGGCCCACGGACATCATACGCGGCTGACGCTCGCCCTCCGCGTACAGGCAGTCGAAGGTGTCGCGGAGATACCGGTAGAACTGATCGCCGCTGTTGAACCCCTGCGCCGTGGCGAAGCGCATGTCGTTGGCATCCAGCGTGTAGGGCACCATCAGCTGGGGCCGGCCGCAGCTCGCATCCCAGTAGGGCAGGTCGTCCGCGTAGCTGTCGGCGCTGTAGGTGAAGCCGCCGTGCTCGACGACGAGGCCGAGCGTATTCGGGCTGCAGCGGCCGAGATACCAGCCCTCCGGCGGCGTCCCGGTCAGCGCCGTGTGGATGCGCACCGCTTCGCGCAGGTGGGCGCGTTCGGTCTCCCGGTCGACGAACTGGTAGTCGATCCAGCGGTAACCGTGGCTCGCCACCTCCCAGCCGGCTGCGAGCATCGCCTCCACGGCGGCCGGATTGCGCTGCATGGCCATGGCGACGCCGAACACCGTCACCGGCAGGTCACGCTCCGTGAACAGCCGGTGCAGCCGCCAGAAGCCGGCGCGGGCGCCGTACTCGTAGAGGGACTCCATGTTCATGTGGCGCACGCCCTCGTAGGCCTCGGCGCCGACGATCTCCGACAGGAAGGCCTCCGAATGGGTGTCGCCATGCAGCACGCAGCGCTCGCCGCCTTCCTCGTAGTTGATGACGAACTGCACCGCGACGCGGGCGCCGCCCGGCCAGCCGGCAGCTGGCGGGCGGGGGCCGTAGCCGGCGAGGTCCCGGGGATAGTCGGTCCCGCTCATGGCTCGGGCTCCGTCGCCAGCGAGCGGTACCAGCCGTCGATGACGGCGCGTTCTTCCGCTGTCATGCGGGTGAGATTGCCGATGGGCATGGCCTGCAGCACCACCGTCTGCTGGTGGATGCGGGACGCGGCGGCCAGCACCTGTTCCGGCGTCTCGAGCATCACGCCCGCGGGCGGCACCGCGAAGCCGGGATGGCTCGGCTCGGCGGCGTGGCAGGAGACGCAGCGTGCCTCCAGCACCGCCCGGGCCTGCTCCAGCGAGACCGGGGCGCCTGCGCCGCCGCCGTCCGCCCGGGGCGCGATGGCGGCGGCCACGCCGGCCAGCAGCAGCGCTGCGGCCAGCGGCGGCAGCAGCGGATTGCGACCCGAGTGGCGGGCGACGAAATACACGCGGATCAGCGCGCCGGCGAGCGAGATGGCGATCAGGATCAGCCAGTTGTATGCGTGCGCCCAGGTCATCGCGTAATGGTTGCTGATCATTACGAACAGCACCGGCAGCGTGAAGTAGGTGTTGTGCACGGAGCGTTGCTTGCCGCGCAGGCCGTCCGCCGGGTCCGGCGTCTCGCCCGCGGCGGCCGCCGCCACCATGCGCTTCTGGCCGGGGATGATCACGAAGAAGACATTGGCCACCATGATGGTGCCGAGCACGGCGCCGAAGTGGATGTAGGCGCCCCGCCCGCTGAAGGTCTGGCACAGCGCCCACGCCGCCGCCGTCACCAGCACCAGCAGCACGGCGGCCAGGCCCTTCTCCGAGCGCCCCAGGGGAGATCGGCACAGTGCGTCGTAGATCAGCCAGCCGCCGACCAGCCAGGCGATAGAGACGGCAATCGCCGTGACAGGCGCGAGATCCGCAACGGCGGGGTCGATGAGGTATACCTCGGCGCCCAGCCAGTAGACGAGCCCCAGCAGGAACATGCCGGACAGCCAGGTGCTGTAGGCCTCCCATTTGAACCAGTGCAGCGTCTCCGGCAGCACCGGCGGCGACACGCGGTATTTCTGCGCGTGGTAGAAGCCGCCGCCGTGCACCGACCAGATCTCCCCGCCGACGCCGCGCTCGGCATCCTTGCGCGAGGCCGGCGCCACCAGGTGGTTGTCCAGCCACACGAAATAGAACGACGAGCCGATCCAGGCGATGCCGACGATGAAATGCAGCCAGCGGCCTAGGAGGTTCAGCCACTCGATGGCGTACGCTGTCACGCGCTCGTCCCGCTTTCCGCCGGCCGCGCCGGCGTGAAACCCGTCTCTGCGGTCATGCGCTCGCGCTCCCGCAGCAGCTGGGCGGCGACGGCCACCGCGATCTCCGCCGGCCGCTTGCCGCCGATGCCCTCGATGCCGATGGGGCAGACCAGGCGGCCGATCTCGTCCGGCGTCAGGCCGAGCGCACGCAGGCGCTTCTCGAAGCGCCGCTTCTTCGAGCGGGAGCCGATCAGGCCGCAGAAGGGGATATCCTCGCGGGGCAGCAGTTTCGCGCAGATCTCGAGATCCAGCGGATGGCTGTGGGTCATCACGATGCAGTACGTGCCGGCGCACAGGTTGGCCGCTGCCTCGGGCGGGTCCGCGGTGACCCGGCCGTGAATATTGTGCGGCAGGGATTCGTCGGCCAGCAGCGGCCGGCTGTCGATCCAGTCCACACGGCAGGGCAGTGGTGCCAGCATGTGCACCAGCGCGCTGCCGACGTGGCCGGCGCCGAACACGGCGATCCGGAAGTCGGGTTCGCGCTCCGCCGTCAGCAGATAATCGCGCCCGCCGAAGGTGTATACCGCCGCGCCGGCATCGTCTGCGAGGAAGGCATCGATGACCGAGCGGATGTCGTCATCGCCATAGGCTGCCGCGGCGCCGTCATGGTCCGCCGCATGGACCCGTGCGATGCCGTCTGCCTCACCGTCGAGAGGGGTGACGAGGACCGCGCTATCGCTCTCCGCCATTCCATTTGCCAGTCCGTCTGCCGTGCCGCCGGCCAGTTGTCCGAGCCAGTCGGCATCGTCGGCCCGGACCGTCTCGAAATGGATGTCGACGATGCCGCCGCAGCACTGACCGAAACTCGGGCCCAGCGGAAAGCACCGCAGCTCGAAACGCGGCTGCGCCGAGTCCGGCCCGAGGCGCTCCCAGGCGAGACGCGCGCAGTGGTATTCGAGTTCGCCGCCGCCGATGGTGCCGAGGATCTCCTCGCGGGTGACGACCATGCGCGCGCCCGGCTCCCGCGGCGAGGAGCCGCGCGCGGCCGCCACGGTCACCAGCACGAAAGGCTCGCCCCGCGCGCGCAGATCGAGCGCGTTTGCCACCCACTCGTTCACGGGGCCTCCCGGCCGCGCAGCTCGCCGACCGCCGCCAGCACCGCCTCCGGCGTGGCCGGCGCCGCCAGGCGCGGGCTGCCACGGTAATCGCCCGCCGCGGCGACCGCGTCCCGGATGGCATGGAAGACCGACAGCGCCAGCATGAGCGGCGGCTCGCCCACCGCCTTGGAGCGGTGGATGGTCTCTTCCCGGTTGCCCGCCGAGTCGAGCATGGTCACCCGGAAATCCACCGGCAGGTCCGAGCAGACCGGTATCTTGTAGGTGGACGGCGCGTGGGTTCTGAGCGCGCCCGATTCGTCCCACCACAGCTCCTCGGTGGTGAGCCAGCCCATGCCCTGGATGAAGCCGCCCTCGATCTGGCCGAGGTCGATGGCCGGATTCAGCGAGCGGCCGCAGTCGTGCAGTATATCCACCCGCAGCACCCGGGACTCGCCGGTGAGGACGTCAATCGCCACCTCGCTCACCGCCGCGCCGCAGGCGTAGTAATAGAAGGGCCGTCCGCTCAGCGTCTTGCGGTCGTAATGGATCTTCGGCGTGCGGTAGTAGCCGGTGGCGGAGAGCGGGATGCGGGCGTAGTAGGCCAGCTGCACGATCTCCGTGAAGCCGGTTTCCTCCTCGCCGATGCGCACGCGTCCGTCGCGGAATTCGATGCGGTCCGGAGCCACGCCGTAGCGTTCCGCGGCGAAGGTCACCAGGCGCTCGCGGATGCTCCGGCAGGCATCCCGGGCCGCCATGCCGTTCAGGTCGGAACCGGCGGAGGCGGCCGTGGCCGAGGCGTTCGGTACCTTGCTCGTGTCGGCGGCGGTGATCTTTATGCGGTCCATGCCGATGCCGAATTCCTCGGCGACCACCTGCGCCACCTTGGTGTTCAGTCCCTGGCCCATCTCCGTGCCGCCGTGATTCAGGTGCACGGTCCCGTCGGTGTAGACGTGCACCAGCGCGCCGGCCTGATTCAGGTGGGTGGCGGTGAAGGAGATGCCGAACTTCACCGGCGTGAGAGCAATACCGCGCTTGATCACCGGCTCGTTCCGGTTGGCGGCGCGTATCTCCGCCCGGCGCACGTCGTAATCGCTGTCACGCCGGAGCCGGTCGATCAGTTCGGGCAGCACGTTGTCCTCGAACTTCTGGCCGTAATGGGTGACGTCGCGCTCGCCGATGCCGTAGAGGTTGCGCAGCCGGATCTCCAGGGGGTCGCGGCCGAGGTGCCGGGCGATCTCGTCGATCACGTGCTCGATGCCGAACATGCCCTGGGGTCCGCCGAAGCCCCGGAACGCCGTGTTGGAGACTGTGTGCGTCTTGCAGCGGTGCGAGACCACGCTCACGTCGCTCAGGAAGTAGGCGTTGTCGCAGTGGAAGAGCGTGCGGTCGTTCACCGCGCCGGAGAGGTCCGCGGACATGCCGCAGCGCGAGGCGAAGGTGAACTCGATGCCGCGGATCAGCCCGTCGTCGTCGAAGCCCACGTCGTAGTCGATTACGTAGTCGTGGCGTTTGCCGGTCATGATCATGTCGACGTCCCGGTCCAGGCGCAGCTTCGCCGGTCGTCCTGTGTGCCGGGTCATCAGGGCGGCGATGCAGGCGATCAGCGCCGGCTGGCTCTCCTTGCCGCCGAAGCCGCCGCCCATGCGGCGGCATTCCACCACCACGTCCTTCGCTTCCAGTCCGACTGCATGCGCGACCGCGTGTTGTATCTCGCCGGGATGCTGGGTGGAGCTGTAGACGTAGAGATCGCCGTCTTCGCGCGGCAGCGCCATGGCGATCTGGCCTTCCAGGTAGAAGTGGTCCTGGCCGCCCACGGCGGTGCGGCCCGACAGCCGGTGCGCGGCGCCCCCGATGGCCCGGCGGGCGTCGCCGCGCTCGAGGCGCACGGAGGGCAGCACGAAGGACTCGTTCCGCACCGCGGTATCCGGGTCCAGGATCGGCTCGAGGTCGCCGTATTTCACCCGCGCCAGGGCGGCTGCCTTGCGGGCCTGGTCGACAGTGGCCGCAGCCACGGCGAACAGGGGCTGGCCGACGTACTGCACCACGTCTTCGGCGAAGATGGGGTCGTCCGCCACCACGGGCCCGTAGTTGTTCTCGCCCGCGATGTCGGCCGCGGTGATGACCGCCGCCACGCCGGGCGCGGCCGCGACCGCCGCCAGATCCAGGCGCTCTATCGTCGCGTGCGCGCGCGCGCTCATGCCCACGGCCACGTGCAGGAGGTCGCGGGGTTCCGGGATGTCGTCGGTGTAGAGAGCGCCGCCGCTGACGTGCAGGTGGCCGCTGTCGTGGGGTATCGCCCTGCCCACGGTGCGCAGGTTGCCGGTTGCGGTGCGCCGGTCACCGTCCATGGGTATCTCGTCCATGGCTATCTCGTCCATGGGAATAAAGCCGCGTCGCAATGCCGGCGGCGGTGCTCTCGATATGGAATCGCCGCAGCAGGTTCTTCGCCACCTCGCGCCGGTAGGCGTCGCCCGCCCGCATGTCGGTGATCGGCGCGAAGTCGGCGTCCATCGCCGCCATGGCCCGGCCGACTGCCGCCTCGTCCCATGCCCCGCCCGCGAGGGCCCGCTCGGCGGCGGCGGCCCGCTTCGGAATGGCCGCCATGCCGCCGCAGGCGATGCGGGCGCTTGCCACCCGGCCGTCCTCGATGTCCAGGGCGAAAGCCGCGCAGACGGCCGAGATATCCTGGTCGAAGCGCTTGGAGACCTTGTAGGCCGCCACCAGCCGGCCCGGGCGGCGGCGGGGGATGCGCACGGCCGCCACGAACTCGCCCGGCGCGAGGTCGGTCTTGCGGTAGTCGTGGTAGAAATCCTCGAGCGCGAGCTCCCGGCGGCCGTCGCGGCTCGCGAGCACGACCGTTGCGCCCAGCGCGATCAGTGCCGGCATCGAGTCGCCGATGGGCGAGCCGTTGGCGACGTTGCCCGCCAGCGTGCCGGTGTTGCGGATGGGCGGCGAGGCGAAGCGCAGGAACAGCTCCTCCAGCTCCGGATACTCGGCGACCACGGGCGCCATGGCGTCGGTCAGGGTGACGGCCGCGCCGATGCTCAGCCACTCGTCGTTCATCGAGGTTTCGGCCAGCTCCCGCACGCGGCCGACGTAGATCACCGTGTCCAGTTCCCGGTGCTGCTTGGTGACCCACAGACCCACGTCGGTGCCGCCGGCGAGGAGACACGCGTCCGGGTACTCGGCGAGCAGGGCCGCGAGGCCGGCGGCGGTCGTCGGCGCGAAATAGCGGCGCCCGCCGCGCTCGAGCGCGAGCATGCCGGCGCCGGCGGAGTCGTCGGCCGCACTGTCGACCAGCGACTTCAGCCTGGCCGGCGTCTCATCGTCGGCGGGCAGGTCGGGCTCGTAGTCGTACATGCGCCGTGCCGCCTCCACGATGGGGCGGTAGCCGGTGCAACGGCACAGGTTGCCCGCCAGCGCGTCGTCGATGTCCCGGCGGGAGGGATCCCGGCGGTTCCGATACAGCGCGAACAGCGACATCACGAAACCCGGCGTGCAGAAGCCGCACTGGGAGCCGTGGCACTCGTACATGGCTTTCTGCACCGGATGCAGCCCGGTCTGCGGACTGCCCAGGCTTTCCACGGTGATGAGTTCTCGCCCGTCCAGCGTCGGCAGGAACTGGATGCAGGCATTGACGGCGCGGTAGCGCAGGCGCCCGTCGTCGCCGTCGAGGTCCGCCAGCACCACAGTGCAGGCGCCGCAGTCGCCCTCAGCGCAGCCTTCCTTCGTGCCGGTGCGCCCGGCGTCCTCGCGCAGCCACTGCAGCACCGTGCGGGTGGGGTCGATGTCGCGCAGTTCCACCGTCTCCCCGTCCAGCAGGAAGCGCACAGCATCACGAGTCGGCTGGGGCGCGGCCATCAGCTGCCCCGGTAGGTGGAATAGCTCCAGGGACTGACCAGGAGTGGCACGTGATAGTGCTGGTCAGCGTCGATGCGGAAACGCACCGGCACCACGTCGAGGAAGCCCTCATCCGGGAAGCAGTCGCGCACGTGGAAGAGGATCTCCCACTGGCCGGTGGCGAACGCATCCGGGTTGAGCAGGGGATGGTCGGTGCGGCCGTCCCGATTGGTCTCGGTGGTGTGTACGCGCTCGCGGCCGCCGTCCAGGCGGTACAGTTCCACGCGGACGCCGGCGGCCGGTCGGCCGCGGGCGGTATCCAGCACGTGGGTGGTCAATCGGCCCATGGTTTCTCTCCCTGGCGGACAGGATTCCCATATCCGTCCATGTCCGTCGGAAGGTCCATTATCCGGCCCGCGCGACGGCCGTCGCAAGCGCGGCGCGGCACGGCTCCCTTTATATGGCGACGCCGAGTGGCTACTATCGCGTACCCCGGGCGGTGTCCCGGGCTACCCCGGCGCTGCCCCGGCCTCGCCACCGACGGGGGCGACCCGCATATCCAGCAAGGAGACCAGATGAGTTCTGCCGTACAGTTGCTCGGCATCAGCAATGCCATCGTCGACATCCTGAGCCACGTCGATTACGGGTTCCTCGAGCGCGTGGACGCCGCGCCCGGCAGCATGACGCTGATCGACGAGAGCCGTGCCGACGAGGTGTACGGCATGATGGGACCCGCCACGGAGAAGTCCGGCGGTTCCGTCGCCAACACCGTGGCCGTCTTCGCCGGACTGGGGGGCAAGGCCGCCTATGTCGGCCGGGTGGCCGACGACCAGTTCGGACGGGTATTCCAGCACGACATGAACTCGCTCGGCATCGACATGCGCGTGCCGCCAGCGCCGGCGGAGAAGACCACCGCGCGCTGCTATATCCTGATCACGCCGGACGGCCAGCGCACGATGCAGACCTATCTCGGCGCCTGCACCGAGCTCGGTCTCGGCGACGTGAACGAGGAGACGATCGGCGAACCCGGTATCGTGCTGCTCGAGGGCTACATCTTCGACCTGCCCGAGGGGCCGGACGTGGCGCGGCTCGCCATCGAGACCGTGCGCCGGCGCGGCGGCAAGGTCGCCCTGTCGCTGTCCGACTCGCTCTGCGTGGAGCGTCACCGCACGGTCTTCCGCGAGCTCGTCGAGGAGCAGATCGATCTCGTCTTCGCCGACGAGGAGGAGATCTACCAGCTGTTTGCCACCGATTCGATCGAGGGCGTGATGTCCGAGGCCTCCATGCTCGCGGGCCTGTTTATCGTCACCCGCTCGGAGAAAGGTTCGGTGGTGATCAACGGCGACGAGTTCATCGAACAGGCCGCCTTCCCCGTGGACAAGGTGGTGGACACCACCGGCGCCGGCGACACCTACACCGCCGCTTTTCTCGCCGCGCTGGTCAAGGGCGAGCCGCTGGAGCGCTGCGCCCGCATCGCCTCCTGGTGCGGTGCGCGGGTCATCCAGCAGGTGGGCGCCCGCTACCAGGGCGACATCCTGGAAGGCTACCCGGAGAGCTGAGCGACCCCATGCGCCGAACGGGGACCACCGGCGCGACGGACGCGGAGGCGACCAGCGCATTCCGGCCCTACGAACAGGACTTCGCACGGGACCCTTATCCGGTCTACGCCCGGCTGCGCCGCGAGTCGCCCGTATTCCACTCCGCCGAGTTCGGCATGACCTTCTTCACGCGCTACGCGGACGTGGAGCGCCTGCTGCAGGATCCCCGGCTGGGCCGCACGATGCGCCACCGGATGTCCCCGGCCGAGCGGGCGGCGGACGACGAGCCCTGGCAGCACCTGCCCAACTACGCCCGCTACGTGCGGGTGAACGTGCTGGAGACGGAGGGCGAGGAGCACGCGCGGCTGCGCCGTGTGCTGATGCGGGTGATGAATCCGAACCGGATCCGGCGCCTGAAGGCACGCATCGAGACCCTGGCGCGCGAGCGGGTGGCGGCGCTGGCACCGCGCGGCCGGATGGAATTCGTCTCCGAGCTCGCGACGCCGCTGCCGGTGCACCTCATCGCCGAGCTGCTCGGCTGGCCCGGGGACGAGCGGGAGCGTCTGCGGCCCTGGTCCGCGGCGATCGTGCGGCTGTACGAGAAGGATGCCACCGAGGCGGACGAGCAGGCGGCGGAGGCCGCCGCGGCGGAGTTCGCCACCCGCATCGGCGAACTGGTGGAGGAGCGGCTGCCTCATCCCGACGACGGCGTCATTGGCGAGCTGGCCGCGCTGGCCCGCGACGAGGGGTTGCTGGACCGGGACGAACTCGTCGCCAGCTGCATGCTGCTGCTGAACGCGGGCCACGAAGCCACCGTGAATGCGGCGGGCAACGGCCTGCTCGCGCTGCTGCGCCACCCGGAGACGTACGCCAGACTGCGTGCCGACCCGGCGCTGGTGGATACGGCCGTGGACGAGATGCTGCGCTACGACGCGCCGCTGCATCTCTTCCACCGCTATGTGCTGGAGGACATGGAGTACGCGGGGCGTCGCTTCCGGCCCGGGGATACGCTGGGCCTGCTGTACGGGTCGGCGAACCGGGACCCGGAGGCGTTCGCCGAGCCGGATCGCTTCGACATCGCCCGCAGCCCCAATCGCCACTTCGCCTTCGGCGCCGGCGCCCATTTCTGCGTGGGCGCCCCGCTGGCCCGGCTGGAACTCCGCGCGCTGTTCACCGCGCTGCTGGAAGGCCTGCCGGAGCTGCACCTGGCCGAGGAACCGGAATACCACACCGGCCTCGTCTTCCGCGGCCTGAAAGCGCTGAATATACGCTGGGCGTGAAGGGGATGTAGGAGGGCCTTCAGGCCCGATTTGAAAAAGGGATCGGGCCTGAAGGCCCTCCTACCGTTCTATTGGGGCAGCGCGTCCAGCATCTGCTGCGCCGACTCCTTGATGGTCATGTTGCCGCCCGTCTCGGTGGCCTTCGTCAGCGCGGCGCGCGCCTCTTCCACGTTGCCGAGCTGGCTCGAGACGAACCCCAGCGTAAGCCAGATGCGCTGGTGCTCCGGATTCGCTTCGGCACCCTCGCGCAGTTGCCGGAGAGCTTCTTCGTGCCGCCCGAGGTAGTGCAGGGTGAGGCCGAGGTTGTTGCGTGCCTCTGCATTGTCCGGCTCCAGTTCCATCAGGCGCGCGTACAGTTCCGCGGCGCGGCCGTATTGCTGCTCCCGGAAGAGCATGTCGGCCTGCCGTCCCATCTCCGCGGGGTCGTCCGTCGGCATCGTCATCGCCGAACTCAGCGCTATGTCGTTCGCGGAGATGCCGCCCGGTTGCGGCGCCGGGCGCTGACGGACGGTGGCCGGGTTCGTCGCGGCACCCGCGGCGGCGGTCGCCGTCGCATCGTCCGCATAATAGGCGCGTGTCGCGCCGAAGACCGCCAGGCCGAAAGCGATCTGGAAGACCGCCATGCCTGCCCAGAATTTCCCGTTCGTTTCCATGTGCATTCCCGTCGATCGAGCCAGCGGCGAGGATATCCGGACGGCGGCGGCACGCAAAGCCCCGGAAAACCACACCGGCCGTGGTAGGGTTGGCCCGCTGTCAATCAAGGAGAGATCGATGAGGATACCGACCCTGCTGCTGGCGATGCTGCTTCCCGTCACGTTGGCCGCGGAACCGGAACCCTGGATGCGCAGCGAGACTCCCGGCGAGCTGTCCATCGCGGCCGGCGCGGAGTCCGATTGCCCGGTGACCCCGGAAGACGTGAAGGTGCACATGGAAAGCGTGCTGGAGCGGGAGGGTATCGAAGCGGTGCCATTCAGCGGCAAGCCGTCGGCGCTGTTCCTGGCCGGCAGCGTGGAATGCGAGAAGCATGGCGACGGGGTGTGGGTATTCCGGGCCGCGGTCGAATTCGATTCCCTGGATCGGGAGCTCAGCGACTGGATCGGTAGCAAGACCTATGTCCAGCTCGGCATCGGCGGGCGCGGTGCCATCATCAAGGCGCTGATGGCAGACATGGAAGAGGCCATCGAGGACTACAAGGCCAGCAATCGGGATTACGATTTCTGAGCCGACCGGCACCGGTTCGTCACAGGCCCGGATGGGAGCAATCATATGGAGCCAGTCACCTCGCTTGTCGCCGCGTGTTGCGCGCTCGCGCTGCTGACTTTCGTCGTGGGCATCAGGATGCTGTACGTGCGTATCGGCGAGATGCGCAGGCGCGGCATCGGGCCGCAGGACATGGCACTGTCGGGCCAGCGTGCCGAGAGACTCGAGGATACGCGGGCGTCCGACAACTACAATCACCTGTTCGAACTGCCGGTATTGTTCTACGCGCTGGCGGGCCTCGCCCTCGCCACCGGACACGTCCCCGGCTGGCTGGCCTATGCCGCGTGGCTGTTCGTGGCATTGCGGGTGGTGCACAGCCTGATCCAGTGCACCTACAACCGGGTCATGCACCGGTTCGGCGTCTTCGTGGCCGGCTACGGATTGCTGCTCGTCATGTGGCTTGCGTTCGCCGGTTCGTATCTGACGGCGTGAGCGTCTCGCGGCCTGGCGGCCGATCTGTTGTGTCAAACTGGTGCGCGATCTTCGCCGGCCCGGCCGGCAGTCGGAGGGAATGCAATGCGTAGGGATGTCCGCCTGATTCCGATAATCGTCTTCTGTTGCCTCGCTGCCGGCTGTACGTCGTTCTGGCAGGCCGGGTCGTCGTCCGGCAGCCGGGACGGCGTCTCCAGCAGCCTGGTCGACTATCTGTACCCGAAGGGAGAGGTGCCGCCGGAGCAACCCGAGGGAATCCCGAGACTGGACCTTCCGCTGCGCGCGGGGATCGCGTTCGTGCCATCGCGCTACCCCAGCGGATTCGGTAGCGGCATCGGTATCCCCGAAGCCACGAAGGCCGAATTGCTGGCCCGGGTCCGGGACGCCTTTGCGGATCGGGAGTACATAGCGCATATCGAGGTGATCCCGGAGACTTATCTGCGCTCGAGCCAGGGATTCGAAGGCATGCAGCAGGTGGCGCGGCTATACGGTCTCGACGTGATGGCGCTGGTGTCCTACGACCAGGTGTCGGGGTCGCATGACACCGATGCCTCGGTCCTGTACTGGACGATCGTCGGCGCCTATGTCGTCAAGGGCACGAAGAACGCGGTCAATACCTTCGTGGATACGGCTGTGTTCGATGTGCCGACCCGCCGCCTGCTGTTCCGGGCGCCGGGAACGGACCAGCGGGATGCGCGCAGTACCGCGGTGGAGTCGAACGAGACCCTGCGCCGGGAGCGGACCGGCAGTTTTGCTGCCGCCATGGACAAAATGACGGTGAATCTGGAGGCCGAGCTGGAACGGTTCGAGGACCGCCTGAAGAGTGAACCGACGCTCGCCGAAGTGAACTGGGAAGAGGGTAAGGGAGGCTCCGGCAGTTTCGGCCTGCTCGCGTTGCTGGCGTTGCTGGCAATGGGCCTCGCCGCGCCGCAATTGACCTCCTCGGAGCGAAGACCATAGATATTGGACGCCGTCAGCTCCTGAAACTCCTCGCCGCGCTCGGCGTCTCTACGACGATGACGGCCGGGAGGTCCGCCGCGGCCGCAGGCGAGCGGGCGAAGTTCGACGTCGTGGTGGTCGGCGCCGGCGTGTTCGGCATCTGGAGCGCCTGGCAGCTGCACCGGGCCGGCCGGCGCGTCGCCGTCATCGATGCCGTCGCACCGGCTCACAGCCGGGCGTCCTCGGGCGGCGAGAGCCGTGTCATACGGGCGGGCTACGGCGACCAGGAGGTCTACTCCGAATGGGCCTGGCGCTCGCTGGCGGACTGGCAGGCGCTGTCGGCACGCACCGGATTGCCCGTCTTCCATCCCATGGGTGTGCTGTGGCTGCACGAGGAGCGCGACGCGCTGGTGCGCGCAAGCGCCGACGTCCTCTCGCGCCTCGACATCCCCCACGAATTCCTCCCGGCCGCCGATCTTCGCAACCGCTATCCGGTGCTCCGGACGGACGACGGCGAGGCCGGTTTCCTCGAACCGCGGGCCGGGGCGCTGATGGCCCGGCGAGCCGTGCAGTTCATGGCGGCGGAGCTGACGGCCAATGGTGTGCCGTTCTTCGGCGCCCGGGTGAACCCGGTACGTACCCATCAGGGCATCGGAGGCTCACTGACCGCTGTCACGACCAGCGCCGGCGGGACCATTGCCGCGGAGCAGTTCGTCTTCGCGTGCGGGCCCTGGCTCGACCAGGTCTGCCCTGAGGCCATGGCCGGGCGGCTGTTCGTCAGCCGGCAGGAGGTGTTCTATTTCGCCGTCCCGGCCGGCGCTACGGGTGCACTGCCCGTGTGGGCGGACCTGCCGTTCTATGGCTTCCCCGACCTCGAGGGCCGCGGCTTCAAGGTGGGCGACGACACGCACGGCACGCCGATGGATCCGGATAGCGGCGACCGGCGTGCCAGCGAGGAAGGCGAGCGCAGGGCCCGGGCATTTCTGGCCCGGCGCTTCCCCGCTCTCGCAGAGGCTCCGCTCAGCGAGAGCCGGGTGTGTCAGTACGAGAACAGCTCCGACGGCCACCTGGTGATCGACCGGCATCCGGGTCTCGACAACGTCTGGGTCGTCGGCGGCGGCTCGGGTCACGGCTTCAAGCACGGACCGGCAGTGGGCGCGCACGTGGCGGCGCTGGTGGCCGGTAAGGCGAGTCCTCGTGCACCGTTTCTGCTGGGCGCAAAGGGGAGTCGCCAGCAGCGTGCGGTGCAGTGACGATAGTGCTATATGCCGGAAAATGACCTCACTACGGCTCTGGAGCAGATCCGCGACAAGCGCGGTTACCTGTTAGCCCATCACGGCCTCATGGCGCTCGCCGGCAACGGCCTCCTGGAAGCCTACGATGCGCTCTACACCCGCCTCACCCTGACGCCGGCGTAC
>Ga0102938_10001429_pt1 | contig 18017 bp, 11 predicted proteins | sample SalPonR2_B_D2_MG_FD_84516 | JGI IMG/M metagenome (GOLD analysis project Ga0102938, IMG submission 84516) | Salt pond soil microbial communities from South San Francisco under conditions of wetland restoration - Salt Pond MetaG R2_B_D2_MG | ecosystem: Environmental > Aquatic > Marine >...
AGCAGGTTCAATCTGCCGTATGTAATCATATCCATGATCTCTTTATTTACGATATAACTATCGGAGACTTGAGGATTCTTTATAAAATAACTCCGCTTTAATTCGGCAGGCACATCACTCATTCTGTTATCCGGATACTCTCCCGATTTGGCAATACTCAAAACCTCTCTGGAGAGATCCGTTGCAAGAATTTTTACTCTGGGATTAGTATTAACTCTACTGAGCGCTTCTCGCAGTGTTATGGCAAGCGTAACAGCCTCCTCACCGGATGAACATCCTGCTGACCACCATTTCTTGTTCTGCCCTATCACTTCCCGTGCAACCTTATCACGGATAAACTCAAAGTGGCGATTTTCTCTAAAAAAGTGAGTTTTATTGGTTGTAAGTACGTCAACAAAAGCCAGAAACTCAGCACTTCCATCTTTACTTTCAATATAATCCAGATATGTGGCAAAAGTGTCTATGTTCAGCTTTCTCAGGCGCTTCATCAAGCGAGCGCGAACCAATGCCTGTTTCCCCTCCTGAAGGTTGATTCCGCTGTATGAGTAGATAAGATTCCGTACTCTGTTAAAGTCTGCGCTTTCAAGAGTAACTCCCGCTAAATTGGCCTGTAAGCTTCCATTTCCCAACATTTATTTTCCTCATTTAACAATGATTGTAAAGCACACCAACAATCCGGTGAGTTATTATCCCATTTCAACAACCGCTGTTGTATCCAGAATTAAGCCTACCCTTCCATCTCCCAGAATTGCACCTCCGGAAATATGTGGCATTCTCACATTAATATTGATCGATTTCCCGACCAGCTGTTGCTGCCCGATCACTTCATCCACCAACAGCGCGTATCGCTTGTTATTGTTTTTAATTACAAGCATCGTGCCTTCAATTAGGTCCTCAATTCCACCCTTAATGCTAAACAGTTTGTGAAGCCGGATTACCGGGACTGATTTTCCACGGAAGTTAACCTGCTCCGAGTCTCCCATCACAGTGTAAAGTTCATCTTCAATTGCGCGGAATGTCATGTCGATATTAATGGTCGGGATTATAAATCGCTGATCTCCCACTCGAACAAGCATCCCATCTGTAATGGCGAGCGTAAACGGAAGTTCAATTGAAATTTTTGTTCCCGTACCTTTTTCAGATTTTACCTCAACTTTTCCCTGAAGCTCTTCAATCGAACGACGTACAACATCCATACCCACACCACGTCCGGAGAGGTCTGTAACCTCATCTTTTGATGAGAATCCGGGAAGGAATATCAGACTAAAAATTTCACTGTCCGTAAGTTTGGCATCGGGATCCACAAGGCCTTTTTCTACAGCCTTGCTATACACTTTCTCCTTGTCAATTCCCTTTCCGTCATCTTCTATTTCAATGACAACCTTCCCCCCTTCCTGGTAGGCCCTGAGCCAAACATTTGCTGTTTCCGGTTTTGAGCTTGCAGCTCGCTCCTCTTTTGTTTCAATTCCGTGATCGATTGAATTTCTAAGCATGTGGACAAGAGGCTCGCTAATGATATCCACCATGTTTCGGTCAATTTCAGTATCCTCCCCGACGGTTGAGAATTTCACATCCTTGTCTGCTTTACGAGTCAGATCACGAACCAATCGATTCATCTTGTGAAATGTTGCCTTCAGCGGAACCATGCGGAGGGTCAAACTGGTGTCCTGCAGCTCTCTCAATATTTTTGTTGTGTGATTAACTTTCTTTGTTAATTCAGCATTTTTCTCTATCGACCTATCCTGAGCAACAACAGAGTGAGCAATCACCAATTCCCCAACCATGTCTATCAACCTGTCGAGCCTTCCCACATTTACACGAACCGATGCTTCTGCTTCCTGTTTTTGATGCGTGTTTTCCGTTTGTACATCTTTCTCAGTACTGTCCACTGAAACACTGTCGGCTTCGACTGATGCCGGTGTAGTTTCAAAACCACCAGCCTTTTCGATAGCTTCTGCAGGTTTAAAATCCTCGTCACAAATAAACCCCAGAATCTCCATCATGCGATCATAGCCATGTGGAGTTTTTAGAGGATCTCCCCCGGATGATATCTCAACCACAGCCAGCATCTTCTTAAGCATATCCACTGACTCAAGGGTGATGTCTGCTGTGGCCTGATCGAATGAAAGGTCATCTTCCCGCACCATGCTAAGCAATGTCTCAACCGAATGGGTAAAATCTGAAATAGGATCGAGACCCATAAACGCAGAAGTTCCCTTTACTGTGTGGAAAGCTCTAAAAATTGTATTGATCAGTTCATCATCATTTGGGTTCTGTTCCAAGTCCAGTAAGGCACTTTCCGCCTCATCCACCAAATCCGCACACTCTGTTACAAATTCACCCAGCATACCAACATCGGCATCTTCCGAAATCGTGAATACAGATTCATCAACTACCCCGGGAAAATCCGTTTTTTGATCATTTTCGGATCTACTATCATTCTGAGTTTCACGTTCAGGTTGAATTTGTTCTTCCTGCCACTCCTGATCACTGTTGGCCAGAATTGCCAGCTCCGTTTTCTCAGATAGAACTTCAAACCAGTCATCATCAAGCTGTTCATCATCCGAAACATCAATTTTGTTCAACACATCTGACAAATGCTTCTGAGCTTCTAAAGAAACATCTTTATGCAGATACCGAAAACCCTCAGCAAGTTTTGAAACCTCGACATTCTCTAAATCTGCCTCATCAATCGACATGATAAAAGACGCAAGGTCATCCAGGGTAATTCCCTCAACTACATTCTCTTTTTCTCCTTCCTCCTCCTTCTTCGACTTATCCTGAAGCTCTTTAACTTCATCATCATCAATGAGTTTATCCGCAGACTCTCCATCACCGGTAACGGCATCTTCAAGCTGTTTGCAAGCTCTTTCAAAATCCTCAACCGGTATATCACCGTCGTTCAGCAGATATTCTCTGACAATATTCACAGCCTGCATGGTAGCTGCTTTAACAGCCATAAAGTATTCATCCTTCTCATAGAGGTGTTTTAACCCTTCCCAGGCAAGGTCAATCAATCGGTTCAATTGATTTCCTGCAACATCAAGATTACCTATAGTCTCTTCAAACATTGCACCGGCAGTCATTACGTTTTCCCGGTCGTTTGGCCATACATCCGCCAAAGACTTAACAATACTGCCCAATTCCTCTATATGCTGTTTCTTGTTACTCATGCTGCTGTCGTTTTCTGTAGTAGTTATTTTGATTCGCTCAGTGCCATATTCAACCAAAACTCGCCGTTTGGTCCTGAAAACTTCATCTTTGTTGTCGGTGGTTTATTTGGCATAAACAGCGTAAGATCGCTTCCCCGGGTAGCTGTTGGCAGTGAAGACTGCCCCCTAAAACCAATTTCCTCAATATTTGCAGCTACTTCACCGGCCAGAATATTTGAAACCTCACCAACCAAATCTCCCATATCATCACTTTCAAATGGAATCTGCATTCCAATAAATATTTCTGATAAATTCAGTGCCGTCTTTTTTGGTATGGCAAGCATCAGGGAAAGAGTATGCTCTGTGTTGAAAACTGCAATATTACCAATGATTCCATTTAAGGGCTCGTTTTCTCCGTTTACATCGATGCAATCGGGAGCAGTACCGCTGATACTTTCAAATGTGTTAATAACCGACTGTTTAACAATATCATTTATTTCTTTCGGGATTGACCTTGCGCCATTTAATTTTTCTGCTATCATAGCCACTATTCTAAGATTTTAGGATACTTTTAAAGAAACTTTTTTTCTCTTCACCATCGTCATCACCACCGGTTTTAACCTTTCCTTCATCATCAAAGTAGCGACTGATTGTACTGCTCATTTTATCTGCTGTAAATGGTTTTGTTATGTACTCATTTGCACCGCCTTCATTGAGGGCTTTGTCCACCTTACCCATTGATTTCTCTGCGGTAACCATAATTATAGGTATATGCTCCATCCCCTCTTTTTTTCTAATTTCCTGCGAAAATTCTACGCCGGTCATTTTTGGCATATTCCAATCAACAAACATGATCTCTATGCCGCCTTCATCAAATTTTTCGAGTGCATCCTGGCCATCCATCGCCTCAACGTATTCGAAGTCTGCGATCATCAGCTGATCCAATGCCCGCTTAACGGCACTTCTCATTATTTTTGAGTCATCAACTACAAGTGCTTTAACCTTGCTCATTGTAATCTCCGGTATTTGTTTTCATTAATATCATTCATAGTCGTTCAGTGATCTATTCTATCAGATTTCCAAAAATTGCAAGAATTATTCAGATCTGTTTATATCATACTTGAAATACATTATCGGAAAGAACCCATCATTCTTAAGCAGAAATTCTGACTCTTTTTTACCAGCCTGAGAATTGCGATTAACTTTACAGGTTTAAAGACGATAATGAAGGGAGGAGCAAAAACTGAACATTTAAAAAGATCATGCTAAATCATTTTGTACATCCCTCCACAGTTTCAATCGGACAACCCGTTGACGGGGTGCCTGCCGTTCAGGGATATACTCCTTACAACCAATTAAACAAATTACTTCCTGCTTTTAGCCTGCCGGAAGAGGGGGGAAAGGCGGAAGATGAAGACAAAAAGAAAGAGCAACATCAGATAAAGCTGAAGAATGAAATCAATGGGGAAGAGTCAGACTTACCGGAAATATTTAAGCTTGCTGTTAACGTAAGCTTTAAAGAGCTCTTTAAGTACTTTTTCACTCCAAATCATGATCAGATATTGAATGTGAGACAAAAAATATACAGCGCTGTAAATGACGAGGGAATGACGATATTTATTCCTAAAGGCAGTATTCCAAAACAATTCGATCCTATTCGAAAACATCTATATCAAATTCAGATGCAGTTATTTCAAACACCGAAAGGCCTGCACTGCCATATGATTCTTTTCGAAAACAGTTAATCCGGAGTATTCAGTTGAATCCTGAATTCGAATAATAGTGCATCTCTTTTTATCAGCTCAATGTCTCCGTTCATCTCTCTTGCATATTTGGAGCTGATAGATATTTTAAGCTCATCTGATCGTTTCAAGTCGGTTTCCATGTCTTTTCGATCAATTAATCTCTGAAAGTACTTAAATGTATCTTCGTTAAAGGATTCCGATCGAAAGCGAATGCAAATCTCACCAAGAGTATGGTGGCTTTTCGCCGAAATTTCAATCGGTTCTTTTTGATCGGCAAATCTGGCACTCACCATCAAAAGGTTATAAATACACATCTTCATTTGAAAAGGATCTGCTACAACATATACACCTTGGTCCTGCCCCACAATTGATAAAACCTGACCCTGGAAACGGGCAGAATTATGTAGTTTTGATTTTACATCCTCTATAATCCAGTCGGCATTTAAATCCATCAGGGTTGAATCTTCTCTACTGAAAAGCTCCTGCATCTGTTCCAGAATAAAACCGAGCTCGTTTACTCCTTTCTCGATTTTTGCCCGGTATCCCTGAAGTTTAGCTTTGGATAGATCTGCCTCGAAGCCGAGATCCATCAGCTCTAAATAACCGGAAATGGTACTCAATGGAGACATAGAGTTGTGTACAAAATTTTCTCCACTAATTTTCTGCAAATGATAAAGGTCCCGGAAACGCTCTTGGTCATTTCCTTCTGCTCTTATTTTATCTCTGCCAAATTCTTGTTGATTCTCTTTCAAGTCAAACGATCTGGCCGTTGACCGATTTCCATCAATAAACCCCATAATATTATTGAACCCTGATTTTGGTTGTCACCCAGAAATAAAATTAACCATTGCACTAAGTATTAGAAAGTATTAATTAATTTTTTTTAATACTTCTTAATTCGATCCCCCTCAGGGATTTGATGGTTTTTTATATTAAAACAGGCACCCAAAAATCAGTAATTAACCGGATAAATTTGAGAGTGAAGTCTTTCCGTGAGTCATTTTGAAGCTCAGTTAGAATGACAAAATTGAGCTCAACTAACATTCCGAATTTAGTCGTGAACTCTTCTACCAATCGGATAACGTATTATTCGTTGTCCGCACGGGAAGATTTAGGCAGAGAGGAAACCAGGAAAGGCAAACCTTTTACTTCACTCTAATTTATTGAAGCTGAGTAGTTAAGTAAATAAAACCAGAAATATGGAGATTATTGACAGAAGGAGTGCCCCCATAGAGAACATTAGAGCCGTTTCAAATTTTTTCTCCTGCGCTTCACTGAGTCGCAACTCAGCAATTGTAGAAGCCACCAATGGAAAATTAACACCCATACCCTCAAATTTAATGGTCGAAAAGAATGTCGTTCTCTCTCCATTTTCATTATTGTAACTATATTTCTTATTGAAATGGTAATAAAGCCTCCCGAAAACCAACTCTTCCTCAACCCCACAATCTTTGGCAATTTGGTTGACATCAATCGGTACACGAATTCTTGAAATCTGATCCGGCTTCTCCTTAGCGAACGACCGAAAATCCTCATAATAACGGTTATAAATCGCCTCTAAAATTTCTACATCTTTTGGCAGTCGCTTCATCTTTTATTTAATTTGTTAATCGCAACATCTGCATTATTATCTTACAGAGTAGTTATCGGCCGCTTCTTCATTTTATTAAAAAATTATTTATAAGTGGGCCACATTATATTTTGGAAGCAATGCTATTGATCTACAGAAGTCCACTCTTCATTTTGTAAAAATGAGTATACAAGCCAACTTGTAACAAATAGGAAATTTATAACCTGAGAAATGACCGGAGAGCAAAACAAATCTATCCATATTCTAATTGTTGAAGATTCTGATGAAGACATCAATCGGATAAAACTTCAATTTCAAAAGGAAGGGTTAAAAGCCAATTTTAGACGAGTTGAAACTGAAAATGAATTCCGACAAGCTCTATCTGAAAAAACCTGGGATTTAATTCTTTCTGATTATTTACTGTCAGATTTTGACGGTCTCTCTGCCCTGAATATCGTTAATGAATTGTATATAGATATTCCTTTTATCCTTATTTCGGGCAAAGTTGGTGAAAAATTTGCCGTTCAGGCAATGAAAAGCGGTGCTCACGATTATATCATCAAAGATAATTTAAATCGCCTGGTTCCTGCAATCAGACGAGAGCTAAAAGAGGTTTCGAGACGTCGTGAACACAGAAAGAATCAGGAAGAAAGAAAACTGCTTTTCAATGTATTGGAAAGCAGCATGAATGAGATCTATATCTTTGATATAGAAACTCTCAGATTTATTTATGCTAACAAAAAAGCGCTGAAAAATTTGGGTTATTCTGAAGAAGAGCTCGGCAAATATACTGCTGCTGAAATCAACCCGAACATAGCAGATGAAGAGTATAAAGCAGTAATTAAGTCTCTTGAAGAAACAGGTAACCTAAATAAAATATTTGTCACTGAACACCTGCGATCTGACGGCACCCGCTATCCAATTGAAGTTCAATACACGCTGGTAGAGCACAATAACACTACCTCAGCTGCCATGATTGGAATAGATTTGACTAATCAGAAAAGAGATCGGAATATCATCCGGCAACAGAAAAAACTGGCACTTGAACTGGAAAAGCAGAGCGAATACAAATCAGCATTCCTGGCCAACATGAGCCACGAACTGCGAACGCCTTTGAATTCAATCATTTTACTTAGCGACCTTATTCAAAAAAACCGTGAAGGTAATTTAAGCAGTGAACAAATTCACAAATTGAATGTGATTAAACAGTCCGGTGATCACCTTTTAGAACTGATTAATCAGGTTCTGGACCTTTCAAAAGTAGAAGCGGGGCAACTTCAGTTTGAACTGAGCGCCGTCAAATTGACTGAATTGGCAAAGCAAATCAAACAGACCTTTGAACCTATAGCTGAAAAAAAGGATCTGACTTTTGAAATTTTCACTGATGTCTCAAATAACATACCTGAAAGTATTATTACAGACGAACTTCGACTTCGACAAACTCTAAAAAACCTTCTATCCAACTCTTTTAAATTTACCAACTCAGGTTCAGTCATTCTTTCGATATTTAAAGCTGAGAATAATCAGGTCGGGTTTTGTGTAAAAGATACCGGAATCGGAATTCCAAAGAGTAAACAGAAACTGATTTTTAAAAGCTTTCAACAGGCTGATAGTTCAACAAGCAGAAATTACGGAGGTACAGGACTCGGCCTCTCAATATCCAAACAATTTGCAGAATCTTTGGGTGGAACCATCACAGTAAAGAGTAAAAAAGATGAAGGCACTGAGTTCACTGTATTTCTTCCATTAGATTCGACTCCCTTCATTTCTGAAGATCAAAGGTCCCACGATACTGCTAAAGGCGATACAGTTCCTTTACAAAAAGTATCTGAAGAGAAGACTCAGACAGAGTTTGAAAATCATCCATCCACGTATGATTTACGCTCGAATGAGACTGTACTTCTATACAGTTCTGACCAACAGTTTTGTGACACTGCCTTAGAAGCTGCTAAGACTAAAGATCAGCGAGTCATGCTGGCCCAAAATTCCAACCGGTTCTGGCAAATTGCAAAATCTGAGGCTGTGGTTTCCTTAATTATTGACGCGGTATCCGGAGACTACAGTGGCTGGACGATCTTAAAACAGCTATCGGAAGAACCAAATATACCTGTGGCGCTGCTACTAAACCGTACATCAGAAAAGGTACATCCACTCTTAAGTAAGCAAAGCTTAATATTTATAAAGCCTCTAAATTCTGAGGAAATACTCGAGACAATTAACCTCCATCATACAGGTGAAGAAATAGAGAATATAGGTTCTATTCTCCTGGTGGATGACAGTGAAATACATAGTGAGGTAATAGTGGAGTTTTTCTCGGAATCTGTGAAAAAATGTGATACTGCTTTAACGGCAAATGAAGCCTACAAAATGGCATCCCGAGAAGCGTATGATGTTGTTGTGCTGGACCTTACTTTGCCTGACATAAGCGGTAAGGAAGTTCTAAAAAAACTCAAAACAGATCCGGCTTTCCATAGCCCAGACGTAATTATTTACTCCGGCCGGCAACTCAAGCCTGAGGAGAAGAGTGAATTACTATCTCAGTCCGATGGCGTCATTACAAAAAACATTGGCAGCATTAAAAATTTAAAAGAACGTGTAAATAAACTGCTGAATAAGCGGTATTCAAGTCATGCTACACTAAATTCAAAATGTTTACCGGATTTAACCTCCCCAAAAACCGGGCAATCACATATTTTAATTGCAGATGATGACTACAACAGTTACCTCTCTCTATCATCACACCTCGAAGATTTGGGACACAAGATCTACTATGTTGAAAATGGAAAAAAAGCTATAGAGTGGCTTCTACAAAATCCTGGTAAACCGGACGCTGTAATTCTGGATATAATGATGCCGGTAATGGACGGTTATGAAACTCTGAAAGTTATAAGAAATGATCTTGATTTGACGAATCTGCCTGTTTTTGCACTGACTGCCAAAGCGATGAAGGGCGACCGTGAAAAATGTATTGAAAGCGGAGCAACGGATTATATCAGCAAACCGATTGACTTAAATAGAATCAAAGCACTGCTTCAAATTTGGTTATAAATCAAACCAACATCAGACAAAATCATTCGGATTGATGAATTACCAATCCTTAGTGAATTGATTGATTCTATTTACCTCTTCACTTCTTGCCGGATGAAATTCAGCACCTATTTATTAAAAAAATGTTTTTATGCAGCTCCTTTCTCTTTCAAGAGCACACATTTTTTTAGTGCTGTTTTCAACTCTTCTTTCTGTACCGGTTTGGTTATAAAAGCAACAAAACCTACTTCCTTGGCTCGAGTATAGTTGAGCGAATCGGAGTTACCGGTTATAAAAATAACTTCCGGCAAATAGTACTGCTGAATTTTATCAGCTACATTTATCCCATCTATTGTATCCTCAAGCTGTATATCCATCGTAATGATATCGGGCCTGAGCTTCTCAATCATACGGATAGCCTTTTCACCGCTTTTCGCCTTGCCTACAATCTCATATCCAAACTTTTCTATTGTCTTCTCTAAAATTACCGCCTGTATCATTTCATCTTCAACAATAAAAACACGTTTACCAGTATGGTTATTACTACGATCCATAGTTAATTATGTTTAGATAAATTGAGTTTATTATTACCGGTTGTAAAGAGATTTCTAAAATGAAATGAATCTCCAACTTTAGTTATCGGCAGACTTTGAAAAAACTTTAACAGATATTCAGAAATAGCCGAAATTTACATAAGGGTGAGTAGTGGATACGTGTCTATCGCTTTGATTCAGAGAAGGTTATCAGAAAAATTATTTAATTGAAATACTTCGTGAATTAGTGAAATCATCTAAGCAATCATTCTAAAAAACCAACTTAAGTTTTTGTATTATTTGAAACCTGTCGGATTATTAACACCCGACAGGTTTGTTCATAATGCTTAAAAATCACTGAAGTCATTATCGTCAAGCGGTATCAGCTCCCTTGCGCTCTGTTGTTTTTTTCCACTATCCTGCTTTTTCTCATTTCTTATGATCGCATTCGAGTGACCGTTTCCATTTCCAAAATGGCCGTTTGTGAACTTTTGATAATCCTCGGTTTTCTTTGGCTTGCTCAGTTTGATATTCCCATTTTCCGTATCTCCTACAAGTTTTACCAGCTCATTCACAATGTAATTCATCTCTGATGCCTGGGAAGATAGCTCCTCAGCCGCACTGGCCGACTCCTCCGAACTGGAGGCGTTATTCTGAACCGCTTTATCCATTTCATGCATAACTGAGCTCATCTCTTCAATACCGGTCTGTTGTTCATTAGCGGCCGCTGAAATCTCAATTACAAGCGTGCTTACACTCTGTACACTTTTTTCGATATTTTTCAGATTTTCGGCTACCTCCTCTGCCACTGAAGCTCCCCTTTGTGAAATTCCCTGAGATTTTTCAATAAGATCGGATGTGTCTTTTGCCGCCTCTGCACTTCGTTGCGCCAGCGTTCGTACCTCCTCGGCCACTACAGCAAATCCTTTACCGGCTTCCCCGGCTCGCGCTGCTTCCACAGCTGCATTGAGAGCAAGCAAATTCGTTTGAAAGGCAATTTCATCAATCGTTTTAATAATTTTGGAGGTTTCAAGTGAAGACTCCTTAATTTCAACCATCGTTTTATTCATGCGCTCCATCGACTCCACTCCACTCACTACCTGAGGTTCTGTCTCTTTCATGGCCCGTTCGGCTTCACTTGCGTTGTTTGCCGTCTGTTTGGTTTGGGCTGAAATCTCTTCAAGTGTAGAAGTTGTCTGCTGCAAACTTGCAGCCTGTTCACTTGAACTTTCCGCCAGATCCTGGCTTGCTCCGGAAAGTTGTTCTGAAGAGGCATTCACCTGTTCGGCTCCCCCTGTTAGACGGCTAATAATTTTTCCAAGAACCTTGGTGATTCTCTTACTCATTATCCATCCAAATAGTATAGCCCCTAAAAACGCGACAAAAACACCGATCAAAATTATCCTGGTGTAATTTGTTACCGTCGCTGTTGTAAGCTTTCCTCTCTCCATAGCCGCATTTCGTGCTACCACTTTCAATGCTTCCGCATTCTCCAAAACTTCATCATAGCTGATAATCCGAACTTCTTCCTGTTCTGCTACTATATTTCTTGCAGCAATCATTTCCCGAACGGCTCCAATATTATCATTTAACACGGCTGAAGCTATACTTAAATGCATCTGACCATCCGGATCCGTTACTTCGGTCATAAACGTACCTAAATCCTGCCTAACTTGAACTAAATTGCTTTCAATTTGTGCTAATGCTTCTACAGACTCCAAAGCCTCGGCCTGCCAAAGTTGACGTAAATTGTCAATGAACCGTCTTGAGAGTCGCTCAGCATCACGCAATTGATCTATTGAATTTGCCCTTTCTGCATTTTCAATAAAATCATTCATACTGACCATAAACTCCTTGGATGCTTCATCAGTATTATCCCTGTAACGCACCAACTTCAATGATGCTTCATAGTAGATATCCACCGCTTCCCGATAGATCCTTAGCGACTCCTCAATCTCCCCGATCCTTTCAGAAAGTGCAGGTAGCTCATACTGCTCAAGCAGTTTATGCCCGAGATTTATTTGTTCTTCTGTATTCTGAAAATTTACCTGAGCGTTATCAAACATCTCCTGATCAAGAGTGAGACTGTAAAGCACCATATTGTAACCGGCCTCCCACATTTCGGTTTCAATTGTAGTGGCAACTTCAAGTTCAGGCAGATGTTCATTCACGAGCTCGGTTGCATTCTGATCAATTTCTGATAGAGAGTAGATCGCCAGAATCCCAAGGATTAATGTTATTACAGCTCCACCGGCCGAGAGTAACAAAATGCGTTTTCCAATGGTCCACTGGCCACCATCCGTGTGCTTTCCAACTTTAGATATATTTTCTCCGAGTTTACTCATACTATTTTCCGTTTTGAGTTCGACGATCATAAATCGTGCGAATTTCTAATTCCCATTTATATTTAACAGCCATAGTTTCATTCAGGAATAATCTTTGATCAAGTTTGCACCTGATAATTTCTAAACACACCCATTTTTTCTGGCTACATCAATATTATCGGCCCCTCTTTTTTTTTCTTAAGTAATTAAGAGGAAGTCTCAACTACTTAAATGTGTTCTCATTTGTTAAAAAGAGGTACCTATAATATTTCCTGTTATTGTATTTGAACACAATCAACAATTATAATTCTGCAAATTCCCGCTGCTGATCCGTATTTCTTTTATTGCGGTTTAGATCGTCCACCTTACCATTTCCGTTAAATGGGGTATGGAAATGGTGATTCTCATCGTATTCACTTTCAGTATAATAGTCGGAGTATTTGTTGCTTCCGGAACTCCCTCCAACAATCGTAGCCAGATCATTCACAATGTAATTCATCTCCGATGCCTGAGAAGAGAGCTCTTCTGCTGAACTTGCCGTCTCTTCAGATGTTGAGGCATTATTTTGAACAACCTTGTCCATCTCGTGCATCACGGAGTTCATCTCCTCAATTCCAACGCGCTGTTCGTCAGCTGCAGCGGATATTTCAATAACCAAGGTGCTTACATTCTGGACACTCTCTTCAATGTTTTTAAGATTTTCCGAAACCTCCCTGGCAACATCCGACCCTCTCTTGGAGCTTATCTGCGATTTCTCAATGAGCTCGGAGGTGTTTTTAGCTGCTTCGGCACTTCGCTGTGCGAGGTTCCGAACCTCTTCCGCAACAACGGCGAAACCCTTCCCTGCATCACCTGCCCGGGCCGCTTCCACTGCAGCGTTTAGCGCTAATAGATTCGTTTGAAATGCGATCTCATCAATGGTCTGAATAATTTTAGAGGTCTCATCCGAAGAGTTTTGTATTTCAGAAATGGCTCTATTCATTCGCTTCATAGCATCCACTCCACTAATCAGTTTCGGTTCTGTTTCCTTCATGGCCCGCTCGGCTTCGTTGGCATTACTCGCCGTCTGTTTGGTTTGTGCAGAAATCTGTTCCAGTGAGGAGGTGGTCTGTTGTAAGCTGGCAGCCTGTTCACTTGAACTTTCTGCGAGGTTCTGGCTGGCACCTGACAGCTGAACGGATGATGCATTTACCTGTTCTGCACCAACCGTCAGCCTGTCAGATATAGACTTAAGGGATCTCTTGATCGATCCTGTAATCAAGAATCCAAGTCCGATTGCAACACCGAGCCCCAGAATGACTCCAATACTGTTCAGCCAACGGATTGCTGTAGCCGTAGCCACTCCACTTTTCACTTCCGACTCTGCCACACCAACATTTAAATCAACAATCTGACTTAGTATACGGCCTGATTGCTCCTTGCTTTCGTACACATCATCCAACAGAAATGTTTGAGCCGTCTGCATTGACATGGCTGCATCACTGACGATATCCAGCATCTCGTCAAAATTGGAAAACACCTCTTGCATTGCCGGTATCATCTCAAATTGATACAGACTCTGTGCCCGACCGGAATTACCACTGGCATAAGCCGTATTAATTCCCTCAATCGTCTCGTGGAACTGACTGTGAGGATTGTAAGACTGATCTGCCAGCTCTTTAAGATTTGGATTTTCTGTCTCGAATTTCTTGAGCCACCGTCCAAAATTACACGCTTCATGGTCTTCCCCGCCACCGAAAATAGTCATCTCTTGATTAGCGTAAATTTGTTCCAACACCTGCCGCACCACCCTGTAGTGATCTTTGGTAAAACTTTCGATCTGCATATTCAGGTAAACAGGGTCTGATATCTCATAGTTATGGAATTCTTCTATGAGTGCCTCAAATTGTTGCAGGCTTGACTCAAACCTACCCCATGCCGGTGTAAATTCATCCCACATGCGGCTCTCTTTCTCTGTCTGAGGCAGGGTGGCGAACTCCTTCCATGCGGTCTCATACTCCTGTTTTAAAAAATCTATCTGATTCAGCTGTTCCTCCACCTGCTCTTTATCCAGGCCGGGAATGGCAAGCGTCCTCATAGAGGCATTCACTGCCTCGGCAGATCCCTCGATCACCATCAGTTCATTTACACTTGGCAGCCTTACCATGCCGATCTCCTCAATCGAGCTCTCGCTCGTAATGGCGCCGTACAATCCTATACCTCCCACTAAAACAAGTATGACCACAAGCGCACCAAATGCGAGATAGAGTCTTTTCCCGATGTTCCAGCTATTCATTTTATCATTTATTTGGACCTTTTTATCCATTTTTAAACGTGTCATAGTTTCTCCTAATTGGAATTATTAATGCCTTAAGAGATTATCGTCTGCTTGCAGACATTTATTAAGCACATTTAAAAATCAACTCTATATAACAAAAATGTTCACAGATTTGACAAATACTCCCCTAGTTAATAGCTCTCTTTATTAGCAAACATTTGAAACGACATTAAAGTGGTCTCCATGAGATTTTTCATAATTTTTAGATGTGCATCTCTTTTACTCCACCCTTATTAATGAGAACTGTAAACAAAATTTTATTTCGAACACCCGATACTTCGCTAAAAAAAATCAGTTCTTTTACACGAGAAACCGGCAAAATAAAAGCCCGCTTTTCTTTCAAAAAACGGGCTTTTGTATTATTTACTTATGATTAGATATTGACTTAAAATTCCGCAAACTCCGGTTGTAAGTCTTCTTTTGATCTTTTGGCTGGAGTATAATTTGCTCTTTCATTAAATCCTTTGGGTTCTATATAGTTGGGTGGATAATCATCATACTCGTCCCTATCATAGAAGTGCTCATCCCCACTACTCATGCCACCTCCAACAATCGTAGCCAGATCTTGTACAAGACGATTCAGCTCTTCACCAAGTGAGGTCAGTTCCTGAGCGGAACTCGCCGTCTCTTCCGAATTAGCTGCATTCGACTGTACCACCTTATCCATTTCTGTTACAGCTGTGTTCACCTGTCCAATTCCCCTGGTTTGCTCATCCGAAGCAGCCGCTATTTCAGAAATCAATGTTTCAATCGACTTCGAGCTCTCTTTGATTTTCTCCAGTTTGTCGCCAACTTCATCCGCCACATCCACCCCGTGCTGTGCGTGCTCCTGAGATTTCTCAATTAAACTGGACGTGTCTCTGGCTGCTTCTGCGCTTCGCTGAGCAAGATTTCGAACTTCCTCGGCCACTACCGCAAAACCTTTGCCGGCATCACCCGCACGAGCCGCCTCAACTGCGGCGTTCAGGGCAAGCAGATTGGTTTGAAACGCAATCTCATCAATGGTTTTGATAATTTTTGATGTTTCAACTGATGATTCTCGAATTTCAGAAATCGCCCTGTTCATCCGATCCATTGCATCCACACCCGCTTCAATCATCTTCATGCTTTCGCTCATCGAGTGATTCGCCTCATTTGCATTTGCAGCGTTCTGCTTGGTTTGAGCGGAAATCTCTTCCAATGAAGAAGATGTCTCTTGCAGACTAGCAGCCTGTTCACTGGAGCCTTCAGCTAAAGTCTGGCTCGAAGATGAGACCTCAGATGAAGCAGAGCGCACCTGATCACTGGCACCGGTAAGTGAGTCAATCATGTTTCGGAGCGGAGCCGTAACCTGTTTTTTCAAAGTAACTGCCAATACTCCTCCAACAGTAAGCAGAATCAACACAGCCAAGCCGAGCAGCAGCCAGAATACACCCCTAACCTCTGCAAGTGCAGCAGATTCGTCCGCTTCTACGACCATTCCCCAACCGATCAATGGAACCGGGTTATAACTTCCGATAACCGATGTTCCTGCGGCGTTCTTGTAGCTTCCTGTACCAAATTCTCCATTACTAATCGCATATGCAGCATCTGTTTCAAGTTTGCCGCTCAGATTTGTCAATGAGGCTGCCTGTGTTACAGGTTCACGATCCCTGTTGATTAAATAAACTTCAGTACCCTCTTCCCTGTCGATTTGAGCAAGATTCTCTGTGAGCGTATTTAGCTGAACTGCTGCTCTTAATACGCCCTGAATCTGCCCGTTATTTCTGATCGGTATTACCACATTGGCAACTGTGTTTCCGGTTGATCGGGAAACCAAAGGGTCTGAAAAAACATCTTTTCCTGATATCGCTTCTCGAAACCACGCCCGATCAGCAACCTGGAAGTCTGCAGCTGCGTCTTCAGAGAGAACACGGGTCGATCCTTTTGAACCGTCTACACCGACTACTCCATTACCATTAGGGTCAACAAAATAGATTGTATCGTAAAAATTCTGACTCTCGCTTAATTCTGTTAGCAGATGGTTTAGCCTCTCCCTGTCAACATTCTTTGTTGCATCTAACCCCGCCACAAAACGCACTTCATCCTGCCGAGCTTGTAGCCAGCCGTTAAACTGCTCGGCATTCATAGACCCTACAGCACCAAGACGCTGCTGAACTGCATCTTCGTACGACTCCTGGTATACATTAAATGCAATTCCGGTGGTTAATCCGATACCGATTAATAAAAGTGAAAGAACCATGACATTGAGTTTTTTCCCAATATCCAGTTCATTGAAATATCTAATCCATGATCCCATAATGACCTAAATGCTTACTATTAATATTATTCTTGAACCCGCGTTTATATCTCGATAGGTACTATTTCTGACGCGACATTGGGGTTATCGGAGAGAGGACTCTTTTACTTAAATTAGAATCAGAGATATGGGCAATTTGTCTCTCCAAAAAGCTCCCGGCATTTCAGGATAAATTTTGTCTACCTCCTTTAAAGATTGGTTTCAAAACTCATTCAATAGCTCAAACCTGACAGGTTTGCTTTGATTCGTCAGACTTTATCCTGCTATCCGTAAAATCCATTTACAACCACTCGTGGCACGCCTCAAAGTCGTGCCACGAGTAATCGAGAATAAACCAAAAAAAGCCCGCCGGGGTTAACCCAGCGAGCCTTTCTGTATCAGGGTAATCATTGCAGTATGGTTAAGTATGGTTATCTACTGCAAACTTATCCGGTCAATCTTAACCCAGGAATCCGAGTACGGACTGTGGTCCCATATTGGCCTGAGCCAGTGCAGAAGTTGAAGTCTGCTGCAGAATCTGCAGTCTCACACTTTCACTCTGCTCCTTGGCAAAGTCTGCGTCCATAATTCTACTTGATGCAGAACTGTTTGCAGAAATAGACTGTGACAACGTCACCTCACGGGTACTTAGCGAAGATTGTGCCATACCGATACTGTTTACACGGTCATTCATTGCCCCAATAGCACTGTCAACAGAGTCAATGAAAGAGCGGAAATCTGCTGCTGTAGCGGCTGTTCCACTTCCATCAAATTGAGCATTAAAAGACAGCGAACCTTGGATACCTCCACTAGCTGCCGCTGTACCGTTATCCATAGTAATATTGGCAATTGTACTCGTATCAAAAAGCTCTGCCACATTAACCGCGTCAATTGAAGCTTCTAATGTATCACTGGACCTTTCACCTACCTGAAACGTCATGCTAAGAGTACCCGCAAAAGAAGTTCCGGCACCATTCAACAACTGTGTATCCTGAAAGACGGTTTGGTCGGCAATTTCATTAATATCGTTTGCAAGTGCAGAAATCTGCTCGCCAATGTAACCGCGTTCTTCAGCACCCAACGTATCGTTGG
>Ga0102938_10001433_pt1 | contig 17990 bp, 14 predicted proteins | sample SalPonR2_B_D2_MG_FD_84516 | JGI IMG/M metagenome (GOLD analysis project Ga0102938, IMG submission 84516) | Salt pond soil microbial communities from South San Francisco under conditions of wetland restoration - Salt Pond MetaG R2_B_D2_MG | ecosystem: Environmental > Aquatic > Marine >...
CTCATCCATGCCGGGCGCGGCGCACAGCTTGACATGACAGCCCTCAGCCGGGCGCTCGATGGCGGACAGCTGCGCGCGGCGATGCTCGATGTGACCGACCCCGAACCCCTGCCGCAGGACCACTGGGCATGGCGCGATCCGCGCGTCATCATCACCCCGCATGTGGCCGCACATACCGATGCGACCGAAGGCGCGCGCCATGCTCTGGCGGTGATCGGGGCCAGCCGCACAGGCGCGCCGCTCCCAGGTTTCATTGACCGCGCGCGGGGGTACTAGGCCGGATCGGACAGCGGCATTTCCCGCCGCGCCACCCGGCAAAACGAAAGAATCTGCCGCTGCGCCAGCAGATTTCGACGCCACGCCCTTCGCCCCTTGGGCAAGGCTGGATGAAACCGCGCAAAGCCCTCCTGCGCCGCGCGCGGGCCGACCAAGGAAAGCAATGTCACCATGACCACAGACACGATGACACGACCGCTGACCGCTTTCACACATGTCAGTTTCGACGTGGTCGGCACGCTGATCGACTTCGAGGGCGCCATTACCGGCGTGCTGGCCGATATCGCCCGCGAGGCCGGTGTGACGCTTGACGGCGAAGCCGCGCTCTCGGTCTATCGCGAGGCGCGCCATGATCCCGAGGCCGGGCTTTTTCCCGACGATCTGGGCCGCTGCTACGGGCGCATCGCCTTGCGGTTCGCCCTGCCCGACAGTGACGCGCTGCGCGCCCGCGTGATCGAGGCCGTGGGCGACGCCGCACCCTTTCCCGACAGCGCCGCGGCACTGGCGCGGCTGGCTACGCGCTACCGGCTCATCGCCATGACCAATGCGCGCCGCTGGGCCTTCGAACGGTTCTCGCAAAAGCTGGGACAGCCCTTCTGGGCCGCCTTCACCACCGACGACACCGGCACGGAAAAACCCGACCCCGCGTTCTTTCATGCGGTCTTTGCTCATGTCGAGTCCAATGGCGGTGCGCGCGGCGCGATCCTTCATGCCGCGCAAAGCCAGCACCATGACATCGGCGTATCGCGCAGGCTGGGCATGACCAATGCCTGGATCGAACGCCGCCACGGACAGGCCGGTTACGGCGGCACCCTCACGCCGCAATCCGTCACCGAACCCGATTACCACTTTCACTCGCTGGCCGAGCTGGCAGACGCCGCCGAAGACGCGGCGCAAGGCTAGCCCGGACAGCGCCCCGGCCCGACACGGCACAAAGAACCGGATGGGGCCATAACCAACCCGCAAACCAAAACAGCAACAGGGATCAAGACCATGACCAACAAGACACCCACCAACTGGACCCGGCGCGACGACGCCATGGTCGAAGACGCAATCCGCCGCGGCGCCAGCCGCCGCGATCTTCTCAAGATGCTGATGGGCTCGGGCGTCGCGCTCGGTGCCGGTGGCAGCCTTCTCATGCAGGCCGGTCAGGCCGTCGCCGCCACGCCCAAGACGGGCGGCCACATGAAGGCCGCTGGCTGGTCCTCCTCGACCGCCGACACGCTCGATCCGGCCAAGGCGACGCTCTCCACCGACTACACGCGCTGCTGCGCGCTCTATAATCGCCTGACCTTCCTCAACGAGGCGGGCGAGGTCGAAATGGAACTGGCCGAGTCCTTCGAGTCGGGCGACGCCAAGACCTGGCAGGTCAAACTGCGCTCGGGTGTATCCTTCCATGATGGCAAGCCCTTCACCTCGGCTGACGTGGTGTATTCTCTCAATCGCCATCTCGACCCGGCGGTCGGCTCCAAGGTGAACTCGATCGCCAAGCAGATGACCGAGATCGCCGCCGAAGACGACATGACCGTGCGCATCGAACTCGCCGAGCCCAATGCCGACCTGCCCACGATCCTGTCGCTGCATCACTTCCTTATCGTCGCCGACGGCACCACCGATTTCTCCAAGGGCAACGGCACCGGCGCCTTCATGCTCGAGGAATTCGAGCCCGGCGTGCGCTCCATCGCGGTGCGCAACCCCAACTACTTCAAAAGCGAAGGCCCCTATCTCGACAGTTTCGAGTTTTTCGCCATCCCCGACAACAACGCCCGCGTCAACGCTTTGCTTTCCGGTGACATCCAGCTTGCCGGCTCGGTCAATGCGCGCTCGCTGCGGATGCTCGACGGGCAGTCACATGTTGAAACCCTGGTCTCCACGGCGGGGAATTACACCAACCTCAATATCCGGCTCGACATGGAGCCCGGCGACAAGGCAGGCTTCATCGAAGGGATGCGCCACCTGATCAACCGCGAAGTGATCCAGCAATCCGTGCTGCGCGGCATGGCCGAGATCGGCAATGACCAACCCGTCTCGCCGATCAACCGCTACCACAACAGCGAACTGCAACCGCGCGAATTCGATCCCGAACGCGCCCGCGCGCTGTTCGAGAAATCCGGGCTCATGGGCCAGACGATCCCGATCGTCGCTTCCGATGCGGCCACCGCCTCGGTCGACATGGCGACCGTCGTGCAACAGGCCGGTGCCGAAATCGGGATGACCTTCGACGTGCAGCGCGTGCCCTCGGATGGCTACTGGTCGAATTACTGGCTCAAGGCGCCGGTGCATTTCGGCAATATCAACCCGCGCCCGACGCCCGACATCCTGTTCTCGCTGCTCTACAGCTCGGATGCGCCCTGGAACGAAAGCCAGTTCAAGTCCGACAAGTTCGACTCGATGCTGGTCGAGGCGCGCGGCACCCTGGATGAAGCCCGGCGCACCGATATCTACTGGGATATGCAGGAAATGGTCGCCAATGACGCAGGCACCCTCATCCCCGCCTATATCTCGAATGTCGATGCGATGTCGACCTCGATCAAGGGGATGCGCCCCAACCCGCTGGGCGGGCAGATGGGCTATGCCTTCGCGGAATACATCTGGCTCGACGCCTGATCTTTCGCCCACGAAACGCCCGCGCGTGGTAACATGCGCGGGCAATTTTCATTCCTGAAAAGCGAGGCGCTTCATGCTCAGATCCCCCACGACCTGGCTTCTTGTCGGACAACGCCTCGGGATCGCGTTCATTACGCTTATCATCGTTTCATTCGCCGTATTCTTCGCAACCGAATTGCTGCCGGGCGATGTCGCCCAGATCCTTCTGGGTCAGGCCGCCACCCCCGAGGCCGTCGCCGGCCTGCGCGAAGCGATGGGGCTCGATGAGCCCGCGATTCAACGCTTCATCGGCTGGCTCACCGGGTTGGCACAGGGCGATATGGGGCGCTCTTACGTCAATGATATCGAGGTCGCCGAACTTGTGGGCGGACGGTTGCAGAATTCGCTGCGCCTTGCGGGGATCGTCACGTTGATCTGCGTGCCGGTCGCGCTCAGCCTCGGAATCCTGGCGGCGATGTTTCGCGGCTCATGGATGGACCGGGCCGTGTCCACGGCGACGATCTCGGTCATTTCGGTCCCCGAATTCATGGTCGCCACGCTTTCGGTGCTGATCTTCGCGGTCTGGCTCGACTGGCTCCCGGCGCTCAGCTACGGGGTCGATGTCGACAGCCTCGGCGCGATGCTGCGCGCCTATGCGATGCCGGTGATAACGCTCAGCTTCGTGGTCTCGGCGCAGATGATCCGCATGACCCGCGCCGCGGTGATCGAAACCATCGAGACCCCCTATGTCGAAATGGCCCTGCTCAAGGGCGCGTCTCGCACCCGCATGGTGCTTGTTCACGCCCTGCCCAACGCGCTTGGGCCGATCGCCAATGCCGTGGCGCTGTCGCTCTCCTACCTGGTGGGCGGCGTGATCATCGTCGAAACCGTGTTCAACTATCCCGGCGTCGCCAAGCTCATGGTCGATGCCGTCGCCACCCGCGACCTGCCTCTGATCCAGTCCTGCGCGATGATATTCTGCGTCAGTTACCTGTCGCTGACCACGCTTGCGGACATGATCGCAATCCTCTCCAACCCAAGGCTGCGCCAGTGATGACGACGACTCCACGCACCAAAAGCAAATTCCGCCTGCCCACGCCCCATAACATGGGCTACGCCTTCAACTGGACCGGGCGGATCGGCCTTGCGCTGATCCTGTTCTGGGCGGTGGTGGCGATGTTCGGGCGCTGGTTCACGCCTTATCCGGTGGGCGCGCGCGTCGACTGGGATTATTTCGGCGGCATCAGCGCAGAATACTGGATGGGCACCGATTATCTGGGGCGCGACATCTTTTCGCGCGTGCTGATGGGCGCGCGCTATACCGTCGGGATCGCCCTGGCTGCGGTGACGCTGGCCTGCACCATCGGTGTCGTGCTTGGCATGATCGCGGCGGTGATCGGCGGCTGGTTCGACACGCTGCTGTCGCGGTTTCTCGATGCGTTCAACGGCATTCCCTCGCTGCTCTTCGGCCTTGTGGTCGTCGCGGCGGTCGGCTCGTCGATTCCGGTCCTCGTGCTGACGCTGGCGGCGATCTACATGCCCGGCGCCTACCGTTTCGCCCGCGCGCTGGCGGTGAACATCAACACCATGGATTTCGTCACCGTCGCCCGCGCCCGTGGCGAAGCCACCCCCTACCTGATCCGGCGCGAGATTCTGCCCAACATCCTCGGCCCGGTTCTGGCCGATCTGGGGCTGCGCTTCGTCTTCATCGTGCTGGTGCTCTCGGGGCTGTCGTTCCTCGGGCTGGGCGTGCAGCCGCCCAATGCCGACTGGGGCGCCTTGGTGCGCGAGAACATCGAAGGGCTCAGCCTCGGCGCGCCCGCGGTGATCTTCCCCTCCATCGCCATCGCCTCGCTGACCATTTCGGTGAACATGTTCATCGACAATCTTCCCACCAAGATACGTGACAGGGCCGAATGATGACAGATACACCCCTCGTTTCCGTCCGTGACCTGCGCATCGGCGCCGTCACCGATTCAGGCCGCAAGATCGAGATCATCCGCGGCGTCGATTTCGATATCGTCCCTGGCGAAATCCTCGCCCTGATCGGCGAGTCCGGCTCGGGCAAGACCACCATCGCGCTGTCGCTGATGGGGCATACCCGGCGCGGCTGCTCCATCGAGGGCGGCACCATCCGCGTCGGCAAGCACGATGTCACCGGCATGACCGAGAAACAGCGCGCCCGCCTGCGCGGCACCGAGGTCTCCTATGTGCCGCAATCGGCGGCTGCGGCCTTCAACCCCTCCAAGCGGATCATGGACCAGGTGGTCGAAACCACCCGCATCCATGACCTGATGCCGCGCGCCCGCGCCGAGGCCCACGCCCGCGACCTCTTTCGCGCGCTTGCCCTGCCCGCCCCCGACACGATCGGTGATCGCTACCCCCACCAGGTCTCGGGCGGACAGTTGCAGCGCCTGTCGGCGGCCATGGCCCTGATCGCCTCTCCTGAGTTGGTGATCTTCGACGAACCCACCACCGCGCTTGACGTGACCACCCAGATCGAGGTGCTGCGCGCCTTTCGGCGGGTGATGCAGGAAAGCGGCATGGCCGGGGTCTATGTCAGCCACGACCTTGCCGTCGTCGCCCAGATCGCCGACCGCATCATCGTGCTGAAGGGCGGCGAAACCCAGGAACAGGGCACCACAGAACAGATCGTCAACGACCCCCAGCACCCCTATACCAAGGAATTGCTGGCCGCTTTCGACCCGGTGCCGCATGTGCCTCTGGCCGGGCGCGATGACTCCGCCGACACCCCGGTGCTCGAAGTGCGCGACCTTTGCGCGGGCTACGGCGCGATCAAGAATGGCGAACCGGCGGCCAAGGTGCTGGACAATATCGAATGCCGCCTGATGCGCGGGCGCAACCTCGGCGTGATCGGCGAAAGCGGCTCGGGCAAATCGACGTTGGCGCGCGCCGTCGCGGGGATTCTGCCCGCCTATCGCGGCAGCGTGCTCTTTGACGGCCACACGCTCGCCCCCGACCTCGCCCAGCGCAGCAAGGAAGAACTGCGCCGCGCGCAGATCGTGTTTCAGCTTGCCGATACCGCCCTGAACCCGGCGCATTCCATCGCCAATATCATCGCGCGCCCGCTGCGCTTTTACAAAGGTCTCGGCGGCGCCGCCTGCGAGCGCGAGGTCATCAAGCTGCTCGACATGGTCCACCTGCCCGCCGCCCTGCGCCACCGGCTGCCCTCGGAACTTTCGGGCGGGCAAAAACAGCGCGTGAACCTCGCCCGCGCCCTCGCCGCCGACCCTGAACTGATCCTCTGCGACGAGATCACATCGGCGCTCGACACGGTTGTGGCGGCGGCGATACTCGACCTTCTGAAGGAACTGCAAAGCGAACTGGGCCTGAGCTACATGTTCATCAGCCATGACCTTTCGACGGTCGAGGCAATCTGCGACGATGTGCTGGTCATGTATAAAGGCAAGGTGGTCGAGGCGATGCCCGCCGCGCGCATGTCCGAAGACGCCACCCATCCCTATTCGCGCCTGCTCATCTCCTCGGTGCCGCAGCTTGATACCGGCTGGCTCGCGGGCCTTGAGCAAGACCCCGAATTGCTGGCGGCCTTCTCGGAACGCTGAGCTATTGTCCGACCTTACTCAAGCCCGGCAAAAAGCTTTGTCAGCGGCCATTGGCGCTTGGTGAAATTGGTCTTCATGACCACGAAACTGAAATAGCGGTCGATCCCGATATTGCGGTCGATCAGCCCCTCCACGATCTCCTGGTAATCGCTGATCCCGGCGGTCACGAACTTGGCCAGATAATCATAACCACCTGAAATCAAGTGGCATTCCACGCAATTGTCGATCTTTTCCAGCGCCTCCTGAAAGCGCGCGAAATCAATCTGGCGATGGTTCTTCAGGGTGAACTCGGTGAACACCGTCAGCGTCTCGCTCAGCTTGGCCACGTCGATCATCGCCGAATAGCCGGTGATGTAGCCCGATTTCTGCAGCTTCTTAACGCGCGTCAGGCAAGGCGACGGCGACAGATGCACCAGATCGGCCAGTTCGACATTGGTGATCCGCCCGTTGCGCTGCAACTCGGCCAGGATCCTGATGTCGATTCGATCCAGTTTCTGAAGGCTGTTCATCGGCTCTGTCCTTGCATTCGTCGGCAACTGGCATTCTCAAGGGGGTGATCCCCGCAACCTACATGAAACAAACGAAACGATCTGCCGCTTAAGCTCCGGCATCCGGCACAAAGCACCGGGGCCGCGCGCCTAGATTGCGAGAAACACACGGAAAGACCATGCCCGCTCCATTGCTTGAAATCGAGACCCATTGCGATCTGCCCAAGCGCGCCGACTGCGTCGTCATCGGCGGCGGCATCGTCGGCGTCTGCACGGCCTACTGGCTGGCCCGCGCCGGGCAGGATGTCGTGTTGCTGGAAAAGGGCCGTATCGGCGCCGAACAATCCAGCCGCAACTGGGGCTGGTGCCGCCAGCAGAACCGCGACGCGCGCGAATTGCCGCTCTCGACCCAGAGCCTCTCGCTCTGGGAATACATGGGCGTGGAGATCGGCGCCGACCTCGGCTTTCGCCGCTCCGGCTTGCTGTATCTTTCCAACGATCCCGCCGAGATCGAGGGCTGGGCCAAATGGGGCCGCTTCGCACGCGGCGAGGGCGTCGATACCCGCATGCTCGACGCGCGCGAGGCCACCGCGCACGGCGCCGCCACCGGCCAGAACTGGCAGGGCGGCGTCTGGTCGCCCAGCGACGGCATCGCCGACCCATCCCGCGCCGCGCCACTGATCGCGACCGGCGTCATGGCGCATGGCGGCAAGGTCATTCAGGGCTGCGCCGCGCGCGGCCTTGAATATGCGGGCGGCGCTGTTTCGGGTGTCATCACCGAGCGCGGCACGATCCGCACGCCGGTTGCGGTGATGGCCGGCGGCGCTTGGGCCAGCAGCTTTCTGCACCGCCATGGCATCAGCTTTGCGCAGGCGGCGGTGCGCAGCTCGATCCTGTCGCTCACTCCGGGGGCCGAGGGCCTGCCTGCGGCCCTCCATACCGGCCCCGTTTCCGTCACGCGGCGCAATGATGGCGGCCATACGCTGGCGGTGTCGGGGCTTGCCAATCTCGATATCACCCCCGGCGCCATCGCCGGGATGCGGCATTTCCTGCCGATGTTCACCTCGCGCTGGCGCGTTTTGCGTCCGGGCGGTGTGCAGGCATGGCGCGCCGGGTTCGAGACCCGCAAGCACTGGGCCTTTGATCGCGAAACCCCGATGGAGCGTTGCCGCATCCTCGACCCCCGCCCCAGCAAACGCCTGATCGACCTCACGCTTGCCCGCGCCCGCGCCCTTCTCCCCGCGCTGCGCGATCTGCCGGTGCAGGCGCAATGGGCCGGTTATATCGACAGCACCCCCGACGGCGTGCCGGTCATCGACGCCGATATCGGCACGCCGGGCCTTGTGCTGGCGGCGGGGCTTTCGGGGCATGGTTTCGGCATCGGCCCCGGCGTCGGGCATCTGGTCGCCGACATGGTGCTTGGCCGCCCCCCGATCACCGAGACCCGCCAATACGCGCTTGCACGTTTCACCAAGGGACAATGGGGCCAGGTCGCGGATTTCTGATCTCATGCCGCGAACCGCGCGATGCTGAAATCTTCAAGCGGCGTATCGCAGCCCCCGGTCGCGATCAGTTCGGCCATCGCATCGCCCACGCCCGGCCCCAGCTGAAACCCGTGCCCACAAAAGCCGAAGGCGTGAAACAATCCCGGCGTCGTGCCGGATGCGCCCATGACCGGCAGGTTGTCAGCGACATACCCTTCGCAGCCCGACCATTGCCGGATCACCGCCACATCGCGCAGCGCAGGCACCATCCGCAACACCGCCGCCACCTGCTCGGGCAGGCGCGCGGGGTCGGCATGGGCAAACCCCGGATCGCGCGCGACATGCACACGCTCGACCGCGCCGCCAAAGACCACATTGCCCCGCTCCACCTGACGCAGATAAGCGCCATGCGGGCGCGCCCAGACGCCCACGACCGGCAGGATGCGATGCGCTATCGGCTCGGTCACGGCCATCTGCGGCCCCCGGCTTTCCAGTGGCACAGGCTCACCGAACCGGGCCGCGATCTCATCGCCCCAGGCGCCCGCGCAATTGAGCAGCGCCTCGGCCTCGTAAATCCCTTTCGCGGTGTCCACCGCGAAACCGTTAGCATTGTGGCGGATGTTCTCAACCGCGCACTCGTCCACGATATCCGCCCCCGCCCGCGCCGCCGCATCGGCGAATGCGGGCGCGATCAGCCTCGGGTGGGCCGACCCGTCATTGGGCGAAAACGACGCCGCGATCGCATCCGGCCCCAACCCCGCGAAACGCTTGCGCAATTCCCCCGGCGTCAGTTCTTCGAGAGTCAGGCCCAGCGGGCGCGCCGCCGCAGCGTAAGCCTGCATGTCCTCATAGCCGTCCTGATCGAAAATCAGCCGCAAATGGCCGGTCGCGCGGAATTCCACATCGCGCTCCAGCAGGCGTTCGGCCTCGTTCCAGATCGCCAGCGACCGCGCCGCCAGCGGCAGTTGCGAAAGGTGCCGCCCGCTGCGCCGGATATTGCCGAAGGACGCCACGGTCGCGCCCGCGCCGATGCGGCGCCGCTCGATCAGCGTCACCCGCACTCCGCGCCGCGCCAGAAACAGCGCCGACGCCGTCCCCATCAACCCGCCGCCCAGAACGATCACATCCATGCGTGCCCGCGCCTCCTTGGTCCAAGCCATTGGGCCATCAAACCGCGCGGCCCCGCTTGTGTCAAAGACGGGAACCGTGGCAGGCTATAAGTCTGGCCTATGGGAGAATAGCATGCGCGCGCGCCAACTCGAAGTCTTCACCGCCGTGATGCGGGCCGGCACCGTCACCGGTGCGGCGCGGCTGCTGAATATTTCGCAACCCGCGCTCAGCCAGATCCTGATCCATACCGAAGCGCAGCTCGGCTTTCCCCTCTTTGACCGAGAAAAAGGCCGCCTGCGCGCCACCCCCGAAGCGCTGGAACTCTACCCCGAGGCCGAGCGCCTGTTTTCCGGCCTCGAAGGCCTGCGCCGCAAGACTTCGGATCTGCGGCTGGGGCGCGCGGGGCTTGTGCGGATCGCTGCCTCGCCACCGCCGGGCATGTCGCTCCTGCCCCGTGCGCTCAAGACCTTCCGCGCCGAACATCCCGACATCGTGCTGCGCACCCATGTCGCCCCGCTGGCGGCGATGGTGGACCTGCTGCGCACGGGCGATGCCTCGATGGCGCTGGCCCTTGACGACGATCTGCCCCCCGATATCGCGGTCGAACATATCGGCACGACCAGCTTTTGCTGCCTTCTGCCCGAAGACCACCCGCTCGCGGGCAGCGGCGCAATCGATTTCGCAGACCTTTCGGGCGAGACCATCATCTCCTATCGCAGCCAGACCCGCCCGCATGAGGAACTCGACCTCAGCCTGCGCCGCCAGGGGCATGAATTCTCGCCCGGGATCGAAATCGACAGCTCTCTTTCGGCGGCGGGTTTCGTGCGCAGCGGGCTGGGGGTGGCGCTGGTCGATGCGCTCCTGCCCTGGGGGCTTTTTCCCGGCCTTGTCGCGCGCCCGCTGGCGCAGTCGCCGGACCTGCCGGTCTCGCTTCTGACCGCGCGCGACAAGAGCCTGTCGCGCGCCGAAGAAGCCATGCGCAAACTTCTTCACGCCACCCCACTCACCGAGGCATAAGCATCCCTTATGCTTTCCCGCGCGATCCGTCTTGGACGGGGCGCGCGTAATCTGGTCCGCTATCGGTGACACACCGAAAAAGGACCGGAAACGATGGATGGCAACTTGCGCGCGGCGGATTGGAAGATCGGTGTCGATATCGGCGGCACCTTCATGGATTTCTGCGCCCTCGACACGCAAAGCGGCCAGATCGCCTCGCTCAAGGTGCTGACCACCCCTGACGATCCGGGTGCGGAACTGCTGACCGGCCTTGACCTTCTGGCCGCGCGCGACGGGCTGGACCCGGCCAGCGTCACCCGTTTCGTGCATGGCACCACCGTCGGCATCAACACGATCCTGCAACGCAAGGGCGCGCGCCTCGCGCTCGTCACCAATGCCGGCTTCGAAGACGTGATCGAACTCGCGCGTCTGCGCATGCCGGACATGTATTCGCTCTTTTGTCACCGCGCCGACCCGCTGATCCCGCGCGACCGCATCTTCGGCATCAACGCCCGGATGCGCGCCGATGGCAGCACCCCCGTCACCCCCACCCTCGATGACGTGCGCGCCGCCATTGCGCGCGCCCGCGCCGCCGGGGCCGAAGGCATCATCGTCTCGCTGCTCCACAGCTGGCGCGACGGCGCTCAGGAAGCCGCCGTCAAGGTGATGATCGAAACCGAAGCGCCCGATCTCTTCACCTTCACCTCCGCCGAGGTCTGGCCGGTGATCCGCGAATATGAACGCAGCTCCACCGCGATCCTCAACGGCTATGTGCATCCGCGCGTCGCAGGCTACCTTGCCGCGCTCGAAGACCGGCTGGCCGCGCGCAACGTGCCCGCCCATGCGCTTTTGACAAAATCGAATGGCGGCCTCATGAGCGCGGGCGAAGGGCGGCGCGATTGCGTCTCGATGCTGCTTTCGGGCACCGCATCGGGCGTCATGGGCGCGGCGTGGCTGGCGCGACAGGCGGGGGAAAAGCGGGTGCTGACGCTTGATATCGGCGGCACCTCGGCGGATTTCGCGCTGATCGTCGATGGTGCCGTGCAATTCGGCACCGATGAACGGATCGGGGATTTCCCGCTGCATATTCCCTCGGTCTCGGTCAGTTCCATCGCCATCGGCGGCGGCTCCATCGCCAGTGTCGACAACATGGGCGTGCTGCGTGTCGGCCCCGAATCCGCCGGCTCCACCCCCGGCCCCGCCTGTTACGGGCGCGGCGGCCTTGATCCCACAGTGACGGATGCAATGGCCGTCTGCGGCTGGCTCGGTCAGGCCGAACTGGCCTATGGCCAGCTCAGCATCGACCGCGCCCTTGCGCGCGAGGCCGTCGCCCGCCTTGCCACCCCACTCGGGCGCGGGATCGAGGAAACCGCCCAGGCGATCATCGACATCGCCGTGTCCGAGCTCTTCGTCGAGGTCGAGAAACTCTCCTCTCGCAGCGGCGTCGATCTGCGCGACTTCGCGCTGATGCCCTTTGGCGGGGGCGGCCCGATGCTGGGCGCGTTCCTGGCGCGTGAACTGGGCATGTCGCGGGTGCTGGCGCCCCGCCGCCCCGGCGTCGTCTCGGCCCTTGGCGGGCTGGTCGCCGACCTGCGCGGCGATTTCCTGCGCACGATCTTCACCGAACTCGACGCGGGCGCGCCATCGCGGCTGACCGCCGCCTTCACCGATCTTTCGCGCGAAGGCGCGGCATGGCTGGCCACCCAAGGCCATGACGGCCCCGCGCAGATCCGGCTTTCGGCCGATATGCGCTATGCCGGGCAAAGCTATGAGATCGACACCGCGCTTGACCCCGACTGGCTGTCGGAGCCCGCGCGCATCGCAACCGCCTTTCACGACACCCACCGGCGGATCTATGATTTCGACGACCCCGACGGGCGGATCGAAATCATCAATCTGCGCCTCTCGGCCATCGGCGTGACTCCCAAGCCCGACCTTGCCGAGGCCGCGCCCGACGCGGGCGCCCCCGCCACGCCCGCGCGCCATGTGCGCGTGCATCTCGACGGTGCCCGCGATCTGCCGCTCTATGAGCGCGCCGATCTCTTGGCCGGGGCGCGCTTTGATGGCCCCGCCATCGTTTGCCAGGAGGACACCACCCTCGCCATCCCCGGCGGCACAACGGCGCGTGTCGATACGCATCTCAACATCCATCTCGATTTCGCGGAGTAAGCCCATGTCCGACAAGATGACCCTTCAGGTGCTTGCCAACCACGCCCGCGCCGCGGCCGAGAACATGGCCCACACCCTGCACCGCACCGCCCATTCCGCCTTCGTCAAGGAAACCCAGGATTTCACCGTCATGCTGATGGATCGCACGGGCGACACCTTTGCGGTCCCGATGGACCTGGGGGCGACATGGTATCCCGGCCTGACGTACAAGCGCGCCATCGACATGGTCGATGATTACCGCCCCGGCGACGTCGCCTTCACCAATGATCCCTATTCCTGCCATGTCGCCACTCACGCCCCCGATACGCACCTCTGGAAGCCCGTGTTTCACGACGGCGAGATCGTCGCCTGGACCGGCGGCCATATCCACAATACCGACATGGGCGGCGCGGTGCCCGCCTCGCTGTCGCGCTCGCTGACCGAGATCCATCAGGAAGGCATCCGCTTTCCGCCGATGAAACTGGTCAATGAAGGGGTTTACGACACGCAGATTCTGAGGATCATGGAAACCAATGTGCGCAAGCCCGGCCTCAATATCGGCGATATCAAGGCCCTGGTCGGCGCGCTCAACACCGGCGAGCGAAAGGTGCACGGGATGCTCGAACGCTTCGGCAAACAGAATTTCCTGAGCGGCGTCGCCGCCCTCAAGGACCAGGCCGAGGCCCAGGCCCGCGAAATCCTGCGCGCCATTCCCGATGGCGAGTACCGCTTTGCCGATTACGCCGACGAGGACAGCGATTTCGCCAATCCCTGCCGGCTGCACCTGACCCTTCGAATCCGCGACGATGCCGCCGAACTGGACTTCACCGGCTCGGACCCGCAGCTTGGCTCGTCGCTCAACGTGCCCTCGGGGGGCGATCCGCGCCACACCATGCTTTTGGTCGGGGTCTATTACGTGCTTTACACACTCAACCCGCGCCTTTTGCTCAATACCGGGCTGACGCGCCCCTTCACCTGCATCACGCCCGAAGGCACCGTGCTCAACCCCCTCGCCCCGGCGGCGGTGGGGATGCGCTCTCTGACCTGCGCGCGGCTGCGCTCGGTCATCTTCGGCGCCTTCAGTCAGGCGATCCCCGACCGGATGCCCGCCGCCCCCGCCGGCAACAACTGCATCGTAAATGTCATGACCCATGACGAACGCTCCGGGCAAAAGGTGATCGCCGCCGTGAACCCGGTGGTGGGCGGTGGCGGCGGCATGCCCCATCGCGACGGCACCAACGGCTCGGGCGCCGATGCCGCCTATCTCAGCAACACACCTGTCGAGATCACCGAGACCGAAGTACCGGTCGAATTCGTGCGCTACGGGCTGGCGCAGGACAGCGGCGGCGCCGGACGCTGGCGCGGCGGGCTGGCGACGGAAATGGCCTTCCGCGTCTTTGCCCCCGACACCCGCATCACCGCGCGCAACCGCGACCGCTCGCGCTTTCGCCCCTGGGGGGTGCTGGGTGGGCGTGCCGCGGGCCTGGCCGAAATGGTGGTCAATCCCGGCACACCCGGCGAGCGCCGCATGGGCAGCGCCGATACCGCCGTGCTGCAACCGGGCGACGTGCTCTCGCTGCGCTCGGCGGGCGGCGGCGGGCGCGGCGACCCTATGACGCGCGAAACATGGCGCGTCGCACAGGACGTGGCGCGCGGCCATGTCTCGCTCGGGGCCGCCCGGCGCGACTACGGCGTCGTCATGCGCGACGGCGCGGTGGATGAACCCGCAACCACGGAACTGCGCGCCAAGGCCCAGCCCCACAGCGATCATTTCCACTTCGGCCCCGAGCGCGACAGCTACGAGGCGCAATGGACCCTTGACGCCTATGACCGCCTGACCGGTATCCTCATGGCGCTGCCGGTGCATTGGCGCTTTTTCGTCAAGACCGAGATTTTCCACCGGATGACTAACCGCAACGGCGCCGCCGGGGTGGGTGCGGCCTTCGCTGAAACCTGCACCCGCTTTCCCGAAATCCCCGTACCCGCAACGCACGTCGAGGCCGCGCAATGAATGACCCCTCGCGCCCTTCGGGCCGCCTCCAGCGGCTCGCCGAAACCGGCCGCCCGCCGCTCGATTTCCATTTCGACGGCCAGCCGCTCTCCGGCCTTGAGGGCGACAGCGTGCTGACCGCCATTCTCACCTCTCGCCCCGATCTGCGCGCCGCCGAATTCGGCCCCGGGCGCCGCACCGGGTTCTGCCTCATGGGCGCCTGTCAGGATTGCTGGATCTGGCAGGAAAACGGCCCCCGCCTGCGCGCCTGCTCGACCACGTTGCGCGCGGGCATGCGCCTTCTGTCCGAGCCGCCCGCCGAATGGCCGGACAGCGCGCCATGACCCGCGTGCTGATCGTCGGGGCCGGTCCCGCGGGCATCCGCGCCGCGCAAACGCTGGCGGCGGCGGGGCTGCGCCCCACCGTGGTCGATGAAGCCAACCGCGCGGGCGGTCAGATCTATCGCCGCCCGCCCCAAAGCTTCATCCGCCCGCCCCGGGCGCTTTATGGCTCCGAGGCCGGCAAGGCCACGGGCCTTCACCGCCTGTTCGATGACCTTCTGGCCCGCGACCAGATCGTTCACCATCCCCAAAGCAGCGTGCTTGGCCTGTCCGACGGCGTTGCGCAGGTGCTGGGGCCGGACGGAGTCAGCGCCCTGCCTTATGACCGGCTGATCATCGCCACCGGCGCCACCGACCGGCTGGCCCCGGTGCCGGGCTGGGAAATGCCGGGCGTCTACAGCCTTGGCGCGGCACAGATCGCGCTCAAGGCGCAAGGCGTCGCTTTGGGGCGGCGCATCGTGCTGGCGGGCTCCGGCCCGCTTCTGACGCTGGTCGCAGCGCAGCTTCTGGACGCAGGCGCAGGTGTTGCGGCGGTGCTCGATACCGCGCCGCTTTCCGCGCAGCTTCGCGGCGGGCTCACAATGGCCACCGCGCGCCCCGGCGTCAGCCTGCGCGGCCTTGCCCTTCGCGCGCGCCTCGGGCGGCTTTACCATGCCGGCGTGACGCTTGACGCGATCGAAGGCGACCCAACCACCGGCCCCGCCGCGATCCGCTGGCGCAGCGCGCGTGGGCGCGCGCGCACCACCCCCTGCGACAGCGTCGCACTGGGCTGGCACCTGCGGAGCGAAACCGCCCTGGCCGAGCTTGCTGGCGCGCATTTGGACTGGTCGCCCAAATGGAATCAATGGCTGCCGGCCAGCGACGACGAGGGCCGCGCCGGACCGGGGCTTTACCTTGCCGGCGACGGGCTTTCGATCCTTGGCGCGGATGGCGCCGAAATCGCGGGGCGGCTGGCGGCGCGCGCCTGCCTTGCTGATCTCGGTCTTCTTACCGATCCCGCCGCCCAAACCCGCGACCTGCGCACGCTTGGCCGCATGCGCCGCTTTGCAGCGGGCATCGCGCGCGCCTTTCCATGGCCCGCCCAGATGATCCGCGCCCTGCCCGACGACACCGTGCTTTGCCGCTGCGAAGGGATCACCAGCGGCGAATTGCGCGCCACCCTGCCGCTGTCCGGCCCCGAGGCCAACCGCGCCAAATCCCTTTCCCGCATCGGCATGGGCCGCTGTCAGGGCCGCTATTGCCAGGTTGCGGGCGCAGAAATCATGGCCGCCGCCTGTGATGCGCAGCCCGCACAGATGGGCCGCCTGCGCGCCCAGCCCCCGGTGCGCCCCGCGCCGCTCCATGCGCTTGGCCGTAGCGACGACAGCTTGAACAGCCGCAAACCCGGCTGAGGCGCACAATCTTCTGCGCCGATCCCTTGGGCAGACGGTGCAAAATGCCGCCCCGCCCCTGCTTTCGGCAAATGCTGTCAGCGCCCCCGCGCCAGACTGAAGTGGCAAATACGAGGTTCCCATGACACTTGCCTTCGACCCCCACGGGCTTGTCCCGCCCTTGGGCCATCATATCGGCGGGCGCTATGAGCCCGCACCCGACCGCATCCCCCTCACCGCGCCCTCAAGCGGCGCATCACTGGGCGCGATCCCCCTTGCCGACGGCGACACGGTCGACCGCGCCGTCATTGCCGCGCGCGCCGCGCTCGAAAGCTCGGGCTGGGGCCGTGCCGCCCCGCGCGACCGGCTCAGGGCGCTGCGCAAATGGGCCGACCTCATCGAACAGGAAGCCCCCACCCTCGCCCGGCTCGAAGCCGCCTGCTCCTCTCGTCCCGTGGGTGAGGTGCTGGCCGGTGACATCCCGGTCACCGCCGACCAGATTCGCTTTTTCGCCGAATTCGCCGACAAGGAATGCGACGTTCTGGCGCCCACCGATGACGATCACCTGGGGATGATCGCCTCCGAGCCCTATGGCGTGGTCGGGGCGATCACGCCCTGGAACTACCCGATCTCGATGGCTGGCTGGAAATTCGGCCCCGCGCTGGCCGCCGGGAACGCCGTGGTCCTCAAACCCTCGGAAATGACCCCCTGGTCGGCGCTCTTCATGGCCGAGCTATCGGTGCGCGCGGGCCTGCCCGAAGGGCTGGTCAACGTGGTTCTGGGCGACGGCCCCACCACCGGCGCCGCGATCACCGGCCATCCGGGGATCGACAAGGTCTCCTTTACCGGCTCGACCCGCGCCGGCGCCGCCATCATGGAAAACATCGCCCGCACCGGGATCAAGCCGATGACCCTGGAACTGGGCGGCAAAAGCCCGATGATCGTCTTTGCCGATGCCGATCTCGACCTGGCCGCCCGTTGCCTTGAACGCGGCATCCTGCCCAATGCCGGGCAGTTCTGCGTCGCCGGTTCGCGCATGATCGTCGCGCGCGAGATCGCCGACGAACTCGCCGCCCGTCTGATCGCGCGCTTTCTGTCCCACGCGCCCGCGCCCACATGGGCCGAAACCCCCGGCTTTTCACCGATCATCTCGGAAACGCAGCTTTCGCGCATCGACAGCATCGTTTCGGCCTCGCGCGCGGCGGGCGGCGAGATCCTTTGCGGCGGCGCGCGTTTCGATTGCGCGGGCAGCTTCTATCGCCCCACGCTGATCGCCGGGGCAACGCCCGACAACCCCGCCGTCACCGATGAAATCTTCGGCCCCGTCGCCACCTTCCAGACCTTCGACACCGAGGACGAGGCCCTCGCCCTCGCCGCCCATCCCACCTACGGGCTGTGCTCGGGGATCTTCACCCGCGACCTTGGCCGCGCCCTGCGCCTTTCGCGCCGGATCGAGGCGGGCACCGTCTGGATCAACCGCTACGGGCGTTCGCGCGATCACATCCTTCCCACTGGCGGCTGGAAGGCCAGCGGGTTAGGCAAGGACCTGGGCCGCGAGGCCTTCAGCGCCAACCGCCGCACCAAGGCGGTGCTGGCCGCGCTCTGAGCCGCACCGCA
>Ga0102938_10001437_pt1 | contig 17966 bp, 16 predicted proteins | sample SalPonR2_B_D2_MG_FD_84516 | JGI IMG/M metagenome (GOLD analysis project Ga0102938, IMG submission 84516) | Salt pond soil microbial communities from South San Francisco under conditions of wetland restoration - Salt Pond MetaG R2_B_D2_MG | ecosystem: Environmental > Aquatic > Marine >...
AAAGATCATCACCGACACCTTCGAGTTCAGTCGCTCGCTCGAGGCTTCCAGCGCTTTCGCTGTGGATTCGGCGTCGCCGCGTTCGAGTGGGATGTCGCGGGCCAGTCGCATCATCCAGCCGACCAGCGGGATGCGCAGGATCTCGATCTTCGACATCCACTTCATCTCCGTCGGCAGGTGCGAGATCAGCAGGATGTCGACGAAGCTCTCGTGGTTCGACACGACCACGTAGGGACGGCGCATGTCGTCGGGCAGCGTGCCCGAGGTGCGGAACTTCCACAGCGGCGTCAGTCGCTCGTGCACAACGGTGAGCTTTCGGAAGAGGTAGCCGGCGGAATAGGCGCCGTGGTCGAAGGGCATCGTGACCAGGCGGACGATGGCCACCATCGGTGTCCACACGAGCACGATCACGCCGAGCGCGAACCAGCTCCAGATCGACAACACCGTTCGCGCAAAGGTCGACTTCATCGACGAGCAACGTAACAGCCGCTGCCCCGGTCCGGCGGGTGGAAAGACCCGTGGGCCGGCGTGAGCAGGGTGAGTCGCCATGGGCGGCGAACTCGGAGGGCGGACGCGGGCCCGCCAGGGACCCCGCCACCGCTAGAACGGCACGAAGACGTCGCTGGCCGGAGTGGCGCGGGTGATCGCGTCGACGGCGAGCACCACGGCGGCAGCGGTGTACGAGGTGTGCTCGTCGAACGGGAACAACACGGGTTCGGGATAGACGATGCCCGTCCAGTACGAGCCGTCGTCGCGGCGGTGTGTGCGGGTCCAGGTGAGCAGATCGGTGGCGGTCGACATGTCGCCGATCGATGCGTAGGCCAGTGCACACTCGGCGGTCTCCGACGCGGTGATCCACGGTTCGTCGCTGACGCAGCGGATGCCGAGACCCTCCATCGCGAACGTCTCCCATCCCTCGGCCAGGCGGGCCTTGGCGGCCTCGCCCGTGAGCACTCCGGTGAGCACCGGGTAGTACCAGTCCATCGCCCAGCGGGTCTTCGGTTCGAAGGCGTCCGGCCGGTTTCGGACCGCCTCGGCCATCGCATCGGCGGCTTCGATCCACTCGGGGCGGATCTCGCCCACACGCTCGCCGAGGCGAGCACCGCACCGCAGTGAATGCTGGATGCTCGAGGTGCCGGTGACCAGCGCGTAGTCCCACGGTTGGGCGTCGGCCTCGACCGCCCACAGCGGCAGGCCGTCGGCACGACGGTGACCGAGCACGAATTCGAGTGCCCGCTCGACCGTTGGCCACATCCGCTCGGCGAAGGCTCCGTCCCAGGTCATCCGGAGGTGGTGGCTCACCCCGGTGGCGATGTAGGCGCACACGTTGGTGTCGAGTTTGGCGTCCTCGACCGAACCGTCCGAGTGGTAGTAGGCGTGCCACGACCCGTCGGGGCGCTGCGTGTCGACCAGCCACCGGTACGCGTGTTCCGCCTCGGTGTGGAAACCGGCGACGTCGAGCGCCATGGCGGACTCGACGTGATTCCACGGGTCGCAGTGGCCGTCCGGGTACCAGGGGATCATCCCGCAGCCGAGCTGCAAGGACACGAGATGCTCGCCGGTGGAGCGCAGTTCATCGGCGCTGAGCACGCCGGGGAGATGTGCGACGTGTTTCACCGAACGGCGTGCTCCTGGCTCGTGCGGACATCGGCTGGCTTGACGCCGTAGAACACGATGCTCTTGCCGAGCACCGGTGAGAGCACCCGGTCGGCGACCTTGGTCACGTTCGGCTGCTCGTTGATGTCCCACTCGAGGAACTCGCGGTACTTCTTCACCGCTGCGTTGTCGTCGTTGCGGGGCCCGACGGCGCACTTCAGCCACCAGTACGGCGAGTGCAGGGCGTGGGCGCGGTGGTGGCCCCGGAGGTCGAGTCCGGCTGAACGCAGCTTGGCCGACAGCTCGGTGGAGCTGTAGATGCGGACGTGGCCGCCCTCGCTCTTGGGAGCGTGGTACTCGTCGGAGAGCATCCAGTTGACCTTCTCGGGGAACCAGGCCGGCACGGTGGCGGCGAAGTGGCCGCCCGGTTTGAGGACGCGGACCATCTCGGCGATCGCTGCGACATCGTCCTGGATGTGTTCGAGCACTTCGGAGGTGATCACCACGTCGAACGAGTCGTCGGCGAACGGCAACCGGGTGGCGTCTCCGCGCAGCACCCCCTTGAATCGCTCGACGTCGATCTCGCCGGCGTCGACCATGCCGTCGAGCGTGGCGCGGGTCTCGACCACCTCGCCCTCGGCGTAGTCGAGGGCGACGACGTCGGCGCCGCGCCGTGCACACTCGAACACGTGGCGGCCGAATCCGGCGCCCACGTCGAGCACGCTGTCGCCGGGCCGCAGGCCGAGCTGGTCGAACTTGATCGTCAGCACCTCAGATCCGTCCGTTCGCTCGCAACTTCGCGACGTTCTGGGGCATCGACAACACCTCGCGGTACTGCTCGACGGTCTGTTGGGCACACTTCGTCCATGTCCAGCGTTCGAGCACACGTTGGCGACCGGCGGCACCGACTCGGGCCTGCAGTTCGGGATCGTCGAGCCCCCGGGCGATCGTGGCAGCCAGCGCGTCCTTGTCCCCGGCCGGGCATTGCAGCACGGTGTCGCCATCGGTGCCGGTGACCTCGGGGAGCGCGCCGCCGTCCGTGGCGACCAGCGGGGTGCCGGTGCACATCGCTTCGATGGCCGGGAGGCTGAAACCCTCGTAGAGGCTGGGCACGACCGCCATCTCGGCTTCGGCGTAGAGCTCGACGATGCGTTCGTCGCTCACGCCCGAGACGAACTCGATGTGTGGTGCGAGGCCGTACGAGTCGATCAGGTCCATCGAGTGGCCGGGCCGGGGCTTGCCGATGATCGTGAGCGTGACATCACGCTCGGTGCGGAGCTTCGCCATCGCCTCGAGCAGGTACGACAGCCCCTTGAGAGCGACATCCGCCGATGCGGTGGTGATCAGGCGGCCGGGGCGCCGCGTGACGTGGTCGAGTGGCTTGAACAGGTCGGGGTCGACGCCGACCGGTACCAGACGCATCCGGTCCTTGCTGACGCCCATGTCGGTGTGGATGTCGTCGATCGAGTTCTGGCTGACGACCACGATGCGCGGCAGCTTCGAGGCCACCTTGCCCTGCATCTTCACGAACGAGTACCAGCGCCCCACCGACATGCGCCGGGGGAGAGTCTTCGCGTGACTCATCTCGAGCTGGCGGTCCTTGGTGATCGGATGGTGCAGCGTGACGATCGTGGGGATCTGCTTCTCGATCTTCAAGATGCCGTAGCCGAGACACTGGTTGTCGTGGACGAGGTCGAACTCGCCGGCGCGCGGCCCGAGTTCGCGGGCGGCGCGGGCACTGAATGCGAGCGGTTCGGGGAACACGCCGGTCACGAACGCGGCCATCTCGAGCAGATCCTCGCGGGTCTTCAGCTCCCAGAAACCGGGGAACCGTCCGGGGAAGTAGTCGTTGAACGTGTCGAGGCTGGCCAGCTTGGTGAGTGTGACGCGATCGTCGAGGATCGGGTACGGCTGGCCGCCGAACACCTCGACGCTGTGACCGAGATCGGCGAGCGCCTTGGTGAGGTGGCGGGTGTACACGCCCTGGCCGCCGACGTGCGGCTTGCCGCGGTAGGTGAGATACGCGATCTTGAGGGGTGCATCAGGGTCAAGACCGGCAGCAGACATCGCAGCGAGGCTATCGGCGCACCATTACCAGTCGGTAACGCAACCACCAGCGTGCTCACCAGGAGATGGTCATCGTCCGCACGAGGGACGCTGCCGGGGTGACGATGTGGGGGTGCAGGTTGAATGCGTCGGGCGGGCCGGTCTGGGGTTCGACGCACGTGGCGTCGTCGGGCCGGTCGTACACGACCACGTGGTCGCACCCCGATCGCACCGTGACCGTCGGGGCGACGGGGCGGTCGTAGTGCAGGACGATGGGTTCGGTGTTGACGAAGCAGTCGTCCCAGTTGCCCTCGGTCGGCTCGACCAGCCGGCCGGTCGGCAACCCGAATTCGTCGCGCTCGTACATCGCCGTCGGCGAGAACTCGATTCGGTCGGGTTTGCGGAACCACGGGTGCCAGCCGATCTCGGCGGGGAACGAGCCGACCGTGGCCTCCAACTGCAGTGTCGACACCACACGGTCGTCGAACACTGCGATCGTCTGGGTGGCGGTCCCGCCGAACTCCCAGTCCAGCGCCAGGGTGCCGCTCCACGACGAGGGCGAGCGGGTACCGATCGCCGTCACCGGGCGATCGAACACCAGCCCGTGGATCGCGTGGGCGCGGTCCGGTCCGGGGCCGTCATGGTGGTTGATCGACAGCTGGTGGTCGGAGCCCTCGAAGCTGAAGCTGCCGTGACGAAGACGACCGACCCAGGGGACCATCGCGAACGCGCCCCACATCATCGGGTGCGCCTCACCGCCGTCGAGATCGGGAACATCCACGAGCAGCGGGTGCCCGGCCACGTCGATCTGACCGATCCGGCCGCCATCGGACGGGTGGACCGTCACCGCTGCGTCACCGGATCGCAGGACCACGGGCACGTCCACGGTCGGTGCAACGTCACTCATGTCGGCGATACTGCCCGGCATGCGTGCAGTGGTGCAACGGGTGATACGTGCCCAGGTGACATTCAGATCTTCACCGCACGACGACTGGGAGGTCGCCGGGTCGATCGGGCCGGGCCTCTGCGTGCTCGTGGGGGCCACGCACACCGACACGACGGTGGGGGCCGACAAGCTCGCCGACAAGCTGTGGGGGCTCAGGATCTTCGACGACGACGACGGCGTGATGAACCGTTCGGTCGCCGATGCCGGCGGTGCGGTGCTGGTGGTCAGCCAGTTCACGCTCTACGGCGACACCGCGAAAGGTCGTCGCCCGAGCTGGATCGCCGCGGCGCGTCCGGAGGTGGCCGAGCCACTGGTCGAGCGGGTCACCGAGCGCCTCCGATCGCTGGGCGCCGACGTCGAGACCGGCCGATTCCGTACGGACATGCGCGTCGAGCTCGTCAACGACGGCCCGGTCACCCTGATGCTCGACGTCGACTGAGATGATCTCGAGTGGTGAGGTCTCGCGAGATGCGGACGCCGAGGAGCGGTATCGGTACCGTTGGCGTCACGGCTGATCGATCATCAGCCGAGCCGGGCCCGACCACGATCGGACCGGACGGAACAAGAGAGGAATGATGATGACCGCATCAAGTGGCGGGCTTCACGAGCCCGCCGACCAGTTGGATGCAGCGACCGTCGATCGTCACCGCGCGATTGCATCGTTGATGGAAGAACTCGAAGCGGTCGACTGGTACGACCAGCGCGTCGCCGCGACCGACGACGAGGAGCTCCGAGCGATCCTGGCGCACAACCGCGACGAGGAGAAGGAGCATGCCGCGATGCTGTTGGAGTGGCTCCGACGCAACGATGCCCAGTTCGACGAGCAGCTCCGGGAGTACTTGTTCTCCGACGGTTCGATCGTCGAGATCGAGCAGCAGTAGCCAAGACGCCGGCTCGTCGCCGTCATCGCGACGACCACGATTGCCGAGACGGTGGTGCCGTGGCGGCGCGTCTGTCCTGCTGGCGTGTGGTCACAGCCAGTCGGCAGCGCTTGCGACACCGAGTGCGATCAGCAGGAGCCCGGCCCCCACCTCGGCTCGGCTCTCCCAGTGACGGCGGGCCTCGTTGCCCAGATCGAGCCCGATCCACGTGAACGTCATCGAGAAGATCGCGATGGTCGACGCCACGGCGATCGCAGGGCGATCGGCGACCCCGAGTCCGAACCCGACGACGAGGTTGTCGACGCTCAGGCCGGCGGCGATCAGCACGATGCCGCCCCAGCTGGCGGCGCGCCTGGCCAAACGGTCGTCAGCACGGTGTCGGTGCAGGCCGGCCCGGAGCGACATGCCACCCAGTGCGAACAACACCGACGCGCTGATCCATCGGGCGTGGTCCTCGAGCGAGTTCGCGAGCGTCTGGCCGAGCGCGATTCCCACGAGTGGGACGAGGAATTCGAACACCCCGAACACCCCGACGATGCGAGTTCGACGCGATCGTTGGCCGAGTGCGCCGAGTGTGAGCGCTGCGGACAGATTGTTGGATCCGATCACGAGACCGAGCGCCACGAGTTGCGTGATCGACATGGCCGATCAGACGTTTCGAGGCCGGCGGCCGAACCAGAGCGACGTGCCGAGGAGGCCGAGCAGCGCCACGATGAACGGGCCGTCGCCGAGGTTCGTGTACCAGGTCCGGCCATCGCGTAGTTCGACGGTGTCGTAGAGGATCCGCCGCTCGCTGACGGCCGTGCGTTGGCGGACGTTGCCATCCGCGTCGACGATCGCGGTGAACCCTGTGGGCGCAGCCTGCACGACCCATCGTCCCGTCTCGATCGCCCGGAGCCGGCTGGACGCGACCTGCTGGGTCTGGACGATCGTGCCCGTGTAGCTCGCGCCGTTGGTGGGATTGAGAATTGCCTCGGCACCCTTCTTCACCCCCTCGCGGGCGCGCCCGGCGAAGAACACCTCCCACGAGATGACCACGCCCAGACGTGTGCCGTCCGGGAGATCGACGAAGGCAGGGCCGATGCCGGCGTTCGCATCGCGTCCGATCTGCTCGATCGGTGCGCCGAACGCCTCGAGAATCCCCCGAAGCGGCACGTACTCGCCGAACGGCACCCGCCGCACCTTCACGTACTGGTCGACGATGTCGCCGTTCGGGGCGACGACGATCTGTGAGTTGATCCGAGGGTCCTCGGTGACCCCGACGGCGAACGGGGCGTCGAGTCGGGCGGCCTCGCCCGCGATTGCCCGGTACACCGCCGATCCGTCGAACACGTCGACGTCGATCGTGTTCTCGGGCCAGAGCACGAGGTCGAGGTCGGCATCGTCCTGAATCGTGCGGGTCGCTTCGAGGTGTCGCTCGGTGACCAGGCTGGAGGGTACCTCGAGGGCGCTCGTCCCTTGCTCGCCGCCGCCCTGCACGGCAGCCACCTCGAGCTGTTCGCCGGTGTCGGCGCCACGGGGTGCCACCACGCTCAGCACGACGATCACCGCCACTGCAAGCAGTGCGGGCACTCCGTGCGCCTGGATGCGGGCGTCGGTCCGGTTGCGCCGGGCAATTGCCTGTGACCACAGGGCCGAGCCGGCGAACGCGAAACCGATCTGGAAGATCAGCCAGGTGAGCAGGATCACACCGCCGACGCGTACGACGCCCACCAACGGACCGCCGACCTGTGACATCCCCATCGTCGCCAGCGGGATCCCGCCGAACGGGAACGAGAAGCGAACCGCTTCGACGAGCGCGTGTGCCGCCGGTCGACCGACCACGCGCCACGCCCCCGCGGGCGCAACCGACGCTGCACCAGCGTGGAAGAGCGCGAACACCAGACCGGCGACGACGTAGCCGGGTGCGGTCAGCTGCACCATCCAGCCCATCCCGAGGTACATCCAGCCCGCACCGAACGCCAGCCCGAGGCGTGCCCGTTCCCACCGTGTCGGACCAGGGCCCAGGGCGACGTCGAACAGCAGGACACCCACGATGGCGAGCGGCCAGAATCCCCACGGCGGCATCGACAGCGCCACGAGCGTGCCGGCACCGAGGGCGAGCGCTGGTCGCGCGAGGCGCTCGCTGAGCGCCGTCGGGCCGGTGGTGTGATCGGTCAATTCGCGAGGGCCAGGTTGACGACGATGCGCTTCGCGGTCGATCCGAGCGGGTGGCAAGCGAAGAGGGTCGCCGTCGGCGTGTCGGTGGGGTCGGTGATCCACAGGGCGTCGGGTGTGACGATCTGGGTGCCGGTCACCCGGTACGTGAACGTTCCGCCTGCGGTGTCGAAGACCACGTCGTCACCGGGATTCAACGCGTCGAGATGGCGGAACTCGGCGCCGTGGCTGGTGCGGTGCGCCGCCACGACGACGTTGCCGATCTCGCCCGGCATGGCGGTGCCCGGCCAGTGCCCGGGGCCACGGTCGAGGGTGGTCAGTCGGATGCCCTGGTGCAGCTCGGAGTCGAGGCCGATCGCGGGGATCGCGATGCGCCCGAGCAGCGGGTTGTCCTCCGGACCCCGCGCATCGCCCGGCGGAGCGATCGGCTGCGTCATCTGTCGCGCCAGCGTGGTGGTGGACGTGGTCGTCGTGGTCGCGGAGGTGGTCGTGGTCGGCAGGCTGGTCGTGGTCGGCGGCGAGGTCGCGGTCGTGGTGGCCGAGTCCGAGTTGAACGACGCCACCGTGTCAGGGGCGTTGTCGAGGTCGACGGCCATGACACCACCGACCACGCCGACCGCCAACAGCCCGGCGACGAGTGGCGCGGCAATGCGGCGACGACCCGTGCGCCCGGTGCTCTCAGGAGGCCCCATCATCGAGATTCTGTCAGAACGCGCGCCGTGGCGCTGGCGCGGGCCGCGACCGACGTGGCCGCACGGATGCAGGCCGGAATCCCGATGCCGCGGAATCCGGCGCCGGTCACGAACACGCCGGCCGGCAGTGCAGCCTCGACTCGGTCGACCCAGGCGGCGTGGTGCGGGCGGTACTGAGCGAATGCGGCGGGCCACCGGCTGATGCGGACGTCGAGGGGTTCGAAGGCCACCCCGAGGTGCCGTTCGAGGTCCTCGAACACCGCCTGCAGCACCTCGTCGTCGTCGAGGTGCATCACGTCCATACCGTCGCGGCCGAGCGAGACGCGCAGGATCTCGCCGCCCGCGGGTGGGCGCCAATGGCCCCACTTCTGTGATGCGAACGATGCTGCGGTCACCCAGCGCTGATCGGGCTTCGGCACGAGGTATCCACTGAGGCCACGGAGGCGGTCCGGCCACTGGCCGGCCCCGACGTGCATCGTCACCATGATCACGTCGGAGGTCTCGGCGCGCCGGAGCAGCGCTGCTGCTTCGACGGCGTGATCGCCGAGCGCGGTCGCTGCCGAGGCGGCCGGGGTGGCGAACACGACGGCGTCGAACGGTTCGGCGTCGAGCGGTTCGGCGTCGAGCGGTTCGGCCGCTGCATCGGTCGAGTCGAGCATCCAACGACCATCGACGGTCGGTGTGACCGACGAAACGCGAACGGACGTCCGCACGGTGCCTCCGCCCGCCTCGACGGCTGCGGCGGTTGCGTGGACCAGCGCCCCGACGCCGGAGCGGGGGGTGGCGAAGATCGGGCTCGACGCCGCTGTGGCGGTGCCTGCCTGGTTGCGGCGCTGGCGGCGCGCGGCGATCAGCACGCTCCGGGTGCCGTTCGCCAGAGCTGCGAGCTGCGGGACCTCGCCGAGGCTGAAGCGGTCGGTGTCGGCCGCGTAGATGCTCCCGACCAGAGCATCGACGAGCCGGTCGTGCACCTCGTTGCCGAAGCGAGCCCGGACGAAGTCGCCGATCGAGTCGGAGTCGGTCGACGTCCGGGGGAGCAGCGGTTCGAGTGCTGCGCGCGCCTTGCCCCGCCACGACAGCAGCCCGGTCGTCGCCAACGGCAGGATCCGCCCGGGCATGCCCAGCATCAAGCCCTCGGGGATGGGATGCAGGCCGTCGTGCCACACCGCGGCGCCGACCGGTTCCGGTGACACGAGATCGTCGCCCAAGCCGACCCGTTGTGCGAGAGCAACGGCTTCGGGGACGCGAGCGAGGAACGCGTCGGCGCCGGCGTCGACCCCGCTGACGCCCGCGAACGGCGACCGGTCGATCTTGCCGCCGACCCGATCACCCGCTTCGAACACCGTGACGTCGACGCCGCCGGTGTCGAGGAGGACGAGCGCCGTCGCGAGTCCGCTGATCCCGGCCCCGACGACCGCGACTCGCGGTGTGGTCATGGTGCGATGGCGCGCACTCGGTCGGCCAGCGCGGCCATGATCGCCGGATCGTCGTTGACGCAGGCGGTGCGATCGAACGCAAGGCCGCTGGCGGCCGCTCGATCGGCGGCTTCGATGTCGAGGTCGTACAGCACTTCGAGATGGTCGGCGACGAAGCCACACGCCGAGACGATCACGCCGGCGACGTCGTCGTCGGCGCCGAGAGAGTCGATCACATCGAGAATGTCAGGGCCGATCCACGGCTCCGGGGTCCGGCCTGCCGACTGCCAGGCGATCTGCCAGTCGTCGCCTTCGGTGAGGCCGAGGCGCGCCGCGACTGCTTCGGCGGTCGCTCGCAGCTCGTCGGGGTAGGGGTCGCCATCGTCGATGATGCGCTGGGGGAGCGAGTGGGCGGTGAACAGCACCCGGACGCGGCCGCCGGTGCGTTCGCGCATGGCGGTGACGCGTCGGTCGAGATCGTCGGCGAGGAAGTCGATGAACGCGGGCTCGGTGGCCCAGCTCTCGACGCCGACCACCTCGATGTCGGCACCCGATTCGGCGACGCCCTGTCGGGTTCGGTCGAGGTACTGGCCGATCGAGTACGACGAGTAGTGCGGTGCCAGCACCAGTCCGACGACTGCGCAGACGCCGTCGGCGGCGACACGCCGAGCGGTCTCCTCCACCTTGGGGTCGGCGTGCTTGAGGCCGAGCGAGACCTCGAAGCGGCCCGGTTCGGCGGCGTCGAGCGCCGACTGGAGCCCGCTGGCCTGAGCTTCGGTGAGCTGCGCCAGCGGCGAGACACCGCCGATCGCGGCGTAGCGGGCGACCAGGTCGGCGAGCGCCTCGGGTGTGGGCGGACGACCGCGGCGGATGTCGGTGTAGTACGGCTCGATCTCGTCGGGCGTGCGCGGTGTGCCGTAGGCCATCAGGACGACGGCGACTCGATCGGAGGTCATCGGGGGGTGGTCCCTTCGGGAGGTCGTCGGGTGCGTTCGTGGACCAGGTCGACCACGGCCTGGAGCACGGCTGGATCGGTGTCGGGTTGTACTCCGTGGCCGAGGTTGAAGACGTGGCCCGGGTGCGGGGTGCCGTCGGGCCGCTCGTTGTCGCGCAACACCTGGAGGGCACCGTCGACTGCCGGCTCGACCCCGGCCAACACGAGGGCGGGGTCGAGGTTGCCCTGCACGATCAGATCGTCGCCGAAGCGGCGACGAGCATCGTCGATGGGAGTGCGCCAGTCGAGGCCGAGCACGGTCGGTCCGGCGTCGAGCATCGATCCGAGAAGGTGGTCGCAGCCGATGCCGAAATGGATCGCCGGGGCATTCGGGTGGCGGCGGCGCAGTTCGCGCAACACGTGGCGCGAGTGGGGCAGGACGTAACGGTCGTAGTCGCGGCGGCTCAGCGAGCCCGCCCACGAGTCGAACAGCTGGAACGCGGTGGCGCCATGGCTGAGTTGCGCGTCGATGAACGTGATGGCCGACTCGGCGAGGCGTTCCATCACCTCGTGCCACAGGGCTTCGTCGGTGTGGATCAGCGCCTTGGTGTGGCGGTAGTCCTTGCTCGGGCGGCCCTCGATCAGATAGCTCGCCACGGTGAACGGGGCACCGGCGAACGCGAGCAGCGGCACCTCGAGTTCGGCGACGAGTCGGTCGACGGTGTCGATGACGTAGGAGATGTCGTCGAAGTCGAGTGGGCGCAGGCGTCGGAGGTCGGCGCGTGAGCGCAACGGTTGCTCGGCGACCGGGCCGGTACCCGGAGCGACGTCGACACCGAAACCGACTGCGTGGGGGGCGACCACGATGTCGCTGTAGAGCACGGCGGCGTCGACGCCGTAGCGGCGAACCGGCTGCATGGTGATCTCGGCGGCGAGGTCGGGCTGTTTGATCGCATCGAGGATCGAACCCTCGCCGCGCACCGCCCGGTACTCGGGCAGCGAACGACCGGCTTGGCGCATGAACCACACCGGGGTGTGGTGCCCGACACGGCCGTTCGCCGCGTCGACGAACGCGTCGGTGGCCACTGCGGCGGTGGGCGGAGGCTCGGGCGCTTCGTCGGGGGCGGCGAGGGCATCCATCAACACACGACGCTATCGCCGGGTCGGGACCGGGGGCCTGGCCGATAGCATTTCGTGACCCGTTATGACCCAGCAGCACCCCGATCTCGCTGACGAACAGGCCTACATCGACCACGCGTACGAGTGTCTCGACACCAGTCGCGAGGCCGCGTGGCGTATGCGGAACATGACCGAGGCCGATCTCGGCGGTACGTTCCAGGCCAGGTTCGAGCGCAACGCCTTCGACGAAGCGCTGCTCAAGCGTCTCGCCGACCTCGACCTGGGCGACGCGTCGCTGGTGTTCGGTCGCATCGATCGGTCGGCCGAGTCGCCCGAAGCCGTCGAGAGCTTCCACATCGGCCGCCTCGCCGTCGCCGACGAGGACCGCGAGCCCGTGGTGGTCGACTGGCGGGCGCCGGTGGCCGAACCGTTCTACCGGGCCACGGGTCGCAGCCCGATGGGGCTGCTGCGGCGTCGGCATTTCGCCGTCGAAGGTCGCAAGCTGCTCGGCCTCGAGGACGAACTGTTCGGCGAGGGCCATCTCGGTGTGGGCCACGACGAAGGCCTCGACGGCACGTCCGGGTTCGGGTCGGAGGCCGGCGATGGCTCGGGTCTCCGCGGGTACTCGACCCTGCTGGCCGCGCTCGAGCGTGGGCGCACCGGCACGCTCGGCGACATCGTCGCCACCATCCAGGGCGAGCAGGACGAGATCATCCGCTCGCCCCAGCACGGCGTGCTGGTGGTGCAGGGCGGCCCCGGCACCGGCAAGACCGTCGTGGCACTGCACCGGGCCGCCTACCTGCTCTACACCCACCGCTTCCCGCTCGAAGACCAAGGCGTGCTGGTGATCGGACCCAACCGCGTGTTCCTGCGTTACATCGAACGAGTGTTGCCGTCGTTGGGTGAGGCGGGCGTCGAACAGGTGGTGCTGTCCGATCTGGTGCCCGGAGTGCAGTTCCTGCGTCCCGGCGACCATGACGGCGCCGACAGCCCCACGGCTGAGCGCATCAAGGGCGACGTGCGCATGTCCGACGTGATCGACCAGGCGGTCAACGACCGCGAACGGCCGTTGCGCGACGACCTGGTCATTCCGTTCCGCACCGGTTACGTGCGGCTGCGAGCCGAGGAGTCGGCCCGCATCGTCAAGAGCGCCCGCCGCCGGTTCCGCCGTCACAACAGTGGCCGCAAGTTCGTCGAGAACGAGGTCTGGTCGGCGCTCGCCGCCAGCTACCGCGACCCCGACATCGGCCCACTCGCGGTCAAGGACACGCTGCGGGGCACCCCCGAGATCCGCGAGGCGCTCGACCGCATGTGGCCGCTGCTCACGCCGGCGCAGCTGCTCCACGACCTGTTCGGTTCGAAGGCGCTGCTGAGATTGGCCACGCGCGGTGTCCTCGACGAGACCGAGGCCCTGGCGCTGCACCGGGCGCGCTCCGAGTCGGTCGACGACGTGCGCTGGACGCCGGCCGATGTCGCGCTGCTCGACGACGCCCGTGACGTGCTCGGTCCGAAGCCGGGCCGCAACGGCAAGCCCGACGATGCCGACGAGATCCGCACCTACGGCCATCTCGTGGTCGACGAGGTCCAGGACCTCACTCCGATGCAGCTCAAGATGGCCACTCGCCGGTCGCTGAACGGTGCCATGACCATCGTCGGGGACCTCGCTCAGGCGACCGGACCACTCGCTCCGACCGACTGGCAGGACGTGCTCGATCACCTGCCCGACCGCAAGCCGTCTCGGGTGATCGGGCTGTCGGTCGGCTACCGGATCCCCGGCCAGATCATGGAACTCGCGAACAAGGTCATGGCCGCGGCGACCCCGACGTTGCGCGCCCCGCAATCGGTGCGTGTCGGCGACACGATGCCGGTGTTCGTCCGGGCGAGCGGCGCGCTCGGAGCGGCCGTCGCCGACGAGGTGCGCTCGGTCAGCTCCGAGCTCCCCCGTGCCAGCGTCGGTGTGATCGCCCCCGATTCGATGATCGACGAACTCTCCGAGCACCTCACCGCGGCCGGTGTCAACCACGGCACCGCCACCCGTACCGGCTTGGACGAGGGTGTCACCCTGGTGCCGGTGAGCGTGGTGAAGGGCCTCGAACTCGACGCGGTGGTCGTGGTCGAGCCTGCGCTCATCGTCGCCGACCACGAGCACGGTATGCGGTCGCTGTACGTGGCGCTGACCCGCCCGACGCAGCATCTGAGCGTCGTCCACGCCGACGAGCTCCCCGAACCGCTGCGCTGACATCGTGGAGCTGACCTCGTCGAGCCGGCCTCGTCGAGTGTTCTCCGACACATCACGAACGGCGTACGGTGAGAGCGTGAGTGGTGCGACGTTCACGGAGATCCCCGAGGTCGACCTCGCGGGATGGGAGGAGCGACCGTCCGACTTCGCCGACCGGGTGCGACAGATCTGTCACGACGTCGGGTTCTTCCAGCTGGTCGGTCACGGCGTCGACGACGAGTTCGTCGACCACCACGTCGAGCATCAGCGCCGCTTCTTCGAGCTCGCCGACGAACACAAGGCGGCAATCGAGAAGAGCCGGTCACCGCACTTCCGCGGGTGGGAACGCGTCGGAGCCGAGCTGACCGGAGGCCGTCCCGACCTGCGCGAGCAGCTCGACCTGTCGATCGAGCACCCGGTTCGCGGGCTCGATCTCCAGCCCGCGTACCTGCGTCTCGATGGCCCCAACCAGTGGCCCGACGAGCAGGTCGTGCCCGGGTTCCGGGCGCACATGGCCGACTACTTCGAGCGGATGGCGGCCGTCGCCGACACGTTGCTCGAGGTGTTCTCGATCGGTCTGCAGCTCGAACCCGATCACCTCCGCTACGTGTTCGGCGACCGGCCGCTGTCGTTCGTCAAGCTGATCAACTACCCGCCGACGCCGCCTGACGGCGCAGGAGTCAATCCGCACCATGATGCCGGTTTCCTCACGCTGCTGCTGCAGCACGACGAAGGAGGGCTCCAGGTGCGCAACCCCGACGGCGCGTGGGTCGACGTGCCACCGCGCCGGGACGCCTTCGTCGTCAACATCGGCGAGATGCTCCAGGAGATGACCGGCAACTACTTCGTGGCCACGACGCACCGCGTCGTCGCGGGCAGCGAGCGTCAGTCGTCGGCCTGGTTCCACGGCCCCGACCTCGAGACGCGCCTCGACCCGTTGCCGCTCGATTCGTCGTTCGCCGACGCCGTGGCCGCCAGCCCTCGTCACGCCACGGCCGGTTTCATGGCTCGACGCTCGGAGATCGAAACCGGTGTCGACGGCATCGAGAGCCGAGCCGGTGCCGGCGTGTACGGCCAGCAGCTGTGGAACTACTACTGCCGCAGCTATCCCGACAACGTCGCTCGCCACCACCCCGACGCCACGATGTAACGATTGGTGTCAGACACCAATCGTTACATCAGCTGGATGCGTTGAAGCGGTCGACGAGGTCGGTGAGAATCTGCAGGGCCTTGTCACCGTCGGCGGGTCGGATACGTGTCACGGCGGTTCTCGCCATGTCGACCGTGGTGTCGATGCCGCTGATCAGCTCCGGTCGGGCCGATTCGACGTCGGGTCGTGCGACCACCCAGATCCGCTCGATGCGGTCGAGGGTGGCTCGCTCGTCGCCGGGCGCCGAGATCTGCGAGCTGAGTCGGCTCATCTCGGACGACATCTCGCCGAGGAGCTCGGCCGTGGTTCCGACGATCGGCAACGTGGTCGTGGGGACGGTCTCGAAGGAGCCGTTCACGTTGATCTCGCCGGCGTCCGACTGTTCGTTGACGATGGTCTCGGCGCACGAAGCGACGAGGAACCCCATGAGGGCGAGGGTGGCGATGCGGGAGACGAGGCGTCGGTCGGTCACGGGGTGGACGTGATGGCTGGGGTCACGAAGTGACGAGGATACGTTCGCTCGCGAACGATCCGACACCGATGTGACGGCCGTCGATCTCGACGGTCAACGTGCCATCGGGGGATGCTGCGGTGATGGTGCCGTGGTTGCCCGGCTGGATCGCGGACTCCTCGAGGAATTCGAGCAGGCCCGGCTCGAATTCGAGCTCTTCGGTGATCCGGCGGACGGTGAACGGCGAGCCGACGGTGAGTGACGCCAGCGGCCCGGAGTCGGGGGCTTCGTAGGCGGACCCGGGGATGGGGTTGCCGTGTGGACAGGTCGTCGGCGAACCGAGCAGATCGTTGAGTGCACGTTCGACCGAGTCGCTCATGATGTGCTCCCACTTGCCGGCCTCGTGGTGCGCTTCGGCCCAGCTCAGCTTCAAGACGTCGGTGAGGAACACCTCGGCCAGACGGTGGCGGCGCACGACGCGCTCGCCGAGCCTGCGGCCCTTGTCGGTGAGGCGGATGCCGTCGTCGGTGATGATCAGCCCTTCGGCCTCGAGCCGCTTCATCATCTCGCTCACGGCGGGTCGGGAGACCTGGAGCCGTTCGGCGATGCGCGCCTGGATGACGTCGACATCGTCCTCGTGGAGTTCGAAGATGCACTCGCAGTACTCTTCGAAGGCGGGGTGGTGCTCGCCGCTGGCAGGCATGTACCGAGCCTACCGCCGGCTCTCGACGGCTGCCCTCTCCCGACTGTCACAGGTGCCGGGCCGACCGGGACAGTTCACGGCCACCGGCCACCGGCGACCGGCCACCGGGCCGCCGGGCACCGGACCACCGGGCACCGGGCCGCTGAGGTCAGCGTTGGAGGCGACGCAGCCAGCTCTCCGAGTAGCGCAAGCGACGCTCGAGTTGCTCGGTCGTTGCGCTCGCCACCCGGGTGACACCGGCGAGCCGGTTCATCTCGCCCTGCACCTTGGCGTGGCCCCAGCCGGTGATGTCGACCAGTCGCTTCGCGACGTGGGCGTTGCGTGTGCGCAGGTCGTCCTTGCGTTCGGCCACGCTGAGCGATCCCGACGAGATCGGGCCGGCTGCGGTCGGCACCTCGGGCAGTTCGATGCTCAGCAGTGGGTCGGCGACGAACGGTGGCTCCGCGATCTCGATCTCGTCGTCGTAGCGGGGCGCGCCGAGCTCGTCGGGAGTGAACATCGGCTCGTAGCGCACCCCCTGCTCGGTCACGGTGTGCACCGTGATGTCGGTCGCCGTCGCCGAGACCACGGCGAAGAGCGCCAGCTGCTCGGCTTCGTCATCGGGACGGGTCTGGTCGTCGAGTCCACCGTCGAGTTGGAACTCGTTGCCGTCGTCGCTGCCCGGTGGGCGCAGGACGTGGCGTCGGGCCTCGGCGATCTCGAACGCGTGGGTGCGCAGGCGCGGATCGTCGGGAATGTAGACGTAGGCCTTCTGGCTGGGGCGTCCTGCCTGCCAGCGCACGAAACGGCCGACGGCCTGGCGGAAGAACAGCTCGGTCGACGTGGTCGTCGCGAACACCCCGACGCGCAGGCGAGGGATGTCGACCCCCTCCGACACCATCCTCACCGCCACCAGCCAGGGCCGGTCGTTGTGGGAGAACTCGGCAATCTTCCTCGACGCCGTCGGATCGTCGCTGACCACCACGTCGGCCGGAGTGCCGAACCGGTCGCGCAGCAATCTGGCGATGCCTTGGGCGTGGTCCTGGTCGATGGCGATCACGAGGCCGCCGGCATCGCGGTGGTCTTGGCGGATCGAACGCAGCTGATCGTTCGCGCGAGCGAGCACGCTCGGCATCCACTCGCCCTCGAGGCTCAGCGCCGTACGCAGGCGCATCGACATCTGATCCTTGGTGAGCTCGTCCTGGAAGCTGGCGTTGATCACGTCACCTGCGGCGGTGGTCCACTCCATCTCGCCGTCGACGCGCGGGAAGTACACCGGACGCACCACGCCACCGTCGCGCAGGGCATCGCCGTAGCCGTAGGTGAAGTCGGCGTGGGCCATGTCGCCCTCGTCGCCGGATGCGTCGTAGCGCACGAACGGGATCTGCACGGCGTCGCTGCGAAACGGCGTCCCCGACAGCGACAGGCGCCGAGCGGCGTGGCCGAACGCCACCCGGATGCTGTCGCCCCACGCCTTGTCGTGGCCGGCGTGGTGGATCTCGTCGAGGATGACGAAGCCGTCGGCCGACAGCCCGGCGAGCTTGGCTGCGGTGTTCCCCGTGGCGATCTGCTGATAGGTGGTCACGAGGCCGTGGACATCGCGCGCCAAGCCGTCGCCCGGGCTCCAGTCGGGGTCGAGCTGCAATCCCAGCCGGTGCGCGGCCAGCGACCACTGGACC
>Ga0102938_10001438_pt1 | contig 17961 bp, 14 predicted proteins | sample SalPonR2_B_D2_MG_FD_84516 | JGI IMG/M metagenome (GOLD analysis project Ga0102938, IMG submission 84516) | Salt pond soil microbial communities from South San Francisco under conditions of wetland restoration - Salt Pond MetaG R2_B_D2_MG | ecosystem: Environmental > Aquatic > Marine >...
AGGACGTGGTTGGCGAGCCCTGTAAATGTTTAACGACCCGGTCCAGGACATACCTCGTCGCGATCCAGTTCTATATGACAGTCGCTAGCGCGGGGCTGGAACCTTGCTGGAGACCGCCAGGGCCGAAGCCACTAGAGGTGAACTCATGGCTGCTTACGCAGCCAGTTGTGCACCGTAGTTGTCGTCGTTGGCAACCAATAGTTTGCAGCTTTGGATTAACGTGATTGGCTAGCATCACGGCATGCACCTGAAGGGTTCGTTACCGTCGTCGAGCCCGAATCGCGTCTGAGCCCTGGGGGCACACCAGGGTCGACGAAGCGGCCAGTGCGTTGTTCGGGCATAGCTGTTCCTGTATCAGCGCCTGCATTCGCACGCAGGGGTCGTCGCTGGCCAGGGCGCGTTTGAGCATGCTTTCCCCCAGCATCGAGAGTCCGCCGGTCATTACCGCGGCCCAGCCGCGCCAGAGTATGCTCGAGGCGTTTGGCTCCAGGCGCGGTTCCGACAGTGGGCCGCGCACTTGTACAGTATTGGAGAACAGGCTGCCAACCGAGAGACCCAGGCCCTCGCGGCTGCGCGAGTCCATCTGGGCATGTAGTGTTTCATCGCGCAGGTCAATCTGTGCGCGCCCCACGAGGTTGGCCTGGTTGGTGCGCGCGACAATCCCGTAGGGTGTTGCCACCAGGCCGTCTTCGGCCTGAAACAGCGCAATACCACAATCCAGGCGAGACTTCTCGGCTTCCATGCCCGGTAGCAGCGTCTTCAATATACCAGTAGCAATGTCTGCGCTCAGCGGGCCTATTCCCGAAAAATCGAAGGGGCCACTGCCCAGTTCCAGGTAGAGAATGCCCGAGCTGTTGGCGGCCAGTTCTGCAACGCTTGCACCGGTCGACGTCAACGACACAAAGCCGGAGCGAGGGAAGGACGTATCTCCCGTGAGGCCTTTGACGCCGTTGAATGTACTCTCGAACTCCAGTGTCGGCGTTGGCTGGACTGCATCGAATGCCAGCGTTAGCGCGGCCTCGCCATCCTGCATGGCCCCGCTGCTGGCCGAGGCCGAAAGCTTGCTGTTTTCAACCCGGGCGCTGAAGGTGATGTCACTGGCGCGTATCACGCTGCTCTGGAGCTGTGAGAGCTTGCCGGTGATTATCAGGTCGAGATTGTCGAGCGTCTCCAGCGGCAGGGCCTCAGGGCTGAAAACGCGCTCCCCCGCCCTGGTTGGCGTAGCGTCGGCCAGCATTCGCAGTGGTGATGCAAGCAGGTTGCCGAGAAAGCCGGCACTGGTCCTGGCGACGCCGGCGATGGCGCTGCCCGCGCTCTTTCCGGCGGAGTTCGCCTTCGCAGCCGGGCTGTCCTCCCAGGGCGCCAGGGAAAGCGTTCCCCCTTTGATATCAACGCGCCATGTATCGGGTGTGCCCCGGCGGTACTCTACCTCACCGCTCAAATCCGTGTCGCCCCAGACGAGTTCGCGCATCTCAAGCTGCACGCCGTCCGGCAGCCGCTTTGCCTGTATTTTCACGCTTCGACGTGCTCGCGCATCGACGTTCTGTGTGTCATCCGTCGCGCTGAGATTCGCCTGGCCACTGAGATTCCCCAGCAACTCGCGCTGTGAGCGCCCGGCACTCTCGAACTGCACGCTGCCGGAAACGGGCACCGCGGCCTCATCCGTGTATTCCAGCAAGTACTGGTCGAGATTGACGTTCGTCAGGCGGGCCGAGCCACCCAGGATTGCCTTTTCGCCCTGCCACACGATGCTGCCGCTGCCCGTGAGCTTGCCGCTGTCGCCTTCGAAGTCCAGGCTGCGAAGCTCGATGCGGTCTTCCCGCGTTGCCACCTCAAGACGCATGCTATTCAGCGTGTTGGCACCCAGTGTCACCTTACCGGCGGTGACTGAGAGTTCAGCAGAGCCAGATTCCCGCAAGCGCTGCAGGGGGTCCTCGCTGTCAGCCTCTTCTTCATTCTTTTGTGGTAACAGGGTTCTCAGGGTGTCGATATCCAGGTGCGGGGTTTCCAGGGATGCTTTAAGGCGGGGTGTACGGTCCTCTATCAATGAAAGAGTCCCGCTGATATCCAGTGCATCGCCGGTAACCTGAACGTTGTTAAGGTACAATTCATCAAGGCGCTGTCGGTCGAGCGTTATTTCGGTATCGGCCGCAATGTTCAGCGATTCTCCGCTGAGCGGGGGGCGCAGCCAGTTGTTGTCTGCACGCAGCGCCATTGTCAGCTCTGCGCTTCCGCTGATTGTGTCGGGCGCTCCCGGGGTGTCCGGTAATTCAGTCCCCGCCAACAGTGTGCCGCTTACGCGACTGTGGGGCAGCCCCGGTTGGCGTAGCAGCGCCGCTAAATCCGCCTTTGTCAGGTCAACCCGCAAGCTGGCGTCGAGGTTGTTGCCTGTCGGGTCTTTTGCCGTGGCGCCAAGCTGGTAGACACCGCCGCTGTTATCCCTGGCCTTCGCTTCAAGAACCGTCTCCCCGGTGTCGTCGTCACTGCCCTGATGGGTAAGCAACACCTGTGCCTGCGCAAGTGCCAGGCCCGGCGCCAGCAGGTTGGCAATGTCGATTGACGCGTTCACGTCCACGCCCGATAGTGCGCTCAGTGTGTCAGAGAGCCACGCGGGCGAAACGCTTGTCGGCGGTGCATTCGCAGCCTCCGGCTCCGGCGAGGCGAGAAACGACAGGTCGAGATCGTTCGCCTGCAGTTCAACGTCAATACTGCGGTGCCGGGTGCCGGCAACCCGGATATTGCCGGTCAGCGTGCCATCGCCAAGCTCCACGGCGAGCTGCTCGAGGGCGAAGGCTTCGGCGCTGTTGTCCAGTTGCCCGGTGAGCTCGATGGGTATCGCCCCGTGGCCGCTGGCTTCGGCGTCAGCGCTCAAACTGCCGGCAGCCGTAACGTTGCCGGCGAGTGAGTAAAGCAATGCTCGCCAACTGGCTCCGGTGGCTGTGAGTTCCAGGCTACCGGAGTGCATGGCCCAGTTCGCGTGCAGCGACCCCGGGCCGGCGGGCGCGTCAGGCTGGCTGCCGGCTTCACTGCCGGTGTCTTGCGCCTCAAGAGTTGCCGCCAGACTGGCACTCCAGCCGTCAGTGTGACTGCTCAGGGTCATATCACCGTGTAATAAAGCCCCTGGCGCGTTGCTGGTGAATTTCTCAATAGTCAGCCCGTTGGCGTGGGTAACGATGCGCAAGGCGGTGTTGCTGAACGTTCTGCCGGCCCACTGTGCCTGTTCAATTCGCACCCGGCCCGCGTGCTTCGGCAGGGTAAGCGCCGGTACAGGAGAATCCAGCCATTGTAGCAAGGGCGTTCCTTCGCTCCGGGGCAGGTAGGCGCCCAGCAGTGCCTGAATCTCTCTCGCCTTTAGCGTGCTGATGCGCGTGTTCGAATGGGTCGGTAGTTTCCAGGGGTTCCCCGCAGACGCCTCGATTTGCGCCGCTATTCCGGGTGCATCCAGCGCGGCGTCCAGCGCGTAGCCCCGGTTCTCGTCGGAAGATATTGCTACCTGGGCGGTGGCCAGTGTGTCGGGACGCCCCGCCACCCGGGTTTGCAGCTCGAAGTGCGTGGCGCGCAGTGCCAGCAGCTCGTCCAGCGAGGCCAGCGCAACGCGCAGGCCGATGCCCGCGGACCCGTTCTGCAAGCGGGCGCCAGCGGTCGCGCCCTCGTCCTGGAGTTGCAATGTAAGTGCATGCAGCGCGATGCTGGTCTCCGGCGGCTCCGCTGCGATTTCCAGCCGCTGCACGCTGATCTCGCCTGGCAGCCAGTCGCGCAACCACAGGTAGTTAGCGGCAGCGGGCTGTTCGCCAGAGTCCGGCCAGCGCCACATTGCGAGCTGCAGCGAATCGCCAGAGACCGACTTTAGTCGCAGCTTGCCCTTGAGCAAATCGGGGAACGAGAGCGATAGCGTCAGATGGGTGGCCCGCAGTGCCGGTGAGTCCGCATTCCCCAATACCAGCTCGGGGCTGCTCGCCTGCAAGTGCCGGAGGCTCAGCTCGAGTGGGGCCAGCCCCACGTCAAGGCCAAGCTGTTTCTCGAGCAGCCCGGGCAGTGACGCGTTCAGCGCCCTGGCCAGTAGTGTGTTGCCGGCAACAGCGAGCAATCCAAACGCCAGGGTAATGCTGATCAATACTAGCGCGGTTTTTTTCACGAGGCCGTTGCGTCAGTGGCAATTGGACGAGGAATGGTAGCAACCGGGCGTTGTAGCTGTCACTGCTGAGAGCGCCACCGTTGTTTTGCTGCCCAATGACGGTTTTTGTGGTGGTGGCCGCTATAATACCGCGCTGTTTATTCAACACAGGATTGTCTCCATGCTTCCGAGAACCCTGATAGCCGGACTGTTTTTATGCCTGGCTGGCGCTACTGCGCAGGCCGATCAACTGGCCATGGAAAACGGCTCAGTGCTTATCGGCACGTTGATCAGCTCCGATGAAACCCACGTGCTGTTCTCCACGCCCTTTGCCGGCGAAATCAAGATCAAAAAAGTGAATATCAAGACGATCGTGGCCGAAACCGGGGTCACTGTGCTATTGCAGGATGGTGCGGTGTACAAGGACAAACGCATTGTCGAGCAGGGCGATGACCTGATCATGCTCAGTGATGATCAAAGCCCTGTGCTATTGAACGTCCCCGACATTCGTTTGATCAACCCCGAACCCTGGCGGCTGGGTGAGGGTTACCGGTGGTTCGGGCGCGCCAGTGCTGCGCTGGAATCGGAGCGCGGCAACACGGACACCGATGAACTGGACATGGACCTGGAGAGTGTCTGGCGCAGCCTGCGGGATCGCTACACCATTCGCGGTAAGTGGGAGATCGACGAGGCCAACAACGAGCGCAACAAGTATCATTGGCTGCTGCGCAACAAGTATGATCGATTCTCCAGCGATGATCCGGATAACTATGTCGGCGCCCAGGTCGTCCTCGAGGCAGATGAATTCGCCGATCTCAATCTGCGCGCCGCGTTGGGCCCTTATATTGGTCGTCAATTCCTGGAGTCACCTTTGCTGACGCTGCACGGCGAGGTGGGTTTGGTCGGGGTGGAAGAGCGGTTCGATACGGCACCGAACAACGAATTCTGGGGTGCCAACTGGGAACTGCGCCTCAGCAGCGAGATTCTGCCGGGCCTTGAGCTGTATGCCGACCAGTTTGGCGTGCATAACTTCAGTGATTCGGGCGCGCTCATCCTGAATACCACCGTGGGGCTGCGTTTCCCGCTTATTTACGGGTTGGAGGCGTCCGCGGAAGCACGATACGAGTTTGATGGTGGCGCCGTGGAGGGTGTAGACGACACCGACGAAACCTACAACCTGAAGCTGGGCTACAAGTGGTAGGCCCGGCCTGGCGTGGCAAGCCGGTTGGAGGCCAGGCTATTGTTTGACGTTTTCCCGCACGATACGCTGCTTCTGTCGGTTCCAGTCGCGCTCTTTCTCGGTGTCGCGTTTGTCGTGTGATTTTTTACCCGTCGCCAGCGCGATGCGCGCCTTGACCAGGTGGCCCTTCCAGTAGAGCTGGGTGCACACGCAGGTTTGACCTTTCTGCGCGGTGGCGGCGTGAATCTTTGCCAGCTCGCGCTTTTTGAGGAGTAGTTTGCGGGTGCGGGTCGGGTCGGAAACGAAGTGTGTTGAGACGGTGTCCAGCGGCTGGATGCTGGCGCCGAGCAGCCAGGCTTCGCCGTCCTTGATGAGCACGTAACAGTCCCCGATATCCGCCTTGCCCATGCGCAGGCTCTTGACCTCCCAGCCCTCCAGCGACACGCCGGCCTCGAATGTCTCCAGCAGTTGGTAATCGAAGCGCGCACGTTTGTTGCGCGCGATCGTGTTGTCCGGTTTGCCGCTGTTCTTTTTTGCCATGCCGCGCATTATACGGATAAGCCCGGCGTATACTTAGCCCCGGATCGTGAATCCTTCCCTTTTTCGTACGCTGGTGGTGGGGCAACCTGATCGCATGACTTTCGGCATTCCTCCGCAGTGACAGCCACTGCTTTCGGTCCCTCCCTGCGCTGGCGTTCGCGCACAACCTTTGTGCTCGCGCTGTCCGCCTCGGCTGTGGGTCTTGGCAACCTCTGGCGTTTCTCCTATCTCAGCGGCGAGAACGGCGGTGCGGCTTTTTTTCTCACCTATATCCTGTGCCTGTTCCTGATCGCGGTGCCGGTGATGATTGCGGAAATCGTCGTCGGCAACCAGGGCAGGGCGGGGCCGCTGCTGTCGATACGCCGGGCGGCCGATCGCTCGCTGCTCTCGCGGGGCTGGATGTGGCTCGGGGCGCTGGCCTGCCTGACGGGTCTGCTGATCCTTGCGTTCTACGTGGTGGTAGCCGGGTGGTCGATGGCCTATGCGCGGTTCATGCAACTGGGTGTATTTGCGGCGGCCCCGGCTCTGGAGGTGGGTCAGCACTTTGGCCGGTTTGTTGCCGAGCCTCTGCAACAGGTCTACTGGCAGAGCCTGTTCCTGTTGGCCACTGTTGGTGTGCTGGTGTTCGGTGTGCGTCGCGGCCTGGGGTTGCTGGTTTGGCTGGCCGTACCGGCGCTGCTGGCGCTGCTCGCCTATCTCATCCGCTTTGGCCTGGAGCATGGCGACATGGAAGCTGCCCGGCGCTTCCTGTTCACCACCCGGCTGATGGATTTTTCGCCGCAGGCGGCACTCGTTGCTCTTGGCCATGCGTTCTACACCCTCGGCGTGGGCGTGGGCACGGGGATCAGCTATGGCGCCTATGCGCCGGAGCGTATTCCCATCGGGCGCACGGTGCTCTCCGTGGCCGTGTTCGACACCATGATCGCGGTGTTTGCGGGGCTTGCCATCTTTCCCATTGTTTTTGCGAACAATATGGAGCCCGCGATGGGTCCGGGTTTGTTGTTTGTGAGCCTGCCCTATGCGTTTGGCAACACCCTGCAGGGCGAGCTGTACGGTACGATATTCTTTTTGCTGGTGATGCTCGCGGCGCTGGGCTCGGCGGTTGCCATTATGGAGCCGATTGTCAGCGCACTGATGCAGTTTGCGCATATCGAGCGTCTCACGGCGGCGGTTCTGGCCGGTGTGGCCGTCTGGTTGCTGGCGCTGGCCGTGGTGGTATCTTTGGCTCCCGGGGAGAGTGCGCCATGGTATGGGCAGGGGAACCTGTTCGAATTTTTGGACGGGCTGACCGCAGTTTACCTGTTGCCTCTGGTATCTTTATTGATGGCCGTATTTGTGGGCTGGCGCCTGAGACCGGAGATTTTGCGTACCTATCTGCAGCGTGAGTCCAACGCCTTTTTCCGGTACTGGCGGTTCTTGCTGCGCTTTGTCGCGGTACCTGCCATTGTCCTGCTGCTGTTGGCGCCCCATGTGTGAGCGCGTGACCAATCGCGGCATGGCTGCCGGAGAGGCTAACCAACGATCTGGCGGGCGGGGTGTTCCGGCGCGCCAGACATGTGCAGGAATGGATCCATGACAACGGAGCAGATGATCACGGTAGAGGTAGCCTACGCGTTGCCGCACAAACAAAGCATCCTGGGCCTGAAAGTGCCGGTGGGGACTACCGCCCTGGAAGCGGCGAAAAAATCCGGGATCACGGAGCAGTTTGAGGGTATAGACCTGGACAACGCGAAGCTCGGAATTTTTGGCAAGGTCATTGCGCCAACGCAGCGCCTCAGCGAGGGCGACAGGGTGGAAATCTACCGTCCGCTGGTGGCAGACCCCAAAGAAGTGCGCAAGGCGCGCGCGGCGCGGGTGAAGGAGCGGCGCAGCAAGGCTGACGACTGACAAGGCCCGCAGGTAACGCGGCCCGGCGCCCGGCTGCGCTCAATCGCCGATATTTACAACCTGTACCGCATCGTCCCGGGTTCTGGATCGTTCGGGGTCGAGCTGCGCGAAAGATCTTCCAGGCGCTTCCGGCGGCCCAAACTCGCAAACATTACAGATCGGCACGTTTTTGCGGTTCGTGGCGAGCATGTCAATGAAGGTCTTGCGGGCCTCGTTGTGCATCAACTCACTGACTTTTGATTCCCGCAGGCTGCCGAGATTGGCCGCACCCGGGTGGGCACAGCAGGGCACCACCGTGCCCTGGGCGTCTACATAGAGCTGGTGCAAGCCGCCGTGGTATTGCTCCTGGAAGTGCTCGGACGGTGCCACAAAGGTGCAGATGTCGTCGGGGACCTCCAGTGGCCTGCCGGTGCGATTTTCCTGCGCCTCCGGTAATACTTTCCAGTCGCGAAACTCGGGTGTCCAGCCACGCGGCAGGAGTACCTGTTCCCAACGCTGCATGGCGGCCTCATTCTCGATAATGTTGCGCGTGACAAGCTGCAGGTCGGGCGCCACCCGATTGCGGATGTCTGCCGCGCGATCAAGAAACTCGATGAGTTTGTGCCACTTGGCGGGTGGGCGCAGCTGTTCATACTGCTCAGGCGTGCCGTCGCCGTCACAGCTCACCACCAACCGGTCGAGTACACCAAGGGCCAGCGCGCGCTCCAGGTCTTCCCAGTCGCACCACTGTGCGTTGGTGGAGATCTCTGTCTCCTCGGCCTTCCATGGCTGGCGCGCAATAACCCTGAAAATACTGGTGAGATCAGTATGCAGGAGGGGCTCGCCGAAATTGAACAGCCGCAGGTGTTTTATGAACTGTACATCGACGTTGTCCAGGCAGGCGCTGAATTCTTCCGGCTCTACCCGGCGCACCTTGTCCATGATGGTGGAGTTGGGGCAGCCAACGCAGCGCAACTGGCAGCCGTGCACGATATCGATCTGGAAGGTGTGCAGGCTGTTAACGGCTCCCTCAGTCACGGTTTATCCGCGGGGAGGTCGGGCCCGCTTTGCCAGTCTGCGGGTTGATAGTCACCTTCTACCGCGACCAGTGAGTCGCCATCAAAACGCACGGTGAGATGAGATGCGCTGAGTACGGTTTGCCCGTTGCGTTTCACGTAGGGATAGTCCCAACGATCCGGGTTGAAGGGGTCTTCGACCAGTGGCGTGCCCAGAATGAAGCGCACCTGTCGGCGGCTCATTCCCGGCTTGAGTTGATCTGCCAGTTCCCGGGTGACAATGTTGCCCTGTTCGACATCAATCTTGTATACGCCGGGGAAACCAACGAAGCCGCAGGCGCCGAGTAACAGGGCCAGAAGAGCGATCGAGACAATACGCATCGGGTAAAACTTCCACTTACCTCACTGGGGTGGCATCATACAGTCACTGAATAGCACAGAGAACCCCTTGGGCCATGGCTGAGCATAATCAGGAGCTGCGCAAGGCAGGGCTCAAAGTCACCTTGCCGCGCGTAAAGATTCTGGAAGTGTTGGAATCCACGTTCAAAGACGCTCAGCATATGAGCGCAGAAGACGTGTACGATGCCCTGCGCGACGCGGGCGAAGATGTCGGGTTGGCGACTGTTTACCGCGTGTTAACGCAGTTTGAGAGCGCCAAGCTGGTGATTCGACACAATTTTGAAACCGGGCACTCCGTGTTCGAGCTGGCGAAAGGCGGCCACCATGACCACATGATTTGTGAGGCTACAGGCGACGTGGTGGAGTTCACCGACCCTGTTATCGAGCGGCGGCAAAAAGAGATTGCCGCGGAGCACGGTTTCGAGCTGGTCGACCACTCCCTGGTTTTGTACGTTCGCAAGAAGAAGTAACTACTGGAAGCCGCTGGCGGGAAGCGGCGTGCTCATCCGGTGAGCATTTCGCGTGCATGGGCCAGTGTCTGCTGCGTGATTTTCAGGCCCCCCAGCATGCGCGCAATCTCTTCAATCCGCTCTTCATCCTGCAATCGACTCAAGCGTGTTTCGACGACTTTGTCGGCGGTTGATTTCGCGACGCGCAGGTGTGCATGACCCTGCGCTGCCACCTGTGGCAGGTGTGTCACGCACAGCACCTGGGCCTGGGCTGCCAGCGACCGCAGTAATTTTCCCACGACCTCTGCCACCGCGCCGCCGATACCGACATCGACCTCGTCGAATACCATACTCGGCACCGTGGTACTGCTGGCGGTGACCACCTGAATCGCCAGGCTGATACGCGACAGTTCACCCCCGGACGCGATCTTGCCCAGAGGCCTGGGCGGTGCGCCCGGATTGGTGCTGATGCGGATATCGACCTCCTCGCGCCCCTGTGGGTGGGGGTGCTGGCTCTTCAGGGCGGGCAGGCCGATTTCCAGCTGGCACTGATCCATTGCCAGCGTCGAGAGTACGTCCGCTACTTTTTTTTCCAGCTTGCGGGCCGCGCGGGAGCGCTGCTGGCTCAGTTTGGCACTGGCCGTGGCGTACTGGTCAGCCAGTGTGGACAGGCCCTGCCTCAACTCATCGACGCGCCGGCCACCGCTTTCAAGCCCGTCAAGCTCTTCGCGCAGTGCAAGGTGTCGCTCCATGAGCTGTTCCGGCATTACCCGGTGTTTACGCGCGACGTCGTAGATACTCTCCAGCCGACGCTGCACCTCGGCGAGTTTCTCTGGATCAACCTCAACCGCATCGAGGTGCCGCTGAATCTGGGCGCTCGCCTCGCTGATCTGGATTGCCGCGGAATCCAGCATTTCCCGGGCATCGGCCGCTTCCCTCGAGGCGTGTGCATCGTCACTCAGTAACTGCAACGCCCTGCGAACACCCGTTTCCTGCTCCTCGCACAACTCGAGCGCTGCATGCGCGCTGCCGAGTACATCGTGGGCATTGGCGAGTAATTTCTCTTCCCGCTCCAGCGCGGCGAGTTCCTGGTCCTGCAGGCTGAGGGTGTCCAGCTCCTCCACCTGGTAGGAGAGTAGCTGCATGCGGGCAGTACGCTCATCGCGAGCGCCCGCCAGCAACTCCAGCTCTTTATGCCGTCTGAGCCACTCCGAGGCGCACTGCTCCACTTCGCGTACAAGCGGCAGGTGACCCGCATAGGCGTCCAGCAGTTCCCGTTGATGTGGCTTGCGCAACAGGGATTGGTGCGCGTGCTGGCTATGGATGTCTACGAGCAGCGCGCCCAGTGCTGCGCAGTCCTGCAAGGTAGAAACGGTGCCATTGATGTAGGCCCGGCTGCGCCCCTCCGCGGTTATGACCCGGCGGAGGAGCAACTCCTCGCCAGTGTAGAGATCGCGATCGCGCAGCCAGGCTTGTGCTGCGGGAATGCCGGCAACGGCGAACACGGCGCTGATCTCCGCCCGCTGGCTGCCGGTGCGCACGGCGGCGGTGTCTGCCCGATCGCCGAGGCACAGGCCGAGCGCGTCCAGCATGATGGACTTGCCGGCCCCGGTTTCGCCGGTAATCACGGTCATGCCCTGCGAGAAATCCATCTCGAGTTCTTTCACGATCGTGTAGTCGCTGATGTGAATCTGGGTGAGCATGCACCGCTCCGTGCGTGTTTGTCTCCGTTATACCCCAGTTGTCGCGCGCAATAAACAGCACCTCCTGGCACCGCCACAGTTTGTATTTCGTTCCTGCTGTGTTACAAACCGGGTGAGAAAAGGTAGAGGGGACAATGTCGGGCGGAAAGATATCAGAGCGCGCAAGCGTGTTGCTGAAGGCCCTGGTGGAGCACCACATACGCGAGGGGCAGCCAGTGGGCTCGGGTACGCTGCGTGAAAGTGCGGGCCTGCCGGTGAGTGCCGCTACCATTCGCAACGTGCTCTCAGACCTGGAGGAGCAGGGGTACCTGCATTCGCCGCACACGTCAGCCGGGCGCGTGCCAACCGCCATGGGTTACCGCCTCTTCGTAGACAAGTTGCTGCAGGTTAAGCCGCTGGAACACGAGGCGGTGGAGGCAATGCGACAGGCACTCAACCGCGATAAATCCTCGACTGAGCTCGTACAGTCTGCGTCGACCCTCTTGTCGGTCATCACTTCGCAGGCCGGGCTGGTAACAGTGCCGCGACAGGAGGCGCAGGAGCTGCGCCAGGTGGAGTTCCTGCCGTTGTCGGGTGACCGGGTGCTGGTGATTCTGGTGGTCAACGAGCGCGAAGTTCAGAACCGCATTATTCACACCCAGCGGGCATTCAGCGAGGCGCAGCTGCGCGAGGCCGCGGCAATGGTCAATCAGCGCTTTGCGGGGCGGCCCCTGCGCGAGGTTCAGGAGCAGATTCTGCGCGAGATGCAGGAAGCTCGCAGTACCATTGATCAGTACCTGGGTGACACCCTGGCGCTGGCGAATCGCGCGCTCGATTGTGAAGAGTCCCGCGACGAGTACGTGGTGGCGGGCGAGACCCGCCTGTTAGGCAACGCGACCGCCGAGGAAATGCTCAAGTTGCGGGAGCTGTTCGATACCTTCGAGCGTAAAAAGGACATCCTGCACCTGCTCGAGCGCTGTACGCGTGCCGATGGGGTACAGATATTCATTGGCGAGGAGGCCGGCTACGAGGTGTTTGGCGATTACAGCGTTGTGACTGCACCTTATGGCGATGGCAGCGCAACGCTGGGGGTGCTGGGGGTGATCGGCCCCACGCGAATGGCTTATGAGCGGGTTATTCCCATTGTGGATGTCACCGCCAGGATGCTCAGCTCCGCCCTGTCCCCCTAGGGGAATCCCGCTGCTCCCGGGTTGGCGCACGCTCTCTTTCAATCAAGACCCATCGTACCCTTGAATAACGCGCATACGGCCCCATATCTGCGGCAGGTAGCCGCGCGTCTTTGTGCGGGCGGTGTGTGCACACTACAGCCATTGAACGGAGTGCAAGCGTGGCGAAAGACGATCAAGAGCAGACCGATACAGGCCGGGAACAGGCCGAGCATGCTGAGGAGGCTCCCGCGGCAGAGGCCGCTGCGAACGGCGGGGAAAGCGCACCATCGGGAGGCCCTGAAGAAGAAGTGGCCCGCCTGGAAGTCGAACTGGCGGAGGCCAGGGATACGGCGTTACGCGCAGCCGCGGAGGCGCAGAATGCAGCGCGCCGTGCCGAGCAGGACGTGGACAAGGCGCGCAAGTACGCGCTCGAACGCTTTACCGGTGAGCTGCTGCCGGTTGTGGATAACCTTGAGCGCGCCCTGGCCGCTGCCTCGGGCGACGATGCCACGCCGAAGGCAATCGCGGAGGGTGTCGAGCTCACCTTGAAGAGCTTTCTCGACGCCCTGCGCAAGTTCAATATTGCGGTCGTGGACCCCCAGGGCGAGCCCTTTGACCCGAATCTGCACCAGGCGATGACCATGGTTGAAAATAGTGACGTGGAGCCGAACACCGTACTTGAGGTGATGCAGCGCGGCTACACGCTCAACGGTCGCCTGGTGCGCCCGGCAATGGTGGTGGTTAGCAAGAGCGGCGGGCAGGCCTCGGGCTGACAGGGTTGAATCCGGCTGGATAGGACCCATATCAGGGAACAAGTGAATTGGGCGGCTTTCGCCGTCGTCAATAGAGACTGGAGACAAGCAATGGGCAAGATTATCGGGATTGACCTGGGTACGACAAACTCCTGCGTATCCGTGCTGGAGGGCGGCAAGCCCAAGGTTATCGAGAATTCGGAGGGTGACCGCACCACTCCCTCTATCGTGGCGTACACCGATGAGGGCGAGATCCTGGTCGGGCAGAGTGCCAAGCGTCAGGCGGTGACCAACCCGCACAATACCCTCTACGCGGTAAAACGGCTGATCGGTCGCAAGTTCGATGACGACGTGGTGCAAAAAGACATCAAAATGGTGCCTTACAAGATCGCCAAGGCCGACAACGGCGATGCCTGGGTCGAGGTGAAGGGCGAGAAAATGGCCCCCCCGCAGGTGTCTGCGGAAGTGCTGCGCAAGATGAAAAGAACTGCGGAGGAATACCTTGGCGAGACGGTGACCGAGGCGGTTATCACCGTGCCTGCGTATTTCAACGATTCCCAGCGACAGGCCACCAAGGACGCGGGCAAAATTGCCGGTCTGGAGGTCAAGCGGATCATCAACGAACCCACTGCCGCGGCCCTGGCTTACGGCATGGATAAAGCGAAAGGCGATCACACGGTGGCCGTGTACGACCTGGGCGGCGGCACGTTTGATATTTCCATTATCGAGATCGCTGAAGTGGACGGCGAGCACCAGTTCGAAGTGCTGTCTACCAATGGCGACACCTTCCTCGGTGGTGAGGATTTTGACCTGCGCCTGATCGAGTACCTGGCAGCCGAGTTCAAGAAGGAAAGCGGCATCGACCTGCACAGTGATCCGCTGGCCCTGCAGCGCCTGAAGGAGGCCGCGGAAAAAGCCAAGATCGAGCTGTCCAGTTCGCAGCAGACGGAAGTGAATCTGCCGTATATCACCGCCGACGCCTCCGGGCCGAAGCACATGGTGGTGAAGCTGAGCCGCAGCAAGCTGGAGTCGCTGGTTGAGGAACTGGTTGAACGTTCCATGGAACCGGTAAAGGTTGCACTCAAGGATGCAGGCCTCTCGCCTTCCGATATCAACGATGTGATTCTCGTCGGCGGCCAGACCCGTATGCCCATGGTGCAAAAGGCGGTCGCAAACTACTTTGGCAAAGATCCGCGCAAGGACGTCAACCCGGACGAGGCGGTTGCCATGGGCGCATCCATCCAGGGCGCTGTGCTGGCAGGGGACGTCAAGGACGTGCTGTTGCTGGACGTAACGCCGCTCACGCTGGGCATCGAGACAATGGGTGGGGTTGCCACGCCATTGATCGACAAAAACACGACGATCCCGACCAAGAAATCGCAGATTTTTTCGACCGCGGAAGACAATCAGTCGGCGGTGACTATTCACGTGGTGCAGGGTGAGCGCAAGCAGGCGGCGCAGAACAAGTCGCTGGGACGTTTTGACCTCGCAGATATTCCGCCCTCCCCGCGCGGCATGCCGCAGATTGAAGTGACTTTCGACCTGGATGCAAACGGTATCCTCAACGTGTCGGCGAAAGACAAAGCGACCGGTAAGGAGCAATCGATACGCATTACAGCATCGAGCGGTCTCTCCGATGACGAGATCGAGAAAATGGTCGCCGATGCAGAGGTGAACGCCGAGGCGGATAAGAAGTTTGAGGAGCTGATCACGGCGCGCAATACCTGTGACGGCCTTGTTCACGCCGCGAGGAAAACGCTTGAGGAGGCTGCCGAGCATGCCACCGATGACGAAAAGGCGGCAATTGAGAGCGCCATTTCCGAAGCGGAAGAAGCCATCAAGGGCGACGACAAGGACGCCATTGATGCGGCGGCGAACAAGCTGACTGAAGCGACCGGGCCGGTGGCGCAAAAGATGTACCAGGCGCAAGCGGCAGAGGCTGAGGGCGGTGGCGCAGACGCGGAGGCGTCGGCCAACAAGGACGAAGCCGCAGACGATGTCGTCGACGCCGAGTTCGAAGAGGTCAAGGACGACAAGAAGTAGGAACGGGTCGCCGGTTCTCGCAGGGCCAGTCACGCCTGCGGGAACCGGGATGCCAGTTGGGCCGTGGCCTGACTGTTAACAACGATCAACCTGGAGATTACGCGGGTCGCAGTGCCCGCGTAGTCAGTTGAGAAACAGCAGGATAAGAACGCGGGTCTATGTCAAAACGCGATTATTACGACGTGCTCGGCGTCGACAAAGATGCCGGTGAACCGGAAATCAAGAAGGCCTACCGCAGGGTGGCCATGAAGTACCATCCGGACCGCAACCCGGACGATCCGGACGCGGAAAACAAGTTCAGGGAGGCCACCGAGGCCTACGACATCCTGACCAGCCCCGAAAAGCGCCGGGCTTATGACCAGTACGGCCATGCCGGTGTTGATTCCAGCATGGGTGGTGGCGGCTTCTCGGGCGCCAACTTCTCGGATATTTTTGGCGATGTGTTCGGTGATATCTTCGGTGGCGGAGGACGTGGTCGCGGTGGTCCGCAGCGTGGCTCCGACCTGCGCTATACGCTCGACATCTCGCTTGAAGATGCCGTGCGTGGCACGACGGTGGAAATTCGCGTACCCAGCCTCTCAACGTGTGATACATGCGACGGTTCCGGTGCCAAACCCGGCAGCTCTCCGGCAACCTGCGGCACCTGTGGCGGGGTGGGCCAGGTGCGCATGCAGCAGGGTTTCTTCCAGGTGCAGCAAACCTGCCCGACCTGCCGTGGCCGCGGCAAGACAATCACCGATCCCTGCACCGGCTGCCGCGGACAGGGGCGGGTAGAAAAAACCAAGACCCTCTCGGTGAAAGTGCCCCCGGGCGTTGATACTGGCGATCGCATTCGCCTGTCCGGCGAGGGCGAGGCGGGGCCGGACGGTGGCCCCGAGGGCGACCTGTTTGTGCAGATCGCGGTGCGTCAGCACCCGATATTTGAGCGCGATGGCAAGAACCTTTATTGTGAGGTGCCTATTACCTACCCCGATGCTGCGCTCGGCGGCGAACTGGAGGTGCCGACCCTGGACGGGCGAGTCAATCTCAAGATTCCCGCGGAGACCCAGACAGGTAAACTGTTCAGGCTGCGCGGCAAGGGCGTCAAGCCGGTGCGCGGTGGTAATGTGGGTGACCTGCTTTGCAGGGCGGTGGTGGAAACGCCCGTCAAGCTCAGCAAGGAGCAGAGAGGCCTGCTGGAGAAGTTCCGTGACAGCCTGAACGAGGGCAGCAAGAACCACTCTCCGCGCCAGACCAGCTGGTTTGAGGGCGTAAAGAAGTTTTTTGAAGATATGAAAATATGACCACTCGAGTCGGTATTGCCGGCGCCGGCGGACGCATGGGCCGGGCCTTGATAGAGGCGATCGACGCCGCGGCCCCCGGGGTAACCCTTGTGGCCGCGCTGGAGCAGCCCGACAGCAGCCTGATCGGTGCGGACGCGGGTGAGTTGGCAGGACTCGGCAAGAATGGCGTGAAACTGGTAGGTGACCTGTCTTCGGTGATCAACGACATCGATGTACTGATCGATTTCACCGTCCCGGCGGCCACGCTGGCCAATCTCGACCAGTGCGCGCAGCAATCCGTTGCCATGGTCATCGGCACCACCGGTTTTTCCCCCGAGCAACAGGCAGCGATTGAGCGCAACGCCACGCGCACTGCGATCTGCAAGGCCTCCAACTTCAGTACCGGTGTAAACCTGTGCTTCAAGCTGTTGGATATGGCGGCGCGGGTGCTCGGTGACGATGTAGATATAGAAATCTACGAGGCTCATCATCGCCACAAGATAGACGCGCCCTCGGGCACTGCCTTGAGTATGGGGCGGGTGGTAGCGGACGCCCTGGGCCGCGATCTTGAGAAAGTGGCGGTGTACGGCCGGGAAGGGCAGACCGGCGCCCGGCAACGGGAAACCATAGGTTTTGCGACGGTGCGCGCCGGAGACATCATTGGCGACCACACTGTGACCTTTGCCGCAGATGGAGAGCGGGTCGAGATCACGCACAAGGCGTCCGGGCGTATGGCGTTTGCGCGGGGTGCGGTGCGCGCCGCTGGCTGGGTTGGCAGCAGGCAACCGGGCTTGTATGACATGCGCGACGTGCTTGGGTTGTGAGCGGCGCTTTTCGTTTCAGGCATTGCCCGGGGGAAGCCCTGCGGGTAAAGCGGAAGGATAGAGAGAGAACACAACTGTGAGCGAATACATTGTCAATATCGATGAAACCAACGCAGCGGCCCTGCTGATCGAGGAGTCGCACAAACGCCCGGTGGTTGTCGACTTCTGGGCGGATTGGTGCGAACCCTGCAAGGTGCTCATGCCGTTGTTGGAAAAAATCGCCGGAGAGTACGAGGGTGCGTTTCTGCTGGCCAAGGTCAATGCCGATGAGCAGGGCATGATTGCCCAGCAGCTCGGCGTTCGAAGCCTGCCAACGGTCATGGTGATGCAGGGCGGGCAGCCGGTGGATGGGTTCGTCGGAGCACAATCCGAAGCGGCGGTGAGAGAGATGCTGGAGAAATACCTGCCCAGCCCCTGGGACGGACTGCTGCAGAAGGGTATGGAGGCACTGGAGCGCGGTGAGCCCGCGGCAGCGCTGCCTCCCCTGCGTCAGGCGTGGGAGGAGTCCGGCCGTCGACATGACATCTGTGTTGCCTATGCGGGAGCCCTGGTGGAGAACCTGCGACTCGATGAGGCCGAAAAGGTACTGGATGAGGTGCGCCTGGCAGACCAGGATGCGGCCTTTGAGCAGGTACGGGCGCAGTTGGAGATCAAGCGCGAAGCCG
>Ga0102938_10001441_pt1 | contig 17945 bp, 15 predicted proteins | sample SalPonR2_B_D2_MG_FD_84516 | JGI IMG/M metagenome (GOLD analysis project Ga0102938, IMG submission 84516) | Salt pond soil microbial communities from South San Francisco under conditions of wetland restoration - Salt Pond MetaG R2_B_D2_MG | ecosystem: Environmental > Aquatic > Marine >...
CACCGCGACCTTGGTGCGGACGCCCGAGCGAGACCGACCCGATCGGCGGGACGATGACGTCGGCTCAACGCCCACGACGACCGACACGGCGCCGACGACCACGACGACCGTTTCGACGGTTTCGACCGTGGCGACGACCGCGACCGTCAGCACCAATTGAGCTCGAGGCGCGACGAAGGAGACGGGTCGAGCCTTCGCGCCGGCCGGACGGCCGGCGCAGGCACGCACGACAGGTATGGCGGCGGCGCGCGAAGCTTCGCCGAAAAGCGCCGCCGCACGCCTCACCGGTCGCCATCGTCGCCCGCAGGACAGGGTGGACCGCCTGCTTGGCGGTGCAGACCGGCTCATGACGAGCCCCTCGCCGGTGGCCTGACCGCTGCCGGCGCCCGATGGCGAGATCGCCCGGCAAGCCGTTCCTCGGCATGAGCCTCGACCGACGAAGGGCGGCCGGACGCGTAACTCGCATCACGTCGATCGTCCGGACCGGCTCAGGCGGCTCGCCGCATGTCCTTTCGGCGCCGCGACGGGCTCCCTCGCCGTAGATCGTCCGGTCGGCATTCCCGCATCGCCGCCACCACGCAAATCCGTCCCCAAACAGGCGATCCGATCCTCGTCTCCGGAGTGCGATCGACCTTCGGGCAGACGGCGCCCACCAAGATCGCTCCGCCGTGCCAGGCGACGAACCGCCCGCTCCAGCCTCGGCGAAACCGGAGGATCACCTGCACCTCCGGTCGCGAGGGCTTCCCCCGATCGGCGCGAGGGATGTCTACGGTCAGAGCATCGTCCAGAACTGGAACAGCATCCCCGTCGCGAACGACCCCGTCAGCGCCAATCCGACGTAAAGCGCGAAGACCGGCTTCCTCACCAGCGCCCAGACGGCGATCGCCGCGGGGAGCGAGGTCACCCCGCCGGCCACGAGGAAGGCCAGCCCGGCGCCCGGCGCCATGCCCTGCTCGACCAGTCCGCCGACCAGCGGCAGCGCCGCGTAGCCGTTGAGATAAGCCGGCACGCCCACCAGGGTCGCCGTCGCGATCGGTGCGAGTCCCGTGCCGCCGAGCGCCGCGGTCACGGTCTCGGCCGGAATCCAGGCCAGCATCAGACTCTCGAGCACGAAGGCGAGGAACAGCCACTTGGCGAGGAACAGCGTCGTCCTCAGACCCTCCTTGCGGAACTTCGCGACCCGCTCGCCGTCCTCCCAGAACCGCCAGACGACCTCCTTGCGCGTGCGCACCCTGGCGCCGCCGCAGCCGCCGGTCCCCACGCCCTCGCGAAGCGGATCCGAGAGCGCGCCGGCCCCCGCCAGCAGATGCACCGCGGCGCCCCCGAAGAGGCCGAGCCCCACCGCCGCCAGCGTCTTGGCCACCGCGAACTCCGCGCCGAGGACGCCGGTCGTCAGCACGAACATCGACGGATCCATCACCGGCGAGGCCAGCCAGAACGCCATCACCGCCGAAAGCGGAACGCCCATCGCCAGCAGCGCCGCGATCAGCGGGATCACGCCGCAGGAGCAGAACGGCGACAGCCCGCCGGCGAGCGCCGCGAACAGGATCATCGCCGCCGGCGCGCCGGTGAAGGCCCGCGCGATCAGCCCGTCCGCCCCGGTCGCGCCGGCATAGGCGGCAAGGCCGATCGAGAGCAGCAGATAGGGCGCGACCTCGACCAGGTTCGCCGTGGCGAAGACCGCGCTCTCGCGCGCCTGCGCCGGGTCGAGGATCAGAAGCGCCGTCAGTATCGCCGCGGAGGCGAGCCAGACCTGCTCGCCCGGCCAGAGCCGGCGCCACAGGTCGAAGACGGCCCCGCGGGCCTGAAGGGCGAGCTCGGTCATCGCGACTCCTCCGGAAATGTCGTCGCTTCAGTCGAAAAGGGGGGAGCCCGGCGGCTCACGCCGCGCCCGCCCGCGTCAGGGTCACGCCCGTGCAGCATTCGGCGGTCAGGAAGCCTATCATGCGCCGCATCGCGTCGTAGTCGGCGCGGTTGATCACCTCGCGGCCGCGCCGCTCCTGGATCACGAGCCCGGCGTCCACCAGCGCCTTCAGATGATGCGCCAAGGTCGAGGCCGGCATCCCCAGATGCCCTGCCAGATCGCCGACCCGGAGCCCGTCCTCCCCCGCCTTCACCAGCAGGCGGAAGAGGGCGAGCCGGGCCTCGTGTCCGAGGGCGGCGAGGGCGCGGGCGGCGACGTCGGTCTGCATCATGCAAGACCGATACGACCATTATTCTAGTGATGTCAAGATGGGGCGTCGGCTGCGCCCGGCCCCATCACACGCCGACGGCCGAAACCGGCTTCGCGCTTGACAGGACGAGGCGCATCGCCTCACGATTTCCGCTACGGTCGCATCGGACCGCGATAGGAACGTGACGACCATGCCGTCGACCGCCCCCCGCACGCCGAGCGACCGCCGCGAGACGCCGCTGCTGAGCGTGACCGGGCTGGCCTACGACTACGGCGGCGTGCACGCGGTGCAGGACTGCAGCTTCTCGGTGCCGGCGGGCGGCGTCGTCGCGCTGGTCGGCGGCAACGGCGCCGGCAAGACCACCACCGTGCAATGCGTCGCCGGCACGCTGCGCCCGCGCCGCGGCCGGGTCCTGTTCGACGGCGAGGACGTCACCCTCCTGCCCGCGCACCGGACCGTGGAGCGCGGGCTCGCGCTCGTGCCCGAAGGCCGCAAGGTGTTCCAGCATCTCTCGGTGCACGAGAACCTGCTGATCCCGGGCCGCGTCGCCCGCGCCCGCGCCGAACTCCGGCGCAGCCTCGAACACGTCTACACCCTCTTCCCCCGCCTCGCGGAGCGGCGCGACCAGAACGCCGGCTCGCTCTCGGGCGGGGAGCAGCAGATGCTCGCCATCGGCAGGGGGCTGATGACCCGCCCCCGTCTCCTGGTGCTCGACGAGCCCTCGCTCGGCCTCAGCCCGATCCTCGTCGCCACGATCTTCCGACTGATCCGCGAGCTCAACGCCGAGGGCATCGCGATGCTGATCGTGGAGCAGAACCTGCACCAGACCCTCGCCGTCGCCGGCCACGCCTACGTCCTCGAGAAGGGGCGCGTGGCGCAGGAGGGCACCGGCGAGGCGCTGCTGAACGACCCCCGCGTGAGAGAGGCGTATCTCGGCGTGGCCTGACACCCCTTTCCTCCGGACGACAGGGAGAGACCCGATGGACAGACGCACCCTTCTCAAGACCGGCGCCGCGGCGGGCGCGCTGCTCGCCGCGCCGCGCCTCGCCCGCGCGGAGGCGAAGACGATCACCTTCGGCGGCTCGGTCCCGATGACCGGCAAGGCGGCCGAGACCGGCCTCAACGTGCTGCGCGGCTACGAGACCGCCGTGAAGTTCGTCAACGAGGAGATGGGCGGCGTCGAGATCGGCGGAGAGACCTACGCGCTCGAGCTCCAGCTCTTCGACGACGCCTCCGACCCGACCCGCGCCGCGACGCTGATCCAGCGCCAGGTGGACGAGGGGATCGGCTTCTTCCTCGGCTCCTTCGGCAGCGCGATCGTCCTGCCGACCTGCTCGATCACCGAGGCCGCCGGTCGGATCATGGTGCAGGCCGGCGGCGGCTCCGACCTGATCTTCACCCAGGGACGCCGCCGCGTCTTCGGCGTGTTCCCGCGCGCCTCGCGGCAGTTCGTCTCCTCGGTCAACATGTTCGAGGCGCTGGAGCCGCCGGTGAAGACCGTCTCGATCATCCACACCAACGATCCGTTCTCGCAGTTCCAGGCCGACGGCGCGCGGCAGAGCTGCGCGGCGGCGGGGATCGAGGTGCTCGACTTCATCGCCCTGCCGGCGGAGGTCTCGGACGTCTCCAACGTGCTCTCGACGATCCGCGCGAACACGCCCGACGTGCTGATCTGCACCACCCACGACCAGACCTCGATCCTGATCGCGCGGCAGATGATCTCCTCGCGGACCAACGTGCCGATGCTCTACCAGACGCTCGGCCCGCAGACGGAGGCCTACCGCAAGACCCTCGGCGGCTACGCCGACGGCGTGGTCACGCAGACCTACTGGGACGAGGAAGCGCCGTTCTCCGGCGACTGGTTCGGGTCGGCCGGGGACTTCGCCGCCTACTATCGCGCGCATTTCGACCGGGAGCTGGCCTACCACATGGCCTCGGGCGCGGTCTGCATCGTCAGCTACCTGCAGGCCGCCCGGAACGCCGGCTCGCTGGAGCTCGACGCGGTGCGCGACGCGCTCGCGGCGCTCGACTTCCGGTGCTTCTACGGGCCCGTCCGCTTCACCGAGGACGGCGACGGCGACGCCGCGCTCATGGGTCCGAAGCTGATGCAGCACCAGGACGGCGAGCTGAAGATCGTCTCGCCGCCGGAGAGCGCGGCGGCCGAGCCGATCCACCCCGCCCCGCCCTGGCGCGAGCGCGCCTGAGCCCGCCGCGCGGCGGCCCCGCGCCGCCGCGCGCCCACCTCCGCCCATCCGACGGAAGCCCATGGACCTCTTCCTTCAGACCGCGCTGAACGGCCTGGTGCTGGGCGGGATCTTCTCGCTCGCCGCCGTGGGCTTCTCGCTGATCTTCGGCGTCATCGGCATCGTCAACCTGACGCACGGCGTGTTCGTGGTGGCGGGCGCCTATCTCGCGCTGGTCCTGCACGACTCGTTCGGCATCGACCCGCTGATCGGCGTGCTGCCCATCGGCGCCGTGCTGTTCGCCGTCGGCTACGCCTACCAGCGCACGATCATCCACTGGGCCGTGTCGCGCGCCTCGGTCGAGGCGTCGCTGGTCGTGACCTTCGGCATGGCGATGGTGTTCCGAAACCTGCTCCAGCTCTGGTTCGGGCCGGACGTGCAGGCGATCACGCCCTCCTACGGATTCCAGAGCGTCGCGATCGGCGAGATCCGCATCGACGTGGTGCGCCTCGCGGCGCTCGGGGCCAGCATGGTGATCCTGCTCGCTCTCGCGCTGATGCTGGCGCGCACGCATTTCGGCCGGGCGATGCGCGCCGTGGCGCAGCAGCCGCTGGCCGCCTCGCTCTGCGGGCTCGACGTGCGGCGCATCTTCGGGCTGACCTTCGGCATGAGCGCGGCGCTCGCCGGGGCCTCGGGCGCGATCATCGGCATCGTGCAGCCGTTCTCCGCCGCCACCGAGGTCGCCTGGACGCTCAACGCCTTCGTCGTCGTCGTGCTCGGCGGCATCGGCAGCCCGGCGGGGGCGCTGATCGGCGGGCTGCTGCTCGGCCTGATCAACGCCTTCACCGCGCAGTACGTCGGGCCGGCGCTGACCCAGGCGATGATGTTCCTCGTGCTCGTCGGGATGCTGCTGCTGCGCCCGCAGGGCATCCTCGGCGCCGCCTATGGAGAGACGCGATGACCCGGCCCGCCCACCCGCTCGCCGTGTTCGCGGCCCTCGTCGCGGCCGTCGCGGTCGCCCTCGCGCCCGAGGCGCTGGGGCCGTTCCACATCCGGGTGCTGCAGTTCTTCTTCTTCTCCGCCGCCCTCGCCACGGCCTGGAACCTCCTCGGCGGCTACGCCGGATACTGGAGCTTCGGGCACATGGCCTTCATCGGCATCGGGGCCTTCGCGGCGGCGCACTACGCCATGGCCTTCGGCGGGGGGGGCGCCGGACCCGCCTCGATGATCGCGCCGGTCGCCGTCGGCGCGCTGAGCGCGGGGGGCGTCGCGCTGGTCATCGCCTATCCGCTGCTGCGGCTGCGCGGGATCTACTTCGCCATCGCCATGCTCGGCGTCAGCCAGATCGCGGCCGAGCTGACCAACAACGTCGGCGCGCTGAAGGGCGGCATCGGCGTGTTCCTGCCCTCCCCGACGCCCGCCGGCATGCCGCCGGAGCGGTTCTTCTACTATCTCTTCGCGGTGCTGCTCGGGCTCTGCCTGCTGATCGCCTGGGCGATCCGGCGCACCCGCTTCGGCTACGCCCTGCTCGCGATCCGCGAGGACGAGGACACCGCCATGATGCTCGGCGTCGCGACGGAGCGCTGGAAGATCGCGGCCTTCGTGCTCTCGGCGACGCTGACGGGAACCGCGGGCGCGATCTACGGCTACTCGCTGGGCTACTTCACCACCTACAGCGTGTTCCGCCTCGACTTCAGCCTCAACATGATCGTGTTCTGCCTGATCGGCGGGATCGGCACGCTCTGGGGGCCGACCATCGGGGCGGCGCTGCTCCTGTTCCTGACGCAGGTGCTGCTCTCGCGCTTCCTCGACGTGCATCTGATGATCACCGGCGCGCTGGTGGTGGCGACCGTGCTGCTGATGCCCGGCGGCATCCTGCGCGCGGTCGGCGAGCTGCCGCGGCTGCGGCCGAAGCGGGAGGGCGGGACGTGAGCGAGGCGATCCTTTCGGGCCGCGGCGTCACCAAGCGCTTCCAGGGGGTCACCGCGATCGAGGACGTGGACTTCGACATCCCCGAAGGCGCGATCTTCGGCCTGATCGGGCCGAACGGGGCCGGCAAGTCGACCCTCTTCAACCTGATCACCGGCTATCTGCCCCTCACCTCGGGCGAGATCCGCTTCCGCGGCGAGCCGCTGGGCGCCATGCCGATCTTCCGGCGCAACCAGGCCGGCATGGCCCGCGCCTTCCAGATCGCCAAGCCCTTCCGCGCCCTCTCGGTGCGCCAGAACGTGGCCGTGGGCGCGATGTTCGGCCGCCCGGACGCGCACGACGTCGAGGCGACGGCGGCCGAGGCGATGCGCATCGCCGGGATCGAGGCGCTGGCGGACCGCCGGGCGGACGCGCTGACGGTGGGCGAGCTTCGCAAGCTCGAGATCGCGCGCGCCGTCGCGACCCGCCCCGTGCTCCTGCTGGCGGACGAGCCCTGCGCCGGCCTCAACCCCTCCGAGACGGCGGAGATGGTGCGCTGCCTGCGCAGCGTGCGCGAGACCGGGGTGACCGTCTGGCTGGTGGAGCACGACATGAAGGCCGTCACCAGCATCTGCGACCGCATCCTCGTCATCGACGCCGGGCGCAAGCTGGCCGAAGGATCGCCGGCCGAGATCGTCGCCGACCCGGCCGTGATCGAGGCCTATCTCGGCGCGCCGCTCGACGCCGCCGAGGGCGGCGCGGGCTGAGGGGCGCCGCGGCGATGGCGCGGCTTCCCTTCCCGCCCCGGACCGGCGCGAGGCGCGCCGACGCCCCGCCCTCCATGCCCCGCCGAGGCCGATGACCCAGCCCAGACGCTTCCCCCCGATCGACGAGCGGCTGCTGCTGCAGTCGGTCTCCCGCGCGCTCGACGTGATCGAGGCCTATTCGGAGTCCCCCCGCCCCAAGTCGCTGGGCGAGATCGCGGAGGCGGCCGGCATCAACCGCAGTGCCGCCCAGCGCATCGGCCAGACCCTCCTGAGCCGCGGATACCTGGAACAGACCCCGAACGGACGCCTCACGCTCGGCCGTCAGCTGCTCGACCGCTCCTTCGACTACCTCCGCTCGAACGAGCTGATCGAGCGCGCCATGCCGGTGCTGATGGATCTGCGCCGCGCGACGGAGGAGCGGGTGGACCTCTCGCTCTTCGACGCCGAGCACGACAGCCTCTCGACGGTCTACGCCGCGCGGCTTCAGAGCAAGCGGCAGACCTTCTACGCCACTCTCGCCGGGCGCCGGCAACCCACCTTCGCGACCAGCGGCGGTCGCGCCTGCCTCGCCCTGCTGCCCGACGCGGCGGTGGACGACATCCTCTCCCGCTCGGACCTGTCGCCCCTGACGCCGAGGACCGTGGTCACCGTCGCGGGCGTCAAGGCCAGGATCGAGGAGGCGCGACGCCTCGGCTACGCCTGGACGCTGGAGGAGGCGCTGCCGGGCGAGGTGGCGCTGGCCGCGGCGATCCGCGGGCCGGGCGGGGCGCCGGTCGGCGCGATCCACGTCGCCGGCTCGCTCTCGGAATGGACGCCGGATGACTTCCGCGCCCGCTTCGCCCCGCTCGCCGTCGAGGCCGCCGCGGCGCTCGCCGCGGCCTGACGCGCGCCTCAGCGCTCGGCCGTCGCCGACCAGGCCTCCGCGACCTCCGCGCCGGTGGCGAACCAGACGTCAGGAAAGGTCCGGATCCAGGCGATCAGCTCGCGAAGCAGCGCGATCCGGCTCGGCCGCCCGCTGACCTGCGGATGCAGCACCAGGTCGTAGAGCCCGCCCCAGCGGTAGATCTCCCGGAACTCGTCCTTCCAGACCTCGAGGATGTGGGCGTTGGTGAAGATCGGCCGCGGCCCGGCCATCGAGAACAGCGCATAGGGCGCGTCGTCGAGGCTCCAGTGCCACGGCAGCTCGATCGGGCCCTTGGAGCCGTCCGCGAGGACATGGCGGTAGGGATTCACGTCGTCCATCAGCGAGGTGTCGTAGAGCAGTCCGTGCCGCGTCAGGGTGGCCAGCAGCCCGTCCGAGACCTCGCCGGCCGGCGACCGGAAACCCTTCGGCGTGACGCCGGCGACCCGATGCAGCGCGTCGAGGCCCTTCTCGAACTCCTCCGCCTCGGCCGCCGGATCCTCCGAGACCCATTTGTGCGAATAGCTGTGATGGCCGACCTCGTGGCCGCCCTTCAGGATCATCTCGACCCGGTCGGCGTGGTTCTCGACGGTCCAGCCGGGCACGAAGAAGGTCGCCGGCGTCTCGGTCTCGGCCAGCATCTCGAGGATCTTCGGCACGCCGACCTTCGAGCCGTAGCGCCCCTGGCTCAGCACGCCGGGACGCTTCCGGTTGCGTTCGTCGCGCGAGGTCCAGAGCGTCTCGGCGTCGAAGTCGAAGGTGACCATCACCGCGCATTTCGCGCCGCCCGGCCAGGCCACGCCCATGTCGTGCCTCATCGCCCGCATCCTCCCTGCCGCATCGAACCGAAATCAATTCAACCGTATTGCAGACCGACATGTCCATTTCTAATCTGCCTCGAAAGCAGGGAGGATGCGGCGCCATGCAGGAGACGCGGGAGAGGCTCGACGGGCTCGGCGCCGAGGCCGAGATCAGGGTGGACCGCTGGGGCGTCCCTCACATCCGCGCCGCGTCGGAGCGGGATCTGTTCTTCGCGCAGGGCTTCAACGCGGCGCGCGACCGGCTCTGGCAGATCGACCTCTGGCGCAAGCGCGGCCTCGGCCGCCTCGCGGCGAGCTTCGGACCCGGCTTCCTGGCGCAGGACCGTGCCGCACGCGCCTTCCTCTATCGCGGCGACATGGCCGCCGAATGGGTCGCCTACGGCCCGGGGTCCGAGGCGATCTGCACCGCCTTCGCGGAGGGCGTGAACGCCTGCGTCGCCCTGATCGAGGCCGGCCGCCATCCGCTTCCCCGCGAATTCGTGCTGACGGACAGCAGGCCCGAACGCTGGGCCGCCGGCGACGTGGTGCGCATCCGCACCCACGCCCTCGGCCGCAACGCGGCCTCCGAACTGAAGCGCGCCCGGATTCTCGCGTCCGAAAGCGCGACCACGGACCTCCTTCGAAACAACCTCGAGCCGCCGATCGATCCCTCGCCCTCGGCCGTCCCCGGCGCGGAGATTCCCGAAGCCGCGCTCGACCTCTTCCGCCTCGCCACCGCCCCCGTCACCTTCCCGGCCGAGCGGCTCGCCGCGACGATGGCGGAGGAAGAGCGCTGGACCGTCGTCGACGACCTCGAAGGCGTGGTCGCGGACGAGGCCTGGACCGGCTCCAACAACTGGGCCGTCGCCGGGACCCGCACCGTCACCGGCCGCCCCGTGGTGGCGGGCGATCCGCACCGCCTGCACGCTCTGCCGTCGCTGCGCTATCTGGTGCATCTGACCGCGCCGGGACTCGACGTGATCGGCGCCGGGGAGCCTTCGATGCCCGGCGTCTCGATGGGCCACAACGGCCACGCCGCCTTCACCCAGACGATCTTCGGAGCCGACCAGGAGGACGTCGTCGCCTGCGCCCTCTCCCCCGACGAGCCCGACGCCTATGCCGGCCCCGACGGGCCGGAGCCGATCGAGCGCGTCGCGGAACGCTTCGAGGTCCGCGGCGAGGCGACCGTCACGCGAGAGATCGCCTTCACCCGCCACGGCCCGGTCCTGCACGAGGACCGCGACGAGGGCCGCGTCTGGTCGCTCCGCACCGTCTGGTCGGAGCCCGGCACGGGCGCCTATCTCGGCGGCCTCACGACCATGCGCGCCCGGAGTTTCGCGGAGTTCCGGGAGGGGCTGCGCCGCTTCGCGACCCCTTCGCTCAACCACGTCTACGGCGACGCCTCCGGCGCCATCGGCTGGCAGCCGGCGGGCATGACCCCGCGCCGCGCACCAGGGCACGACGGCCTGACGCCGGTCTCGGGCGACGGCGTCGCCGACGTCTGGCAGGGCTTCCATCCGCTCGACGATCTGCCGAGCATCGACAATCCCGCCGAAGGCTGGGTGCGCAGCGCCAACGAATTCAACATTCCAGCGGGCTTCGACCACGAAGCCGTGCGGATCGGCCACGAATGGCTGGAGGCGGGCCGCGCCCGCCGCATCGCGGAGGTGCTGGCGGGCGACGCGGCGCACGACGTCGCCGCCAGCCAGGCCTTGCAGACCGACACGCTCTCCGAGCCGGGCCTGCGCCTGAAGCGCCTGCTCGCCGCCCTGCCGGAGGACGCCGCGGCCCCCGAGGCGCGCGCCATGGTCGCCGGCTGGGACGGGCGCATGACCACGGACACCGCGGCTGGCGCGCTGATCGAGATCTGGTGGACCAGGCGCCTCAAGCCGGCGGTGTTCGCGGCGGCCGTCTCCGACCCCGCGCTGATCCCCCTGTTCCAGCCCGGCGACGTCGAGGGGATCCTGCTGGCGCTCGAATCCCCCGAGGACCGGCTCGGCCTCGATCCTGCCGCGCGCGACGCGCTGCTCACCGACACGCTCGCCGAGGCGGCCGAGGACGCAGCCGCCCTGCTCGGCTCCGATCCGTCGGCCTGGCGCTGGGGCGACCTTCATCACGGCTTCTTCGAGCATCCGCTCGCCGCACTCGAGCCCGGTCTCTCGATCGGCCCGCTGGCCAAGCCCGGCAGCGCCTCGACGGTGATGCACGCCGCCTATCGCGGCACGGACTTCCGCGTCACTCACGGCGCCTCGGTGCGCTTCGTCATCGACGTCGGGAACTGGGACGCCTCGGTCTGCATCAACGCGCCGGGTCAGTCGGGCGACCCGGACTCGCCCCATTACGCGGATCTCGCGCCGCTCTGGGCGCAGGGCGAATACGTACCGATGCTCTACGGTCGCGAGGCGGTGGACGCGGCGACCGAGACGCGCATCGTCCTTCAGCCCGCCTGAACCGCACGCCGAGGAGATCTCAGTGACCGACGCCTTGATCCCACCGGGCCGGATCGATCCCGACGCCCTCATCGCCGGCATCCTGTCGTGGGTGGAGATCGAGACCCCCTCCGACCGACCCGACCGGATCGACGCCCTGCTGGACCTGGTGGAGGCCGGTTTCGCCGGCCTGCCGGTCGAGCGCACGCGCTTCCCCGCAAGCGACGCGCGCGGCGGCCAGCTGCTCCTGCGCTACGCGCCGTCGGGCTGCGGCGGCGCGCCGTTGGTCGTGATGGGCCACGTAGACACCGTCTGGGCGGTCGGCACGCTCGCCCGCCGTCCGGTCCGGCGGGAAGGCGACCGGATCTTCGGCCCCGGCATCTTCGACATGAAGGCCGGCTCGTTCCTCGCCGCCGAGACGCTGCGCCGGATCGCGGCCGAAGGCCGCGTTCCGCCACGCCCCCTCGCCGTGCTGCTGACCGGGGACGAGGAGACCGGCAGCGAACATTCCCGCGTCCTGATCGAGGATCTCGCGCGCGAGGCCTGGGCGGTGCTGATCCCCGAACCCTCCTACGGCGCGGACGTCGCCGTGGTCACCGCGCGCAAGGGCCTCGGCCGCTTCACGCTCCGCGCCGAAGGCCTCGCGGCCCATGCCGGGGGAAACCTGGCGGACGGGCGCAGCGCCGTCGCCGAGGTCGCGCGCCAGATCCTCGACATCGAGGCGCGGACCGATTTCGCCCGCGGGCTGACCTTCAGCGTCGGAACCGTCCGCGGCGGCACGCGACCGAACGTGGTCCCGGCGGAAGCGGAGATCGAGATCGACATGCGCGCCGCCACCGTGGCCGACGGCGAGGCCGAGGCGGCGGCGCTGCTGGCGCGCCGCGCCCTGACGCCGGACGTCCGGGTCAAGGTGGAGGGCGGGGTGAACCGCCCGCCCTACGAGCGGACGGAGGCGGTGGCCCGGCTCTATGCCGCGGCGCGTGGCCTCGCCGGGCGGCTGGGGATGGCTCTGGGCGAGACCGCGCGTGGCGGCGTCTCGGACGGCAACATCGCCGCGGCCGTCGGCGCGACGGTGCTGGACGGCCTCGGCTGCGGGGGCGGCGGGGCCCACGCCGAGGACGAGCGCATCGACGTCTCGACCGTGGCGCCCAGGGCGTCGCTGATGCGGGGCATGATGCTTTGCCCGGAATTCCAGGCGGACGCCTCGGCTTGACCGTGACCTGGATGCGCCGCCGCGGCAGGCGGGCGGCGCCCGATGATCGCCATGAGCCGCGATCATCGGACGGACAGGTCACCCGCCCACGAGCAGCGGAAACTTCTCGAAGCCGAGCACGAAGGGATTGTCCGAGGGGCAGTGCGTGAAGGAGCCGTTCGAGGTCATCGACACGTCCTGCCAGGACTGGACCGAGATGTTGAAGTTCGTCGTCGAACTCGCGGTGTAGGAAAGGTCCTTCGAGGCGATCAGCCGGGTGTTGGCGTAGGATTGGTCCGCCGTGAACTTCATGCCGCCCGTGGTGATCGCGAGAAAATCGCCGGCGAGGTCGCAGTCCGCCGCCGAAGTGGTGATCTCGGTCTGTCCGGTGAGGAAGATCGCCTCGGTGTCCAGAGGCTTGTCGACCGCGATCACCACGTCGCGCATGTAGACGGGCCCGGCGCTCTTCAGCGAACAGGTGGAGACGATGCGCACGCCGATCATCCCGATGATCGTCTTGAAGTTGGGAAACTGATAGCTGTTCTGAGTGTTCGTGCAGTCCAGCTCGAAATATCGGTATCCGTCGAGGATGTCCTGCTCGATGTCCCACTTGCTGGATTTGCCGTGCGTCACGGCCTTGTAGCCGGCGCGCGTGCGGATGTCGGCCCGCAACGCGGCGATCTTCTTGCGGGCACGTTCCTCCTGAGCGTCGTAGGGATACATCACTCCCGGCCGCGAGTGGGACAGGATGTATTCGTAGTTGGAGGACGGCACGTCGAGGTTTCCGCCGTCCGCGATGTGGCGGGTGTCCGGCGTGGTGAACAGGCTTTCGGCGCCCATGGTGATGTTGTTCTTGGTGGAGAGCCCGCGCTGGCCGTGCAGGCACATCTTCTCGCCGAAATCGACGTTGGAGTTCAGGCTCACCCAGTCGCGCGCGATGATGCCGTTGCTGCCGCAGGGAGGTTGCGCCGCGACGGCGACGGAAGACGCCGAGACGTCCAGGCTGCTCACCCCGACGACCCTCAGCAGCGTGGTCAGCAGCGCATTGCCCGCCGCCTCCGTCCGTCTCGCCGAGACGCGGACCGCCGCGGCCGAGCCGCTGGTCGCCAGGCTCGGATCGCCGGGCTCGAAGCTGCGGGTCGCGAAGGTCCAGAGACCGAACTCCACGTCATCGGGGCCGACGGGGTCGGGCAGGTCGGCGAAATCGAGGTTGCGTGCGGCGACGTCCACCGCCGACGCCCGCGCCTCGTCCACCGTGCGCTCGGCGATCAGGGCGGCGATGGCCGCGTGCGAGGCCGAGTCCGCCGTCACCTGCAGGATCGCCTTGTTGCGGAAGCCGTTCGTGACGTCCACCGCCAGACCGGCGAGCCCGAGAAAGCCGATCGTCCAGAGTATGAGCCACGTCGTCATCGCGCCGCGCTCGTCCCTCGCCAGAAGGCGGATCATGCCGGAGCCCCGCATCAGCCCGCCGCCAGGTTTTCCTGCGCGAGGCCGACGCTCGCGCTCATCCCGCTGATCGCGGCGTCGAACAGGCCGAACACGCTCATGGTGGTCGGCGTGCCTGCGATGGCGATCGTGAAGAAGGTCGTGTGCACGCCGTCGAGAGTGACCGCGTAATCCGCGGTCAGCCGCGAATGGACGAAGGCCTCGACCGCCGCCTGGGTGCGCGGCAGCGTGCCGAGCGACAGCTCGCGCGCGGTCGTCCGCGCCACGTCCCACATCTCGGCGTAGCGCCAGGCCAGGATCGAGACATCGGTGAGCAGCAGCAGCAGGCCGAGGAAGAACGGCATCCAGACCACGAACTCGACTGTGGCCGCGCCGCGCTGGCAACGACGGAGACGGCGTGCCGGGCGGCCCGGCCGACGCAGGGCGAGCATCCGCATGATCAGGGCTCCTTCGCCATGGTGACGCTGGCCGAGACCGACGGCAGGAGGTCCGACAGATTGCCGAAGACGCTCATTCGGTCGACGTCGGCCTTGACGGTGACGACGTGATGGGCGGCGGTCTCGAGGTAGGAGACGGCGTAGCCGGGCCCGAGCTGGGCCTGGACCCAGTCGCGCACGACTCTCTCCATGTCGGTCTGGATCAGGAGCATGTCGAAGTTGCCGCGCGCGACCTCGCGCACCGCGCCGTAGGCGACGTTCCACATCTCCGCGTTCAACCAGAAGGCCCAGAACACGTCGAAGCTGAGCAGGAGAAGCTCCGTGAACATCGGGAGCCACAGCATCACTTCGACCGTGACGGAGCCGCGGTCGTCGCGGACGAGACCGCGCCGATGCGGCTGGACAGGGCGAAAGAGGGGGGGTTCGCGCCGCCGGGCGAAGGCCGTTCGCGGCCATGCCGCCGGATGACGGCGGCGAAACCACTCGATCGAGGCGAAGACGGCTACGTTCATGATACGCACGCTCGAACCCGACACCACACAAACGCCCGACCGGAAACAAAAGCGAGTCGGGCACTACACCGTCATTAAAATAAGGTTCACGGGGTGAACTCGAGGTGAATTCCGTGGAGTCCCATCAGCCGCAGCCGCAACGCAAGGCCGGGGAGACGCCGCCGGAAACCGCGAGAATGACACCTACCGTTCTTCTACATGAAACGTATTCAGAGAAACAATGTATTTTTCAGACGGCGGGCGCCGCCTTACGTCCCGCTTCGACCGATCCGCTGAAGGGGAAGGAATCGCCCGATGAACCTGCATGTCGTCTCGTTGCTGGCGCCGCTGGCGATGCTCGTCGCCGCCGCCGCGGGCTTTCTGGAGCCGGGGCGCCGGCCGCGCCTCGCCGCGCGAGTGGCCGAGCCGGCGGCGCTCGGCGCGCTCGTGGCCGCCGCGATCTCGGCCCTCGTGGTCGCGACGCAGGGGTCCGGCGAGGTGCTGATCTTCGGCGTCGCGACACTGCTCGACGGCCTGACGGCGGTGACGCTGCTGCTGGTCGCGTTCGTCGGCTGGGTCGTGCTGCGCTACGCACGGACCTACATGGACGGAGAACGGCGAGAGGGCGCCTTCACCGGATGGCTGGCGCTCACGCTCGCGGCCGTGCTGACGCTGGTGCAGGCTGGGCACCTCGCGCTCTTCGCGGTCGCCTTCGTCGCGACCTCCGCCTTCCTGCACCGCCTGCTGCTGTTCCGGCCGGATCGGCCGGCGGCGAAGCGCGCCGCGCGCAAGAAGTTCGTGACCGCGCGCCTCGGCGACGCGGCGCTGATCGCCGCCGCGGTGCTCCTGAACGACGCCTACGGCGCCGCCGAGATCGCCCCCATCCTCGACGCCGCCCGGTCGGGCGAGGCGCCGACCGGCGCGCTCTGGGCCGCCGGGTTCCTCGCCCTCGCGGCGCTCCTCAAGTCGGCCCAGTTCCCCACGCACGGCTGGCTCACCGAGGTCATGGAGACGCCCACTCCGGTCTCCGCGCTCCTGCACGCCGGGGTCATCAACGCCGGCGGCTTCCTGCTGATCCGTTTCGCCGACGTCATGCTGCTCTCGCCCGGCGTGCTGGCGGGGCTTGCGACGATCGGCGGCTTCACCGCGCTCTTCGGCGGGCTGGTGATGCTGACGCAACCGGCGGTGAAGACCTCGCTCGCCTGGTCCACCGTGGCGCAGATGGGCTTCATGATCCTGCAATGCGGCCTCGCGCTCTTCCCGCTGGCGCTGCTGCACATCGTGGCGCATTCGCTCTACAAGGCGCACGCCTTCCTCGCCTCGGGCCAGGCGGTGGAGGGGGTGGCGGCGATCCGCCGGCCCGGCCCGGTGGCGATCCCCTCGGGCGGCGCGGTGGTCCGCGCGTTCCTGCTTGCGCTCGCCATCTACGGGTTGGTCGGAACCGTGATCGGCTTCGAGTCGAAGTCGCCGCAGGCCATCGCGCTCGGCGCCATCCTGATCCTCGGCGTCGCCTATCTGCTGGCGCAGGGCCTCGCCGACGCCGCCCCGCGGGAACTGACGCGGCGCACGGCGCTCTATTCGGTCGCCGCATCCTTCGCCTATTTCGCGCTGCAGAGCGTGGCGGAGGCGGCCATGGCCGGCACGCTGCCGGCGACCCCGGCGCCCGGGCCGCTGGAATGGGCGCTGATCGTGCTCGCGGTGCTGAGTTTCGGCGCCGTGGCGGTGGCGCAGGCGCTGTTTCCGCTCTGGGCCTATCACCCCGCCGCGGCGGGGCTGCGGGTGCATCTGTCGAACGGGCTCTACGCCAACGCGGTGATGGACCGGATTCTGGACGGCTGGGCCGTCCGGCGGACCGGTTGACGGCAACGAGGGGAACGGAACGATGAAGGACATGGATCCCGGCGCGACGCCCGTGCAGCGGACGCCCGACCTCGCGGCGGCCGCCGAGGCCGCGGGCCGCGCGATACCCCCGGTCTGGCCGCTCGCGGCCACGGTGGCGGTGAACCCCTATCTCGGCCAGACCGAGGAGCGTCTCGCCAAGGCGGGCGCGCGCCTCGCGCGCACCGCCGGGCTTCGCGTGACCATGCCGCGGGCCTGGTACCTCGAGCGGATCGCGGACGGGCGCATCTCGGACGAGGATCTCGCCGGCGCGCTCGCCGCCGTCCCGTCGCCCGAGCGGCCGGCCGACCTCGCCGCCCTGAAGGACGAGACGGCGCGGCCGGAGCGCCCGCCGAAGGCCCTGCCGACGATCGCCGAGATGGCGGCGGACCATTCCGGCCTCGACTGGCCGGGCATCGTCGCCGACCGCATCGGCCACTGGGCCGCCAGCTATTTCGACCAGGGGCAGGCCCTCTGGAAGGCGCCCAGCCGCCGCGGCGCCTATGCCGAGTGGCGGGCCGTCGCCACCCACGATCTCGTGCCCGAGATCCACGGACTGACCGGCTTCGCGGCGCATGTCGCCGAGGCGCCGGAGACGGCCGAGGGGCTGATCGACCGCGCCTCCGCCCGCCTCGGCCTGACCGGGCCGGCGCTGGAGACCTATTTCCACCAGCTTCTCGTCACGCTCGGCGGCTGGGCGCAGTACGCGCGCCAGCGACTCTGGCAGGCGGAGCTGGCCGGCGGTTCGGACCCGATCATGACGGAGATGCTCGCGATCCGGCTGATCTGGGAGGAGGCGCTGTTCGACCTCCACGAACCCGCCGTCGCCGACCGCTGGGAGCGCGTGCGCGCGAGCCACGCCCGGCCGGTCGCCGCCACGCCCGACCTCGTCGTCGACGAGATCCTGCAGGAGGCGGCGGAGCGGGCCGCCCAGCGCGACCTGGCGACGACGCTCGCCGCCGAGGGGCCGGTGCGGGACGGGACGCGGGCCACCTTGCAGGCCGCCTTCTGCATAGACGTGCGCTCCGAGGTGTTCCGCCGGGCGCTCGAATCGCTCGAACCCGGCATCGAGACGCTGGGCTTCGCCGGCTTCTTCGGCGTCGCGACGCGCCACCGCCCCTTCGCCTCGGATGTGGAGGAACTGCGCCTGCCGGTGCTGCTGAACCCCGGCGTCGAGACCGTCGCCGGCGGGCCGGAGACCGCCGAGGCGGACCGGCAGGCCCGCTTCGCCGCCCGCGCGCTCCGCGCCTGGGGGCGCTTCAAGCTCGCCGCGGTCTCCTCCTTCGCCTTCGTCGAGGCGATGGGCCCGGTCTACGCCGGCAAGCTGGTGCGCGACGCC
>Ga0102938_10001442_pt1 | contig 17943 bp, 13 predicted proteins | sample SalPonR2_B_D2_MG_FD_84516 | JGI IMG/M metagenome (GOLD analysis project Ga0102938, IMG submission 84516) | Salt pond soil microbial communities from South San Francisco under conditions of wetland restoration - Salt Pond MetaG R2_B_D2_MG | ecosystem: Environmental > Aquatic > Marine >...
ATATTTATTTTTCATTTTATAAGTTGGGAAAGTGATCTAAGGTCATACTACAAATAATTATTCAAGGCAAATAAAGCATTCCTAATATTAACAATTTATTAATAACGCCGTAATATCAAATTATTACAAAAAAATTATTTTTGAACTATAACATTTTAATTTCTGGCCTGATTTTTGAACAAAGTGGAAATATTTTTGTTGCAATGGATAAAGAATAAAAATAATAAAATTCAGTGCTTATTTTTATTTAGTCTAAATTAAAATTTATATATTTGCAACACAAACAAAAATTTTTAGTCATTAAAAAAAAGGAGATACAAAATATGAAAACACAAATTCTAAAAACAATCAGGTTAATGACCTTTACTTTGGTATTGAGTGTACTAACCATGCATGTTTGGGGATATGAAAAAGAAAATAACATTTCAGGCCAGGGAGAAGGCAATAAAAGTGAACAGACAGAAAAAAATGCACAAAAACCTCAATTAGAACCATGGATGGTAGATGGTGCATTCTGGAAAATAAAAAATAATAAAAATAATACAAACAGGATTAGTTCCGTTTTTACAGAAAAAAGAGAACAATTGGAGAATTGGATGTTGACGGAAAAAAATTTCAAAGTTATTGATCCATATCTCAGTGAGGAATCATTGCTGGAAAGATGGATGCTTAATTCCAATAACTTCAAAACCGTTGAACAAATTGAAACAGATAAGATACAGAAATGGATGATAGAAGCTGAAAACTGGAATATATAATTGGGTTTAGGTTAACAATTCTAGTTCTCACTAAAGCCGGATGCCAAACATCCGGCTTACTTTTTATCATAAAAAAGCTCTTTTACAGGAAACTGATCATCATTTTAAACAATTATTTCCACTTAAGTTCAATTATATTTTTTTCCTAGTTCCAGAAATATTACCTTTGTCAGCAAGGAATATATAACTTTTTAATTATTAAATAAATACAAACAAAAGCCAACCTTTATAAAAACAAAACAAATTTATTCTATGCCTAAGACACAATTATTAGAAAGCGGAGGAACGACTCAAAAGTACTACCAATCAATTAATAATACTTATCTGGACGTCTACAAAAAATATTTAATGCTTCACTATCCCTTTTTCAAGGCGCACAATGAGACTCTTGAAGAAAGACAGATTAACCTGACAGACCATTGTATTTCAAGAGTTGGAGAGATTGAAGGAAAAAATGTCCTTGAAGTAGGGTGCGGTAATGGAACACAAAGTCTTTACATTCTGGACAACCACAACCCAAAAAATATCACAGGTGTTGATATTAACCAGGACAACATCAGGGCTGCGAAAAGCCAGAACGGTCATCCAAATGTTTCTTTCTTTGTAGATGATGCCCAGAAACTTGAGAATATTTCTGATAATTCTGTAGATGTATTGATCTGTATTGAAAGTGCTTTCCACTACCCCGACAAAGATAAATTTCTGGAGCAAATTGAAAGAGTTTTAAGCCCGGATGGAAAATTTTTAATTGCAGACATCCTGTCAAAATCAAAAAAGAACCGATACTTCATGGAAAAGTGGAAAAGAAAAATGAGTTTTCATCATACAACCGCTGATCATTACAAGAAGCTTTTCCAGAAATCGAACCTTAAGGTGGAGTACGAAGAAAATCTCACTCCCTCGATTAAACAAGGATATAAAGGATATAGCAAATGGATTAAAAGAAAAAGTTTTAAAAACTTTTTTAAATACTTATGGTTCAAACTTTTCTTATTCATCCAGGTAAATCTTAATATACTCCTGCTGCGTACAAGAAGAAATTATGTTCTTTTTGTAGGAAAACAGAATTGATTCAGATAGTTAATAATGGATGTTAGAAAGTTTATGAGTTCTATTTTATCGCATAATAGCTCAAGGGGGTGACTAAGCTTTAATTCATAATTGGAATATCAGACTATTAACTTTCTTCTGTTAACCAATCTTAAACAAGTCACTTTCCCTTTTAAGAAAATCTTTCAATGCAGTTGGCTTTTTTCCGGTTAATTGTTCATAACATTCACAAGTAGCAGGTTCTTTTTGGAACCGGGGGAGAAAATGAAGCATAATCATAACCAGGACTTTACCAGTGGGTACCCCTTCTCTCCTCTTGATAAAAAAATAACTGACCGGATCGGGGCTATGGTATTCAACCGGAATATTCAGAGTTTTCTTTATTAAACCAATCACTTCATGAAAAGATAAATTTTCATAACCTGTAATATCCATTTTCTGATTGGCATAGTTATCGAAGCTTTCCAACAAAAAAGCTCCAACCTCTCCGATATTCATCCCGTCTACCCAGTTAAACGAGGCCTTACCAGCCGGTAACACTATACGATGCTTACGACGTATATCTTCAAGCAAAGTTGTTGTAAGATTCTGCATAAAATAGGAGGGCCTTAGAAAAATATATTCCAAACCAGAATCCAGGATAAGCTTTTCAATCTTCCTGTGTGGAATAACATTGCTTTTCCCGGCACCCTGTACAGAAAGGAAAATAATTTGTTCAACTCCCTGTCTCTTCATAGAGGCTATCAATGGATAAAAATATTTTTTCACATCAGATATGTGTGGTGGTCTTACTAAGAATACCCTGTCAATATTCTTCAAAGTTTTGTCAAAGTCATCAGCTTTATCAAAGTCAAATTCTAAAAACTGGAGAGAAGTGTATTTTAATTTTTCCTTTGCGTTTTCAATATTTCTTACTCCTGCAAATATTTTGTGTTTTGTTTCATTTTCCACCAGATATTTAATAACTGGCTGACCAATGTTACCTGTGGCTCCTGTTACCAGAATGTTTTTACTTTCTTTCATAATTTATTTCAGTTTCTTCTGCATAACTTAGCATACGGACAACTTCTGCATATATTCCTGTCTTCAGTTTGTTTAAAAGGCTCATCTCTGTCAAAAATTTCTTTCAGTGTTGCTTTTAAATTTTCATCAAGCTCCCGGGCATAATCCTGGTATACCAGGGGAGCATCTTTTTTCCCTATCTTATATTGAAAATTCTTTTGATAAATAGTTTTTAAAAAATACAGACCCGGGATTACTGTCTTACCAGCCCCGTTTTTACTAACATACATCCTTGCATACAACAAGGCCTGCAAAGCAGCATGATTTCCTTCCTTATCGAAAAGGGAAGGAATATTCTTAAAACTATTATCCGCCTTTCCTGTTTTATAATCGATCACCCTGATTCCATTCTCTTTTTCATCCAGTCTGTCTATATATCCTCTAAAAGTAACACGGAGATCTTCCCCATTGGCCCGAAAATCAACATCTGTATGATAGGGCTTTTCCAGGGAATGTATTGTAAAAGGAGCAAATTTCTGATCCACCTTTAACATTTGTAGAATATAGTTAAAGATGATCTCACTGACTAATATATTCTCACCGGAAAGCGATGTATATTCATCTCTTTCAGGGTCTTTTTTAAAGTATTCTTTTTGATAAGCTTTTAAAATTGCATCTTCTATATTTTTTTTATCACCTATAATATTCTTCAGATTTTCACTGTTAACTTCTTTCCCAATAAAAGGCCTGTAAATATACTCTAAAGCTCTGTGCAAAATATTGCCAAACAATGGAAGATCAACATTTTCATCAATTTCCTCCGGTTCTTTTATCTCAGCAATATACCGGTAATAAAATTGCAGAGAACACCTCAGATATTTTTGAAGCGCGCTGGGTGATAATTTTTCTCCCTCTCCATTCAATGAATCGTACTTCTTAAGATGATTTAAAACAGCTTCTGTTTTTTCTACTTTAATTGGATTTCCTGCGGGTATCCTGATATCAGAGATAATTGTCTCTTCTTTTACAGGTAAAGAACTACCATGTTTTATCTGGTATAAAAACCTGCTCATTTCCCCTGTCTTTACTCCTGAAGCAGTCGAATTGTAAACAAGCGTCACCTTTTTAGCTCTCTGAATCAGCCTGTAAAAATAATAGGCATAAATGGCATCATTGTGTTCAAAGGTTGTCAGGTTGAACCCTTTTCTCAGATTATAAGGAATAAAGGAGCTGGCCTGATCAGATTTTGGAAAAATTCCTTCATTCATCGACAATACAACTAGCTCTTCAAAATCAAGTGCCCTTGTTTCCAATAATCCCATAATCTGTAAACCTGCCAGGGGCTCTCCTTTGAAAGAAATAGTCTGATTTCCAAGAATTCGTTCTAAAATTCTCCAGTAAGTTTCTCTTTTAACTTCTGTTGATCTCTGAGAAAAAATTTCCCGAATTCTTTTTACTGATATATAAACCTGGTAAATGCTTTCCAATTCAAGTTGAAGTGGCTGATCATCTTCATCCACCATTTTTTTTAATTGTGAATAAAAAGAATGATAATTATTAAGCAAGTAATCGCTTATTCGTTTACTTTCTGGCACATAAACAAATATGTGTTTAAAAAGCGGATGGAATTTCAATTCATCTTCCCTGATAAATATTTTATTTCTTTTTCGAATTTCCTCAATCTTCTCATCAACAGAATTGTCTTTTAATAAACCAAGATATTGATGATTCAAAACAGCCAGGACATCTTTGTAATAAAAAGTTATGAATTCTCCCTCTTTCCTGGCATTATTTTGTAAGCTCAGTAAAGTTTGCAAAAAACTATAGGCAGGTGTTACCGAAACAGGATATCCCATTGTAATATTCACTTCTGTCAGTTCATCAGGCAAGGCACTTAATGCTGGCAGAAGCATGCGCTCATCAGGGAGAACTACAGCTGTTTTATCTGGTTCTTTTTTGGATGATGCATTTGAAGACAGGAACAACTGGAGTGATTTAGCTTCTGCAATGTCATAAGAAGCATCTACAATTTTTATTGGTTCTTCGAATTTGTAAGCTGTTGGCATATCCAGCTTCTCACCGGGAAATTCTTTAATATTTTTTCTTATAAATAAACCGGCTTCATGCCCCGGTTTCATAAAAAACTCATCATAATCCCAATAAAACGAAGCCATTTTTTTATTACTCAAATGTCTGAACAACTGCTTCTCTGCCAAAGTTATGGCATTAAAACCTACAAAAATATGGTGAGTGTAGAATTCTATATTTCCCGATTTTATATTTTGAATTGCTTTCCTGTAAACAGCTCCTTCATAGCCCAGGTTTTGCTTTAACAGATATTCATTCAGTTTTTTATAAACACTGTATAAAATTTGCCATACGCTCACAAAATCTTTTTGTTCCCCTGAAGACGAAGCCAGGTTTAAAGTGTCCCAAAACTGCCTGATAGCCTTAATTTGATCCTCAGAAAGATAGGAAAAATGATCCTCAATTGATTTCAATTCTGCAAGGTTTCTGAAAATATCTGATGCTTCAACCAGGTTTTTATCAATATCGTCGAAATCCCTGATGAGCATCTCGCCCCACAAATAGAATTCATCAAATGATTCTGTGGATTTTTTCTCTTTTCTGAAAATATCATAAAGGTCGAACACTAAGCCTAGAGGATCTGCTTTTTGCAACCCCGAAAGTTGCTGCATTAAATCACTGATAGTAACAATGGATGGTGACCAGACTGGTTTTTCAATTAATTCTGCCAGATATTTACGAAAAAATAAGCCTGATCTTCGGTTAGGAAAAACAATTGTCAACTCAGATACTGAATTCCCATATTTTTCATAAATATTTTTTGCAACCTCTTTTAGAAAATACTTCATAGTCTTTTGAATCTACTCAATGATTGGTTTCTTATAATATTTCCCCTGCCATGTATCTTTTTCTTTAAGTCTCTTCTCTATCATTTTCCGGATTTCAAAAGATCTGATTAAGCCCCATCCCGATTCAGATAAAAATCTTGGAGGGACTTCACCTGAGAATCTTTCAATCACAAATTCCGGATTTAATCTCTCAATAAACTGAATCACAAAATCTATATAATCATCCAGTTTAAACAGATCAAATCTCTCCGGGTGCTTCTGATATTCAACAGCCATAGGAGTATCTTTTATGATCTGCAATTGATGAAATTTTACGGTCGTTAACGAAAGTTCTGAGAGCCAGACTGCCTCCTGCAACATGTCTTCCCGTGTTTCGCCGGGCAGTCCAAAAATAAGATGTGCTCCCATTCTGATTCCATATTGTGCAGTTTTTTCAATTGCACTTATTGAATCTTCAATAGAATGCCCTCTGTTAATTCTTTCCAGTGTCCGGTTGTAAAAAGACTCTATTCCATACTCAAGGATGATATAGTAATCTTTGGATAGCTCTGCAAAATATTCAAGTTTTTCATCATCAATACAGTCAGGCCTTGTTCCAATTACCATACCTACAACTTCAGGAAACCGGAGGGCCTGCTCATATTTTTCTTTCAGCTCATCCAGTGGAGCGTATGTATTTGAGAAGGCCTGGAAATATGCAAGGTATCTGCCTGCTCTCCTGTATCTGTTTTTATGAAATTCTATACCCTGTTCTATTTGTTGTGAAATCGGTTTTTCCGGAAGACAATACGAAGGATTAAAAGCATCATTGTTGCAATAAGTACATCCCCCGATTCCTACATTTCCATCTCTGTTCGGACAAGTAAAGCCGGCATTAATTGTAACTTTCTGTACTCTCTCCCCGAATTCTCGTTTAAAATAATTTGTGTAATCATTGAAACGTCTGCTATGTCCCCAAAAATATTCCACGTCACTCTTATTTTGATTATTTCGATTTATCATCTATAATTTTACTTCTATAATTTCATTTTGACTCACATACCATAAGTATCCTACAGGATTGGGATAATTCATTTCTTTCATCTGGTGAAGATATTTTTTCATTTGATTTTCATAGGTTTTGCGATGTTTTTCACCAAATTTATAATCCACAACAATGGTTTGTTTCTCACCAATCATTATACGATCCGGCCTGTAAATTTTTCCTTTAGGTAATAAAATATCTTTTTCCGTATATACTTTCCATGAAGAAGAAAACCACTTATTTACCTCAGGACCAGCCAACAGGCTCTCAATTTCTTTTTTCAGCTTTTCTCTCTCGTCTTTATCAATTTTCCCTTCCCTGTAAGCAATATCAGTGGCAACAGGCACATCTTCCATTCGCATTATTTTTTCGAAAATCTGATGCATAATTTTCCCATAATCTATCCTTTCCTGGAATAAATCAGCTTTTTCTGCAAAAAAATTCTGATGGTTTTTTTGAAAGCGAACCTCAGTTTTTCGCTGATTAACCGGATAATGTTTTACTGGAATTATACTCTCCTTTTCTTCTTCCTCTTTTTCTGGGGCTTTTAAAGAACCATAAACGAATTTCAGGTCCACGGAATCCCAAAAATCCTTCAATTTCCCGATAATTGGTTTTTCTTCTGTACAAGGTTTTGGGTAATTTTCACATTGCTCAAAAAAATAATAAAGCAACTCACCAACTGTACTTAACCCGTTTTTACTTTTTTTATAATTGATTTCTCCTTTGCTATTTAATTTCAGAGGACTGTAGGAAATAAGCACTTCTTCAGCCCGGGTAAAAGCGACGTACAACAAGTTCAGATTGTCCACATAATTATGGAATTTTTCATTTAAATAATCCTCCTTAAAATCAGTTTCTTTCAAACCAGATTTATAATTTACCGGCACTGCAGAAATCTTGCTTAATTCCTCCCGCCCAGGTTTACACCAAAGATAATTCTTTTTAAAGCCACCGCTTGTTTCATCAATTTCCCAATAACAAAAAGGTACCAATACTGCTTTAAATTCAAGTCCTTTGGCTTTATGAATGGTTATAATCCTTATCGCTTCATTTCTCTCGGGAAGCTGCAGCTTTTCTTTGTTCCCGTTTTTCTTCCACCATTCAAGAAAAGTACTTAAGTCTGCAGGATTATTAGTGGTAAAATCCATGACCAAATCCTGAAATGCCTGAATATATGGAATCTCATTATTCAATGTATTCAGATCAAACAACCTTATGATTTCTTCTGTCAGATCAAACAATGGCATTCTCTTAAGTCTGTCGAAATTATCAAAGAATTCATCAGGCATTATCTCTTTAAAAGACTCCGTATCAACTTTAAATAATGCGTGAAAATCAGCAGGTTTGTACTCTTTTTGTAAAATATTTCTTACATAACTTTCCTTAATCAATGTATTGTTTATGTCATCTTCAGAATCAATGAAATAATTAAGGATAGCCAGTAAGAAACGGATGCTCTCAGCATTTTTCAAATAAAGTGAATCATTTGAAATAACATCATACTTATATTTTGAAGATCCGGACGTGTTATTCTTATACTCCAGGAGGGTATTTGCTATCTCCTGTCCTTCAGTGTTTTTCCGCACAACAATTGCTATATCAGAAAGTTTATAACCCACATCTTGTAATTTCTCAATATCGCGTATGAGTTGTTCTTTTGCCCTGTCTTTAATTTCCTGGTGTTGTGACGATTCATACGTGAAAAATCTATGAGAAATATAACCCCCTTTTTTCTCTTGTCCTATGCCCTGCATCACATCCCGATATGCCTTCTCAATCCTGCCTTCCCAATTATTAGATACATCCTGACTCTCCAGATCGTTGTCAAAATGATTCTGCAAAATTCCCGGCAAAAAATGGAATATTGTGTTATTATAAGCTATTACATTCAAATGGCTTCTAAAATTATGATCAAGGGTTTGCACCTCCACAGGAAAATTTTGAAATTCTTTTTCAATCTCATGATCAAGTATTTCCCAGTCGCCATTTCTCCAGCGATAGATAGACTGCTTTATATCACCCACAACCAGGTTGGAGCCGTTTTGTGAGAGGCTGTCTCTAATTAAGGGACGAAAATTCTGCCACTGGAAACGACTGTTATCCTGAAATTCATCGATCATAAAATGATTATAAACAGATCCAGTCTTTTCATAAATAAACGGGGCTTCATTATTCTGTATAATTTTTCTGAGCAGTTCTGCAGCATCAGAAATTAAGAACAAATTTTTCTCTTTGCAATAATCTCTTATCCTTTTCTGAATATTTTCAAGAATCCCCAGCACATAAACATTTTTATAAATCTCAGAAACAGTCTTGTACTCAAGAATATGCTCATCATAATAATTTGTCGCTTTCCGCAACAAATCATTCAACTTATCTGAAGCCAACTGCCTCACTCTCTCTTTATCGGAATCATCTAATTTTCCGGCCGGCCATTTCTCAATTTTATCAATCACATTGCGGGCATTTTTATTAGGCCCCAGTTTATCTTTTCTTACATTTTTAAGGTAATAAAAATACTGTGCTACCCCTTTGGTTTTATTGTTGAAGTCATTAACAGTAAGACTATTTTGTTCAATTGCTTTAACACCTTCAGCTCCATCCCCTCTCAATTTCTCCTCGAATACATGCATTCTTTCTTTTAAAACCCTGACAAAATTATTCATGTCATCTGCATCCTCATCGTTTTCATTTTTCAGGAAATCGAGAGCTTTAACAGATTCTTTTGAAAGTTCCCTTGCCAAATCTAAAATTTCATCTCTAAAATTCCAGCTTTTGGCCTCAAGCATCCTGGCACGGGCAAATTCTATCAACCACTCCTTCAGGCTTTTATTTTTCTCTGTGTCAAGAATTAATTCATCTACTACATAATTTAATATTTCATCATCATCGGTTTCAAGAGTATAACCTGACTGCAGCCCTATTTCTCGTGTGAATGTCCTGATCACTTTCTGGAAAAAGTTATCAATTGTGCTTACTGAAAATCGTGAGTAATCGTGTAAAATATTATTTATCGCCTTTTGAGCACGAGAAATAATTTGATTTTTTTCAAGGTTCAGCTCTTTTAAAAGTATCGCTCTGTATTTTGATTCTTTATTATTTGCCAGGTTGTTAAGCTCATCCAGAATTCTGTTTTTCATCTCAGCTGTAGCTTTATTGGTAAAAGTTACAGCAAGTACGCTTTTATAAACAAATTCATTCTGAAGCAACATCTTCAGATAGTGTAGGGTAAGCTTGAATGTTTTCCCCGAACCGGCTGAGGCTTTGTAAATTGTAAGTCCTGTCATACAAGATGATTTATCTTCATAAAATTAACACAAATTAAAGAAGAAAACCGGATGCTATTTAAAAAGATTTATAAACTTTTGATTTTGTGCTGCTGCAATAAAATAGTTATGATTGCCAGCCAGTCCTTTTGAGGGGGGATTCAAATATCTCTCTCGTCTATGATTTCTATAAATTTTGTATTAATTTATAGAAATCGGAGAGTTAAATTAAGGCTTATTGTTGACCGGCAAATCTACGGGCATTATTTAGTTTCTCCAAATTTCCAATATCAAACCAGTCTGATTCTGTATCAAGGAATCCGGAAATCAATACATCAGAGTTTACATCCAGGTATAAATCAATTAGAGAGAAGATTGATTTTGGGGGCATATGACTGAACACTTCAGGACTCATAATCTGAATACCACTAAAAGCATATCTTTTAATATTTTGACATTCCCGTGTAATTTTCTTTTCATTTGTTTTTATATTCTCCCATCCGCAAAGCCTGTAGGATTCATCAAATAACAGATAACGAGAGGATTCTCTTTCTCTTACAACCAAAGTTGCCAATGAAAAAGACTCTTCATGAAAGGCCAATAGCTTCTCCAGGTTCAGATTGCATAAAATATCCACATTCGTCACAACAAAAGGATCCGACTCATCAAAAAACCAACCTGCCTGTTTCAGTCCTCCTCCGGTATCGAGCAATTCTTTGTATTCCTCACTAAATTTAACAGAGGCTTTCAAATCCGTTTTACTCTTTACAAAAGCTTTAATCTTTTCTGCAAAATGGTGTACATTCACAATAATCTCATCAAAACCATAAGAAGCAAGCCAATCAATGTTATGCTCTATCATGGTTTTTTTACCCACTTTCACCAATGCCTTTGGTATTTCTTCTGTTAAGGGCCTTAATCTGCTACCAACACCGGCAGCCAATATCATTGCTTTCATAAGATTTATGCTTTATTCAAATCAAGGTGCTGCAACACAACAATCACATCAAATTGCTCTTCAAGCAATTCCGAAAATCGTTCCGCGCAGTATACAGAACGATGCTGACCTCCTGTACAACCAAAACTAATCATCAAATCACTGAAACCTCTTTCTAAGTAGCTGTCTATGTTAATCTTAGCCACACTAAAAGCATTGTTTATAAAACGCTCAATTTCCGTTTTCTGATGAAAAAAATCAATCACAGAAGCATCCTTTCCTGTCAAATCTTTAAATTCTTCATATCTCCCGGGATTATGAATGCCCCTGCAATCAAAAACAAATCCTCCTCCATTTCCTGAAGCATCATATGGAATTCCTCGTTTATAGGAAAAACTATTGATGGTTACGGTTAAATATTTTTTCGATTCCATTATCTTTCTTATTTAAATCTCTTAACAATTTTAAAACGTTATTCAATTCAGGCATCTCTTTTAAGATCTCATTTCTGCTGGTTAAAATATCCAGGTTATCCAGGGCAAATGGAATGCTACGGATAAAGTGTGATTTTCCCTCCTGGAGTCCTCTTAATCCATAAGCCCCTAAAGTTTGCAAAACCCGTATTAAAGCAATGGCATAATAATATCTGAAAAAAGAAAATTCAGAAATGGGAGTCATCATTCTTGCAACAGAAAAATAATACTCCAGCAGTTCTTCTCTTATTTCCTGGGGAATTCTTGCCCTGGCCTGAAAAAGAAAAGAGGCTACATCATATTGTAACGGACCTTCCATTCCTCCCTGAAAATCCAGGAAATAATAGTCATTGTCATTAATTAAAATATTTCGTGACTGAAAATCCCTGTACATAAAATAGTGACTGTCAACGCCAGTTGTAAATTCTGCAAGTCTTTCAAAATCTTTATTTAATTTATATAAATCAAAACTTATTCCTGTTCTGTTTAAAAAGTTATCACGAAAATACTCCAGGTCTTTTAAAATTAGCTCCTTTCCAAAAGCCTGAACAGGATAACAAATTGAAAAATCCATTTTACGTCCGGCAACAATTTGTATTCTGCATAACTCAGTTAGTACAGTCTTTAATACATTCTTCAGTTCATGCGTTCTCTCTTGATTTATTAAATCCTGAATCTGAGAAAACAATGTCTGATCGCCAAGGTCTTGCTGAATATAAATATTTACATCAAGGTTAACTCCATAAATTTCAGGTACAGGAATTCTTTCTTGTTGAAAGAAACGCGCCATTTTCAAAAAAACATCATTTTCTTTATTATTAGTATTATAGACTCCTATTGCGCTTTGGTTTTTACCTTTAATACGGAAATATTCCCGCTTTGACCCGGACACAGGAAGTTCATCAATGTCCAGAACATTTTCTCCCGACCATCTTTTAAACAGCTCTGAAAACAATATTTTAATTTTATAATCCAATATCAATATTTTTCATCGACGAACTTAAGATTTTTTTCTCATATTTGGAAAAGCAGAAAACAAGAATTAAAAAACAAAACTATATAATTATTTTGTAATTTTACTGTTTTTTAATTTTATTAAAAACTGAATACAAACCTTTTACAAATAAAAAACAATGCTTTTATGAAAAAAATGAAAAATCTATTTCTGTTCACCCTTATTCTGCTGACGACCCATGCAGGTATTGCCCAGGACAAAAAAGACCTGAAATTAAAAGATCTGTTCCAAAGCCGGAAATTCAGTCAGGCAATGGTTTATGGATTAACCTCCATGGACGATGGTATCCATTACACAACTATCGAACGAAGCCAGAACAATCAATCCATTGTAAAATACAGTTACAAAACAGGAAAAATGGTGGATACAATTTTTAGTCTTAAAGATTTTGAAGACTCCGGAATTAAACAATTTCAGCAATACAGTTTCAGTCCGGACGAAAGCAAAATCCTCCTGGTAACAAATTACAGTCCAATTTACAGACATTCATTCACTGCTGATTTTTACATCTATAACAGGAAAGAAAATGCACTGAAACCTTTAAGCAAAAATGGTGCACAGCGACTGGCTACTTTTTCACCAGATGGAACCAAAATTGCTTTTGTAAGAGATAATGATCTGTTTATAAAAGATCTTGAATCAGGAGTTGAGAAACAAATAACCAACGACGGGGAGTACAATCACATCATCAATGGTACCACTGACTGGGTTTACGAAGAAGAATTTGCTTTCACCCAGGGTTTCAAATGGTCACCGGAAGGAGACAAAATCGCCTTTTATAAATTCGACGAAAGCAGGGTTAAAGTATTCCACATGAATATGTATAACAGAGAATTATATCCTACCGACTATTCTTTTAAATATCCCAAAGCAGGCGAAAAAAATTCAATTGTTAAAATATTTGTATATGATCTGAACAAGGAATCAACCAAAGAAATGGATACAGGCGAGGAAACAGACCAGTACATCCCCCGCATGAAATGGACAAAAGATAATGACAAACTTTGTATTGTAAGGATGAACCGGTTACAAAATAAGGTTGAAATTCTGACAGCCAATCCACAAACCGGAGAATCTGAAGCAATTTACAAAGAAACAAACAAATATTATATTACAGAAATTGATGATGATTATCCTACTTTTCTTGAGGATGGCAAACATTTTCTCATTAAGAGTGAAAAAGATGGCAACAACCATTTCTATCTTTATGACATGAAAGGAAACCTTGTTAACCAAATTACAGAAGGAAAATGGGATGTTGCATCCTTTTATGGCTATAACTCTGACAGTGAACGTATTTTTTATTCCTCAACCGAAGAATCTCCATTAGAAAGATACATTTATTCAATAAAAATTGACGGATCGAAAAAGAAAAAAATTATTGATAAAAAAGGATGGAACCGTGCAGATTTCAGCAGCACCTTTGATTATTTCATAAATTATCATTCTACGGCAAATACACCATACGAGATTAGTGTTCATAATCATAAAGGAAAATTAATCAGGGTTCTTGAGAGCAATCAGAAACTCAAAGAAAAACTGAATGAATATAATTTTGCCAAAAAAGAATTTATCAGCATTAATACACCTAGCAGCAAATGGGATTTGAACGGATACATGATCAAACCCAACAATTTTGATCCTGATAAAGAATACCCGGTATTTATGCACCTTTATGGAGGGCCGGGGTCTCAATCAGTAAGAGATGCTTATGACGGCCGATACCTGGGTTGGTTTAGTTACCTGGCTCAGAAAGGGTACATAGTGGTAGTTGTTGATAACCGTGGAACAGGAGGACGCGGTGAAGAATTTAAAAAGATGACCTATGGTGAACTTGGAAAATATGAAACAATTGACCAAATAGAGGTTGCTGAATATCTTGGAAACAAACCATTCATTGACAAGGATCGAATTGGAATTTTCGGTTGGAGTTACGGTGGTTTTATGGCTGCTAACTGTCTTTTCCAGGGAAACCATATTTTCTCCATGGCCATTTCCGTTGCGCCTGTAACCAACTGGCGTTACTATGATACTATTTATACTGAAAGATACATGGGGCTGCCACAGGACAACCCGGATGGATATGATGACAATTCACCAATTAATCATGTTGACGGTTTGAAAGGTGATTTTCTGCTGATTCATGGAACAGGTGATGATAATGTACATTTCCAGAATTCAATCGAACTTACCGAAAAACTCGTCCAGGCAAACAAACAATTTGAACAGCAATTCTATCCGGATAAAAATCACGGTATTTACGGTGGAAACACAACCTTCCACCTGTATACCAGAATGACTAACTTCATTCTGAATAATCTGTAAAAAATAATAGGTTATGAATACACGAGGAACCTGTCAGTAAAATAAAATCTGGCAGGTTTCTTTTATATAAAAAAACAGATTCTTATCATTACCTAAAAATATTTAATTTATTGCTTACGGTAATCCCTGATATTTAAATAAACAGAAATTAAAAGTGCCAGGAAAAATCCTACCCCGGTGGCTGTATCAACTAATTGTGCATTAAAATCAATACCTGTTAAACGTTCTATCAGGTAATCAATATATGAATACGGCAGATTACTTTCTCCCAACTTTCTTAATATCTGAAAATGCCACTCCGTCAGAGGACAATATCCTATTCCGTAAAAGAGCCCAAGAATAAACCAGGACCCCCCTGTAAGCAAAAGGGTAATCAAATTAATCCTGCGTGTCTTCTTCCATATCCATCCTGTCAGGTTAAACAGTGTCAATACAGTATGAAATATCAGAAAAAACAGATCTGCAGCTTTCAGCCAAAACATAATATGTTGTTAAAATTCCTGAACCAAGATATAAAATTAAGAAACTGCAAACAAAAACCCTTATGTAAGCAACTCACCCCTCCTAAGCAAAAAACAACTAATCAACACCTTACAATCAAAAATCCTCACTTTTATTAGAAGAAACATCAAAATTTCCATCATTCGATGAATTTATAAGGGTTTCCGACAATATTTCATTTACATATAACGTTATATAATTAACTAACTTAATAAAATAATTGCCGATGAGATAAAACTACTCTGTTCAACCCCTAAAAACCAGGCTTATGACACGCAAAAAAAACAAAAAAGCTGATCTGGAAAGAAAAAGAAAACTCTTTTTCCAGATTGGAATGGTTATTACTCTTGGAATTATTCTTTTGGCTTTTGAATGGAAATCAGAACCAACAGAAAATAAATTCGAAAGGAGCTTAAATCCCACTGATGAAAGTGAAATAGAAATGCCTGTCACTTTCACTGAAAAGGAAAAAAAATTACCGCCTCCACCTCCTGTTCCACAGGAAGAGTTTCAGAAAGTCCCTGATAACTTTGATATCGACGACAAAGATGCTTATAATATTGAAGATGTAGGAATAGATCCGGGTGATGGAGTAAACTATGAAGATATAGTAAGAAAAACAGAAGAAAAATCCGAAGATGTTCATGTTTATGTAGAGGAACAACCCACTTTCCGGGGAAAAAAAATGATTAAGTATGTTCATTATGTCCAGAAGAATATTGAATATCCTGAAATAGCCATAGAAAATAAAATTGAAGGGAAAGTATATGTCAAATTTACAATTGAAAAAGATGGTTCAATTTCGGAAATAGCGTTTCCAAGAGAAATTGACGCTGTATTAAGCAAGGAAGTGAAGAGGGTTTTATTGAACAGTCCAAAATTTTCACCTGGAAAAATTAACGGGAAACCTGTAAGATACAGATGTTCCATCCCAGTAAACTTTAAACTTAAAAATTAGTTTTCCTGTGTGAAAATAATTTTCAAAATCCTGCTGGTTCCGGCAGGATTTTTTATTTCTTTTTCTTTTTTGTCATTAATACACCTGCAATCAGGTATAAGATAGCAAACACAGCCATGAAAGCGGAAATTCGTCCAATATAGTCTCCATATTTTACATAAGGAGTTTTTTGTTTATTTGCTCTAAGAGTTCCCTTGATGGCTGCTTTTTTAGCCCAATCGGTTCTTTTTAAAATCTGTCCTTTTTGATTAATAAAACAGGAAATTCCGGTATTGGCTGAACGGGCAATTCCTCTTCTCGTTTCAATTGCTCGCAGCGCCGCATAATGCAAATGCTGTTTATAAGCTTGTGTTCCTCCCCACCAGCCATCATTGGTAAGAATAAAAATCAAATTGGCTCCCTTTTGTACATAGCGGGAAACGTATTCTCCGTAGGCCGATTCATAACAAATCACCGGGGCTGTTTTAATTCCGCTATTTCCTGTAAAAACTTCCGGCTTTGTCTGTTCTCCCCGATTACCATGCTCTCCGCCAATATCCAGCATTAATTTATCCAGGAAACCAAAAATTTTCGGATAAGGCATCATCTCTACTCCTGGTACTAATTTCGATTTATGATAAATCTGTATATTTTCTGTCGAATCCAGTTGTATAGCCGAATTATAAACGATGTTGCTTCTCCCGGCAATCTTTTTCTGCGATTCGATGCCAATCACATAATGCAAATCAGGATAAAGCCTTGGAAAAGCTCGAAGCAATTCTATCCTCCGGCTCTCATTAAGATTGTCTACGTACATTGAATCAATCAGGGCAGTTTCTGGCCCTACCAGGTAATCCATTTCCTGGTCCACAATCTGAAAAGACAATTTGGCAATTCGTCCAAGCTGTGCATCCTGACTGAGTTCTGAAAATTTTTCCTGGTAAGGATCCACATTAGGCTGAATAACTCCTATTTTCACTTGTTCGCCTTTCTCCTCATAACTGTTAAATCGTATCAGAGAGAAAATTATGGGTGCCAGCAATACAACTCCCAGGAAAATAAGCTGTTTTACCCTGCCTTTGATGCTTCTGTGCACTACGTAATTTCTAAGCACCTGGAAAATTATCAGGTTCACAGCCAAAACCCAGAGGGTTCCACCCAAAGTACCTGTGTATTCGTACCACTGAACCAGGTTTATATCTTTTGCAAAAGCATTTCCAAGGTTTAGCCAGGGCCACGATATTTCTGTTTTCATAAACAGGTATTCCCATGCCAGCCAAAATACCAGCAACGAAAAATTCCCGAATTGTTCTCCAAGGTTTCGTTTGACAATATGAAACAGCCAGAAGACCAACGACAAAAGAAAGGCATTACCAATTATTACAATTAATGCTCCGGGTACAGATACCTTATACAGCCATACTGTGGCTATGATATTCCAGATAAAGAAGGTCAGAAATGCATAGCCCCAACCGATAATTTTTTTATTCTTATCGCGCGACCTGAAAAGATAATCTTCCACAAAGAACAGGGGTATGAGGGCAATAAAAAGAATAATTCCCGAAAACCATTCAAGCCAGGGAAGAGACAACAAGAGTCCGGATAATATGCTAAGAATTAATAGTCTGTTTCGTTTCATAAGTGCTAGATTTTTTGTTGTTATTTTTCCAGGTTACGAGATAAACTCCAACCAGTATTGCAGCAATAAATAAGAATTGCAGAGGTACAAGTGCTTCTCCATCCATCACACCCCAGAAAATTGCAATAACAGGTATC
>Ga0102938_10001443_pt1 | contig 17938 bp, 15 predicted proteins | sample SalPonR2_B_D2_MG_FD_84516 | JGI IMG/M metagenome (GOLD analysis project Ga0102938, IMG submission 84516) | Salt pond soil microbial communities from South San Francisco under conditions of wetland restoration - Salt Pond MetaG R2_B_D2_MG | ecosystem: Environmental > Aquatic > Marine >...
GACGTGGTGACGAAATTCGGCCGGGTGTTCAAGCGAGCCGCGGGAACGCCGGAGAGCTTGGCACACGAAGCGGTCCGCCGCGGCCAGGGCTGGCTGTGTGCACCGGAGAACCCGCTGGGCGCGAGTCCGGCGTAGCGGCCGGGCCGGGGTCGAGTCTCCTTCTGACCGCAATCAAACCGGATCGGCCTTTTTGTTTTCGGTGGCTGTTTCGAATTTAGAAAACGCATCTCTCGTGCGGTTCGCGTAAGCGACTAGTGTCAGCATCACGGGCACCTCCACCAGCACGCCGACGATCGTGGCCAACACAACCGGCGAGGAGGCTCCGAACAGCGTGATGGCAACAGCGACGGCGAGTTCGAAGAAATTGGACGCACCGATCATTCCCGCCGGGGCCGCGACGTCGTGGTGGCAATGCAGTCGGTAGCAGGCCCCATAGGCCAGGAAAAAAATCAACGCGGTTTGTATGATTAACGGAATAGCAATCAGAACGATGTGCAGCGGATTGTTGAGAATCACTTCGCCCTGGAAAGAAAAAACCAAAACCAGTGTCAGCAACAACCCGGTGATGGTGAGGGTGTTGAATTTCGGCAAGAACGTATTTCGGAAAAACTCCTCACCTCGGGAACGAATGAGTAAGGTCCGGGTCAGAATGCCGGCGGTCAGGGGAACGACGACGAAAAGAACCACCGACACGATCAGCGTCGTCCACGGGATGGTGATTCCGCCGATACCGAGTAACAGCGCCACGATGGGGGTGAAGGCAATCAGAATGATCAGATCGTTGGTCGCGACTTGGACCACCGTGTAAGCGGCATTGCCTCGCGTCAGGTGACTCCACACAAACACCATCGCCGTACACGGTGCGGCGCCCAGGAGAACGGCCCCGGCCAAGTAGTCTTTCGCCAAGTCGGGTGATATCCATGGCTTGAAGACGACATAGAAAAAAAACGCCGCGATGCCGAACATGGTGAAGGGCTTGATGAGCCAATTGACTATCCAAGTAACAAAAAGACCTTTCGGGTTCTTTCCCACATTCTTGATGCTGGCAAAATCGACCTTCATCATCATCGGATAGATCATTAACCAGATCAGTATCGCGATGGGAATTGATACGTTGGCGTATTCAAACTTGGAAAGCGTTGCGGGGACGGTCGGCGCGAATTTCCCGATCAACACCCCGACGGCCATGCAGGCCGCCACCCAGTACGATAGGTTCTTTTCGAAAAAACTGATCGCAGTCGTTTCAACTCTGTCCACAGAAACGGTCCTTCGAGGTCATCGGTTGTGCTTGGCAGACGGTCCGGTCCGCCGTCGGTGGTAAGCGATCACTAGACACGATCGTCGGGTCAAGCCTTGACGCGGCGACGCTTCGGACGACAGGTCTCAACGGCCTTCGCCAGTGAACGAAAAGCCTCCGTCAGGTGCTTGTATCGCACCGTATAAAAGACTGCCCGGCCTTCTTTCGAGGCCGACAGGATGCCGGCTTTCTCGAGCACCCCCAGGTGTCGCGACACGACGGAGAGGTCGACGGCGCAACACTCGGTCAACTCGGTGACCGAGCAAGGCCGGCCACACTTGGCGAGACAAGACAGCAGCTTCAATCGCGTCGGCTCGCCCAACGCTTTGAAAAGCTCCGCGTCGAGCAAGTCGTCGATCGGTCCGCAGCACTGCGAGGCTTCTTGAGGTTTCATGGAGTCCGTTTTTTTGCATATTTGCGTCACGATGCAAGTTTACTGGTGTTCTCTCTGGGCCGTCAAGGTGCTAAAAGTTGTCGGTCGCGGCATTCGTCCCTGTCGTGACGCCGATCAGCGGTCCACCGTCCCGGCGATCGCGTTGCCCCTTGTCGAGTGAACGGAAAGAACACCAGATGATTCCGCGACAACCCGCCCCCTCGGCCGACTCGTTCTATCCCGGGCTTCGGCGTTATTTGCAGGCGAGGATTTCGGACAGCGACACGATTCCGAGTGAACGAAAGGCCGATCTCGAAAAATTGGCGGAGTACGTTCGTCATCGCCTCGCGAAATCTGTTCCGGCGAGACTGACGTTCATTTGCACTCATAATTCACGCCGCAGCCATCTGTCCCAGATCTGGGCACAAGTGGCCGCCGAGTATTACGGGCTCGACGGCGTGGAAACGTTTTCGGGCGGAACCGAAGCCACGGCATTGAATCCCCGCGCCGTCGCAGCGATGCAGCGATGTGGGCTCAAGATCACGGCCAAGGATCCTGGCGCCGCCAATCCACGCTACCGCGTCGAGACCTCCGATTCATCGACTCCGCAAATCTGCTTCTCCAAGGCCTACGACACGCCGCCCAACCCGACGCGAGATTACTGTGCGGTGATGACTTGCTCCCAAGCCGATGAAGCGTGTCCTGTGGTCATGGGGTGTGACCTGCGGATGCCGATTCGCTACGAAGACCCGAAGGTCGCCGACGACACCGAATGCGAAGCCCGTCGATACGACGAACGTTCGGCACAGATCTGCACCGAAATGCTTTACCTGATGGCCCGGGTCTGAGGGGGGTGGCGAGTTTCGGCCAAGCCCGCCTTGACGAGAATTCTGTATTTGGCTAAATTGCCAAGAAAGCAAAGCCGATAGTCAGGGTATCATGAACAAGAAAGAACTCGCCAAATACGAAGCGCGCGCCAAGGTGTTCAAGGCGCTCGCCCATCCGGCTCGATTGAAGGTCATGGACGAACTCGCCCAGCACGGCGAGCGCTGTGTGTGCGATTTGAAGGCGTTGGTCGGCTCGGACATGTCGACGGTCTCACGGCACCTGACGGTGCTCAAGAACGCCGGTCTGGTCGAAGTCGAAAAGCGAGGCCAAATGGTCTTTTATCGCACGACGATCTGTTGCTTGGGCGGATTCACCGATTGCGTCGAGAAGGTTCTCGCCGGCAATGTGAAAAGGCAGCAGGCAGCACTAGCGCCGTGACGCCGGCGGTTTTTTTACGTCAGTATTTGCATACTTGGCCAAGCACGCACGCAAGGGGTTCGGCGATGGACCGAAAACAACTGGTGATTCTGGCCGCGATCGTCGCGGTGTTCCTGTTCGCGTATTTCGTGAACTTCACCAGCCCGGACGTTCAAAACGCGATCCACGAAGGCTTTTATCTGCTGCAGTGGTACGTCCGCTATCACACCCTGGCCTGCGTCGTCCCGGCAATGTTCATCGCCGGCGCGATCGCGACGTTTTTTCAAAAGGAAGCGGTTCTACGACACCTCGGTCCCAAAGCGAACAAAGCCGAGGCGTATGGCGTCGCGTCGACTTCGGGCACTGTGTTGGCGGTGTGTTCGTGCAGCGTTCTGCCGATGTTTGCCGGGATCTATCGCGTCGGTGCCGGACTCGGCCCCGCGTCCGCTTTTTTGTACGCGGGTCCCGCGATCAACGTGATGGCGATCTTTCTGACCGCTCGCGTGCTGGGGTTTGATCTCGGGATCGCGCGTGTCATCGGATCAATTTTGTTCGCCATCGTCATCGGGTTGCTCATGGCCTGGATCTTTCGCTCCGACGAGGAGGAACGAACCGCCGCGACGATGCGGTTGCCCGATCCGCCTGCCGCCAAACGAAAAGGTTGGCAAACCGTTTTATTCTTTGCCACCATGATTTTGTTCCTCGTTTTCAGCGACTGGGCCAACCCGAGTACCACACGGATCGAAACGGCCGACGGACGTCAGATGAACGTCTCGGTGCTGATCCGAACCGGCGAAACGTATCGCGTCCAGTTACAAGAACCGCTCGGAGACCATCCCCAGGGGGCCAAGCTGACTCTGAACATCGATGAGATCGTCGCCGAGGAAGACGTGACCCCGGACAGTTATCGATGGGTCGCCTGGATTTATCACCATCGCTGGTACTTCGCCACCGCCTTGTTCGCAGCCACATTGACGATGGTCTGGCGCTGGTTCGACCGCGACGAGATCGACGCATGGATGGCGGAAACATGGAGCTTTTCCAAGTCGATCATTCCGCTGCTGTTCGGCGGCGTGTTGGCGACCGGTTTCATCGGAGCCCTCATTCCCGACGAGCTCGTGGCCGGTTGGGTCGGCGGCAATGGTCCGCGGGCCAATCTGATCGCTTCGGTCATCGGCGGGATGTGGTATTTCGCCACCTTGACGGAGGTTCCCATTCTGGAAGCCTTGATCGGGCTGGGGATGGGACGCGGTCCGGCTCTGGCATTGCTGCTAGCCGGTCCGGCGTTGTCGCTGCCAAGCATCGCGGTGATTTACAGCGTGATCGGCGTTAAGAAGACGATGGCTTTCGTTGCTTTGACCGTCGTGATGAGTTCGACGGCCGGGATGGCATTCGGTCTATTTTTTAGTTAATCAGGAACTCAGGAGAAATGAAATGAAAACAGTGCAAGTGCTGGGAACCGGTTGTGCCAAGTGTCGCACACTGGAACACAACGTCGAAGAAGCGATCAAGCAAAACGGCCGGGACGCGAGGATCGAAAAAGTGACCGACATCATGCAGATCACCGGCTTTGGCGTGATGGCCACGCCCGCGCTTGCGATCGACGGTGAAGTCAAGATCGTCGGCAAAGTCGCCACCGTCGATGAGATCGCCGCCCTGTTGGCATGAAAGGAATCACGATGAAAATCAAAGACGCCTTGAGCATTTGCTTGATTTCGTTTTTTTCGGCAACTTTGGTCGTCCTGATCGCACGCTCGCTGGACTCGCAAGCCGCGAATCGACTGGAGCCTCATTTGTTGCGGATGGCCGATCAGTTGGAATCGCTGCGGGCGGCAGGCGGATTTTCCACGGTGGCGGCCGAGAATCGTTCGCCGGCGGTGGCGGACGACGGGCTGGTCGTTCATTACTTCTACGGCGGCACGCGTTGTGTCACCTGTGAAGCGATCGAATCCCAAACCGAGGCGGCTCTTCAAGAGCATTTCAAATCGCAGCTCGCCGCAGGCGAACTGGCTTGGAAGACATCGAACTACGAGGCGCCAGAAAACGCCGAATTGGCGAGCCGATTCGAAATCATCATGCCGGTCGTGGTGGTCACCCGATACGTCGACGGACAACTGCAGGACTGGAAACGGCTCGATGAAGTTTGGGGCTTGGTCGGTGACAAATCCGAGTTTTCGCAGCTGATCCGAGATAACGTCGAGCGAATGCTCGCCCAGGTCGACGACCGATCCGAGGACGCGGATTCGCCAGTCGATTCGGAGGCCATGATACCGTTGTCCGACAGCTCCTTCGCCGACGGACCGTCGGTCAAGCCCGATCGGGTCATCGCAATGTATTTCCACCGCACGGAGCGGTGTCCGACCTGCAAAATGATGGGCAGCTATTCCGAGGAAGCGATCGAGCAAGGGTTTCCGAAGCAAAGGAAAGAAGGCTCAGTCGAGTTTCGAATGATCGACTACGAAGCGAAAGAAAATGCCGCACTCGCGAAAGCCTATAAGGTGATGGGCCCCGCCTTGATCGTTTCGAAAATCACGGACAACAAGGTGGGAAAGTTTCAAGATCTCGAACAGATTTGGACTAAGGTTCGCGACAAGCCGAAATTCATTGAGTACGTGCAGCGGAATGTGAACGCCTACATGAAATAATACCTTGTCTTTTGGCCGTTTCGGAAAGTTACTCGTGTTTGGCAAAGGCGATGCACCGGATGTTTAGTCGGATTCGCATTTTACGGTGGCCGGTCGCCCTAGCGGTGATTGCCGGAGCCGTTTTTTATATTCGCTCGCGACCGATCCGTTTGGAATCGCAGGACGTGACACGAGAGACCATCGTCGGCGAAGTGATGGGCACGGGAACACTGGAAGCCCGCATGCAAACCACGATCAGCCCGAAGATCTCCGGGTTGCTTGCCGAGATGTTGGTGGACCAAGGAGATCAGGTGAAGGCGGGCCAGCTCTTGGCGCGGCTTGACGATCGTGATCTGGCTCAACAGGTGAAGGTCGCCGAGGCGACCGTCGCGGCCGCCGAAGCGACCCTGGGACGCTACCGAGCGGAACGACTTCAGGCCGATTCGGCGTTCAATCAAGCCGAATCCGAATACAAACGTTTGCAAAAACTGAGTGCGGCCGATGCGGTCAGCGATTCAGAACTCGACCAGGCTCAGGAAGCGTACGAGTCCGCGCAGGCCGGTGTCGCTCGTGCCGTCGCGGGACTAGGCGAAGCCCAGGAGCAGATCGCGCTGGCCAAAGAGTCGCTCAAGTACCAACAAACGCGGCTGGCCGACACCCGCTTGTTGGCTCCCTTCGATGGCTTGGTCATCAACCGCTTCAAGGATCCGGGAGCGATCGCTGTTCCCGGAACGGCGGTGGTCGATCTGATTTCCATGGAAGAGTTATGGATTTCGGCTTGGGTGGATGAGACCCAGATGGGGCGGCTGCACGACGATCAACCCGCGCGGGTCGTGTTTCGTTCCGACCCGCAGAAGACTTTTTCAGGCACCGTCGCCCGTCTCGGTAAACAGTCCGATCGCGAAACACGCGAATTCGTTGTCGACGTGCGGGTCCTTGAATTGCCGGACAATTGGTCCATCGGGCAAAGGGCCGAGGTCTTCATCGAGGTCGATCGCAGCGAAGACGCGTTGGTGATTCCGGAGTCGTTGGTACACGTCGAAGACGGTCGGGCCGGTGTGTTTGTCGCCCGATCAGCCTTGGCCCGCTTTCGGCCGGTGCGGCTCGGCTTGCAAGGCCAGGGAAAAGTCGAAGTCCTGGACGGGCTTCAGCAGGGCGAAAGCATTCTGATCAGCCCTGCGGGGCGCAAACTCCGTGAGGGGGACAGGATCACGCGGCAATGAATCTCGCGCTGAAAGATATCGCCAATAACGTGGGACGGTTTGCACTGACCACGTTCGGCATCGGCATGCTGTTGATGATCGTCATGGGGATGGCAGGGATTTATCGAGGGCTTCTCGAAGACGCGACGATCCTGATCAATCGCATCGATGCCGATTTGTGGATCGTCCAACAAGACACCCGCGGACCGTTCGCGGAACTTTCGCGCATTCCACCCTCGATGGTCTATCGCGCCGCTGCGGTTCCGGGGGTCGCTTCGGCACGTGAATTCGTCTTCCACACGATCCAACGCCAGCATCGAGGCAAGCTGTTGCGGATGTCCATCCTCGGTCTGAGTTGGCCCGAAGATCGGGGCACTTGGATTCCCTTGGTCGCCGGACGCCATCTCCGCCAAAACCATTACGAGATGATTGCCGATTCAAGTCTCGGGCTGGAATTGGGTGAAGAAATTCGGCTCGGCAAAGACGCCTATCGGATCGTCGGTTTGACCAAAGGAATGGTCAGCACCGGGGGTGACGGTATGGCGTTCACCACTTTTCTCGACTCCCAAGCCATTCAGTTCGATTCGCCACCCGAGGCGATTCGACTGGAGCGGGCCGCGCGAGACATCCGGGGTCAGTCCAACGAGTTGTTCATGCGGCAACCTCAGCTTTCCGAGCAGTTGTCTCGTCCCACAAACGAGTTGGCCGCCATCTCGTCGCCCAGCATCAGCGCCGTGGTTGTCAAGCTAAAACCGCAGGCCGTTCCTGCCGAAGTGGCTGCCCTGATCGATCGTTGGGAAGACGTATCGGTGTACACGCGAGACGGACAGGAAACGCTGTTGGTTCAGGGCATCGTCGACAAAGCCCGGCGTCAGTTATTCATGTTTCGAGTGCTGCTGACGATCATCGCTGGTATCATCATGGCGTTGATCATTTATACTTTGACCCTTGATAAGATTTATTCGATCGCCCTGCTGAAACTGATCGGCGCACCGAATCACGTCATCTTGGGCATGATCCTGCAGCAGGCTCTCTTGCTCGGTGTGCTCGGCTATGGAATCGCCTACCTTGCCGGCAGCCGATTGTTTCCCGCCTTTCCGCGTCGGGTGGTCTTGACCGAGGAGGACCTTTTCCAACTCGCGATCGTGGTTTTGATCATCTCGGTCCTTTCAAGCCTGCTGGGCATTTGGAAGGCGATGAAAGTGCAACCGAACACCGTGTTGAATGGATAGGCGGCATGACGCGAAGGCGAACCGATACGAACGACGTGGCGGACAATCCCACCCAGAAAGAACTGGCCATCGAGACCCTGGGGCTGACCAAGATTTATGGCAGTGGCAATACCGAAGTGATCGCGATGCGAGACGCGAACATGCTGGTGCACGTGGGCGAAGTCGTCGCCCTAGTCGGCCCCAGCGGGTCGGGCAAGTCGACGTTCTTGACCGCCGTCGGCCTGATCAATCCGCCCACCTCCGGTCAGGTCAACATCGGTGGTCGGTTGGTCATGAAGGGGGCACAAGCGGCGGTGAACTTGCGGTCGTTTCGCCGAAAGTACATCGGTTACGTTTTTCAGAAATCGAACCTCATCGAATTTCTCAACGCTCGCGAAAACGTGCAGTTGGCGATGGAACTTAACGGCCTGTCCGGTGCGGCCGCGCGGCGTCGAGCTTTGGAATTGCTGGAAAAATTGGGAGTGGCCGATCGCAGCGAGCACCGTGTTTCGATGCTCTCTGGCGGCCAACAACAACGAGTCGCCGTGGCCAGAGCCTTGGCGAACAACCCCAAAGTCATTTTGGCCGACGAACCGACAGCGGCGTTGGACAGTCATCGTGGTCGGCAGGTGATGCAACTTTTTCAGGGCGTTGCCCGTGATTTCGGCGCCGGGGTGATCGTCGTGACCCACGATCACCGCACGCTCGACGTGTTCGACACGATTTATGAGATGGAAGACGGATTGATGCGACGCACCGAAGCGGAACACGTTCAGTAGCAAGACGAAGACATACAATCGGACCGACCGGCATGCTCACGTTTTCGATTTATGGATTAACGGCCTTGTATTTGGGTGTCCTGACCTCGATCAGTCCCTGTCCGTTGGCGACCAACATCGCGGCGATCTCGTACATCGGCGGCCGGGTCGGCCGGGTCGGCCGGTCCAAGTCCAAGGGGGTCATCCAGGCGGGCTTGCTGTATACGCTGGGCCGCTGCGTCCTGTACGTCGTATTGGCCGGTCTGTTGACAGGGACCAGCCTATCGATTCCCGCCGTGTCCGTTTTCCTGCAACGTTACATGCACCTGTTGCTCGGCCCCATTTTTTTACTGCTGGGGGGCTTTTTGACCGGCATCGTCAGTGTAGAGTTTAGCGGCGGCGGGCTGACCGAGGGGATCCAAAAGCGAGTGGACGCGATGGGCGTATGGGGAGCCTTTTTTCTGGGCGTCTTGTTCGCGATTTCTTTTTGTCCGACTTCGGCGGCTTGGTTTTTTGGTCTGCTCGCGTTGACGCTCGGTTCCGATGCCGGCGCCATCACTCAAGTGATGCAAGGCGTCGGAATCGACTTGCCCGCGACCACGATCCGCGGCGGTTCCCTTTCGCTGCCCTTGATTTATGGCGTCGGAACGGCACTGCCGGTGCTCGTGGTCGCGGCCTTGTTGGCCTACAGTGTGAATTCGGTAGGTAAAACTTATCAGATCCTCGGGAAAGTCGAATGGTGGGCACGCATGGGAACGGGCGGCTTGTTCATCGTGTTGGGAATATATTTCTCTTTGACCTACGTATTCGAACTCTGAAACGCTTGCGGGAAATCTTTTTTTTGTGCAACGCCCAAACGCATGCATCATTGACGGAAAGGTCATGTGGTGGTGCAAAGCAAGTGTTTTTGAAACGGAGAACAGCGGAAATGACAGATCACCAGACGCGACAAATCAGCCGACACTTGATGGCAGTCATGGGCATCATGTTGCCCTGTTTGTTCGTCGTCGATGTTCACGCCCAGTTGCCCGAGGGCGGGCCGGACACCGCCGGGGACGTCGGACCCGAAATGCTTGAGTTCCGCCGACAGGCGACCCGCCGCATGATCTTTGATCGTTCCCAGCGGATTCCGCTCGCCTCGCTGCAGCCGGCAAAGATCGTGGGCTTGGACTTGATGCATCCCAAGGTGGGTGATCGGACCGCTGCGACCATGGCTTCGATCAAAGCCGGCCGACTCAAGGTCTCCGCCACCCAAAAGAATGCGACCGAGGCACGCTGGGTGGGCGGATTCAATCCTTTCGCGACCTACGAAATCGCCCTGCATCATCTCGTCGGCAGTGGGCAAGCAGGCATGCGATTTCATGACACCGCCGCGGCGAGTCATCTCTCGGCTAGCCTTGTGGCTGAGAACGGCGAGTACAAAGCGATTCGCTGGACAGTGGTGAAACAAGGTCGGGAAGTGGACCGTCAGGAATTCGCCTGGCCGGACGACGTCAAGACAACCGGCGAGGTGCGACTACGCGTACAGATGCTGGGCGTCGGCGCCAACTTGTTCGTCGAATCGCAAGGGCGGTCGATTCTCGTCGGCTATCCCGATTTCAATGAGCATTTGGAACTGCGACGCACGGAATTGATCCGCCGCTACGAATTCCTCTTCTTCTGCGAACTCGACAAGAACGCCTCGGTCGAAATCAACGAAGCCCTGTCGGCGCTGACGCCGGGATGTGGCCAAGCCGATATCCGCGCGATCACCGACCGCAGCGGAGAACCCTTGTTGAGTGAAGGACGGGTTTGGCTGACCATGACGATCCGCGGCCGGGCTCTTCCGCATCCGATGCAGGGGGTGTTTTCCATGAACCCGTCCGTCTTCGATGTGCGGTTCGAGGGGGTCATCGTCTTTGACATGGGTGACGGACTTTGGAGGAACGAACTCGCGTCACACCTGTTTTACGACGAACCGTCGGGGCTGTGGCGAGGTTGGACCACCGGCTTTAGCGCACTGGGAACGACAACGCGTAAAGAAGAGAAAGCGATCCTGGCGGTCTCGAGCACCCGTGATCCGCGGAAAGGCTTTTCGGTCATGCGGGCACGGCCGATCGGATTGGTCGGCGAGCACGAGGATCCCCACGGTGTCTACGACTCGCAAGTCGGAAAATGGCGTTTGTTATTGTCCGAACGGGCGGGCAAGTATCGAGCGGGCATGTGGGAATCGGACCGCTGGGATCGCGATTACGAGCGGGTGGCGGGGCCGGTCGACATGGACAGCACGGGAACCTTGATTCAACGGATCGGCAAGACTCGCTATGTGTTCTTCGGCAGCGCGGACCGTCAAGTCTACATCCGCTCGTATCCCGACCTGAAACCGATCGGGCAACTGAAGATGCACCTGCCGCCCTGGAACGCCAACACCGGGACTCGGATATGGCCCAACATCATTCCGCTACCTGACGGATATCCGGCACCCTACATCGCGGTGATGATGGATCGTATCAATTACCCGAACATGCCCGCCAAGAACTGGACCTACGGCACCATGTATTTATTTCATGCCCATCGGTGATCATTGATCGAGTCCCGATGGGGCGCGTGATCTTTCCCATAGAGAGTTCGCTGTTTCTCGAAGCCTGCCGATTCTGACGGACTCGTCTCGCGGGACTTGGTCGACGATGACTTCGCGGGGAAGTCGCCTCGCATCGGTGACGCGTTCGTCACGTGCGTTGACGCGCCATCCGCCGTCAAACAGGCTGATTTCACGATTGATCCCACTGCTGACCCACCGACGGGTTGATGGTCTTTCGCCGCGCAAACGGCCAGCGAACGAAACGCCATCGTAGGGAGCCTCCGCTGGAAGTTGCACATCCGCGAGTTCACAGAACGTGGGAAACCAATCAACGATATCGATCAAGTCGTCGACAACCACTCCCGATCCAATGGTCCCGGTTTGGCGGACGATCATCGGGATATGCGTACCGGCGTCATTAAGATCGAACTTGCCGCCTGCGACCTCACCGGCGTCGGTCTGTCGGGGCGTTTCTGCGTCGGTTCCGTTGTCGCCCATGAAGACGATCACGGTATTTTCGGCGATGCCCAACCGATCGACTTCATCGACGATGCGGCCGCAAAGATGATCCATGTAGTTGACCATCCCGGCGAGCGAAGCGGCCCTGTCGTGCGCCTTGTCCGCGGGGGTTCGGACGATCGGCCAGTGCGGCAACAACATATTGTGGTGAATGTAAAAAGGCCGTTCCGATTCGACCGCGGCCCGCATCTGATCGATCACGTAGTCGGCCAGAACGTCGGGACCGAACCGCTCGGCGATGTCGTCGCGGATCCGGCCGTCGTGATTGAAGCACGGGTTCCAGTAGCGAGTCGTCTTGGATCCCTGACGCCAGATTTGCCAAACGCACCACGAATCGAAACCGGCATCTCGACAATGATCGGGATGGTATTCCAACGCCGCAAGTTGCCACTTGCCGGTAACCGAGGTTAGATATCCGGCCTTGCTTAAACTTTGCGGATAGGTCGTCCAGCGATTGCGGAAGTCGACGGCTTCCCTGGTGCCTTGATGGACCGGAAGCACACGGTCGTAGCGGTGCCGCGAAACGTAGGCTCCGGTGTACAGACTCATTCGTGACGGTGTGCATACTGGGCTGGTGTAGACGCGGCTGAAACGCATGCCTTGTTCGGCGAGACGGTCCAGATTCGGCGTTTGAAAGTCCCGGCCGCCGTAACAGCCGAGTGCCTCGTAACCCAAGTCATCGGCAAACAGCAACAATAAATTCGGAGCATTCGGAGCATTCGGATCGCCGTGGGTGACGTCTCGCCCGTCGACCGTTTCTGTTTGCGGTGTTGTGGAATCGAGTCGCGACGTTGCGTTCTTGAGGGACGAATCGTCTTCCGCGGGGGTTTCCTCCGCCTGAGTCCCTTCCGCATCGGGTTCCTCCACAGGAGCAACCGGGATCAACTGCACCGCATCGGCGATGACATGGCCATTGGTGCCTTGATTAGAAATTTCGATTGTCGCGGACTCGCCGAACAGGTAGTCGCCGAGCGAATGGAATCCATCCTTGCCGCCGATTTTCTGGTTCACCTTCACCGTCGCCGTTTTCGGTTGACGATCCGGGCGAATGGTGATCGGAACGTTCGTCGCACGATTGGCGTTCGGTGGCCAACTGATTCGCACCTCGTAGTGTCCCGGCTTGGGGATTCGAAAATGATACTTTGCGACGCATTCGCCTTTGGCATCGTTACCGTCGTGGGCGTACGTTCGGCCGACGCGAGGATTCGTCACGTTGTTGGTTTGCCACCGGCCGATCAGTTCGGCTTCATCGTTATCGATCACCAGGCCGGGCAACGTTCGGGGATCCGCACCGGTGTCGCCGCCGTGACGCCGGGGCGGGCCCGAGTATTCCAGGATTTGCCCGTCGTCCTGCAGTTGCTTGCGAAGTCGGTCGTAATCGACGTCCTGCACCGCAACGTCACCTTCGATGGCGTGAGACGCCGCCGTTGCGGCGCTTTGGCCGAGCAGCATGAAAACCGGCTCCATGCGGATGGACCCGAAGGCGATGTGGGTGGACGAAAGTGCGACGGGCACCAGCAGATTGGTGCACTGGTCTCGCCGCGGAGTCAACGCCCGATAGGAAATCGGGTACGGTTCGACGGGAATCTCGACGTTGCCTTCGTTTCGGACGGCGCCATCGACGACCGTCATCTGACAGTGGTGTGAATCCATGTTGTACGACGCCAGCCCCACCGAATCTTTCGGGACTTCGACGCCTTGGCAATTGTGCTGGGTCATCACGTAATCGCTGACCATTCGCCGCCCCTCGCGGATGTAAAGCTGGTGGGTCCATCCGCTCGTGTCGATGTACTCGTCATGCGGAAGACCCCACTTTCGAATCTCCGAGCGATGGGGTTCGGGAATGCGGTCGCTGTTGGCCAGAAACCACATCAAACCGATCTGGTAATTGGCATGGTCTTGAAAGAGGCGTTCTCGCTCGACCCAGTCGGCGTCGGACCAACCATAATTACCGCCGACGAAGTCGATGAAATACGCTCCGCGGAACAGGTGATGGTTGTTGGTGTCGAGACTCCATTGGATTTGCGGTTCGACCCCCGATTCAAACAGACGCGCCAACAATTCGTACTGATCTTCGTCGTAGACCTTCGGTTTGGGAAACGGCAGCGGGTCGTCCTTCGTCAACCACATGCGAAAACAGAAGGCCTGAATGCGATGATCCCCGTCACCCGGTTTTCCCGGATCGTCGTTCACCCGCGGTAACAAACCGCTGGATCGATCGCCTGGAATGCGGAAAGGATCGATGCGTGTCGGAAAGTTATGCCCACCTTTGCCCGGGCGCCGAATGCCATTGTAGGTCTCACCGTAAACCGAATTGGCCTCTCGGCCGGCGTGCCAGGAAACGCCAGCCCGCGCCAACAAGTCGCCTTCGTACGTCGCGTCGATGAATTGCTTCGCCCGCACCTCCAAGCCGTCTTCCATTGTGACAGAAATAATGCGAGATCCGTCTTTGGTCACTTTGTCCAAATGTGCGAGATGATGAACAACGACCTTCGTCGGCTCGAGCAGCTTTTCGAACGCGGCTTCGGCTTCGGACGGGCGGAAGTTGCGTTGTCCGATTTGCTGGTAGAACTCACGGGCGATCCCGCCGCAGACCGCCGGGTCACCTCCATCGGTATGACTCAAGCCGCCCGAACTGAGGCCGCCCAAATGTTTACCGAATTCCAACAAAACCACGCGTTTACCCATGCGATCGGCCTGGATCGCCGCGATCACACCGCCGCTCGTGCCCCCGTAAATGCAAATGTCGGTCTCGAGAACCCGCGGTTCGACTTTCTCCGGAGGATAGTAGTAACGCAAACCCGGGACGGTCGGATCGGGAAGCGATACCTCCTTTGTTTCAGCGAAAGTGCGCCCCAGCGATAGCAACGACGCGGCCACCAGTATCAAAGTTCGAGGATTCATAGACGCGGACGATTTTAATTCGGGACAAAAACGAATAAGAACGAATGCGGGGTATGCGCAGCTGAAACTGATCGAGCGGCGTCGTCCCTTGACACGAGAAAACGATTTTCCATCAAGGAAACACAGCGAGTCGCCGCAACGTTTGCGAAGCAAGAGACCTCCCCGCGGCCGTCGCACCAAATCAGGAGTGAAGTCTACGCGGGTGGGTTACCATTGGCCGCAAAGCCCCTACTTCACGCTCGCCGCTTTCTCCAACGCCGCGTCATCGCCGGCGACGAGCAGCGTGTCAGAGTCTTTCAGTTTGTAATCAGGATCGGGCGTCGCTGTAATCTTGTCGGTCAACACATCGTGCAGAGCGACAATCGAGATGTCGTAGTTCTTGCGAAGCTGGAGCTCCCGAATGGATTTTCCGTACCAACTGTTCGGGACACCCATTTCTTGAACGCTGAATCCGGTGCCCAGTTTGACGTAATTCAATAGTGCCGAACCACTGATTCGGGCGGCAAGTGCCAACGCGGTGTCTCTTTCGGGAAACACGGCATCGGTGACGCCGATCCGTTGCATGACCCGTGCGTGGTCGCTGGAGACGACTTTGACAAAAATATCTTTGACCTTCACGTCGTGGAGAGCCATTGTCGCCAAAATGCTCGACGAAATGTCGTCTCCCGTCGAAACAATCGCGGCGTCCGCTTCGGCGGCTCCGATCCGCCGCATCGTTTCGACATCGGTCGCGTCACCGACAGCCGCTCGTGACACAAAAGTCGCCAGCCTATCGATAACGTCTCCGTTGAGATCGACCGCGATGACATCGTGCCCCTGCTCCGACAGCGATTTCGCCACGGTAAACCCAAAGTTCCCGAGTCCGATGACGACAAAACGTTTCATAGTGATCTCCAGTCCATGCGTGGGGGCTAGCCGACGACGACGTCTTCGTAGGCGAGTCGAAAGCGTCCTCCGGTGGATAGACGAACGACGAGAGCGGCTGCGATGGACAGTGGGCCCGTCCGTCCCGCAAACATTAAAATAATGACCACCCAACGTGATGGTGTCGATAACTGTGGCGTGATCCCCATCGAAAGTCCGACCGTGTTGAAGGCGCTCGCCGTTTCGAAAAGACGAACCAAGAACGGTTGCGTCGCTCCGTAAACGTCTCCGATCGATGCGAGCAAAAAGACGCCGAGCACAACGATACCGGTGGCGATCACAAAAAGGCCGGTTGCACGCTGAATCGTTTCCGCAGGAATGGAGCGATCCGCAAAACTGGCGGTCGGACGTGAACGAAGTCGAGACCACGCTAGAAGCCCGAGCATGGCAAACGTCGTCGTCTTCATCCCACCGGCAGTGGAACCGGGAGAGCCCCCGATCATCATCAGGATGATGGTCAAGAAGTTTGTGCTATCCGAGGTGGCACCATAATCAATGGTGTTGAATCCCGCGGTACGCGGCGTGACGCTCAAGAAAAACGAGTTACTGAGTTTGTCCGTGATCGACATCCCCGACAAAACGCCGCTCCATTCGAATGTGGCAAATATCGGCCAGCATCCGAACAAAAGTAAAGCGCTGGTCGCAAGGACCAACTTGCTATGAACCGACAAACGTCGTATGGCCTTGTTCCTTCGAAAGTAACGCTGATGAATTTCTTCCATCGTGATAAAACCGAGACCGCCGGTGACGACCAAAATGGAGATGACCATGATGGTGGCAGGCGAATTCTGGAACTCGACCAGCGAAGCCGAATTGGTCGAAAATCCGGCGTTGCAGAAAGCGCTGACGGAGTGAAAAACGGAAGGCCAAAGGGCTTCCTTCCAGCCGAGCCGAGGGGCCCACAGCACGTAGAGAGCGAGAGCGCCCATTGCTTCAAAGAAAAACGTAAAGCGAACCACATCCACAATGAGCCTTTTCGCCGGAACTTGAGGCAGCATGTGACTTGCCCCGGCCGCCAGTTTCTCGGCTCCCAGCGACGGACGTCCTCCGAGGGCCGTGATGATGACGCTGGTCAGGACGAGCATCCCCAAGCCGCCGAGCTGAATCAACATCAGGATGACGGCTTGGCCCACCGGTGTGAAATAGGTCGCGGTGTCAACGACGATTAGGCCCGTGACGCAAACCGCACTCGTCGATGTAAAAATCGCATCGGTCCAGCCCAGGCCTTCATTTTGATACAAAGCCGGTATGAATCTGAGTGCAAGCGTTCCGGCAACGATCAAGGCCAAGAACGAAACCACAAACATCTCCGCCGGAGCCAGCCCACGTGGTTGAACCCGCTTGCGCGAACCCCGGCCGCCGAATCGTAAGCGTCGGCGGCTAGCGGTCGGTTTGATGGAGGGAGCCGAGGGGGCCACAGCGTGAACCTTTGGAATCGTGCTGCGCGGGCCGGAAGTTTCGCAAAAGCGGCGTATTTAACTTCATTTCCTCCGCGTGGCCAAGGTCACCTGTTCATCGCGCCGGCGTGGTCCGCACCCCAGTCAAGCCGCATCGGTGCGTTCCACCGTGCTTCGAAGTCGTTTCGCCAAGTCAGGGACGCTCGGGACGATCGCCCGTCTGTCGGGAACGCCACCCCGGCCCGCTCGACTCATTCGATTGCCGCTTTGTCTCGATCGGTTCAATCATGGACGCCGTTGAGATGTTGTCGATCATCAAGCAGCGGTCGATGCGTCTTAAAGGATGATTATCGACGGTATCGAAAAGCGGTTTAAGATCCACTCAGGTGCCAGCGACACTCAAATGGGATCACTGCCCGGAAGTCACGCGATGCGGATTTCCCGCCGGTTGCTTCAATCAGCTCGAGAAAGCAGGTTGCGGACGTGCCCGAAGCGATTGCCCGGGAACGACTTCGAAAGTCCTTGCCCCCTCACTGGAGCATTCCGACCCCAGTGGCGGTCCCCTACGTCAGAAAACGCGATCGGTACTTCCGGTGATCCGCCGCATTCGCCTCTGGCTACTCGGAACCGTGCAACTTGACGATTTTGTTGTAGATACCCAACAGCAGAAATGTGGGAGCCCAATTACCGACGAATAAGGCTTTCTGTTTCTCGTCATTGGCTTGCAGGTAAAGCGACAACGCGATCGCTCCACCGGCAGCCCACAGCCAAGTGTCGGATGGCAATCGAGCCGTCTGTTCTTCAATCGTGCGGGCGACCGGCCCTTCACCGGTTTTCCGCGCGGCCACACCATGTTCAGGGGCGATCGTCGACCCAAGACCGGGTTTTGATTCGCTTCCGGCCGCGTGTTGCAAATGCGTTTGC